>Ga0255336_100359_pt1 | contig 80584 bp, 92 predicted proteins | sample MeOH1_35cm_T3_17_FD_189102 | JGI IMG/M metagenome (GOLD analysis project Ga0255336, IMG submission 189102) | Sandy soil microbial communities from University of British Columbia, Vancouver, Canada - MeOH1_35cm_T3_179 | ecosystem: Engineered > Artificial ecosystem > Sand microcosm > Unclassified ... | reverse complement strand
GCCCTCGAGCGACTGCCGCAGGGCTCCTGTGGCCGCGTCCCAGAGCTTGACCGTCTTGTCCTCGGAGCTGGACGCCACCAGCCTGCTGTCCGGTGAGAAGGCGACCGCGCTGACCGAGCCTGTGTGGCCCTCGAGCGACTGCCGCAGGGCTCCTGTGGCCGCGTCCCAGAGCTTGACCGTCTTGTCCTCGGAGCTGGACGCCACCAGCCTGCTGTCCGGTGAGAAGGCGACCGCCCTGACCAAGCTTGCGTGGCCCTCGAGCGACTGCTGCAGGGCTCCTGTGGCCGCGTCCCAGAGCTTGACCGTCTCGTCTTCGGAGCCGGACGCTACCAGCCTGCCGCCCGGTGAGAAGGCGACCGCGTTGACCCAGTCTGTGTGGCCCTCGAGCGTCTGCTGCAAAGGGCTCCAGTTAACTGGGACATGCGGCAGCTTGCCGATCCATCTAGGTCTCTGATCCAAAAAATAGCGTCGAACAATGCTCCTTTTTGGCGTAAAGATAAGAGCAGAGCAATATACTTGGAGAGGAGCTTCTTCAATCATTGACCTGTTGTATGTCGCAAACCGCTTCGCATCGTGGATAAATGCCTGTAGTTGAGGACCTTTATTGTCCTTTCTAGTAGTCAGAATTCTGCAAGTATAGAGCCACATCCCACTTACTGGATTCATAGAATCCAAAGAGATCAGCGCAAGAATAGCTTCGGAAGTCTTCTGCATAAGACTAAGGGCCTCAAGCCAGTGAAGGAGGTGCTTCTGTAAAAAGACATGCACTTGTCCATCATCTTCAAGTCGAATCCCGCTCTTTTGAACATGTTGGACCCAGTATCGGCACGCATACTGAAGCTCTATAGGGAGGCGCTGTGTAACTGTATCCTGTTGAATCTCCGTTGCAAGTGTGCCGTGAGAGCGCAGTCCGCAGATATCTCTTCCTAGCCTTTCAGACATCAGTTGGATGCAGGCGTCGGCCAACGCGCCGTGAGCTTTCTTCTCGTCGACCAATAATTGGGAATCGCTGCATCTTTCTTTGTCAAGTAGAAAGTCTCGAAAGGAGGGATGATGGAGACGGATAGGAAGAGACTGGTCCTCGGGAATATCCAGGATGGAATGTAAATCATCCAGGGTCTGGCCCACGTTCTGTGGAGGCATCCGAAGTAGTCTTGCCAACGAGAGAAGAGAGAGCGGGGAAAAAAGAATGACAATAGTTCCGAGGGTTGTCCTCAGAGCCTCGCATACTTCTGCTCTTTCCTCCTCTTCATCGTGTCGACTGATTGAACTCTTCAGGACGGTGAGGTAAATATCGTCGAGTTGCTTTTCCGGTTTCGATATGGAAGTGCTCCCTTCCAGGAGACGAGATAATCGTTTCTCTGCATACCTGCCTTCGCAGATGAAGCGGTAGGCAGTTGCAGCCCAGATGAACAAGCCAGCAGCTTTCTGCACCAGGACTTTGATGATCTGGTGGTCCGGCCAATCCGCAGCCAGTCGTTGCTCCTGTTTGAGGATGTTGAATTGGTGGTCGAAGAAAAGAAAGATATCATGGTTAACGATTTGTGGCGAAATGCTATGAAGAATAAAGGCCTGGTGTTCATCCGGAACTTGGTAAAAGCCATGCCGAATTGGAATTTCAGGTCTGCTAGTCATGAACACTCTTAACCGGACCCTGCTTAACGGAGCTGTTGCAAAGAGGTGCACAATAATGCGGACATCATTTGCATCATAACATTCGTCCAAGGCATCGACCACAATGACCAGAGATGGACGAAAGGTGTTAATCTTCAACAGCGGCTGAAGGATAAGTTGGTGCCATTGATCGTGCAAGGTCTGGTTGGCGATGTGACTGTTCGCGGCGATAGCTTCGCAGATGTGGTGCCTAAGAGATGGCGACGTGTCTGCTAGCTGCAGAGCAATGCTGGTGAAGAATTTGCCTGCATGGCTAACATCTCCGCCACCACTGGAGAAGAAGAAGCTCGCTCCCAGGCGGTTATGGTCGTAGTATTCGCGTGCGATCGTACGGGCGATAGTAGACTTTCCGGTACCAGCCAGGCCATTTAACCAGAAGATGTTCTTGTCATCTTGCCTGTCAGCCCAGTGCTTGATCTTTTCTAGTATGTCCACACGGGTATTCCGGAGGCACAAAGGGTCATGCCGCCTCTCGAAAGAGTTGAAGGCCGCGGTGTTGGCTCGAGGTAGGTACCGTTCGAGATCAGCGATATCTTGGGATATAGTGCTGACAGTGTCAGTACCATCGAAGGACAAACTTGACCATCTTACATGTGATTGTGTTCATGGTAGACCGGAGCGTGGAATGTTTGGCTACCTGCTTGATTGTGCACTGGGCCGGAGTTTGTGAAAGTGGTCATGGTCCAAGACAGCCAGCGAGCACTCTTTCACAGCGATCGCCGGCCGAACTCAGAGAGCTGGGCGGTGACTCTCCATGATCGACAGCAACTGACCTTTGGTGTCCAACACAGCCTAACTGCCACGACCTTGCCAAGACCAATGGCGAGAGCGCAGGATATATCACGTGACAAGGCTTTAGCTGCTGACGCCAGTGTAGGTAGCTAGAACCCCTCTGGTCCTTGCTGGCCTTGCTGCACGCTTCGCGGTCCTCTTGGCAGGTCCGGCCACCCTCCTTCTGCAGCCATTGTCTCGGCCCCCAGTGATGGATATGATGAACCAAGCATGATGAGTCTGTTGGGTATTTTTATCCAAGATGGTGCGTACGGTGGTGTTGTAGGTGTGCCAGAACCCAAGCGCTCACTGCTTGTGTTCCCAACACCCAGGCCTCAACTCGGCGTGCTAAGGCGCTAAACACATGGTGAAGAGGGGACGCCTTTGATGATAGGGCCGTGGACGCTGACCGAATATGCGATAGACTCGCTTGGTTGACGATATTTCTTGATGACTGAGTTATGTCTGAGAACTGCAGTACAAGAGCGAAAGTTGTACCCGTCAAATGCCAAGCTTTGAATCACGTGCTGGCTTTGTCTGTCCTCTTGGCATCGGCTCTAACGCTCAACCCGCTCTGGCACCTGGGTCCATTCCAGTACCCACCCCAGACCATTCAAGGGTACCCGTTCCAGTGCCCAACTCTAGGGTGCCTCTTCAGCACCCCACCTCTAGAACACCAATTTGCAACACCTCCAGCGGTGTCAGTTCCAGCACTTGGACATTTTTGGCAGCTGGGTGCCAGTTTCAGCCCGACCCCAACTCCTAGCTCCTCAGGAGGATCTCCCTTTGTTAGACACGATCCGAGGGAAATGTCCCTGGGGAGCCGGAGCTTTGGTTTTTCAGGGTTCCCCGAGAGAAACAACCGCAGGATTTCGGAGAAAGAAGGCTCGTTAAGGAGGACATTCCCGCGTGGACTATGGCGAAGCAGGACCACAATCTTCACGATAATCCAGCAATTCAATGCTTCCTTTATCCCGTCGAAACTCAAACTCAGGAAACGACGACAAAAGCGAGCAAGAAGGGAACGGTGACAAGCGAGCAAGATGCCAGCTAATGATGGTATTGTGACAGAAAGTTCTAACTGACTCCGAAATGCCAGAATTCTGTACCTCACATCAATTGCTTCGGCTACCTTACTCCGTTACCGCAAGTATGGGATGACGCCGAAGACTGAGTTGCGATGCTTGGAATAATCGTGAGTTTCTGGCCCCTGGATCGGGCTTGCCAGGCTGTACTTCGGGGTATACGGAGACCGTACAGCTTCTCTGATTCGCTGCCTGAACCTCGGGGTATACGGAATCCGTACAGCTTGTCTGATTGGCTGCAATGCATTCAACCTTCCACTTTCTGGACATACATTGGTGCATTGTTGCACTCACCTGATTCCTCGCTCCTTTCATATATGATGTGATCACCGACCACCATCGATCAACGAGCATTTCCTGTTACCCCCAACCGACTATCCTTCCGGCCATGAATGAGCAAGCAGACCTTGTGCCCGTCGAGCGCGGGGGGGGGGATCAAACCGTCACGGAGATTCAGCATCAGTCGACCGAGGGTTCCTCACCACGACAAGCGGCCAAACTAAACAATATCTCGTTCATTCTGACACTGGCTGCTCTGGCGCTCTTTGTCTTCTGTGTCGCGCTCGACAACGTCATCATCGTCACGGCGATTCCTCGAATCACTGATGATTTTCATTCCGTCAACGATATTGGATGGTGAGAGAGGTCTATTCCGAGGCCCATGAGGCAGATACTGATGACACTGCAGGTATGGTTCGGCATACCTTCTTCCCACATGCGCCTTCCAGCTCCTGTCCGGCAAGCTCTACTCACGATACTCGGCGAAATGGACTTTCATGGGGGCGCTGGCCATCTTCGAAATTGGTTCGCTCATCTCGGCTGTCGTGCGGTCTTCGGTCGCTTTCATCGTTGGAAGAGCCATCTCAGGAGTTGGCGCCGCTGCTTTGTTCGCCGGACCCTTGATCATAATTGCCATGCTCACGCCGCCGGAGAAGACGCCCGCATTCCAAGGCATTATCGGTGCAAAGTTCGGTGTCTCCTCGGTCGTGGCCCCTTTGGTACGTACATATCATCGGGGACTTGGATGACTGTGTACTGACGGTACTTGCGTGCGTTGAGATTGGTGGTGCGTTCACTGATTCTGTGACCTGGCGCTGGTGAGAACCTTGGACACATCCACATCTGATGTTGACTCTTGTTCAGGTGTTTTTACATCAACCTTCCTATCGGCGGCGTCTCTGGCTTCCTCATTTTGTTTTTCCTCAAAATTGCACCGCCTCAGGTTCCCAAACTCCCGCTTGGCCCGCTTCTGTGGAAGTTCGACCCCCTGGGCACCGTACTATTCCTGCCGAGCATTGTCTGCCTTCTCTTGGTCCTGGAATGGGGGGTGTCGAATATCCCTGGGGCGATTGGCGAATCGTTTTCCTCTTCGTCCTCTTCGGAGTATGTATCTCGTTGACGACCATTGGGACATGTACTGACTTATCCCCTAGTTGAGGTCCTTCTCATCGGATTCGTCGTCGAACAATTTTTCATGGGTGAAAATGCGACCATTCCGCCCCGGATCGGCAGACAGCGTACTGTGGCGTCGACATCTTGGTTCATTCTCTGCACGTTCGGGTCATTCAACACCAACATCTACTTTATACCGATACTTCCAAGCTGTCAAAAACACGAGCGCGGAGGGTTCGGGTATGCATATGATTCCCTGATTGTGGCCAACGTCATCACTATCCTGGTTACAGGAATACTGAGCGCAAAGGTGGGCCACTACGTGCCATTCTTCTACGCGTGCTCGATCATCTCCTCGATTGGCTATCGTCTGTCAAATCTCGTCGAGACCCCATGCCATTCCGATCTAGGCATACCCGGGGTTGTCAGAGACCTCCCAAATCAGCCTGGGTAAAAGAGCACTTTGACAGCCAACAACTTGAACTCTGCAAAGTATTCAATCGTGAGCCCCCTCTAGCATCAATATAGCGTCTTTTTGATCGCTACCAAACTTCAAAACCTCTCACGCTGGTCCTAAACGACTTGTCATGTCTTCATTATGCTGTCGTGAAACTCTGTATCTGTCATGACGACAATCCGCGACAGTCGCGAGACAGGAGTACTGTGTTTCAGGAGGAGGGGCATGAGGCCAAACCCTTCCATATACTCATCGCCCTTGCCCCTGGGTGCTGGAGGAGACCAGCTTAGAGTCTTGTATGCTATATGCCAGAGTGTTAGCTAAACACAGAGACCTCACCTGCCTGACCGCGCACTGCTTGCCTCAGTTCGCAGTCTGATAGTATCTATATCATGCGCAGATACAGTCTTTGCGCCCATTTTCTTATTAGCTCTGCGTTGCATCGTCTTCTACTGTGCGTTTCTCGTCTCATATGAATTTGGCACATCCGAGCAGATCGCCCTTGTGGAACTAGTGCAATACGTCCGTATGTACTGAGAGGAGGTGGCGCCGGCAAGGCTCTCAACCCTGGTCCCTGCTCTGTTTGACCTTCTGGATCGTATCCTGCAACTCATCTCTGATCTTCGAAATCCCAAGGAGAGACCATTTCGCCGCGTGGGACGCAGGATCACCGGCATCATGATCCGTACTGCGATTCACGCTGGTCATCTCATCAATCGCTTTTTCCACCTTGCGCAGCTCTCGTAGCAGTATTACACATCTCAGATTCGCTTGATCTTCTTGATCGAGATCGAGTATGCCGATCTGTATCAGTGTTGGACGGACACTGAACTGTCCAGCCGGTGGTGGAGACACCTCTTGTGTCGACGAGCTTGTCTGTGACCTGTTGCTGCTGGCATCGTTCTCAGTCCCTGATCGAGGACAGTTTCCAGCCGCGACCACGCGGTACCAGAACAGGACTTTCGACAATATCGATATGTAGAAGAAAGTGAGATGCGGACACTGTGCGCAGGAGCATTTCATCAATTCGCTCCAGCCATTGAGCGCAGCTTTGTTGGCGAATAGCACCTTGTCGAAGCTTGGAATAGAACTGCGTGGGATCGAGAAGTTCATTGGGTCTATGGAGGGTGTCGTTTGGTGTCAGAGCCAAGTTTTCACTGTTCAAGGCATTGAAAGAATAGTTGACCGAGTCCCACGATTGCCCATCCATGAGTAGCGTCGAAGGGCTCATCAACGTCTCGCCACCTTGGGCCAGCAACGTCGTCGATTGGGCGGCTGCAGCGGCCGCGGCCGCTGCCACAGCCTTCTCACGCTCGCACTCGACTCTCTTCGGCCACGATTGCTTGCCATGTCTCCGCGACGCACTGTATGTGCACTGCAATTGGTAGTTTGTGCATCGGTCGCAAGCAGGATGTTTCTTGTCACACTTGACTTTTGCTGCCGAGCAGCCACTGCAAGCCAGGCGAAGCCGAACATTGTGTCGCGGCGGCGTGGTGGCATGCCGAATTCCTACACCTTTGCCAATAAGTGTAACACTGCGAGCAGACTCTGGCTACACACATCCCGATAGAGTTATAAGGAGACAACTCCTGCCAAGACCGCAGTGACTCCACCGGAGGAGAGACAGCTCACACGTGATGTAAAGCTTGGCTATGACATGACAACTTTCGCTCTGGTACTGTAGCTCCCTAAGAAACAACTCAGATATCAAGAAATACCGTTAATCAATCGCAGAAGTGTTCAAATGCCGGCGGGGTTTACCTGGCAAAAGTAGACACTTTTTTGGCAACGCATTGTGCCCGGCAAGAACTAGAATATCTCGACCACTAACGCTGAACCTCTACGCTATCTTGTGGTCAATTAGATCAATCACACGGCTTTCGTTCGGGTTGGGGCGGCGGAAAGAGACACAAATCGCTGGGAATTTAAGGCATCCGTCTTTGACGATCAAGTCAACATCTAATTTTGGACAATCCTCAAACCCACCGAGACTGCGACCAAAATGCGCCCAGCAGCCTTCAATTTCACCACTCACCCTTCCACCTCACCCTTCACCATCTCCTCTCAGACCTACTTATCCAGCCAACCTAGCTCCAAATACCACTACATCGCCACCGGCGCTCTCGTCTTCGACAACTCCAACTCCATGGCCCCGCGTATCCTTCTCATCCAACGGTCCGCGAGCGACAGCATGCCTGGCCGCTGGGAAATACCCGGCGGCGGCTGTGACGACGACGACGAAAGCATCCTGCACGGTGTGGCCCGGGAACTATGGGAAGAAGCAGGACTCAACGCCATCAGTATTGGGCCGCTGGTCGGAAATCCGCACCTCTTTGTTAGCCGGTCTGGGAAGCAAATTTGTAAGTTCAATTTTATGGTGGACGCGGAGAAGAGCGCGGACGGAACCCTGCAAGTGAAGTTGGATCCGGATGAGCATCAGAGGTTTGTGTGGGCTAGCGAGGAGGAGGTGAGGACGAAGAAGGTCGGGGATGTGGAGTTGGAGTTCACCACAGGCGATTTGGAGGCTACTGTGCTTGAGGCATTTAGGTCAGAAGAGAGGTGAATGGGATGGTGGAGAGCAGCTGCATGTAGGTATCGTGAACGGCGGCATGCCACTATCCCTACCCGTTAAATGATCGAGTAACAATTCAAACGTACATTAACACAAAGTGGGTCCCATTCGCCAATGAAACCCAGTCGTTCAAGGCCGACTGACCACTGGTCCTATGAAACAATATGAAAGACTTCTTCAGCAACCGCTCCCCGCTCCAGCATGCCCATTGCCTCCTTGTCCATGAGCCCATGCATAACACTCGCCAACCAGCAGATAATAACGTCCCCACGGCCGCAGACAGAAAGGTATCTTACCACTAAATAGAACACATACAACATCACCCAACTCCATGACTTTCGGACCCAATATGTAAAACCCCTGTTTCATCCTCGCAAAGATCCGATTCTTCGATGCCCCGTTCGCGGCGCGGCTCCCATTTTTCTCGCCGTCTTCCGCCTCCGGCTTCTCTGCCATCATGTAGCACCGGCGCTTTCAGATGAGCCACCTACACCGGAGAGCCACAGGACCAATGCCGCTCGAGAAAGGCGACACGAAGGATCGTGTGGCTGTTTCAGCCTCATCTTGCAATACAATGATGGTGTTGAGCTAGCAAAAGAAATCTCAGCCTTGTCTTGGTTTGGCAAGGAAAGGGGCGGACTGAAACAATAAATAGACTCTAGGGTGCCATGTGATTCGAGCAGGTCTTCTATGCTCATCTGGATGGCTACTTTTGCCTACATGGAGGTTTAGACAGTATCAATAAACAAAGACCGGGAATGTCCAAGTAGGCCAGTTCGCTGAACGGTTTAGTGAACCCCTTTTAGGCTCACCGGGCGGATGAACCCGTGACAGACACAAACTTGGCGCGGGGCATATACAACTTCGCTCTGATACTGCAGCTCTCTGAAGCAACTCGGATATCAATAAATAACGTAAATCAAGCGAGTCCATCGCCCCAACCTCGAGAAATGATCTTACAACGATTGTTGCAAATAATCTTCTGTCTCCCGAAACTAGGCCCTTGAGGCCAAGGATGGAATAAAAAGGGAACGCCCTTTGACCCTCGAAATGTGTCCATCACTGGTGGCGTTCCTAATGGTGCAGCCTTTGCCGTTCCCGCGCTCCGGCCTCAGGCTTCCCAACCTGTGAACCTTGTCGTAGCAAGACGGGTGGAAGCCTAAGGCCGGAGGTCGATATTTATCTCCGTGACCGACACGTATCTCCGTGGTCGACACGATCTGGCGGATGGAGGTCGAGCCGGGTGCCGAACTTCACAGGCAATAGAACTTTCGCTCTGGTTCTGTAGTTCTCTAAAGCAACTCAGATATCAATAAAAAACGTGAGTCAAGCGAATCCATCAGACTCATTCAAGACCAGAACAATCCTGCAGTATCGAAAGCGTGAGCTCTCGAATCTTGTTCGCAACAATGGCTTCAAAGGTCGTCTTGATCACGGGCGCCAACACTGGCATTGGATTCCAGATCGTGAGGGCACTTTGCAGCTCTGATCAAGCTTACGACATCATCGTTGGTGGGCGATCGTTCTCCAAGGCTCAGGACGCCATCAGTTCGGCTGAAAAGGAGTTCCCGTCCTCTCGCAGTAAGCTCTTTCCAATTCAGGTTGACATTGAGGACGATGACTCTATCCAACGCGCGTTCGACGAGGTGCAGTCCCAGTTCGGAAAGCTTGATGCTCTGGTCAACAATGCTGGTATGTATCAAACGCATCGCGATAGAAAATCGTGTTCTCTGACAAGGACTGTAGGCGCACAAATCGATCAACAGTTCGCCGCAGGAAAGCTGACGGAGCGTGACATGTGGAACCAGTCGTGGAACATCAACACCGTCGGGACGCAAGTAATGACCTCAACCTTCATACCGCTCCTGCTCCAGACTCCCGACCCGCGCCTGCTCTTCATCACTTCCGGCACGTCCACTCTCGCGGGAACCTCGAACCTCGCTCTGCCCGTCAACCGCCATCCCCCGAAAGGATGGCCGAAAAGCGGTTTAAGTGTTTCGGCATACCGCAGCGCCAAATGCGGTATGAATATGTTGATGCGTGAATGGCACCGCATCCTGAAGGAAGACGGTGTGAAAGTATGGTGCATATCTCCCGGTTTCCTGGCCACGGGCCTTGGTGGGAATCCGGAGGGCTTAAAAAAAATGGGAGCTGGTGATCCAGCGGTCGCGGGCCCTTTCATCAGGAGTGTGTTAGAGGGCCACAGGGATGATGACGTTGGCAAGGTCATTACGAAGGATGGTCTGCAGGCTTGGTAACCTCACAAGGTAGTCTGTTATGGTGACAATACGACCACACGGGCAGACTGGAGACTGTCAGTAAAGGCCAGTGTTTCAGGGCAGGATGTCCAGGTCATTCATATACTCGACGTCCTCGCCTCGGAGAGCTAGAGGAGGCAAGCGTGGAGTGTTGTATGCAGTTCGCCAGATTATTAGCCACAGAGAAGTCTCAGCCCACCTGGTTGTTCATTGCTTGCCTTCAGCTTACTGTCTGACACTTACTCAATGTTGCGCATACGTCAGAGGATGTGCTTGATCCAAGCCCGGAAGAGCCGCCCATTGCAATTTGCCCATGGACACTGATGGGTTCCAGCACACCGCCACGCCGCGTAGTGAGTGTGGTTAGATTTAGCAAGTGGGGGCGTCGCGACTTATGGCTGGATGGACGGTCATGGACCTAAAATCTTGCTCGGACTTTAGTCTAGCCAAACTTCTTACTAACTTAAGTCCCGTTTGCGGAAATGCCCATCGACAAGTACATGCGCAATGCCACTGGTGCTGGCATGTAGATCACAGCTGCAATGGATCGCTCCCCCTGAGCATATCGGTGTGTCGGCTTTGCACCAACTTGGAGCAATCCAATGTCGCTGCGCCGTCAGGCTCGGCCGCCTTGTCGTGTCGCAAAGACCTGTTCCACAGTCATGGGATTCTCTCCCGGTAACAGCCCTGCGCCCAAGGTGTTTTGATCGTTACTGTTGCGTGCTGCTGTAACCAGTGCTGGGGTCAGAATGTCGGTCCAGTTCGTATCCACTCCGACCGATGCCTGCTTGGAGATGAGACGGCCTGTTGTCTAGCCATGGCTGTAGTGGCATTCTGATTCCGGTGTAATAGAGATGAAATGATCATATTGGCGCATATCCTCGTTCGTAAGGGTGTGTGGGAGAAGATAATAGCAGAACTGTGCTTTGTATGTTCTGTTCGCAGAACAGAGTTGGTTGTCATTCTTTGGAAAAAGAGATGCACCGTGTAGAGGAACTTGAGAGAAAACAATGAGTGGCGCTTCCACTCATTTAGCATCTGGCGAGAGTTGAAGGTTGGGTTGTGGGGTTGCATTGCCAAAGCGCAGAGGAAATGTCAGCCTCGATGAGGCCTATGATGAGGTTCTGTCTGTCCGGTGAACCGGTTGCCTGGGAACAGAGTTACAGCCTGTCAATTCTCTCTAGAAACAGTGTATATAAATCAGACTTAGATTCATACAATCAGAACAGTTGATTCCTAATCCATGATCTGACAGAACACGTGTCAAACCTGTGAACGTGAACTTCACGAGATTTAGCTGTGCAAGAATCGCCGTGGCAAATCTTTCACCACCAAGAGGTGTACATATATGTCTGTTGACTAGATAGATCAAGGAGAGAGAACTGGGGATGTCCGAAGTCGGCCATTTGCTGTACAGTCAGTGAAATTGTCAGCCTGGTCAATGCCGGTTGGGGCTGTCTGGTCAATCCTCTTGGGCCAATGTCAGCCGCGCTATTCACCGAAGGTGGCTGTGAAAGAACCGAACTGGGTCAGATTCTGAAAGGTTGGTGGTGGAAACGAGGCCAAGAATTCTAGCATAAATGTCGACCTTCTGGACGCTGCTTTGACAAAGGGCTCGGGTCCACGTTTCTCCGGCTCGCTGGGCTCACCTGACCGGGGTAAGCCGAAGGCGGCGGCACCCTGGTGTCTAGAGGGTGAGCTGGGTGTATAGCAGGGCTAGCAGGCCAAGTAGCATCTAATTACTGGGCAGCAAATGCGGCCGGCCTTGGCCCTGTCACGTGACATCACGTGACAAAATAAGCAGATTTCTGGCCCTTGGCTAGGAAATCATCCACCCCAACTGAAAGCACCATAACAGTCGGATCTTCTTCCTGCACGACCTCCGCATCCTCCTGCAGGAAGAAGCACTGACCACTTGGGCACTATGCCTGTGCAAGGCGTCAAAACTGTCGCCAGCGCTCGGGTGCGTACTTTCTCGTTTCCGGTTAACAATGCTAACAAATATCACAGAATGGCGTGGGCGCGTTCATCCTCCAATGCAAGCGCCTCGACTTCCACTACTGCGACTGGGCAGGATCATCGCAGGGCACGAATGCGTTTCTGAAGTCGCCCCTCCTTGCTCGATTTACCGCACAGTATCCGATGACCGAATTCCGCGTCTCTCCACGTCCCCACCGTCATCCGGTCCTCAAGGCGTATTATATCAATGGCCGTGAAAAGGCCGTCTGCGTCCGCAATCTCGAGAAGGAGCAAGTGCTGAAGAAAGCAGAGTTGCTGATGCAAAACTCGGGAGCGAAGAATAAGAAGATTCGAGGCCGAAATGTCGTCAGCACGAACGAGAATGTCAGAGGAATTTGGAGTCCCATGCACGGGGGGATCAAGAACATTTGAAGACGTGATCCTTGATGCCCATCAAACGTGTGTCAATTGTGGCGACTGGCACGACATTATTTGGACCGAAGACGCACGAATCCATTCTGATGACCCCGGATCGGCAGGAGAAGGGGAAAGGACCGGAGGTGGCATTTGAAGACGCAGCCGAGGGAATTTGAACGGCAGGTTACAAAGACGGCAAAAGCAGGGAGGTCTTTGGTCGAAGTGTAACAGTAGCTATTATAGACATCTCCATGCCACCGTTTAAGGCTGGCCGATGTTGGATGACGCCTCCAGCACCTGCGCTCTGGGTACTACAGTATAATGACCCAGTGGTCGTGCAGAAAGAACCGCAAAAATCTATCATCTTGATCACCCCGCAACAGCCAGTGCCAGTCCATGCATCGTCGCTGAATGGAAAATGCACTAGGCCGTAATGCTCTCGAGATTATGGTCCCAGTGCCACCTGGTACTCGCCTATAGATAGACCGGGAACATGGCGTTCTTGCCGGTGACCAACTTCGAACAACCTTCCACCTTACACTGCCTGAACGGTGGAGTTTTCCTGTTTGCAGCTTTGCGGCCGTCCCGTTTATTGGATCCTCTCGGGCCCACTCTGTTGGTGGCACATTCTCCGCAATACACCTGTCAAACTGTGAGCCGGACGTCTCTCCAAGAGGTCAAGAGGATCCTTACATGTCCACATTGCTTGATGACCCAAACCTGTTGCTTGGCATCGTCTTTGCCCGTCGACAACTCATCACCACACATGGGGCATACCAAGATATCATCTTCGCCAAAAGTGCGCGTGAATCCTTCCTTGGCTGGAGGCGGACCTTTGTAGGGTTCCTGGGTCACCTGAGGTGTTTCCGAGCTACGATCGATGATTTCGAGGGTGCCCCCGAGCGCGAAACCTGGCTGTGTGTAGTTGAGGGCAATGGCGAATTCGTCTCGACCATCCTCTCCGGCGTCATTGCCGTCCGGAAGACCGTTCGCCAGTTGTGTGCGAATTCCGTCGATGCGATCCAAGAGCACTTCCTCATACCCGTTGGGAATTGCTTGCACAGAGGCGTTGCGGAACATAAACTGAGTGCCTCTTCTAATAATCTCAGGGAAGTATCCGAATGGTCCTGTAAACGCCGGCGGTGGCGGCGGCGGTGTTGGCAGGCGCCGTCCAGGTCGGCCACTTCCAGGACGCCGATGGGACGGGCGAGCGGGCGCCTCGCGAACGAACTGCACCTCCGGACTGGAAGGTGACGGTGCCGTGGGTGCGTTGAGCTCGGTGTCATGACTGGGAACAACCACCGCATCGGCTTCTTCTTGGTCTTCTTCGTCCTCGTCGTCGTCTGACAGATTGATGACTTCGCGTGGATTCGTTCTTCCAAAGGGAGGCGCTCTTGTGAAGCTTCCGCCCGCGGACCCGGGCTGACGAGACCGGTTCGGAGGTCTCACGGACGCCACCGAGGTCGACCGTGAATGTGGTGATCGACCGTCGTCATCATCATCGACCGTGAGATCAATGGTGTCTTGTACATGAAGATTGCCTGTCGTTGGCATGATCGGTCTTCTCTCGTCAAATCCCTCACGCTCACTTCTGGTCGTGGACGGCTGCGGGGTTTGGGAGGCAAGGAATGAGGCCAAGGAGGAGGCCGGACTGGTCCTTCGTCGCTTGGAAGGGAGACCAGGGCTGGCGCTACGACTTTCCGATCTCGTTATATCCGAGTGAGGTCTCTATGAATCCCCTGTCAGCAGACCGTTCTCAGATGTCGGCCGTGTTTATGTGACGCAGCCAGCCGCGATGAGCGGTCACACTCCACCTACCTTTCGCCGTGAGGGACCCGCGTTGGTGAAGAAGCTGCTCAGGGACATGCTAGCCGCCTGTGGCATGGCACCAAGCCCTCCGTTATCGTCAGAACCTCCGGGGAGACGTGAGAGAAGGAATCGAAGACGGTCGAGCGAATATAAAGCGAAGGGTGGAAGGTCGTTCAACCAAGCGAGAAATGACTAGTGCCGTAATCGGCAACCACCGCCCGGCGTTAAGCCGGGGTGGATACCCAGGGCCGAGGTGGTCCCGACTGTGGTGGCAATGGTGCGAGATTTCACACAAAAGGACCAGTCCGTCAGTTGGGAGGATGGAAATGTTTAACATAGTCATCACCGTGCGGAGTCCGATGGTATTGCAACGCCGCCACATCTGGGTATCAAGCGATTTTCGCCCAAGGCCCGGTCGCACTCGGGTTGACCATCAATCAACCAACCAACCGGTTTTCCCCATCCATTTTATGCCGTGTTGCTCAAGATTCTGACAATCCCCTCGCGGTCAATAGTGACAATGCTGTGTGCCGCTCTCCCCCAGGCGATGCGTCTCGCCGGTGTCGCACTCTTCAGTGCTTCGGACCATTCCTTGGACGATTTGGAGTACTGCAGCACCGTGATTCCTCCTGATCCGGCAGCCGCCAGGAACTGACCGGTGTAGTCCCAGTCAATGGCGTCGATGGGACTGCCAGTCTCCAGGCTCTTGATTTCGGTCGACTTCCTCAAGTCCCAAATCGAAATCGAAGAAGATTGATCGGCGGCCACCGCCGCCAGCCACGTTCCATTCTCTGAGAAGAAGAGACACTGGATGGGTGCGCCGAGGTCAAACGTCGCCGCTTGCACTCCCGACGTGACGTCGAAAATTTTGATTTGACCGTCTCTTCCGCCCGCGGCGAGCAGATGCCCATCTGGATGGAATTGGGCGCAAGTGAGCGCTGATACATGTTAGCACGCCATATCCATCCATCAGAGGGGCGAGAAACTTGCCCGAATCGCTTTGGACCTGGCTCAGGACTTTCAGGGTCTGAAGGTCGTACAAGATGTAACTCTGGTCCTCACCAACGGAGACCAGGATGTCCCCACTGGGATGTAGCGCCACCGCGGTCACGCTGCCCGCATGAATAGAAAACGACCCAACTTCCTTCTGAGCTTCAAAGACCTTGACTCTCCCGATGGACGTCGCGATCACGGCCCGTTGGCCGGCCCAAAGCCCGCTGGTAATGGCGCCGCCTCCCCCGTTGAGGGATTGCAGTAACTTGTGGTCTGTTAAAGAATAAATGCCGGCCACGCCATCCGACCCGCCGACAAGGGCGAGGTCTCCGGATTTTTCAACAGCAAGCACGGTCCCGCCCGGGGATAAGACGTCGGAGGTCGTTGTGGGAGTGTAGGAAGAGATGGCGTCTGCAGTCGCCCAGTCTTCTGGGATCGGCCTCTTTCTTCGGGTTTTCGAAAGACTAACTCGTTAGCGAAATATGCGACGGCAATTGAGGGGGAAAATATCTACCTCTCTTTGGTCGTCTCGATCTTTTCTTGTATGGCCTCGGGTAAAGGTGCGCGATCGACTTGCATGGCATCGCCATTGGCAGTTGCCGCGTGCACCCGACCAACGTTGATCTTGGACAAAGCCTCTCGCGCCTCATCGCGTTCTTTGGTCAGACGTGCAATCACCCTGACGGCCGCGTCGTGCTGGTACAAGGCCGTGCTGAGTTCTTGCCGCGTTTGCGCCAAGTTCTGCTTGAGAGTGTAGGTTTCCAAAGCCAGAGCATCCCATTCTTCTTGAAACACACCCAGGAGGGAAGGTATCGAGGTGAGCGTGGGAGGTCGCGGACGAACCGCACGAGGGGTTTTGAGATCGATCAAATCTTCCAGTGAAAGTGCCTCTCCCGTCGTCGGTTCGGTGCCATTCTCATTGATGTATGACTCAATCAGGCGTCTTTCATACACATTGCCTAGACGCCGTCAGTTCATGCACATTCGGGGCCGATCATCTGGCTGACCACTCTTGCGTGAAACGACGGGAACCTGCGGTGGCTCTCCAGAGACTAAGATGTGTGAGAAGTGAAAATCAGTCGCGGATGGCGACACCACCTACTTGCACACAGTGTACTCATTCTGGTCAATACTGGCCGCACCAGTGACTCAAAGATTGAAGGCGGCAAGGCCGGATAATTGAATATGCAGAAGAACAGGACGCTGTTCAAAGTTTCAGAGCGAGGTTGGATCTCTTGGCAACTCATTCTATTTCCGCAGTTAGCGTGCTGGAGATCTGGGCTGAGCACCAGGTAACCAGCCTTGTTCATGTGGAGGCTCGTCAGTCAGGATTTCGAGCACGAATTCTCGTCCACTCCCTCGTTCATCCCATGATCTGGTTTCCCGTGAGATTATGGAACGAGCACTGCTCTATCACGAGCCGAGTATTACGACGCTCTTGATACAGACTTCCTTCTTCCTGCTCCTGAACTTGGTGGGGGCTTTACTCGACCGTCTGGTATATTGTGGGCTTGTCGGCCAAGTCCTTGTTGGCGTGGCCTGGGGAACTCCTGGAGCACAGCTTTTGCCCGAACCGTTCGAGAAAGCGGTCACCCAGCTCGGTTACCTGGGCCTGGTTCTCCTGGTCTTTGAAGGAGGACTCTCGACGTCCGTCACGTCACTGTGGGCCAATCTGTTCCTGTCACTCTGCGTCGCCTTCACTGGCATCATGCTACCCATCGCCTTTTCCTTCTCCCTGGTCGCCATCGGGGACGCCACGTCCCTACAAGCGTTCGCCGCCGGTGCGGCTCTCTGCTCTACGAGTTTGGGGACAACTTTTAGTGTTCTGAAGACCAGCGGTCTCACTACGACCCGGTTGGGCACCGTCTTGACGAATGCGGCCATGATGGATGACGTGGTAGGTCTTGTAATGGTTCAGGTCATTGCCAACCTGGGAAAGCGAGACTCGTCTTTCACCGCCACCACCGTGATACGACCGGTCTTGGTATCCGTCGCCTTTGCGGTGGTGGTGCCGTTGCTTTGCAAATTCTTGCTCACACCCGTGATGACATGGCTGAGGACGAAGCAACTGATCCTCCAGTTTTCCTCGAATAGGCTTTTCAGAAAGCAGGACGGCGTCTTTCTTCTGCATACGTTGTTACTGGTCGGTCTGTGTGCTGGCGCTGCTTATGGCGGTACTTCTATTTTGTTGGCGGCCTACCTTGCCGGCGCGGTGATCTCATGGCTTGACGAGACCGTGGCATCGGGACCGTCGGTGACTTCCGGCCCGCGGCAGAAGGAAGCCAGTCACTCCGAGAAGCAAGTGGCCGGAGGGCCATCGACTTCAGGGCCATCTCCGTGTCCTCCTGGTGAACCCGGCCTTGGATCCGACGACTGCAATAACTGGGAAGTCATCCAACCGGCAGAAGAAGATGGTGAGCAGAGTGAGGAGCCTCCGTCGGCTAGCGAGAAGGCCCGAGAGAAGATTCAGGCAAAGGAAGGAGGAAAAGGACACGGAGGTGGCCGTGAGTTCTCGAAAGATGAGTCCTCGAAAGATGAGTCCTCAAAAAATGAGTCCTCGAAAAATTTGCCCGCGCCCGAGGATTCCTCGACCTTCACCGGCACGCAAATATATCAAGACTTTTACGCCCGTCCAGTCGACCGGATCTTGAAACCTCTTTTCTTCGTGAGTGGCCATTGGCCGGCTCAGTGAGGGACGCAGACTGACCGGGCCAGGCCTCAATTGGATTTTCCATTCCCATCACGCAAATGTTTCATGGCGATGTATTATGGCGAGGGCTGGTCTACACCTTACTGATGGCGTTTGGGAAACTACTCTGCGGAGCATGGCTGATTCGCTTGTCGTCGCGTTTGTCGTCAGCCAATGCGGTCCAAAGCCCCAGGAACAGCGCGGCCAAGAAGGCCCACAGAACGTTTCCCAGGCCAAAGTCGTTATATCCCGCGTCCATCCTGGGTGCGGCCATGGTGGCCCGGGGTGAGATTGGCTTTTTAATCTCTGCCGTCGCACAGAGCAATGGCATATTTGAGAGCGGCGCGGTGCAGGACTCGCCGGAAATATTTCTGATCGTCAGTTGGGCCATCCTCTTGTGCACCATCGTGGGCCCCGTGGCAGTCGGGGTGCTGGCCCGGCGGGTCCAAGGACTGCAACGTCGCGAACGGGCAAATGCTGATGGCAGAGAGGACCCTCTGGGAATATGGGGAGTGTTGCAGGTGTCACGTGACACGTTCATCACTCACGCCTCAAACCACCACTGAGGGCTGTTAGAAAATCTGCCCATTCCGCCAAACGATACCATCGTCTATCGAGCAGTTTTATCCCTTATGCCTGTCCTAAAGTTAGTCCTCGAATGGGGCGGTCTGCAGGCACGTGTCAGGGCCACTGGTGAGGCCACAGGTGCAGGGCCTTGTGACCCTAAAATGTGACTCGTGTCAGGTCCCGCTTCCAGAGCTAGGCATAGCCGTGGGCTTTATTTTGAGCCTCTAAGATCATTGCGAAGACCAACAGGTAACCAGGGCCCTTGTTGTTGTCTAGACCCCTTGGACTCGGCCCCACTAATATAGCGCCTCGGTACCCACTTTTTTTCAAGGTCCCGCTGCATCTTCCCACCTGTCAGGTTGCAATTGCGTGTGTGTTTGCGTCGCCCTTTCCCCACAGGGAAACGAAACACTGCCACTGCCACCACGCCATGGTCTGAGACAACTTCGTCGACATTGCCTGCGGCCGCTGCCCACAGACCATTCTGCACGCACCGCTTTTCGTTCAATGCCGACGCGACTCGGTTGTTGTGCTGTGTAGCTCCTCCATGATCGTCGCCATCGAATTAACACCATGCTCTGTCTCGGTCGGGGCACTGCGCTATCATTGACAAGCACCGTCTGCCTCCTCTCCATGCTCGCCTCGGCGATGAAGTAGACGGTCGTCATGTCTTCTTCAAACTCAACAGGCGGCGATGGATATGGAAGGGTGCCCCACGGAGGAGAAGAGGGCGGGAAAACCGAAGAGGGCGGGAAAACCGAAGAGGGCGGGAAAAGCAAAGACGGCGGAGCGCAACATCCGCTCCCTCAAACAACCACATCTGCACCGGTCGACCGTGCCAAGGTACGCTTCTCGCTAGAAGTGGAGGAGTCGTCGAGTGAAGGCTTGAGGCGATCAAAGGTGGCCAACACCTCAGCACGGTCAATTGGGCCGTCCGAAGATGGCGAGGGTCTCCCCACGAGGGATCCCGGTTCTGGGTTTCCACCTCTGATGGATCGAGCGGCAAAGACGGTGGCAGGTTCCCCATCGCACGGTCGCCATCGAGGATACTCGTTGAGACGGTCGTTGTTTGCCCAAAAGTTGCAGAACCAGAGCGCCGATCGTGAATCCGACTTTGAAATGGGAGTTGCGAGTCTGGGGGGAGACTCTGACTTATCCCACCGATCTCTCGACCCGGCCGCCGGACCCAAACGTGAGACGAGCATCACTGTGACCGAGGCTGTCACAGAAGATGATGGTTGGACACCAGCAAATGCGGTTCCCCGCCTCTCCGACCCAATCGATGAACTTCCGTTGTATCAAAGACGGCTTGCCAAACAGCGCTCTCGCCGGACCGTCTCGCAACGGTGCACAATGCTGTACCGTGAAATCCGAGACGGGCTGATGCGGCGGCATACCATCCCACCCAGTGTCGACGGGAGGCACATCCACATCAACGTCCCATCCTCGATGGAAAGGATTGACGAAAGAACACAAAAGGCCTACGTGAGCAACATTATTCGTTCTTGTCGGTACACGCCTCTGAATTTCGTTCCGCGGCAGCTTGTTGCACAATTTGGCAAGCTGGCCAATTTCTATTTCTTGTGCGTCTCTGTTTTGCAAATGATTCCTGGCCTCAGTACGACGGGGACATATACCACCATTATTCCCCTCCTGATCTTTGTGGGCATCTCCATGGCCAAGGAAGGCTATGATGATATCCGGCGACAACGCTTGGACAAGGAGGAGAATGAACGGCTGACCAAGGTCCTGAATGTCGACCATGCCCTCGAGACGGTCACCGCGCTCGGCCCGAAGAGGAGTGAAGGGCTCACCTTTCACACGGGATCTCCCCAGTGGCGTCGGGAGAAATGGCAAGACGTTCGGGTCGGAGATGTGGTTCTGCTCGAGAGAGACGCGGCCGTCCCCGCCGACCTCATCCTCTTGCGTTCCGGCGATCCCACGGGAACGGCATATATTGAGACGAAGAGTCTCGACGGCGAAACCAACCTGAAATCCAAGAGGCCGTTGGTTGAAATCAGCCGCTGTTGTGGCACGGCCGAAGCGATGGCGCAGATGGATGCCGAGTTTGTCGTCGAGGACCCCAACCTCGATCTCTACAAGTTCGAGGGCCGTGTCTCCGTGGGCGGTCAGACGTGGCCCCTGACCAATACCGAGGTCATTTATCGCGGAAGTACTCTGCGCAACACGCCGTGGGCCATGGGCCTCGTCATCTATTCGGGCGAAGAATGCAAAATCCGGATGAACGCCAACAGCAACCCCCGGGTCAAAGCGCCGTCGATGCAAGCCCTGGTCAACAAAGTCGTCGTGTTCATCGCCTTGCTGGTCGTGTTCATCGCCGTGATTATGACGGTGGCCTACCAGATCTGGCGCCGGACGACGGAGAACGAGGCGTGGTATTTAAACCGAGCCCGAGTCGCCTTGGGACAGATCCTCACGTCGTTCATCATCATGTTCAACACCATGCTTCCGCTGAGTTTGTACATTTCCCTGGAGATTGTCAAGGTCGCCCAGATGTTCCTCATGGACGACGTGGACATGTATGATGCCGAGTCAGACACTCCGATGGAACCCCGCACGTCCACGATCAACGAAGAGCTCGGCCAAGTGAGCCATATCTTCTCCGACAAGACGGGAACGCTGACGAATAATTCGATGCGATTTCGGAAGATGAGTGTCGCCGGGACGGCCTGGCTTCACGACGTCGATTTACAGGAAGAGGCCGCCGATGAAGCCGGTCGACAAAAACTCCTGCACAAGAAAAGAGCCATCAAGGGCAAAGGACCCGGCTCACGAAGGAGGCAGAAACGAGTCATGTCTCACGGGTACCAGAGACTCCATACGCCGGCAGGAAGCACCGGGGCCCCGCCCGCCGTCGACGGGACTCCGCCGCCGTCTTCCAGGAACGGTCCATGGTCGGACGACGGGCTCCCGAAGACGGACGAGTTCGTGGACTATCTGCAGCGCCGACCACAGACCGCACGGGCCCGGAAATACCGCTTCTTCCTCCTGTGCCTCGCTCTTTGCCACACCGGCATGCCGGAGAAGGATGATGATGGTCTGGTCAGCTTTCAGGCCGCATCTCCCGACGAGCTGGCTCTGGTGACGGCGGCGCACGATCTCGGCTACACCGTCACCGATCGGCAGGCAGGCAGCATCACGGTCAAGAGCTATCCCCGCGGCGATGACGAGGCTCCGCAATACGAGACATTCGAGATTTTGGACGTGTTGGAGTTCTCCAGTGCCCGAAAGCGCATGTCGATCATCGTCCGATTCCCCGACCAGCGAATCTGTCTGATCAGCAAAGGGGCTGATACCACCGTCCGGAATTTGCTTCGTCTGTCCCGTCTGGCGGCGTCGAACGTGGCCGAAGTGGCCCGCCGTGCCAGTCAGAGGAAAAGTCTGGAAGTGCAAGAAGTGCTTCGTCGGAAGAGCGTTCAAATCAAGCGAGGAGCGAGCTTTCGACGATCGAGCTCGGACATCTTGGGTCGACAGGGGAGCGTGTCTATTGACGGCAAGCATACGACTCGAGACAGTATCGATCAGTGGTTGAAGGAGCGCGAGTCCGATGTCGACTATTTGAAAGCGCAACGGAGGAGCAGTCAGTTTTACACCCCGCGCGCCTCGGCACAAATCGCTACCCCGGGAATCTCTGCGAGTTTCGGCGGGCGGGCCACATGGGGTCCGCTCACCAGCAGCCCTCGCACGTCATTTCAAGACGACGTTGACCCGTTGATTCATGAGAACGATGAAGATGTGACGGATGACGATGATGGAAACGTGGTCATGAGTGACCAAGCCGTTTTTGAACGCTGCTTTCAGCACATTGATGATTTCGCCACCGAGGGTCTGCGCACGCTCTTGTATGGCTACCGCTACATCAGCGAGGAAGAATACGCGACGTGGAAAAGCGTGCAGCATGCGGCGGCGACGAGTCTGGTCGACCGGCAAGAAAAGATGGAGCGTGCCGGAGAAGTGATTGAGAAAGACCTGGAGCTGGGGGGGGCCACGGCCATTGAGGATAAACTCCAGAAAGGTGTCCCGGACGCGATCGACCGGCTCCGTCGCGCGGGCATCAAGCTGTGGATGCTCACGGGGGATAAGCGGGAGACGGCCATCACCATTGGACACTCGTGTCGACTGATCAAGGACTACTCGACCCTCATCGTGCTGGACCATGAGCTGGGCGACTTGCACGCCCGCATGCGTGCCGCCGTGGCGGACATCATGAGCCACCGGACCGCCCATTCGGTGCTGGTGGTCGACGGCCAGACGCTGACTCTGATCGACGCGGATCAAGCGTCCAAAGCGCTCTTCACCGACCTCGCCATCCGCGCCGATGCGGTCATCTGTTGCCGGGCGTCGCCGAGCCAGAAGGCCTCTCTCGTCCGGACGATTCGGACCAAAGTCAAGGGCTCCGTGACGCTGGCGATCGGTGATGGGGCCAACGACATCGCCATGATCCAAGAGGCGCATCTGGGGATTGGCATCGCCGGCAAGGAAGGGCTCCAAGCCGCGCGCACGGCCGACTATTCGATCGCCCAATTCCGCTTTTTGCTGAAGCTGCTCCTCGTCCACGGGCGCTGGAACTACGTCCGCATCTGCAAGTACACTCTGGGGACGTTCTGGAAAGAGATGATGTTCTATCTCGTGCAAGCCCTCTACCAACGGTGGAACGGCTACACGGGGACCAGCTTGTACGAGCCGTGGAGTCTGTCCATGTTCAACACGCTCTTCACCAGTCTGCCCGTCATCTTCATGGGCGTCTTCGAGAAGGACTTGGCCGCCTCGACCCTCTTGGCCGTGCCCGAACTCTACTCGCTCGGTCAGCGGAACGGCGGGTTCAACTTTCGGCTGTACGGCTGGTGGGCGACGCTGGCCGTGTGCGAGGCCTTGATCGTCTACTTCACCATGTACAGCATCTACGGCGAGGCACTGTTCACGCGAGACAACCAACTCTACGCCATGGGCTCGCTGGCCTTCAGCTCCTGCGTCGTCATCATTTCGGTCAAGTTGCAGGTGATCGAGTTGCACAACAAGTCGGTCGCCGCCGTGATTGCACTGGTCCTCTCCATCGGGGGATGGTGGATGTGGAATCTCCTGCTGTCGGCCATCTACCCCGTCAACGCCATCTACAGCGTCAACCACCGCTTCCTGGACGGATTTGGCCGGAATCCGCTGTGGTGGCTGACGCTGTTACTGATCGTGATGAGCGTCAGCCTGTTGGAGATAATGATCAAAGCGATCGGCACCGCCCTGTCGCCCACGGACGTCGACATCTTTCAGGCGTACGAGCAAGACCGAGAGGTGCGGAAACGGTTCGAAGAAGCCGCGGCCGACTTACTGCAGCAAGGCTGGGACCGCGGGAGGAAGAAGTCGAGTCTCGAGTTGGCCCGGGAGACCGCCGCCCAGGCCGAGAGGGAGGCCCAGGTGCAGGCATTACTGGCGCGTCCGAGAACGATGGAGGAGCGGAAAGCGTGGGTCCGCAGAAGACATTCCGCTCCGGTCGGAAATGACGACGGCGACGTCAAATCCGGGGGGCGGCCCGAGGAAATGGAAGAGATTCCCCGGAAGTCCTTGGACGTGGCCGAACTCTTCCGCCAGGGATTCGGCAGCGTCCGCCAGGGACCAGACTTGCGATGATATAACGATGAAGACGAGGAACGGTGATGGACAGGACACATTCAGACACGAGTTACGAGGACAAAATATGGATTTAGATAGATACCCCCTGTTCAGCTGATTGCGTATTCTGATGCTTCCGACGCTGCTCTGCACATGAACGCTCTCGAGGACAGTCTCGGGCAGGTGCAATTTATCAGTAATCTCTTTCGACAGTCAGACGCGAGAAGTTGACCAAAAGTGAGGCCAGCCTTGACCAGGAGCTGGCTGAGGCTTTGCACATCCTCCACCTGCGCGTTCTGTCAGCCGATAGAGCCGAAAGTGAGACAAGGCCATCTAGGGAGTAGTGGGCGCACGTACCCGCCCTTTTGCACAAACCAGCACCAGCACTGCTGACGCATTCCTGATGGCGACGACGCGGGCGCACGTAGTCTTTTGCTTTTCTGTTCAAAGCCCCGTCCACCAGGGCGGTCGTGCAGAGCATCAGGCAGGAAGTTGTTCCTCTAAACAGCCAGCCCAATCCCCTCGACCACGGCGGTGCCACTCGATGCCGAGACCGATCACCAGAGGCGTCGAGCGGGCTTGACTGCTGTGACTGGTTGGCTGCATGATTGCTTGATTGCTCGATTGATGACTTGCTTGCTGCCAGTGATGGATGACGAGTGCTGATGGGTGGCTTTTTGGTGGTCGTGGAGAAAAGCCAAAGCCAAACTCAAGCCGTCCGCTGATGCCAAGCTGCCGTCCCTCCAATAGGCATCACTGGTACCTGCCAAGCCGTCCTTGTACCTGGAACTTTGCCTCTTTGGGCTAGTCGGGAACTTCACAACGGACAACCGGCGCCAGGGGCAGGCATGGCTGTTGCATCACTGCAAGGAGAGCACAGTCGTGCGGCACTGCTGAGCGGTTCAAGTGGCCGAGCACCCACCAACCAGAAAGTGCCGCGGTTCTCCTATCTCGACTCTCAACAGACGTCTGATCGAATGCCCACTCTCGGTCGGGACCCGGATGATTGGACGCCCATGTGCCCGGACGTCTCTCAGACTCGTGCTCATCCTCCCGCCGGCGCACGAGCTGACCATGCACGCACCTCCTCAGCCAAGGACAAGGCTAAGCACCAGGCGACCCTGCACAACACACCTCGAAAGCAGGGACCGGGTGATCTTCAGGAGCTGGGCGTGAGAACAAAAGCAGCCGATCCAGAAACGGGTCACGGGCAGACCCTGGCGACCGTCATACCACCAGCCAGGTCAACCTCAACACCAGACCATCTTGGCTCAGATGAATTTGATGATTCGCCGTTCACGGTCCCGACTTTATACCCTGACCACAGTTTTCAATGGCCACGGACACGCTGTGAGGCTATCCAATCCCGTGCACGAGACGGCCCAGCACGGACAGGGCTTTGCAGATCTCACCACCACGATGATGAACAGAGAGGTGAGGTGGGTGAGTAACGCCCACCTAGGCGGTCGGTGGCGAATCATAGCCGCCGACCTCTTTCTGTCAAGCTGACACCGCGAGAGTGGTGCTGGTCAAGGCGGTCCAATGACGGGCGTGGGTCTGGCATCGATCATGACCTCTCAAGATCAGGCCTTCATCTAAACTCCGATTTCATGTTCGATTGGTGCCATCGTACCAGCGAACTGACAGAGCCATCAAATGTGGGGGACGACCGGCGTTCTCGAACGCTTCGTACGACCGAGGGCAGCCATGCTTGACTGGAGGAGAGCATTCCTAGGAGGGGTGCGTCCCATAAGCGCCGCCCAAGGCAACTTCTCCTGCCTCCTGCCCAGGTCCAGGTCTCGTCGGCGGCGGCGCCTTAAGCTGCAGGTAGCCGCATGCTGTCTCAGATGTCGGCCTACAGATTTTTCGATGCCGCTGGCCCGCTGGACGACGACCACAAAGTCGGCCGCAGGCAGATCGGCAGCAGACGGGCAGGCAGGGACGAGCTTGACTGGCATACGGACCTGCTCTGGCGGTATTTGCTGTCGCCCGTGCTGTGAAAGTCCCAGCAATATGGCGGGTGGTGGAGAGACGGAGGATCACGCTGTGACATGGGGCGTGTTTTGGTGTGGATATGGCCAGGGGATCAAGGTTGCGCCAAACGTGGACTGGCCTAGAGGACTGCGGCTTCCAACGACACAGAAGGACAAGTGTGGGAGAGAGGGAGAAAGAGTAGTGGCCCGACATGCCCACTAAGTCGACTAATCCTAGCCCGGCCAGCGCGCCCACAGCTCAGGCCCTCCCTCGGGCCAGCGCTCCACATGGCAAGCCCCCATTTGTTGACCGTCGATACACTGCTTTTTGCCCGCGTCCTCCCCTTCTTCTCGCTCCCTTCTACTCGTCTTTACCTTCTTTGACAACCTACCCTACCCTTGACTTCTCTCTCATCCTCACGTTCTTTTTTTCTCGTCTCTTGTTTTCAACACCGCATCGGTCCAGTCTTTCACTCTTTCAAGACGGTCCGACCACGCTCTTTAGCTTTTGCGTTGCCATTCTTTCCACACGATCGTTCCCGTTACCCCCTTTCAAACCGCATCGTGCCGACTTCCTATTGTGCTGCATAGGCCAGCCCGGGAATATACCTGTCTCTGTCCGAAGAGCCTTGTCGAGTCGTCTCAGACGCGTTCATCCGTTCCTTTCCCGTTCCGAGAAGTCCAACGGCGATCCTCCACCGAGGCACGTCCTCCACACAGCAGACTTTAGCACCGTCCATCCTGAACAAATCCCATGTCCTCCGAAGCCTCTCAGGCCGATATGTCGGCCACATCCACCCCGTCTCCTCCCGGAGCGACGACTCCCAACCCCACCCCGGCCACGTCCAACTCGGGCGCGTCAAATGGAAACCTCGGTGCCAACACGCACTCGGCGCCCAATTCGGCTCCTCGACGGCCTCCTCGAAAGAGTACCTTGACGCAGCAGCAGAAGAACCAGAAACGGCAACGGGCCACACAAGATCAGCTGGTCACGCTGGAGATGGAGTTCAACAAAAACCCGACGCCGACGGCGGCCACTCGCGAACGAATCGCCCAAGAAATCAACATGACCGAACGCTCGGTGCAGATCTGGTTCCAGAACAGGTAGGCGGCGTGGGCACACGTGTGGTTTGAGCGAACAGCTTCGACTGACTAACGGTGTAGCCGCAGAAGGGCGAAGATCAAGATGATCGCCAAAAAGTCCTTGGAGAATGGAGACGACTGTGACAATGTGCCCGAGTCCATGAGGCAGCTGCTGGCCATGCAGGCAATGGACCCGGGGAGGGCCTACCCGCGTCAGCTCATGGGCCGTCCCAATGGGCCTCTGGCGCAGTACGGCAACGGCGGCCGGATGCTGATGAATGGGGATCCGACGGCCCCGGGCAAAGTTGGTACGCAGGCCTTTTGATGCGGCGACCAGGGGCACAACCCGATGCGAGACGCTGTGGCTGACCTGATTTTTAGTCATTCAGCACTTCACCTGCCGTTCGTTGAGCATTGGAACATGGCGCCGTGTGGGACAGAACGCGATGGACCTGGTCATCTTCTACTCTCCCGACAAAGCATGCATCACATACTACATCAACAACGATTCTGCTGGCTACAAGATCGAATTCCCCTTTGCCTTCATCAAGAGCATCCATTTGGAGTCGGGTGACACGGCTCCCAATGCGAACGGATCTCCCGCTCGACCCGGTGGACTGGTCATTGAGTTGACCCGGCCGCCCAACTTCTTCATGGACTCCTCCGGCTCCGGTGGCTTTTACCAATGTGGTGACTTTACGGAAGATCAGCAAGCCTCACAGGTCTTGGTCCACCACCTGGGCGGCCATCCCAAAGTGCTCAGTGGCCAGCTGGCCAAGCTGGTTTCTCTCGAGTCGTTTCAGAACAGATTCCATGCCTTTGACATCAATACCGCCATGTCCGCCTCGGCCCCCGTCTCGCCCACCATGGGGATCGTCCGCCCGGCGTCCCAGCCGTCGGTGCAATTCGCCAGACCGCACCCGCACCTCGGAATGTACCAAGAGAACCATTTCGGCGTGAACCAAAATCTCCATCCCGGCCGCATGCACCCCGGACACAAACGACAGCGGAGTCGGTCGGTCCCCATTGCCATTGACTTCTCCATGCTCCACGGACCGATGCCGACCTTCCACGTCCAGCAGCCGTCACCTCAACTCCCCCCGGAGCACCACAACCTGTTTCAGCCCATGCCCCAACATCCCGTCCAGCCTCCGCTGGGCCCGAATCTCCAGATCGACACGTCGGCGGGCTACGGCATGGACTTTCGTCAAATGCCCATGTCGGCCACGGCCACGTCGCCGTCAGAGTTTGCGAGCCCCGGCTTCTTCCCCGCCAACCCGGCACAAGGGCCGATGCCGACAGCAGATTTCAGCACTTCCCAACCCTACGGCATGCCGTTCCTCTCGCCCTCGCCCATGGTTGATCCCTCCAACATGATTCCGCCGCAATCGGTGTCACCGCTGTCCCACATGGGCCACGCCGATCCCGTCATCGCTGACCATTCGCCACCCCTCTCGAGTCTGCATCGAAGTGCGTCGGCCGACATGTTCGGCATGGGCCACGACCCTTCTGGCGCGCATGATGACAGCTTGATGCTGAGCGAGATGTATTCCAAGCAAAATCTGAACATGCCGATGCCGAGCCCGGGCTTCGACGATGGCAGTCTCCTCTCCATGCACGACATGTCCGAGTATCACACGCCGAGGGAAGGCATGGACATGCCCATGACACCGTTTGGCACCATCGATCCCAATGCGCTGCAAGCTGGCATGCACCACTGAGTTCACGACCTTGTAACAATTTAGACGACCTTCATGCCTCCTAGAAACTTTCCCCTTTTTGTTGGCACAAATTGGAACAACAACCTCAACCTCAGCACTGTCCGGACGGCGCTCAATCTCTTCGCTTGATTACCTCTGTGCTGTCAGTGTGGGCCAGGTGTGGCCCAACGCTAGATGGGCGTCATTTGGCCGTCACTTCTGATTCTACTTCAGCTCAACCGACTTATCACTCACGTCTTTATGTACCGGAAACGACTTTTTTTGCCTGTTTGCCCGTGTTGTGGATTTCGTGGACTTTTGCAAAAAGCATGCGGGATGGTCCAGCACGAGGCAGTCTATTGGCTCGCTCCGTCTTGGAACACCCATCGTTATGAAGGGACGTTCTTGAATTTAGCTGCTGGGTTTGGCTTGGTGGGGGGAAGAACTCAAGGTTAATTTTTCAAGCTCAGAATGGCGGCGTCTCCTCAGCGGCCTGGAAATGGTCCCAGCCAAAGGCCGTTTCGCACATGGTATGTGCTGGGAACAGGCCAACCGGGTCAGGAGCTTGTGAGCTGTGGCAGGGCCAGGCGGGGAGAGGAGGGGAATCAGAATGAAGAAAACGAATCAGGCGCGGCTCTGTGTAGTGTGTTGTAGCATCACGTATTGTGATCGAATGTAACTTGTTCCAATCCTCTCTTCCTTTGCCAGCAAATCGTGTGCGTTGGCATGGACCAAGTCATGATGTTGAAGCCAGACAAACACAGTTGTAAGGGGAAGAAAGCAGAGAAATGAAGCGGGAGGCAACAACAAAATGCCACGCAATGAGGGTATGATCGCAGTCTTTTATCCTTGAATGATTGAACAAGCTGTGACAGTTTGGAGATTGGACATCGATAAGTAATATACTGGAGATTAGAAGGGTGCTCAATGTGTGATGATTATTGATTGCTTGTACACAGGACCACAGATGGAGATTGGATATTTTGGGTCTGGTCCAGGTGCGCAATTTGCCAAGGCCCGCGATTCGGTGGTAGCGTGGCATTGCAAGTATCACTAGTATCACATTGAAGCAAGGTAATTTGGTCGGCACACTGGGGGCCACAGAATTACGTTTTTGGTGTGAAGATGCCATGATCGGACGCCTTTGTCTTGCTCAACCTGTTTCGCCATCTGATTTTCTAAATGTGTGATTGGTCGATGACTTTGGTACGGGCACGACTCGGCAATTGATGAGTGGCGCTTCCACTTAAAGGTATGACTCCCAGCGAGCTGTCTTTGACTGCTACATGCAAGGTTGGACCTCTACTCCGTATACAGATGATGTTTGGTTGATTTCAGCAGTGGCATGGCCGACAGTACAGCCATCACCAGCGTGGCTGGTGTATCACACTATTGACACGGTCTGTTGGTCTCGCTTTTGCATAAACACCCTCTTGATACTTTCGAAGTATTCCTCTCCCGACTTGGATTATCAACTCCTTCTAGCCGAATGGCCCCGCGATGGTGTTATCTACGGGTCATCTCTCAGCTGATCCATGCTCGTTACATCGCTACGACGCTACAAGAGCGGCTGTACCAGACTAAGTCTGCGACCTTCAAAAGACCATCAGAGAGGTCGATCCTGGCCAATCACATGGCAACAAAAATAGCACCATTGATCCACAGAGCCTTTCCCGTAACTGCATAGACAACGGGCGGAATGGCTCAGAGTCCGATTTTCCGTTCTACTCCTTGAACTCATTGATCCCCAAGCTCCCTCTCAACATGCAGAATTGAAGATTATCTAATGAGGTAAGGCCATTGTTAGTTCTCCCCTCTCAGCCCCCATTGCAAGCGGCCATTACCAAAGGTCCCGAGCACCGAGAATGGCTGGCCTTGCCGGCGACTGCCACACTTTGTACTCGGCCCTCCGGTCGAACGAGGCGCACCCTCTCTCAGCCTCCACAGGCAGCAGTACCCGGATGGACCGGCCCAATCCCAGCCACACTATCATGCATCTGGCCGGCGCTTAAGGACCGTCCGACATCCAAGAATGAATGAACTTTAAGCGCGCGTTATCTGAATTCCCCAAACTTCTTCACAGGCAAGTTGTATCCTTCGGTCAGTTCCTAGCCATGGCAACTTCGGCCGTTTTCCAAACGCTCTCTGTGCTTTTCATTATTTGGTCACTCGAAGCTCTCAAGCGCCAATTGAAGTCAGCTTGGCTCGTCGTGAAGAGGTCGATCTTCCCAGGTCCTCCTTCCATCCTCTCTTTTACGCCAGAGGAGGAATTTCAATGCGTGTACTATCTCTATGGATCTCCACAGTGCACCAGATCCCCTGATAAGGCCACACGGGACCACGCATCAGACATCTGGTGTACCTTTGGCCACTGCAACCCAAAAGACCCATCGCTCCGGGCTCTCGTGCACGAATACGCCAAGTTGTGTCTCTGCAAGATACACAGAGGAAAAGCTGACACCGGAATTCTGAATTCAATTGTCGACGAATGGCTACAGGAACTCCAAGCTGTCTATGAAGATCTACGTTCACTGGTTCCATCAAGTCCATCACCTTCCCGCCATGAGACCGCCGGCAACCCAGATCCTGATGCATTTCGCGCTCGTCTCGCCAGCATCGTGGGCCAAAGATCATCAGAACAACCTCTTCGAGTCCCGGGAGAGTTCCTAGAGGAGGATGATGATAGGGCAACGACGGATGAAAACGACCCATCAACACACACGGCGCCGGCTGATTCCCCTCGAGCAGCCACCCCGGCTGCGGATCGACCTCGGGTTTCCTCCGTGGATCATTCCAACGAACCCGGGCAATTTGAGATCTACAAGACAAAGGAACCCAAATCTCTTCGGAACACGGTTACGGCACACCTGAACTCCGAGGAGCGAAGACACGGTTCCATCTACGTGTTGACTCGGCGGGGAGTTGATGGTTACGTCAAGATAGGCTACTCAAAAGATGTGAACTCAAGACGCAGAAGCCTGGAGAGTAAGTGCCAATTAAAGCTCGTGCAGGAATACAAGAGTCACTGTATACCTCACTGCAAAAGGGTGGAACTCCTCATTCACACCGAGCTCGAGCTTGACGGCCATCGGCGCGAGTCGCGTTGCCAGAGCGGTTCTAAATGCAATGCAAGACATCAGGAATGGTTCGAGATCAGTGTTGAGTCCGCTATCAAGGTCGTGGAGCACTGGGTCCAGTGGATGGAAAACCTCACACCATATCGACAAGACGGACCGAAATGGCGCCTCCAGGATGAATTCATTATGGCAGTCAATGCCGTAACCATGGACGGCGTGGATGAGGGCCAAATCAATTCTTTCACTCTAGATTCGAAGGGCGACTCCTGGCTCGAAGAGGTCCAAACGCCGAAGCGACCATCACTTGATAGCGTTCGACCACGAAGGAGAAGAAATAACAGAGATGCCACCGCCGCCGTTGATCGTTCCCACGGTGAGGATGTTCAGATGAAAGAGCCTTCCAGTCCGAAGGCGCTGCACGTCAAATCACATCAGCAAAATAAGAGTCCCACACCGAAGACGCCATCGCCTCGACCGTCACCTCGCCCGCGGCCTCAAACCGCATACGCGACTCCACCGCATACATCTCCGTCAGCAGATTCAAGCCCAGAACCCGGTGAAGGGGTTTTAGAGACACCGACGAAAGCACCTTATCGCCGAAAGTCAGCACCACGCAGCTCTCCGAGTTCTACAGTAGTGGCCTCAACGTCTTCGATGAAGCAGCCGACCGTTAGCTGTGCGTCCGATGAGGACAATTCAATACCGGTCAGCAAACCCATCTGGAGTTGTCCCACCTGTCATCGCCCGGTGGAGAACATGGCGGGAAAGTTGACGTGCGATTCATGCGGGACGAAGAAGACAAAACCTCGCGGGAGTGGCGGGTCAGGCAACCTGAGGAGGAAAAGGAAAAACGCCGGCCCACAAGAATTATCAGAGGCCATCGTCGCTGAAGCTGAAGCAGAAGCAGCTCCAGACCCGAACCCTGCCCCTGATCTAGCAATTCCAGTACGGCAGTCCCGAAGGTCCAGCAACAGAAGAGTGTCTCTTCCACAGACACTACCACCCAGCTCAAACACAGCGTCAGAGAATACGCCGGCACGAGTTACGAGTACGGTGGCTGAAATTATTACCATCGATGACTAGTGGGCGGAGATGTTTCATGACCTGAGTCAGGTCTGTCAATATGTTGTGAGCCTGTTTATCGCTTTGATTCTACATATCTACCGTCTGTCTACAACACAACACTATAAGAATACTCACTCGTTCGTCTTACGCCGTTGCATATAACAACTTGATCGTCCCGTGTCTACTACCATGGGCACGGTGTGGATTTCACCCTCACCACCGCTCTCTTCCTCGTCAAGTCCTTCCACGCAGATATCGCTGTGCGTGTCATCCCGACACCTTGAGGAACATGATCCTCCTAGTCATGCTCGTGCACTACTGCAAGAATGCTGCGGCACGGTCATGATCATCCCCACGCCTGCATTGCAGGTTTGGCTGTTTGCGGGTCCTGTTCAGATACCACAGCAGGTAACTGGCCGTGCTGACTGCGGGGTGCAGCGGCTTATACAATGGTCCCCCAAAAAGAGAGTCTTGATCCACATCACCGCTCTCTCGGCCCTCGAAATATGTTCCTGTCGGTCCTGTTTCGGGATGATCGCCGCATGATCTGTGAAGAATGGAGCATGAAAGACAAAATTCTCATTGTCGTCAGCGACGGGCACGGCACGGGGCCGGCAGCAAAATACCGCTCATCATTGTTTCGGGTCAGTCTTCTGGCACTAGCAGGCCGAAGAACGCAAGCCGGCGACCACGTTCGGATTGATCTTCTCACGTCCTTCGTCAAGGTGCTGTTCCAGGCCATCCAGCTGTGATCTTGTGCGGCAAGTCAGGGATGCTCCGTGGCGATGTTCGGCCATCCTGGCACGAAAAAGGGTGCGTAAGTCAGCGAGCCCTTCTTCCAGCGCAGCACTCCGAGTCGGGGCAATACGTGGCGGAGCGTTGAAATGATCTCTTGGTCGGATTGGCCCTTGAGGCTGCGGCAGGTTTGGGGGTCACCGCCCTCTTCGCTTCTGCATCACTCTCTTCCCCAGCGAGCCGTGGTGATTTAGTGTCTTCCATGTTCTCGGCATGGGTCGGCATCATACCAAGCAGTGCTTCGGCGGTAATTGGCTTGGACTGGGCCTGAAATTTGTTGCATATGTCCACCCATTCGCTTCGAAGTGAGCCGTCGGCGTGGTATGGTCGAGCAAGCTGGAGCCACTGTGTCCACTTATTCATGACCTCTTGAGCACGTTCCACATCCACCTGAAACCACTCTTTATGCCTTGTCAGGCACTCCGGATTGTGTTTACATTTTGTCTCTCTCCTCCAAAAGTCGGCTAATTCGAGATGGACAAGGAGTTCGGCTCGGTAAACATGAGGAACTGAACGGATTTCATGCTGAACCCGAGGGATATAATGACACATCCATTGCCAGGCTTTCATTCTTTCCGCAACCGTCCGAGTGGTGAGACCAATCTTGACCACACCTGGGCTGGAGTCTCGAGTGAACAGGTACAGAGCGCCGGCGATTCGGTCATTTTTGGTCAGGGGTTTTTGAATCTTGGCATAGATGGTATCCTTCGGAGGCTTCTTGTATGGTTGGAAGCCTTCCACACAGCTGAGATGTCCATCCTGAGTTGTTTGGCGTGATTTGGAATTGCAGATGGGTGAAGAAATGTTCCCCTTCGGTTTGCGATCTTCATTTTGCCAGAGAACCGCATTGACCGGTGGCGAGGATTCGGAAAGGTCATTGTCACTGTTTAACACGTCGCACTTGGAGTCGGGCGTTTCCGGTCTCTCGCGATGCTTTGTCTCACAACAGCCCGAGAGTTCGGATTGCCATCTTTTGCACACTGCTGGCGCTAGGTCCGTACTGACCGTGTCTGCCCGATGAGACCGTCTGCAGAGACATAATTCCAGGTATCGCTGAAGATGAGTGTATTTGGCCGCTCCTGAAGAATTCTGGTCAAGGAGTAAGTTGCGGAGGGCGGAGGCTTCTATATTGTCATCCTTATGGACCACGTTACGGCACCGTCTCAAGTCTCGACGGGCCAACGGGAGGATACAGGTGAATCCGGGATCATCGGGACTGAAACTGAGAAAGGAGGGGAGATCTGCAGCAGTAAGGGGTCGAGGCATTGAGTCCGACCTCAGAGGCAGCCACGGATGTCACACTTTGACCGGTGGACAGATAGCGACCAGAAAGCACAGAAAAAGCTAGGTCTGGTGTATCAGGAAATTGAGGGCTGAGTGGAGCACAGAGCAACAAATCCGCAGCAATATGAGGCGCAACTCGTCCCTCTGCCTGCCAGTGTAACAGGCAGAACTGGTCTGGTGACACATCGGCAGGCTGTAAATGAGATGGAGTACAAAGATTCTCTCATCATTGGACGATTAGAAGGCCGCCGACGGTCGGTTGGGGCCGAAATAAGCAAACTGTGCGTCAACGCGCAGCTAGAAAAAGGCGCAAGGCAAGCAGAGCGCAGCGCAGCACAGCACAGACGTCCAAGGACTGTGAGCATTGCAAGACCACCCAGAAGCAATGGAGGCGAGGCTTTCTGGTCCTTACCGGTTTTCCTCGTCACAATCTCGATGGTGACATTTGAGCAGAATAGAGACTTGGATGGTAATACGCATCTTTCTCCCAGAATATTACTGGGATGGCTTCGTGCCTTGTTCTCAGCGTTCGTCTTCGGCAACGCCAGGGATCAGACTGTTAGAATGGAGTCTTTATCAATGAGATATGTTCGACCATCTCAACCATTGGCCGTGGGAGCGTAGGGACACAGACTAACCAGGTCGATGTGACGTGGTCGTTTCAGATTGCGACGCACCATCTTCATCAGATGACTATTTGACAGGGCCGTCGCTGACCGGGGTTGACAACAAACAGTAACCTCTCATCGAGTCTGAGTGTGAGGAGGATATGGTATAACAATATATGCCTGTATTATTACGTAACCTTGTGACTGTGAGTTAAGTTTAGTCAGAACCTTTTTCCCACATCGGGGTTCACGTTGTCTTCCGCCACCCAAGCAACAACTCCATCAGGTCGAACCAACAAGGCGCACCCACGCCCACATAGCCGACTACTTCCCGCCAATAACCAGTTCCTTGAGCGCCGCGTCGTCCTCAAGATCGACAAGCAACCCTCGGGCCCCCTCCAGCTAGGGGCCCAGTCGACAGCGCCAATCACCTCAAAAGTGACGAAGCACAGCAGCGGAGCGACCCGATGGACCCGATTATCTTCACACCACGGCTGAAACTGACTCTCGTCACGAAGGCGGAAAGAGGAAGTCCGGAGCTCGAGTGGTTTCATGAACTGTTCAGCAACGAAAAGGCTACGTGGTGGAGGTAAGACGTGCTCTTCGTTACTCCGTTTTGTTCATGTGGAGTTTCTTCTTTGAGTTGGTTTCGCGATTAACTTTGTGAAGCACCTATGGCCAGGCGAAGTCCATCGAGGACACGGAGAAGATCACCAAAGGTAACCTGCCAACCAATGAAGGAGAAGAAAACACCTACAGAGTCGCCTATGCTGTGCACAAGGTCCTTGAGCCGATGAGCGGCCCTGTTGAAGGCGAACCGCAACCCGCAGAACAAGGGAAAAAGTCAACAGTATTTATCGGCCTTGTGACTCTGAAATCGTTGGGTGCTGGCAGCCTGCCGTTGCCGGAGGATCTCACGTTACCGGTTGCGGCCGCGGCTACGACACTGACTGTCGAACTCGCATATTTGTTCTTACCCATCGCATGGGGTAAAGGATACGCAACCGAGTCGGTGGAGGCAGTGTTTGAGTCCTGCAAGAGGGCGCGATCTTTTTGGACACCTTTCTCGAAGCTTTACATCAGAGCAATGGTGAATGGAGCTAATCCAGCGAGCCTGCGAGTGATGGACAAGACTGGAATGACGAAACGTGGTGTTTATGAGTGGACTGGGAAAGCTATTTTCCTTGCTGGAGAATGGCGAGAGCGGGATAGTATTCATATTTTTGGCATGCATCTGTTAGAGTGACCAAGGTGGGGTGTCAGCGGTGAGATTGTTCAACACAAGATCCTAGAGCTCTTTGAATAGAGATGTCATTGCGTGGACGACCTGCCCGACTTCCAGCAGCCGGCTGGCAGGAGGGCTCACGGCAGACCAGAGGCTAAGTTTATTACTATTTTCCTCGTCCTAGACATTGATACCGAGGATGCGCATGACAGCCTCAACGAAACTTATACACATATAAATACATGGCATGGCGTTGCAGGCAAGACACCACACCAGTCCAGTCCGCCCATGCTTCCACTGCAGTTCTCACCGTCCATGGTAGGTAGGGTCCCAAGATTCCGTTCATTTCCAGAGTCACGAGCCCGAAGCGGCCAGTCCGCGGACCATGGAGCAGTAGCGTCATAGTGAAATGATTGGTCAGTCTCATGCTTTGTTTGATCATTTCATTAGAGTTTTTCCAAGACTATTCAGATCCATCTCGACCAACGAGCCAGACCAACTGGTTGTCCTCGCCGGATATCCTTGGGTATTATCATGCTTTTCGTCAGTCATAACTTCATAAATGCCCGTGTGTGAAGGTGTGGTCAAAGAGGAGACACCACAGTGGGAGTCGTGAGGTGGTCTGCTTCTATGAACCCGGGCAGTGCACCCGCCGTTCGCATGGCAGGCAACGGAGCACTCGGTTCCATGTCCTCTGGTCTAGCATCGGCCTCCGAGCTTGACAGAGACGTGGCGTCCGTGTATTCCGTGTAGTTGACATCCTCTGTCGAGGATTCGGTCTGATGCATATCTTCGGCCATGGCGTCCGGTGAGAACTCGCTCGCTGGAGTCTTCGGCTCCGGGAGGTCTGGGCTCGCTTCGTAGAAGAGCATGAATACATTACCCCTGTTGAGGACTTCCTCTTCCGGCACTTGGGTCACAACGTCGTCGTTGAAGCAGTACCAATGTTTGCCCCGTTTCCCAAGCGCAACATAATGTCCATTGTCGTGCCGGCCGTAGTGTGTCACCACACATTTGAGCTCATACACGGCTTGAACACGGGTCAGATCGACATCAAGAGGCGCACACCACTTGCGAAGAAAGTCCAACCTGGCGGGAAAGCGAACAAGAGAAGTGTTCTTCCGCTGGTTCCCAAAGTCATCAAAAATGCTGCGATTGATATGGATAACCAAGTCTTTCGGGAGTCGTCCAATGGTGATTTGTTTCGCTTTAGTCCTCAACACGGGCTTCGCCTTCTGTTTGGCATCAGAAGATGATGGACTGAGATGGGTGGTAGGAATAGGAGTGGTGCTGGTAGTGGTATTCGTGTTGTCGCCAGCGGCAAGTTTCGTGCAGTTCGTACATTCGACCCCATCAACCTCTTCAGACATTGTGTACTCATCCAGCAATTCTTCGAGGTGCGAATGCCCCTTCAAGCCCAGGTTGAGGGTTAAGCAATTAAATTGAGTGAAAGACAATCCTTCGGAAAAACCACAAGTGGTGCATTCGAGGCCTTGCGCAAGGAGCCCATCGATAGGATTGCGATACATGGAGCTGATAAAGGGCACCGAGCTTTTATTCCGTGACGTTGCGGATCCGGTTGGAACAATGTTGGGGTTCTCCGTCTCACCATTCATAATATCGGCGACGGACGGGATCGTCAGGGTGGTGGGTCTTTCATCTTGGTCCACGAGTGACTCAAGGTCGAGAGCTCCAAACAGCCAACGGCCTCGCCTCTTCAGAACGGCGGCATACTTGATGGCCTCTTTGTCCACGGCTTCAAGGACTCGGGAGAAATACTCCTGGGCATCCTGCTGCTGCCAGCTGTCCATGGACTTGAGGACCGACGGCGTCCACAGCGTGGTTTTTGGCCGATCCACCTGATTCAACCGGCGTAGAAATGCAGCCAAGGCACGATGCGTCTCCGCTGAGACGCCCGCCCAACTGCACAATTCCAGACTGCGGTCGATGTAGCTGTGAAATGCCGGCAGAGAGGCCAACCCTTGCAGAATGCTGTTCTGGTAGCATGAATTGTCCCAATTTCCCAGTCCGGGAGGTCCGATTTCGTTGTTCAATGAGATGAGATTGTCGATGCCGGACAAACTTCTTGCCTTCCTGAACATATTCGGGACCCGACCATGTCCGAACATGCGCTGCAGGGCCTCCGACTTTGCCTGCGCGTTTCCAAAGTCGGCACGACGAAAGCGGGCATCGTCGAGGCTGAGTCCGCCAATACGCGTCAGACCATACTGCATCGCGTAGATTGCTGGCGATGGGAGGAGGGAGATGAACAGGTCGTGAACGGATCGTTTTACGGTTGAAGGCCACCATGCGTCGAAGAAGGTAAGGACATAGTATCCCAAGATGAGGAGGGCAAGGGTCGAAAGGACCTTCTGCTCGGTCGGGTAAGCGGTGTATTGATGAGAGAAGTAAAGGGCCGCGTCTGCCCTATCCAGGAGGGTCATGTCGAATGAAGGAGAGAGGATGGGCTGTCGGGGGGGCCGGCTGGAAGTCTGGCATGTGGTCAACCTCTCACACGAGGGTTCCTCGACTTATTTAAGGTCGACCGAATCGAAGAGATCCTTGAAGGAGGCGATTAGGCGGGTTAGATGACGAATCCGAAGTTTGGTTCAGAGAGAGGGATGCTACTCAAGTTGGCTTGGCAGTCGAGTTTGTGTGCGGCGCCAATGGCATTCCGCTTCTAGAGGGGGTATTGGATCTCGTCTTGCTGGTTTCCTCGATGCTAACAGCTTTGTGCCGAATATTACGACGGCTGGACACCCTCCATGACGATAGCTGCGAGTGGCGAGAAATATTACATGTGTCACGTGACCACATGGCTCTGCCATCAAACCATCAGCAAGCCTCCAGTAACGCACTGGTTCTCTCGTGCGTACTGTGGAGCGTCCACAGCTTCCACCCTCGACGTATCCTCCACTGGAAGGCGCTGTGCGGTTCATATGATTAACCTTTGTTGGATTTCTGGGCGACCTCTTCTCTGGGCGAGACTTGCTCGTCGGTCGGGATGATCTTTCTCTGGCGTCGTGCCTCTGTGGCCTCCCTGCTGAGATACTTCATCACTTCTGCTTCCCTCAGGGCTCGTGCCGGATCTCCTTGGGCGTTCGTCTTCCACCACTTCTCCCACAGCCACTCCAGTGCTTGCAGCGTCATCTTTTTCAGGTGGAGCAAACTTGGCATTTCTCCATGAGTGACCTGATGCCGGAGATGGACAAATTCTTCGGGCATGCCGATCATCGCCGCGTGAGCATACATGGATTTCTCTGTCCTGACCGAGCTGGTCCCCGCGGTATCTGCACTCTCTTCCGCGGCCAGCGTGACCGTGAAGGACTTTGCCACATCTCGATCGACAAATGCGTTGACAAACCTCACAAACGCCATGGCGTAGATGCTCTGCATGGCCAGATCGGAAATCCCACCCCGTCTTCCCGGCACGGTGTCATGCAGCAAGGCCTCGGTCAAATTGGCCGTCGCCGAAACGGCCGGAGGAATCAGACCCTCCTTGAACAGCCATAAATTCACCATGTCGACAGCTCTTTGCCGCATATCCTTTGGTGGTGCGGAATATGCGTCGACTTTGGCATGGTGAGGAAAGAACCAGTCCCGGACCATGGCCAACTCTGAGTCAGTGGTCCAAGACATGGTGCGAAGGCGTGACATGATTGCAGTGCATGAGTATGAGGTGAAACTAGGCTGGAACCGATATTAAGTCAACCGGTCGCTTCATGCCGCCAGAAATAAGCAGCTAATGCCCTAGTTCTGAACGTCACAGCACACCGTGGTCGGTGCAGGGAATCTTCCCATCAAATAGATTACGGTTCAGCGCTTGCAAGCGTGAGCCGGGATTTTGAGGTTTCAAATGGAATCAGTGCGGCTGGTCATGTTCTGGGCCAAGAAATCCAGAGCCAAGACATTAGTGGGTGCTTGACGTGAGTATTCACAGAATGGTCACAATGGAGAGTATACAGGTATCACGGCCAACGACAATACCGTGGAAATGATTCAGAGGCCAAATCGGCAAATTTGCAGCTAGAATCCTCCAACACCGTCGCTCGTTATATCCATCCATAACCATTAAATACAGCCGGCTGGTATACATTGTTTATCGGGAGCGAATCCGTCAGGTAGGTAAAAGAGGTGGCATCGCCGTGCTGCCCGAAGAAGCTGTTGGCCACCAGACTCGTCATGTCGTTGCATTGTGGCGCTGAATGGGATGGAAAAGCCATGGGGCCGTCGCTCTCGATTTTCTCCATATGGCCATCGCTGGCATTGGATTCGGCTGGCGCCATGGATTCTTGTTCTCCGTCTTGATCCTGGTCTCGACTTTCATCTCGAGCCTCGTCGCTCGCTTCCTCGGCCGGCTCAAAGGCGTCCTCGAGTTTGAGGGCTTTTTTCCCCGTGGCTTCGGAACCGCGGCGGAACAATGACGACGATTGCACTTCGGCCGGGGAGTCGTACAGACCCACTCCAACCAGCTCTTCAGTTTCTGGACCACTGGACAAGTCGTCGGTGTTGTCCAAAGTCAAGACGGGAGTTTCCAGCCGGGTGGGTGCAGGGGCGAAATCGGGTGAGCAGGGAGCGGTCGGCACATTTGTGGTCAGCGGTTGGTCGCTGTATGGCCAATATTCCTGGGTGGTGTTCGGCGGATAGAAAGGGTTCATGAAATATGGATGATGGAGCTTTTCATGGTCGTCCGAGATCCAGTCTTGACCGTGGTACATCTGACCGTCGTACGGATAGCCGATGTCTTGGGCCGATAGTTCCTCCAGCGGGGTGATGAGATCTTGGATCTGAGGTTCGTCCATGACGGGATAGGCCATGGGTGTCACGAGGCCATTCACGTGGGTCGTGGTGAAGGTCTGCACGCCCGGATCGGGAAATCCAGACTGGGCCAGCAGAGCATTTGTGGAGAAGTTCCAGTCGTACGAATGGGGATGCCAACTGACAGGACGCGAGCGGGAGACGTCTGAATTGGGCCATTGCGGTTGCAGGCTGGAACGACTTGAACGATGTTGCTCGGCCACGGACCGGGTCCGTTGCGATGAGAACGAGGAAGAGGAAGAGGGGAGCGTCGTCGTGGTTCTTCGCCTTCCCAGATTGCGGGGACTGTTGTTGCGGCTGGTCGGTTTGACAATCTTTGCTGGCCGGCGAAAGTAGGACGAGAGATTTGCGGTGAAGGGGCCCTCCGATCCGGACGGATTGTACATCATCTCAGGGGCCAGATAAGCCCAGCCTCGGTGGAAGTCCATGGTTGCCGGCAGGAAGGAAGGTGGTCGGCGGTCAGAGAGACAAGAGAAGAGAAAGGAACATGATTTTTAACCGGCCTCGACCGCACGATCCAGGCTAGGGCGAGGGCGGGCAAGGAGAGCGTTGACGAGATTAAGCTGGGACATCAGATGGACAAGTCGGAAAGCATGGACGGGCCACTGCGGTGAGGTGCCACTGAATGGGACTGGCATGATTGGGACCTGAGACCCATCCACGTATGATTCGCATGAGCTGGGGTTTGGGCGCCGGCTGGCTGGCTGGCGAGAGGCATCAATAACGGAGAGGTAGCGTTTTGACTAGGACGGCCGACAGGCAAGGAGCAAAGATTGCAGCCTGCCATGGAGCATGGAGCCCGCGTTGCCAGGCTGGAACCAAACCAAAGCTTGTCAGAGGTGCGAATGGACTGGCTCAGCGCCGGTTGGCCAGTCAGAATGGATGACGTGGGTGCATGGGCACATCATCGGTTTGAAGACCGGTCGCGTGGATGAGAAAACCAGCCATGCTAGTCCCATGGGTGTTTGTATGAGGCATGGGGCCGGGGAAGGGGGGGAGATAGGACCAGGAGTGGCGGCGACGGGCACGTCAGATGGTGGCCAAAACCGATGATGCTGGAGTAGCGTGGACAAGGGAAGACAATGGAAAATGGAAAGACAAGGAAAAGCAGAGACGTCAAGGACTCCGGCCCGCCCCCGATACGGGATTAGTATCTAGCGTTGAACAAAGCAGTTGGGAGGGCAAGGCTAAAAGGTCAACGGGGTCATGCAAATGCCATGTGGGGTGGAAGGGGAAAATGCCTGAGACTGGATGGTCCAAAGTCGCGGCGTTGGCGATGTGGGCGACCACCACCCCGGAAGGCCGAAACCGTCACAAGCGCGCTTCCAGTGGCACTGTAGTGGCCGTGCTGGACGGCAAATGGAGCATGGGCCAGGGGGGGATGGATGGCGCCAGGGTGTAGCGAGGAAAAATGGAGATGGAGATGGGGGAGGTGTCAGAGTGGTGGTGGTGGATACAACAAAAGTATGGGTCGGCAGAGATGGTATGACCCTCCTCCTCTCGGGGCAGAATCCATATCGTGCATGGGCGCCTCCAAGTCAAGGGGCCATCCGGTGTCCAGTGTGCCTCCTCAGCACGGGCGACGAGCAAGGCCTTTGCCACCAGTGCCCAATGGTGGAGCAGAGAAGCGCTGGGGCGGGTACCGCAGGCGCCGTCATTCCCCCAACCTTAGGGCGAGCAAGGCAGACCGAACAGGCAACAACAGGCCTTTAAGATCTTCATCTGTTGACTTTCTTTCTCCCACTGAATCCGAGGCAATTCAGGCGACCCCTGCACGGCCAATCACCTCGCCTGAGCCTGAGAACCCACCTTGTCACCACCCCCCTCGGCCAACCAGCATACTCACGGTCCGACCTGCTCGCGTTAGCTCGATGACAATCCATACCGCTTCGACTCAGATGGCACTAAGAATAAATTGAGCAGCAAAGCTGGAGCGTCGGGATCCGCTCCTGGACTCACCCATGTCATGCCATGCCGCGGCCATGCCCGAGCCACGATTTGTTTCGTCTCGTATCCAAGCTTCAACGGGTCAAACGTCCTCTGGCCTGCTGACCCTGGCCGCTGCCACATGTCGATCCGTCCTGAACTTTCCGCTCGCTTGTGCCAGTGGGCCAGCACCTCTGTCATCTCTCCAACGCGGGCACCACGGGGACTTGGTCCTCATACCGCGCCATCAAGAAACAAGACCATGTCACTCGCCCCGTCTGACTCGGTCTGGATCGACCGTCTGGGCCAGGTCCGTCGCGCCGTGATTGCGAAACCAAGAGCACAAGAGAGTCGTAGGGGTCTTCTCCAATCAATCGTGGAATTCAACACGGTCATCGTCGTCACCCTCACGCCCAGGCGGTTTCTTGCGCCATGCTGGCTTAGCTGAGTCTGTCGGTCGAACGATGCGGATGCACTTTCAGAAATTCGCCGGAAACGCCAAGCACGGCCTGACACCACGGATCGTGGGACTTGGCTCGGTTGGCTGGCTGGTTGGCTGAGGCCGGCGGGTGGGCTGGCTGGAAGCACTGGGATGCTGACATGGCACCGTGAGAGTGTGATGACGGACGATGGCCGGCACAAGTTCCTCCTGTCATGCTTGCCCCTTGTGGTACCCTTGACCGTGGTGAGCCACAAACCTCATCACAAACCTCATCCTCGAACCTCGTACGAGCTGCAGGTCGGCTTCGTCTGCGAACCAAGGCTGACCGCAGCCCCTGGCTGCCCCATTGTCCGGCTGGGTGGTCTGCTGGGTCTGCTCGGTGCCCACGATCATGCAGGTGGCCCAGGATGGGGGGCTGCATGCCTTACTCCGTCGCTTCGGTCGATCCTGGCGTCATCAAACTTGAGAAGGATACAGGGGGACGGGTGCAGGCCAGCCAACCGAAGCCGCTCTGCAGATACATGGCCTGACAAGACCAGGCAGGGTCTGACAAAGCTGACCAGGGATCCAGTGCCCGATGCCAAGCGCTGCATATGGAAAGCAAAACTTACGGCTATCAATTCCGCTCTTTCCGGCCCGCCTCTTCGGACTCTGGAGCTGGCGTCGTGTTTGTGGCCATCGATTAATATGGAGCCATGGAAACCTTTTCGCGGGTCTCCTGAAGAAGGGGTCAACCGGGTACAGCCACGTGTATGGTGGTGGTGGTGGTGGTGGTGGTGGTGGAGTGAGTGTCATCCTCATCAGTCCTCTCCTCTCCACGGCAACGCACGGATCGATCCCGGCCTTACTTCTCGGTACGTCCTCTTCCTGGTCCAGCTTGATCTCTTCTCTTTCTTTCCAACAGTGTGAATACTGAACGAAACGAACGGCGCCCTGGTCTGGCCATTTGTCGGTGTTGAAATGGTGACAGCCAACTAGTGCCGTGTGATCCTGTATCCACAATAGCTAAAGTCAGACGTGCCGGCCGACACATTTTGGTGTGTGGCCCATGCCATCGCTGCGGCCAGGGGGTCGGAATGTGGACAGGGCCGATCTCGATTCTAACCTTTAACACTAGTGCCCCCTCGGGTGCGCTACTTTGTCTTTCATCTGGATTGATTCCAGCGGCGTGCAGAGTTCCACTCGAGGATGATTATGACTGAGTCGTCTCTGCCACCGCTGTGGTGGGATGCCGGGGATTGGCGGACGCATGCTCCATCCCCATGCCGCAACGCAACGTCAATGTGGCCATCATTTCAGCTTCGGCCCTAGCACGCGCTTGTTTCCTTCGTCGCCAGCTCAACACTACTGTGTCCATCCCTTGACAGTGCATGGTCGATGCTCCCACAGCAGCCATCTTGCAAAAAGTTCAATGGTGCATGATGATTCTCCAACTCGGGCAAAGATCATCACCAACCCGCTGGACCCGGGTCATGATTGACTGACCCTACGACATTCAGCAGAGGGATCAAAACTACGCGTGCTGACGAGTCAAAATTCTCATTCTCATCCATCTGATGCGAAGCATGACACCATTAACCCTGCGAGAGGGCGTTGGTCCGGTGAGAAGTTGAGAAGGAAAAAACCAAACCCCGTTCTCAAAAAGAAAAAACAAAGCATAACCAAAAGCAACGATGCTTCGTGATTTTTCGGCGGCCAACCGTGTCGCCTGACCTACGCCGCCTTGGATCGTGTAAGGAGACAGTTTGAAATTTTCCACGTCAAAGACGTGCTACTGCACTGCATGCCGCTGATCACGAAGCTGCTCTCATCTCCGTCTCGCTTATGGTCCTCGTCTGCGGATGGGTTCCGCTCCATTGTGAGCTAAAAGGCAACGCCTGTCTTGGGCCTTGCACCGCGTTATTGGCACGGGCCCATTATCAGCCAGGTTTGGGGTTTGTGTCTCGCGTATCATTGGTTCAATCTTCACGATCGATCGTCGCTCACTCGAGCTGTGGCGGTGGAGGAGGGCGCAGTCTTGCAGGAACTATTGCTCCCAGTTCGTCGCTGCCTCGTCTCCCGTCTTCAATCCGCGTCGGTTGGTGGAAGGTCAGGACCGTCCAAGTTGAGCGGATGTTGGTGGAAAGGTCAGGACCGCTGACTGACCGCGATATTGTCTCTTTTCCTTCCCGAACGTGTTGTCGGCCGCCTCTCCGTCTTCTCTCCACTGACTTCTGAGCGCGACTCTCCTGCGTAATTGTTGTCCCGTCCGGCCAGCCCACTTGGACAACAATCACGGTCAAAGGACTTGCTCACCATTCTTACTCCGTCTGGATGCCGAGGCCATCCGAGATCAGATGAGCCAAAAGAAACTGCAATCAGTGATGAACGACGCGATTTGGCCCGTCACTGTACGGTCAGGGGAGGACGGCACCAATTACATTGTTCCAATACGAGACGTGGATGTGGTTCATCGGATTCAGATAGACTCGATCTCGCGCCGGGTAACCGACGCAGCTGTGAGTGGTAAGCTGATTGTCTTGGGTGCGAGACCTTTCACCCTTGGCCCATTTTTGCCGTCTCTTTTGCTCGCTGCTCGTGGAGCCGACGTACATACACCCATACAGCGTTTCCTCGAATCTGATCTGGACTTTTGGCCGATCAGCTCCCACCTCAAACATGCCACTTACAAGGCGTTCTTCATTTCCCGCAACTTGGCCATCACCTCTCGAGGCTCGGTCTTGCCCGTGGCCCGGCGCATCTCATCCGTGTCCACGCGCATGAAGACATTGTGCTGCTTCTCGTCGCCAATGGTGAACTTGCCCTGCGTTTGTCGGTGGTTCTCGGCGAACTCGTGCAGCTTCTGAATGGGCGGGTGGTCCGGTTGAACGGAGCGCAGGAATTTAACATTGGACTTGGTGTACTCATGGCCTGGATAGACCTTGGTGTCGTCGGGCAGCGATGCCAGCGTCTTGTTGAGCGCCGTGTGCATCTCGTCGGCCGTGCCTTCGAAGAATTTCCCGCACCCGCCAATGAAGAGCGTGTCGCCCGTGAAGACGACGCGCTGGCCACGCCCCTTGTCCTCCATGAACCAACAGATGCTGTCCTGTGTGTGGCACGGCGTGTAGAGCGCCGTGACCTCGATGTCTTTGCCAATCTGGAACTTGGACCGGTCGGCGGGCGTGTCGGTGACTGCCTCGCAGTCCTTGCCGCCAATGACCGGCACCGGTTTCGGCAGCCGGTCCAGGATCTTCTTGTTGCCGCCCGCATGGTCCCAGTGGTGGTGCGTGTTGAGGATGGCCGTGAGGTTAAGGCTCGAGGATGCGTCTTTGAGGATGGGGCCGACTCTGGGCAAAAGTCAGAGCGCTGGAGGGAGTGGTTGCCGTCAAGACGTACTCTGGAGGATTCGCTGGGTCGATAATCACCGCATCCTTGGTCGCTTCATCGCTGACCAGGTAGGCGTAATTGTTGGACGAGCCGACCCCTGCGGTATGAGAGTTCGTCAGTATCATCGAGACCGTCTCCGCCTCGGGTCAGAAACTGGGGCGGAGAAGGGCGGCATGGGAGGGAACAAGGTGCATGGTATTACATACACATGGGTATCGATTGGATATGCATGGCTCGTGTCTGTCGCAGCAGCAATGGTCGAATCAATGGACGAAGCACTTGAGAGGCGATCATGAATCGTCGGTGAAAAATGCCACAGGCAATGCCAGCAATTTGAAGATGTGGTTGCGGAGTATGCGCCTGTCCCTCAGCACAGCTGACGTCAATTCGGCTGCGATGCCAATGGCCAGCGATCCAATCCGATCAGAGCTTTAACTGGCCAACTCTCTCATTCGTCCCTATTCTACAGCTCCATAGTCAAGGTGAGTGCTTCTTCTCCAGCTGGTACTCATGTGCTCGTTTTCGGACAACAATCGTTGACTCTCGGCAAGATCGACAACCCGCTCCTTGCCGGCAATACTGGGGATCCATCCCCGCATCCAACCACTGACCCTTTCCCAATGACTGTGGCCATGTCCATCGCGGACCTTGACAAGCTTCTCTTCCCCTTCACCATACATCAGAAACTGTACGCCCATCAATGCATCCATGCTGAGACAACCGGCCGCGCCCAGGAAGAAAGGCGCCGCTCTCGCCACCCAGGCCCATCGCTGTGAACCGTCGGCATCGACCCAGCCGTAATAGCCATGTGGGCCGTAATCACCCCATGCGTTTGGATTGGTGACCAAAGACGCAGAATAGAAGAAATTGCCGCAAAAGGCGGCAAAAAACAGAAGCGGGGACAGACCGGCGGTCGACTGTCGGCGCCAGTTCTTGTACAACTGTGGGAGGCGAGATCCCAGATACAACAGCGTGGAGCACCAGGACAATATCGTGCCAGCAATCTCCAGAGGCGTCTCCACGCGGAGAAGATGGATGCCATGCTGGTAGTGATCGGGGGGGAAGGGAACCGGAGCCGATGCGGCCCGCGAGGCCAATGTCGCTAATGTCGCCGCATATATCATCGTGCGTGGAGACGGAGAGGGCATCCAGCTCGAGCCGAACTTGTCGCGATATGGGATCAACTCCGCGGGCGTGCCCTTGGGTTTCTCATAGTTCACCGGAGAGAAAAGAGGGCCGTCGAGAGCTCTTGGATCGGAGAACTTGGGAGGGCTTCTGCTATCCACCTCGCAGACCGGCTCCTCGCCGCCAAAACTCGTGTCGATTGGGGATAGTCTATTGATGATATCGCTGTCGGCATCGCCGAGGTCACTGTTCCCAGCAGAATGGAGGCTCTGGGCGTATATCCACCGCGTCGCGTACGTGTACCAGAAGTATTGAACGACCAGGCAAACGTCAACGAAAACGTAGTAGCTGGCAATCACGACTTGCCAGTCAGCCTGTTTGGTGAAGAGCGCTCCCAGCAAGTTGGTGGCATCTCCCAGCAGCCATTCCGCAAGGAAGAATATAGAGAGCCCAGCGGTCGATTTGAGCTGATGGTTCTTGTATATCTGAGGCATCTGCGCAAAGAGCCATGACGTGATAGAGAGTATGCCCAGCAACGTCGAAAGCGCAGCGAGAGGAGTTGGGATGCACCCATGGAGATAGGACGAGACATCATGGAGGAATGGCGTCGTCGGAGAGCAATGTGCAGGTAGCGACCTGGACAGTAGTGGTGGCAGATGTGCTGACCCCATCGCAGGCAAAGGCCGATGAAACGCTCACTAACAGTATGGACGTCGGCGTCGTCACCACCTCATCTCATAGACGTGAAAGACGGCGTCGAGAGCAGCCTTCGGCGGCCGCAGGACGATGTTGCTCTGCTCACGCAGTGTCTCTCAGGTTGGGAGCGTGGGAGGGCGTCCAGTCCGTCTCGTCGTAATCGGTCTCACGCGTGGAGGAGTGGTCGCCGGTCTCGGAGTCTTTCATTCAGTAGGACAAACCTGGAGTCAGGGTATTCGCCAGGTCAAAAGGCGTCAGGACGTTGGGAAAGCCCAGGACACAGGACGACCTGCTGCAATGGGTGATCCTGACTCGGACGCGGAGGAGTCGCACTAGGACACAGGTCACAGGCTCGATAAGGCAGTCACACCCCCCCAACTTGAGAAGCTGACCTTATCTTTGCCAGGTAGGGTCGCCCAACCTTTCCCGCGGCTCCAGACCGGGGCCAGAAGCGGCCAAAGGAACGACCCGAGCGGCAGGTGACCAGGACGCGTATGACAGCGCATTATGACTGTTTATGGCCCAGACACCCATCTGAATGGATCACACCGAGATCATTTGAGGCAAATCCATTACCGGTGATTGGACTTCTGAGACTGATAAGAAGTTGTTGAGAAAGACGAGCCCGTGATTGGACTGCTCTCATGCCTTGGCGTGGGAGTTGATGTCACGGTCTCGGCGATCTCGGATCTCATCTAAGGGAGGGTGGGTTTGTTTGTCCTTGTCATGCACGACATCGCCCGGGTAGTCTGCTGAGAAGAATGAGGTGACTACTGTGTGAATTCGACAAAATCAGTGCCACCATAGACCAGCAAAAGGGCTAGACCGCCATCCGTTACCATCTGCGGCCGAAACTCTCAGTGGCAACATGTCCAACCTAACAGATCACGCTCGATCCATGTGAACAGCGTTGTGTACGCAAGCAGTGGAGGCTGACAGGACTCGGCGATTCCTGACAGGTATGCCGGATTCTAAATATCACCCCCTCAATACAACGTTTCAATTGTCCTCTCAGTCGTGTGACACGGTTGTCAAATGACCAAGAGGAAAGTCCACATCCATGCCGTGGATCGCGCCGGCCCATTCCTAGGGATGTCTAGTCGAATTTGGATTTCCTCGCCGATACAAAGGTTGCACGCGGGATATGAGGCATGGTCAGCCTTGGTTTTGATGGACGTGTGATCTCTAGGCAAAAAGGTTGAATTCTAACCCATTTGCCTAGCATCACAGAGGCAACCAGGTCACGTGGGACTCCTGCCGGGATCGAAGACTGAGCCCCAAAGAACGGGTTCCATCGTGAATTCGGCATGTTCTACCTGGCAAGCATTCCGTGCGTGAGACAGCGACTTGATGTGATGCTGGTGGCAGCAAGCACTTTTATGTCATGGCGACAAAACCAAGTTCAGGAATGGCTGCTGGGCTTCATGTTCGAGGACGAGCGAAGAGCTTCATCTCGAGAATGAAACGCAAAGATGCAAATTATTATCATGAGCGAGACCGGTAATTTGGGCTACCCTCCAATGTCGCGCTAATACTCTTATTGAATACTCGTGCCTTGATCATACTTCATTTCGCGACCTCGCATAAACCAGTATACTATATCCTTCGGCTTCTCCCGCCCGTCAGAGCATTCATCCGCCAGCAGCTCATCAAGCAGTTTTCTGGCGTTGGCGACGGTCGTAGAGGTTCTTTGTCATCCGAGATAGCGAATACCTCTGCTGATGCTTCATCCTCTGCGGGTAGCACCTCATCCCAGCTTCTTGTCTTTCTTGTACTTGTTTTCCTCAACTCCAGAAACCTCTTGATTCTCCTCTTTCGTCGGGAAGCACTCTAACCATCGAAACAGACACTCCGTCTTGTGGAATATTCCCATTTCCCTCCCCATCTCGGTGGATAAGCCTGTGCTCAATAGGCCAGCATTCAGGCATCATTTAGATACCAAATTTTAGCGCTCATGGCGCCTGTTGGTTAGATCCGAACTCTCTCATACTTTCCTCCAAACGACAGAATTTGGTTGATCTGACGGTCTTTCCGATCTACCTGCGACCGATCGCCAATCTCCGCAAGGCTCCTCGCATGCATCAGCGGCACGACCTTGCATGGACTGGCTCATGCGTCGGCAAGCCCCACTGTAATTCCCTCCCCCTCCGATGCGAAATTGAGTGATATTCAGCTTCTTCTGGCGGCCGAACTCGGCGGCGAGGGTCAAGGCCATGTTCACGTTGCGAAACGCGCGGATCCGTCTTCGTGGTCCGTTGGTGCGAGTGTGAAGGCTTCCGGCTTGGATACGACGGATCATAGATGGTCAGCTGGTTCGCTCAGCATCGTCGAACATCTCCACGAACGTGGCCTTGCCACTCGTTTCCAAACAAAGAGGGAAGCAGTGCCAATCCGACTCCCCCGCCGCGTGACGTTGTCGCAAGACCTCTACCTGGGACGTGGGAATCGATGGTCGGACGTTTTGGTCTCGGAAAACATGTGTCTGCTCGAAGATGAGGTTGCTGGGTGAGGCGACGAGCATAGCGGTGCCATGGCGACGGGCATCACGGACGGCATTGGTGCCGTCTCGAAGGGATGAGCGTCCAGTCCAAACAACCGCTGTCGCTGCTTGTGGTCTCTGCTGCAGACCTCTTTTCGAGATGACCGTGATAGTACCATGTGCCCGTTTTAACTCGCTGAGGTACTCGTTCACTTCCTGGGGGAAGAATCTGCTTTGAGCCTGACGCGGCTCTGAAACTCACTCATCTCTGCACGTCATGGGGCACCTCATCGCCGATCGACGGTGTTCTGGTATCTCAGAATCTCCGATTCACGATATAAGACGTAGCCGTAGAGTCTGAACGGCAAGGCGGGTGGCCTTGGATATTGTTTCTGCAGTTAAAGCCTCACATGTCTAGCTAACTAACGGCTGTGCCAGACTGGCGTGGTCGGCCGTACGTTACGTGATAGTTTGCATTGCCCAGGCGGCCAAACCAAATAGGTCACGTGACAGAGGCTACATCCCCTGAATGTCCTTGGTTTCCTCACCTCGACGCTCGTAAGAGCTGAGAGGATATGTTCTGCGTCGAATGTTGTCCGCGCTGATGTCACTGTTACGTGCGTGGACACGGTTTGCAGCTCGTAGCATCTCGGCCAATAACGAGGTTGCATAGAACAGCGACCTCCATTGATGATGCAAAACGTCCGTCATCCAGGCCGTCAACGGATGCTGGATCCGCTTGGTCCTTGTTGTTATTGCTATCAGCATCTGCACCCCCTCCCTCCTCTCCTTGTCCTTCGCCACCCCTCCTCACCGGTTCCCAACTCCATAGGTCGGCCTGCGGCCATGACGAAATGCCAGGAGCGTTATGTCAGGTCCCCATTGTGGTTCCATCTGTTTAATCGGACCCTCCTCTCCACTATTGAACCCGTCGAGTCTTTACCTCTTCTTTCCTTTGTTCCATCTACTCCTTCGCCGTGACCCAGAGTATCGCCGACGACGGACAATTCACACACTCAATGGCAGCCATGGGACAAAACAAGAAGACCATCGACCTCCAGAGGAATATGAAGGATCAGCATAGCAAGCAGCCCACCACGACGGACTCTGGGACGAAAATCAGTGACCTGGATCACTGGTTGAGGCCGGTCAACGAGGAGAAGAGCAAGATCGGGCCTCAATTGCTCGAGGATCAAATCGCTCGGGAACGAGTATGTGACAGCGGCCAAAGTGGTCCATACACGCTGACGGCTTGAGATTCATCGATTCGATCACGAACGTATCCCGGAGCGTGTGGTCCACGCTCGAGGGACCGCAGCACACGGCCATTTCAAGCTGTACGAAAGCTTGGAAGATGTCACGTACGCCGGAGTGCTGACCGACACCTCGCGGACCACGCCCGTGTTCCTGCGGTTCTCCACTGTTCAGGGCAGCCGTGGCAGCGCGGATACGGTCCGAGACGTTCGAGGCTTTGCGGTCAAGTTCTATACCGAGGAGGGTAATTGGGATATTGTCGGCAACGACATTCCTGTCTTCTTTATCCAGGAGTCGATCAAGTTTCCGGACTTTGGTAAGCCACTGCAGAATGTTGACTCGAGTCGGTCGCTGACTGGGTCTAGTCCATGCGGTCAAGCCCGAGCCACACACCGAGGTTCCGCAAGGCCAGAGTGCACACAACAACTTTTGGGACTTTGTCTTCTTGCATCCCGAAGCGACTCACATGCTTTTCTGGGTCATGTCGGACCGCGGCATTCCACGGTCATACCGAATGATGCAAGGCTTTGGTGTCAACACCTTTGCCCTGATCAATGGCCGAGGCGAGCGCACGTTTTGCAAATTCATTTGGACCCCCGAGCTGGGCGTGCATTCCCTGGTCTGGGATGAAGCGCTGAAGCTGGCCGGCCAAGATCCAGACTTTCACCGAAAAGACTTGTACGAAGCCATTGACCACAAGGCATACCCCAAGTGGAAGTTTGGCGTTCAACTCATTCCCGAGAGAGACCAGGACCGCTTTGATTTTGACATCCTGGACGCCACCAAGATCTGGCCCGAGGACCTGGTGCCCATCCGATATGTCGGAGAGCTGGAGCTGAACCGCAACGTCGACGAATTCTTCACCGAGACGGAACAAGTTGCTTTCTGCACCAGTCACCTCGTCCCGGGCATCGACTTCTCCAACGATCCGCTTTTGCAAGGACGAAACTTTTCCTACTTTGACACTCAGATCTCCCGCCTGGGTATCAACTGGGAAGAGCTGCCGATCAACCGCCCGGTCTGCCCGGTGTTGAACTTTAACCGAGATGGCCAAGGTCGTCACACCATCACCAAAGGCAAGGTCAATTATTGGCCCAACCGGTTCGGCGTGAATGCGCCCACGGCCGAGAAGCAGGCCGGTTTCGAGAGCTTCCCGGTGCAGGAGGAGGGCATCCGACTCCGGAAGCTGGCGCCCAAGTGGAAGGACACTCTGTCGCAAGCACAGTTGTTCTACAACTCCATGTCCAAGGTGGAGAAAGCTCACATCATGCGTGCCTTCTCCTTCGAGCTCGACCACTGCGATGAGCCTGTCGTGTACGAGCGGCTGGTCGACCGGCTCACCGAGATCGACCTCTCCCTCGCTCAAGCCGTGGCGGAAAAAGTGGGCGCGCCGACACCGACGGACCAAACCAAGCCGAATCCGCGGAGAACGGTCAAGGGCCTCAGTCAACATGAATACATGCCGGTCGAGCCGACGATCAAGTCACGTCGCATTGCCATCCTCATTGCTGACGGCTATGACGCCGGTTCGTACGAGGCCATGAAGGCGGCCATCCTGGCCCACAACGCGCTTCCTTTCACCATTGCTCCCAAGAGACAGAGAGTCAAGGCCTCGAATGGGACATCGAGCACGCAGCCCGACCATTTCTTGAACGGCCAACGAGGCACCATGTTCGATGCCATTTATGTGCCTGGCGGAGCCGACAGTGTGAAGACCCTGGTCGGCATCGGCCTGGCGCGTTTCTGGGTTCGTGAGACCTTCGCCCACCTCAAGACGATCGGCGCCAGCGGCGAGGGCATCAAGCTCGTCGACGTCGCCCTCAAGGAAGCACAAGGCCTGAAGCTCGCCACGTCCGGTTCTGACGTGATCGAGTGGTATGGTGTTGTCACCGCTCACACTCCCGACACCAGCTCCATCAAGGGCATGGTCAAAATTGTCAAGGAGGCTCACGACTTTGTCGGATCATTATTCTATCAAATCTCCCGACACCGCAATTGGGCGCGCGAACTGGATGGCCTGGCTGATCAGGTCACGGTGTAGGACGGTCAGAGGAACGGCCACGGTGCAGGAACTCGTTCGGCGAGCCGTTATAATCTTAATATGGGCGAGTGGCATTGGAGACTGTGGGGAATAGCTTGCGGTGGCAACATATACCAGTCCGAGGACAACTGTGGAACCGCCAAGCAACGGACGACGTCAATGTTTGACACAGTTTTACGTACAGCTACTCGCAGCTAGTCCAGAAGGGAATTTTCCTGCACCAGATCTTTTGTCTTCACATAAAAACTTGACATACATCGAGATGGGCGTTGACAGTCAATGGACAAGAGCTCTGGACTTTTGACGTACAGCCACCAGGCCAGTACCGTGGCCGTGGCCGATGTTGACACTGCATCATTACTTTTGACCGTTTTTATGTCCTGTCGCAAAGATCTCTCAGCGCTGTCGCCCTCCGTCTCAGGTTCAAGAGAGAAATATGCGATGAAGCCATTGTTCCGTTTTACCGCCGGTTGGCCCATATCTTTGTGGTGCAAATGGCCTCTCTGACATGACCGGTCAGCAAAATGGTGGAGAGAGGCGATCAGAAGCCAAGGACACCTGCACGCTGCTGCGAGTTGGTCTGTGCCATTTCCTTGCATGGCCTGCGATGCCACCTTGTGATTGCATGCAACCCGAAAACAGGAAAGAGTGATTGAACTCAACAATCAGGGGAAGCCAGCCTGAATTCCTACCACTAGTGCGTTCATGACGCAACCGCCACGCTACTCCACCCTGCGAGATCGAACGATCGAAGCTCCTGTTGTACTCACTGTATAGCCACGACCAAACCACAGCCTAGATAGCCTCTCTCCTTGCTTCGTAGTCAACTTAAGTATCGATTACGCGGTCGCGGATCAATTGCTAAACATTGTCCACCATATCCCACGCGGGCAGGGTGTTGACCCCCCGCTTTATCGCTCTATGCGCTGTGGAACAATGTTGTTGCAGCAACCTCTCTCCCCCACGTTCCCAGGTCATCCAACGCGCGCCTTGGTCTGTGAAAAACAGGATTTCCGTCCGGCGGTGCGTCTTTTTTGCAATCACTGCGTCATTTCTGTGGCAAGTTGAGGCTTGGCCACCGCGCTTGTGCTCTTGTATGTATTGACGATCCCTATTATCCAGCATCCTTGCCGCGACCCGCCTATAATAGGCCGAGGCGAGGTGAAACACGTCTGCCAGCCGACAGATTGTCAAATCGTTTTGCGCTAGACAGGAGCGTGCACCAGTTAGATGACGCGCAATCGGTCAACTGTCAACCTGCAACTGCCTTGTCGGCATCGGTCCTGGCCGCGGAGAATTATCGACCACAGGCGAAGCGAGAACCGCTGTTTCTCCACTCCCACAACCTCGCTTCGACCACCCACCTCCAGGCCAGACTATTCCGTGGACCTTAGAGACCTCCTCAACTAGCAGCAGTCGCCCGACTGTTCGAGGACGCACCAGGTTGGCTCCTTAGACGAGGCCAGTCTCGACGACAGGATCTCTCGTCACCGAACGAAAGTCATCAGGTTGAAGGCTCCAAGTCGCCATTACTGTCAAATTCAGCCGACCGGTGACTTTTCAGGCTGGAGAATCCTCTCTGGTTCCGACCTGCCTGCGACAACGCTACCACCGCCACAGATCCTTTACATCTGCTGGAACGTCGGGCAATGTGTCTGTCGTAATGATGACGATTGTACAGGCTCCCATTCCCGGAGCCTCTCGGTTTGATGCAAATCCTGTCCATTCGTCGTCTTTCCCAGATCTCGCCCCGGACCAGTCCAAGTCACAGAAATGCCGCCCTCAGGCCGAGTATGACTGGCCATTTCCTGATTCAGACTTTCTTCTGCACCGTCCTCCCCCCAGCTAACCTATACGAGTTCGCGCCGAGATTCCTATTCCTCCACGCCTGTTAGCAGCGTCTCGCCGGACAATCGTGTCAACTTGAGTGAAGGAGGAGGAAGAAGAGAAGAAGAAGATGACGACGATGACGATGACATGGCATTTCCCTCCTACGACAGTTCTGGTCTGTATACACAAGCCTTGGAGAATTTCCAGGTCTCTCCAGTCGAAGATGTTCCAGACTTGGTTTGGGCCGTCGACGATGATCAAGCCATAGAACCAGAGCCGACTCGATATGTCGACTATCTCTCTCACGAGTGGAAGGAAGAGGACATCTGGCCGTCTTGGAGCTATATCGTTCACCGGCGACAGACGATCAGCAATAGCGTGCGCCTCGAAAATGCCTTGTGGAGAACATGGGTGAAGGCAAAACACAATCTCAAAACCATCACTCCCGAGACACTCAACTGGTTCAAGGACTGCGACATGACCTGGCTCTATGGGCCCTTGCAGATGGACAAAAAGAAAGCGACCAACACGTCCCCTTCACCGATTAATAGTGGTGGTAGCCCACTATCGCACTCATCCTCGTTCATGTCCAAGAAGCCGATCTTGAAGAAGAAATCGGCTTTAGCCGCCATCCTGGGAAGATGACGATAAAGGGAAGGGCGGCCTGGACGACAACGAGGTCATATTGGACGATGATAAAGACGATGATTGCTGCTTGATGATGGCCCCTTCGGCGAAGTCGATGCGTGGCAGCAATCGTAGCAAGTCCCGTGGGAGTTTCAGCAATGAGAGCCAAACCATTGTGCCCTTGCCCTCGACCACGCTCAAGTACAGGGCCGACACGCCAGAACCGCAGGAACTGCCTAACGGCCAGGCAGGCCTGTGGTCAAAGGGCAGGAAGCTTTCACCGTCGCCGTCACAAGAAACTCTCCGACCCCCTCGACCGAATCACAACTTCCTCATCGACGGTGATCCGGAGGTTGTTGATGAGCCTTGGCAGCCACGGCCCACGATCAATGATAGTGATGATGATGACGAGGCTGACGACGACGGCGATGATGACAATGAAGACGACCACGGTGACCGCGGTGATGAAAGGTCTCAGGAGGACGAGCCGAGACCACAGATGAGAAGAACTGATTCAGGCATGTTTATGCCGGATGGCGAGAACGAAGAAGTCTTCATGAACAACACCTTGTTTGGACAGGCATTGTACGCCATCAACACTTTCAACGACATTGCTCATGTGCTATGGAATGTGGGCTGGAACCGGAAATGAAGAATCGCCCGTCGCGGGGTTTTTTCATGTCCAAGAAGCACAGCGTGGCGATTTGGCATTCGTGGTGTTACGTATTATCGGCCTAGATTTTGATGTGGTAATGAGCTTACGTCCATTTGGGCAGGGCATCACGCGGGCAACAGGTCATCGATCAATATCTGTTGACTTTTGGGTCCTGAGGCATCTTATTGATGTCTTGTTATTACAAGGGTGGTCCATTGAAACAGACCCTGGTTCAAAGCGTCGAAAAGGCAACCGTGGCCTCATTCTCAGGTCCATGGTGTGCTCTGGTACTGCCACTCGGTATCTTTGGGATGTTGTGGAACACTACCCTGCTGGTTGTCCACGGTCGCCCTTCTAGGAAATGATACGGAACGGATTGATCCCTCTCCGAGAGGTCATTCCCTCTGGGTCTTCTGCCACCCTGTTAGTTTTCTGGGTCCACCTAACCACCTCTCGTCCATCACGAATAGGCCTCCGCTGTGGCTTTTTGATGTGGGCGATTCACGAGGTAACCCTCGTGAACATACCGCCCCTTTGGCGGATGTGCTGGCAGTGTGCACGTTCGCTGCACGCCACTCGACGGGAAATAACACCATGGCATGCCCAACGGCGTGGCCACAAATGGGATACGCTGCGCAGTGAGACATGCCGTACAACGGGATATACCACCCAATGGAGGAGTATGCGGAACAATGGGACATGCCACACAATGGCGTGGGACAGGGAAAAGAGGTCCATTGCCGGTGTCGACTAGAATTGGGCCTGTCGTGTCCACTCTTCCATTTGTAGTAATGCGGACACAGTCCATCGGTGGCATAAGCTTGTGCTTTCCTCATTGGGCGAGACTAGCGTATTACCACCTCCTTGAGTATCTCCCTTTGCAACCGGGTTCTCCATTCCGGCAGATCGAACACTTGCCCATGGTCAAGATCGTCACACCACACCACACTCAGTTGGCCATGGATCTGCGGCGAGTCCTGAATGATCTCTCGGTCCTTTGAGACCGTTTCCTGGTCGAATTGTTGCCCTGTTCCTTGTAAATACGTACGCACTTGGGCAGCATTGAGGATCGAATCTTTTGCCCCAAGGAAGACGATGGTGCGGTGTGCGGAGAGATCTTCCTTCCACAAAATGTTCTCGGTCCAGAAGAACGTTCGAGAGAGTGTATGAGCGACACCCATATCCTTGGACCCGAAATACCAAAGTAACCATTCACTGGCGAGCTTCGGTTTCCGGAAGGTCTAGAGAGAGATCAGTTTTGGTGAAGTGTCCCCCCTTGCCGGTGACGTGACTTACAAAGTTGTAGGCTATATCCGGTTGATGCAGCAATATTGAAACGGGATCGATGAGAATGACGGCCGATATCCGATTTGCAAGGTCGGGCGTTTTTAGAAGATGTGTGGTGATTACGGAGCCGTACCTTTGACAGTGGTGAGTAAGCCTTCGTATCATGGTTGAAAGGGTGTACCAACGAATGTGATGCTAGAACGAACTTTTCGAACCCATGATGTTGCAAGATCACTCGAAGCTGTCGGCACATTTCTTCCTTCCGCGGCCCCGGGGGGGTAATTCGAGAAGACACCGACAAGATCTCGACCGCAAGAATCCCAATTTTCTCCTTCTCTTGACGTGTTTGATTCAATTCCTCCAGAAATTTCATGTAGGGATACAGCCCAACTCCAATGCCGTGCAAGAATACAACGGGCAATTCTTGGCGAGATGTATGAGGGTGGTACCAGTAACTCAAATCTGGGGTAGGTGATCGACGTGAGGCAATGAGTGCATGGGGTCGCGGAGGTAGCACGCCAATGGAGCGCACGATCGAGGAACGATAGAATTGAAAGCGGTGTAGGCGGAAAAATGCGTGAGTTACGATGTCAACCACGAAGATACACTATGCGAAGCCCCTTGTTAGCATTGTTCAGCCTCGCCGCAACTTGATCAAATAGCATTCTCACCATATACCACGTCAGACTTCGATGGAGCGCATCAACCTTGTCTACTGTTAACCTCAAGCACGTCACATCGGCTCGACCGGGCTCGAATTTCGTCCCCAGATTCCTCTCAAGCGTCTCCACATACTCTTCCATCTCATCGTCATACTCGGGATCATCCATTGCCGTATTTAGAAAGGCCCATCGGAAAAATTCTTTGATATTCTCTCTTTTGATGGCAGCAAGAGGCGCATCCAGAAACCATTTTTCAACATATCTTGCATGATCCTCAGTCGTGTTCTGACAAGTGTTGAAAAGCTGTTTCCGTTCCTCCTTCCGGAGGGGGGGCGGGTGCAAAGCTGGACGCTGGAGGTGGTGTTGGTAAACAAAGGTCAGAAGGTAAAATATTGACTCTGCCAATGCCCACCAGCCGAAGCACTTCGGCCACGGGACAACAGCAGGTAGGCATGTGGCCAAGATGGAATATGTGATACAAAGTGGACCGATCGAATGTAATATGATCACCCATGTGACAACCCAGACATACTCGATAACCGAATTTCCAATCATCCTGAAAGGGTTCGACGTGCCCAATCGCCGGAGATTGGTGCGTTGGTCTGTGATATTAATTAGAAGTATTAAACAGAGTGCTTGAGTGAAGTTAGGATGGAGAGAGGGATTCAGTCCAACTCTTTCGGTTGGGACGTGCCACCTCGAAAGGGTTCCCTGAAGCCCCCAACAGCGCCAACACGTGATCTGCGATCATCCCACTTAAACAGGACGTTTACCAAGCAGTCGTTCGACCCGGAACTGGTCATCCTTTGGATCGATAGCGGCTGGTGGATTAAAGTCTTCTGAAGTTACTACAGGGTTTTGTCACTTAATGGGATGTGCCACTCCATAGGCTATCCCGTTAAATTCCTCGAATTCGTCGTCGTCATCATCGGAAGGCGGTTCTCTGAAAAGTTCGCGAAGAGTCAGTAACCACCAAGTAATGCGACTCACGACATGACGAACAACGTCCAAGAGCCCATCAAGAGTGTCAGCTACCCGGTTGTGGGTGCGGAGCAAGGCCATCCCCACCTCAACCATGTTTTTGGGGCGGTGAGTGCCGCCAGCGCGAGCGACACGACGGAAATGGGCTTCAATCGCCCGAATGTATGACCCCTGGGCCTTCGCCAGAGCGAGAAGAGCAGCAGCCTTGTCCGCACCTCCTGGAAAGTCCTTCGCAAGCAGGTCGTTGAACCGACGGTTGAATTTGGATGGGATCTTTCACTATTAGTATGGATGGCGAGGCATCGAAGCGCAGGCGAAGACATACTAAAACGCAAATCTTGTGCTTCGGCGCACACTGGCCACACTTCTGGTTGGAATGGTGCGCACACTTCAGTCCGGGCTCCTCCGCCAGAACACTGGCGTCACGACGGCAACGACTGGCACGATCGAACACGAGAACATGACTACGCTGAGACAAGAGAAAGGGATGCACTGTCGACTCACCAGTGTAGATCCTTCGAGGCATGACGCGCCTATCTTTGGGGACAGAGATCTAGGAGGGGAGGTGTGAGGTTCCCTGCCGCGAAGGCGGCAGCTATGTTTATAGGCAGGGTGACGGGATCGCAGGGGGAGAAAATGTAGATGCCATTGCGTAGTCAAACTAATCTCTGAAGAATCAGGAGGGTGTACTCGAGGTTTCCGCCTTATATACGCCGCCCTAGCGCCGCCTCTTGGCTCCAGCCTCGTGACCCTTACAGGAGGTGTTGTAAGGAGTACAAGGCTGAGGCCAAGAATCACCGCTCGTTCGGCGCGTACCGGTAACAGTCTCCTCAGTGAAGTCCATGACTGCCTCAAGCTCTTTCCTAGAGATGGTCCATTTTCCACATCCTTCGTGTCTCGTGTCCCTGAAAGCATGAGTGATACTGAATTGAATCTCGAGCCTGTCTTTTGACGTAAATTTTTGTCTGGCTTCTCGCAGTTTGAGCAGTCCCACGGAGTGGTTGGCTGAGACGGCGGCCCTCCAGATCTGACCCTCTCGGCCCATGTGCTGACCCGGGTTGATGGCTGAATGGCATTGTTGACTGTATTTTTGATAAGTGTAATGTCTTCGGTCCTTGCGTCACGTGCTTGGTCGGAGGCTGGTTTGAGGGTAATATTTTGAGACCTAGGTTACTGGAACCTAAAAAAACGTTGTTCTTCCGCTGTGCAATCCCCTTTCGTCTTCAATGGCTCTAATTCGAGCATCTTTCCCTTGCGTCCATTCAAGTGATCTTGTACTCGGGAAAGAGGATCAATTCGCTTCTAGTGCGTTCTGGCGTAGAGTGCGATTCGGACATAGGTTTAATAACGTGCATCCCTATGCAGTGACATGCCCTGGTGTTGAACACCACAATTCAGGAATCCTGGAGAGATTGTAAATTGTAAATCAAGGGCTCTGATTGGCTGTGAGATTTGCCATCGCCAAGATCTTGAGTGCAGCCAATCACAGCGCTGGACGGCTGTCTCTTCATTCAATTCTGTAAATGATCCTGCCAAGCACTTCTGGCACACCAGACAGATAAATATCTGCTGCTCAGGCACCCTCAGACATCAACATCATCCATCTCATTCATACTCATACTTTCTCTGTCTTGGCGTTGTCTTGGCGTTGTCTTGGCGCCATTTCTCAATTATCCAGCTCTGCATCACGTGACCATCTCACCATCACCAGGTCAACTGGCTCAGGACCTAATCCTCAGGGTCAACTGGCTCAGGGCACCATCACCAGGTCAATTGCTCAACAATCACGTGACCAGTCCATACTTTCAACAATTATAGAGCTAAAAACGAAATCCTAAAGTCATCCATCTCATAGCGGAGGACGCGGTGGTAGGTGCTCTCAACAACTGTCAGGACGGGAAATCCCTGACAAGCATATATGTTCCCCAACGGTTGCATTCCAGATCTGTGATATCGAAGATGGATCGACATGGACATGGCGGTATGAGCAGAGGCTCATTTTGTGGACGTCAGGTGGGTGGTTGGATTCTGGACTGGCGTCAGTTGGTTCTGCGCTGCCATGAGTAAGTCCTAACCTGCGGATTTAAGGGTTGACAGCATCCTCACACCTCACAGACACTCAGAACTTGGAGGGTGGGTAGAGTTCCAAGAGCTAGAGTTCCAAGAGCTAGAGTTGGAGCACTATAGCCAAGGTGGATCCATCAACGAAGGGAACAAGGTTCGCCAGAAGATAATATTATGCTGACCAGCAACAGAAAAAATCGGTGCTCTCCGACTGGAGGAGTTTTGTGCCGGCTTAGAGGCGCTTACCGTGAAGCCTTTTAACAAAGGATTGGCCAAGATGCGCGGAGGATGGATGTTTGCTTGGTATCTCGACTGTGAAGCTGATCCTTCCCACCTCCTTTCTCTTTATACGCCAATGAGCTCAACACTGCCTGGACAGCATTCTGGAACCTTCCGACATCCGGAGCCTACCGGCATATGCAAGAGATCACCAAACGCTTAGGAAAACTAGGAGCACAGACCAGAAGAGCATCCATTGCCGGAAAGAATGCAGGCCCGAATGAGTGTATTGTGGGCACCTGATTCCTTCGCGACAGACCTAAGCTGTCCTCCAGTTCCGCAGCCATCAGATAAGTTACTCTGTTGTGAAGTTCAGAGAAGAGAGAGATAAGGCTTTGATGCATAAAGTCGTTAGATGTGGGCTTCGGTCTTATTCTCGGGCCTCTCCTCCAGAATTTCGTATCCTCCATCGGACACTGATTTGAACCCACCATCCAAGTTAACGACATCAAAACCATTTTGTTTCAGAATCCGGTAGGCCAGGTATCCGCGATATCCTACCCTGCAGTACACCAGGATTTTCTTGGTTTGGTCCAAAGGTCCCAGACAGGTTCTTAATGTACCAAGCGGGATATTCATCGCTCCGATTACATGACCGGATTCAAATTCCTCTGGCGACCGCACATCCACGACTTGGTACTTGTCGGGAAGGGTGTACGTCTGTCTCTCTCCTTGGCTGTTGGTGAGGACTTCGTTTGCCAGGTCTTGGGCATGTACCGTTTCCACCGCGCCTCTCAATAGATTCCCGCCAACAAAGCCAGCCATATTGACTGGGTCCTTGGCTGCTCCGTATGGCGGCGCATATCCCAGTTCGACATGCTCAAGGTCTTCGATCGTCATGCCTGCTCGCATGGCCATGGCAAAGATATCAATTCTTTTGTCGACGCCGTGCTTGCCGACGATCTGTGCGCCGAGTAATCGGCCGGAGGGTGCCTCAAATGCAACCCTCACGGTCATTTGTTCCGCTCCAGGATAGTAACTGGCATGGTCCGAGGGATGTATGGTCACATATTTGGTCCTGTCGCCCCGGCCCATACGTCTCAGTGCTTCGACGGAGAACCCGACGGACCCCACGGTCAGGTCAAAGACCTTGCAAATAGCCGTTCCCACATTGCCACGGTAATGAACATTCCGTCCACAGATATGGTCAGCCACGAGACGGCCCTGGCGGTTCGCCGGACCGGCGAGAGCGAGCCGATCCGACCGCCCGGAAACGAGATTGAGCGTCTCGACCATGTCCCCAATGGCATAGATATCTGGATCTGATGTTTGCATCGTGTCATTAACCGTCAAGCCTGATCGGCTAACCGACAAGCCGGCTTGTGCTGCCACGGCGGTGCGCGCCTGAACTCCCACAGCGGCTATGATGAGATCGGCTCTGATGGAGTCAGATGAGTCGAATACAATTTGCGCATGTTGGGAGCCTCCCGGAGCAGTGATACGGGTGATACGAGCATTCAGAACAAGGTGCAGGCCATGCCGGCGCATTTCTCTGTGGAGCAGCTCCGCCATGTCCGGATCGACTGGCGGGAAAACATGCGGTAGGTATTCCAGGACTGTGACGTCTAACCCCAGGAAGCGAAGATTTTCCGCGGTCTCGAGGCCGATGAAACCACCTCCGATCACAGCGACATGGCGACAATGGTGTGTTTCGATGTATGACTTGACCTTCTCCAAATCTGGGATGGTTTGAAGAGTAAAGACATGGTCTGAATCGATTCCCTTGATTGGTGGCTTGACAGCCTCGGCCCCCAAAGAGAGGACGAGGCGATCATAGCTGATCTGTTGAAGAGTCTGGTCGGTTGCGCTGTCTTTCTCGTTCGTTTCCCTCACATGAACAATTTTTTTGACTCTGTCAATGCTCACCAGCTCAGCGTTGGTCCGGACGTCGATGTTGAACCAGGCCTTGATCTTCTCATTTGTCTGAACATGCAGTTTCCCCTCGTCTTGTATGACGTTGCCCAGGGCATAGGGGATCCCGCAGTTGGCGTAGCTGATGAATGGGCCTTTCTCCAGCACGGTAATGTGAGCGTTCTCATCTAACCGGCGCAATCGGGTGGCGCAAGACATGCCCCCAGCAACACCTCCAACTATGACGACCTGTTTTGCGTGAAGAACTGTAGACATCGCAATGTTTCGAAGCACGGTGTGCCTTCCAATCATCAATGGCTCAGTTTTGAAAGGGATGTTACACTTGGAAATGTATCCGGGAGTCGAGGGGAACAAACATTACTTATACCGTGTTACCTACATCGAAAGGTGACGCACACAGCCGTCAGTTGCCATCAGCTGAGGATCATTCGAAGCTGTAACGGCGACTCCAGGCTCCGATTCCATCCACCCGGGGACGTTGTTGGTGAGAATGCTTGAAAGTTTATTCTGGTCGCCGATGTCACATACTTGGCCCTGCCAGTCGGCGACCTCCAACCCAGGCGCCTAAGTGGACAATAAAGTCTCAAACAGGGACAGATCACACCACTTTGACACTGAGCCTGTGCATAGCGGTTCGGTGGCCCATCGACCAGTTCTGCTCCAGGAGCACAATCCTTTCCTTGCAGCGGCGCAAAGTAGCAGCACCCCGATGCCCGAAGGGTGAGGGTTTTCTGTCCCTTGGCGGCATTTGACCATGCACAACCACTGGCCACATTGACCAGTTTTCTGGCCAAGGCCGTGGGGCGCTACCACAGAAAGATATGGGCAGTACACACCACCGCTCCTGACGGTCGAAGTCATCGAGGATCACATCGATTTCTGGGAATGAGACCACGGTTACCTTTTCAGCGGCTTGTCTACCGCTTGAGCCTATTGCCTTCCCTCCTTAATCGGCACCTCCGAACCGATGCACCTCTGCCTGCCGAGGTACACTTGATCTTACGAGTGCGCTACAATTTTGGAAGGTTCTGGGGACCTGGTTTCGTGACGGAGCGAGTGGGTGCGCATCCTCGAGATAGAGTTTTCAAAACGGAAGGGAAATGTGTTTGACCCTGAAAAATAACCCTTGCGTTGGCAGAAAATTCATTGGCTGCAAGCTTTCCACGACTCGCGGGGATGCACTAACTGGATTCATACTCCGCCACTGAGTTGTTCGTTTGGGACACCGTCGTCGCCATGTGAGTTTGGTCTCCCAATAACGGAGATTGAAGGACCCCCTCTTGCCAATACAAAAGCCATTACGCCAGTTGGACAGAGAACGAAGATTTGAAAGAGTACCACTGTCGTTAAAGTAAGCATCCTGCAGTCAAAGCTTCAATCACGGGTGATGGCGCAGTATCAGCACTACATTCCTCAGTTTCTCCTGCGCAACTTTTCCCATCCCTACCAGCCGCCAAAGGAAAAGGGGTCCAAGAAGAGGGGCAAATCCCGCGCCGAGAAAGGCAAGCACAGAGGCGACAAGGTGCTCAATGTCGTGGACCTCACCTCCGATGAGCCGCAGTTGCTCGAGTCACCAGTATCCCGTTGGTTCGGCCAGGAGGACATGTACAAGGATGTCGCTGATGCCATCAAAAGAAAGACAGACGTGGAACAGGAACTATCCAAGCTCGAGTCCTGGACAGCGGAGATACTTCACAAGGTTAAGAAGGCCCACGAGAACAGTGAGCCCGGGATATGGCTCACGCGGGTGGAAAGAAACAAGCTCCGAAAGTTTCTCTTCATCATGAAGTATCGAGGGCCGGGCTTCTACGAAAAATACTTTTCTGAGGACCCACAAACGTACGACTCGGAGGACAAGCACCTTCTCAGGGCCTACATGGCCGACAATGGGATGGCGAGGCCGAGGGACGTATGGCTACACAATCTCCGCACTATCCTGGATCTCGATATGGATGCCGAGGGAAAGTGGATTACCAAGCTCCCGGAACTCATGTTTCCCTCAGACGCGGGGATGTTTATCTTTCACGCCCAGTCATCCTATATGGCATTCTGCACACCCGCTGAGGAACATGACGAATTCATTCTTACGGATCAATGCTACAACGTCTTCGAGGGCCCGACTAATGAAACCTTCTGTGCCAAAACGGGTGAGTATCTCGGGAATACATACCTGTGCTACCACGACTTTGGGCCCGTATCCCCTCGACTTATCATCGTCCTCCGAAGTGGGACATTACCTGAGGCGCTGGAGGACATGAACCCCACGATACAGAGATCACGCCAAATAATGCTCAATGCAGCAGCGACGCAGTTTCCGAACCCAGAGAATGTCAGGTCTATCCTTTCCGACCTGCCAGTGGCGAAAGCCACAAACTCTTATACGAGAGTCGTTAACGGCAGACTAGAACTGGAGCCAGGGGAGTCGGGAACACCTCGGTCTAATAATAAGTTTTGCTTTCGGTTTTGGCCAATTTCTACCAAGCACGTGGATACGATCAATTCTGTCTTTCTGGATAACCTTTTGCGGTGCAAGAGCGTTGTTTTCGGCTCCAAACCCCCTTTTAAACGAACACTGGAGGCTTACATGACCACATCCGCACATGGCTTCAAGAAAGTCGGTATTGGGGAGCATGGCGCTCGAGTTAGCCGTCTCGCCTGTCTAGAGAAGTTGTCCGCTGTGCTCAAGATGCTGGGGTCCGAGAGCGTACCCGTCTGGTTTGATAAAGATGAGGAAGAAAGGGAACTATTTGTTCAGTCTTTCGACGATGTTTGGCTGGAAATGGTGAAGAAGTTATTCGAAGACGGCGATGAATCCTTCTCGGAATCCGAAACAACCCCGTTCTGGCAAGCCTACTACACACTAGGTACGCAGGCCAAGGATAACGGCTTTGGGCTACTACTGACCACCAACCTATCCTAGGCGGGTCCAGAGGGACGTTTGTCACGGACTTGGACCAATCATGGAGACTTTACAAGCTCCAAGCACTGGTCTATACCTTGACCATGAATCTCGACAACGGTCTCAGACGAAAAGCGCGTATGAACGTCCTTGATCTTATCCTTCAAAACCACCCCAGACGCGTTTGGTTGTACGTGAAGCACCGAAGATGGATGCTCTCGAATGAATATGCGATGCATCAGGAGATATACCTTGGTAGTGCTCCTTTATTCGCCGCGAAGACGAAAGCACTATTCAGAGCAGAGCGAGAGGATGAGGTCGTTAGGGGTGAGTACTTCGTGACGTTTTATATCAACGGAACACGGCACGTTAATGCGGCCTAGCCAAACCCACCACTGATCAACGGCGTTTGTCTGCCCTCATCAACGCGGCTGGACTGTCCTCAATAGACGAGGAATTTGTGACCGCGGATTAGATGGTAGTAGCGCCTTGCGTCGTCGCTCTTGGCACGTTTGTTGTTCTTCAAGACAGAGGAGATGGTACTTTCGTTCATTGATGCTGCTGGAAGTTTGAACATGAGATGAGTTGATTGTCGGTTCAAGTGGAGTGCTACTGTTACACAACATGTCACTGGGATGAGTGGCACGTTAACGCACCGCCTCCACGCCGAACCCTTGAGACATTATTGGTGGAAGCTTTCGGATATGACGAAGCAAAAATATGTACCATTTCCGCCCAACGTTGGGCGCAAATGGTCACACCTCGAGACATTATTCGTGGAATCTTTCGGGTATGACTGAGCCAAAATATGTGCCATTTCCGCCAGAGATGCTATTGGTTAGGCCTTGTGAACAGAACCACAACCAGACTGTAAACATCAAGCACAGTGCCACTTCTGTTTCTGTTTTCTGGCCATATTGTATTCTCTTTCCGACTACCACTCATCCTGCCCGATTCGAGGCCAACCGACTACTAACCACCTGCAGACCTATTGTTGACCTAAGGACGGATTGGTCACGTGATTGTTGACCTGGCGATGAGGTCCTGAGCCAGTTGACCCTGAGCCAGTTGACCCTGAGCCAGCTGAACTTGAGCCAGGAGGTCTCCAGAACTGCGGTGTTCAACACATCCACTTCAAATAAAGCCCAACATCAAAATACACAACCCACTCAAAAGTACTGAGGGGTGCTTAACTGTCGCAGCGCCGGTGAAACTAGAAAACCCTGCCCTTGTAGACGACGAGACCGGATTTCCAAAACCACTAGGAGAGGGTGTAGGACTCTGGGATGGTGTTGCGAGATTCCATGTTAAGGACTGGCTAGTAGTAGCGTCCTTGCCGTTGTAAATTGGACCGGGGGACAAGGAGGTGGTACGAGCCTCCGACTGACCTGATGAGTGAACGATGTTGATAGTTTGCGATGGCGCTTCCCCCTGACCGGACGGGTGAACGATGTTGATAGTTTCCGATGGCGCTTCCCCCTGACCGGACGTGTGAACGATGTTGATGGTTTCCGATGGTGCTTCCCACTGACCGGACGGGTGAACGATGTTGACAGTTTCCGATGGCGCTTCCCACTGACCGGACGGGTGAACAATGCTGGTGGTTTCCGACGGCACTTCCGTCGAATGTAGGGGCTCTGGTAGGACGAGGGGTTTGCCAGTCTGTTGATCAGAGTCGTCAGTAGGACAAGGGATACTTATCGTAACCAAGGTCGGTGTTGGCACACACCGAGTGCACAATACAACAGTAGTCGTCCACCCGGGCGGAGGAGGTGCTTCAAAGGATGGGATTGTTGATGGATAAATTGTGGTGGACGCAGTAGTTTTGTGAGACGTAGTGCTCCATGACCACACTTCCCAGGTCTTTACGTAGTAAGACGTTGTAGTCGAGATGGTCGCTGTGGATGTGGTTACTAGGGACGTACTTGACGACGATGTGGTTGATAGGGACGTAGTGGACGTACTCGTTGTGGATGCTTTTCTGACAGATTTCTCATCCTCACTGTCCTCAATCGATTGCCTCCTATCCGACTCCTTCCTCATCTTCACCGTCCTCAATCGAATCACCGGCTGCAAAGAGATCGGAGACACGGTCCGCGATCATCCCTCCCTTTGTCAATAAGACGGCCTTGACATCCCGTTTGCAGTATGCGCCATGCATCAAACCCCACCGATGAATGGTATTGATGTAGTCAACCAGGTCACCGACATCTTCGGCAGATTCACAGTCGCATTCCCAAAGCTTGACCGCCTCGCAGCCATCCCAGGCCACTTTAGAAAAGTCGTCAGATGCGGATGACGATTTGAGCCTGACAACCCAAATGCTAGCGCTGGGCCCGGTGAAGGTCATCATATAATGCAGTATTTGATCGAAATGCTTCCGATTCCAGTTCTTCTTGGAAGCCCTCAAACGATGCTCTTTCAAGCGGAACCGATTGAAGAGCGCCAATGATGACGCGGCAATGGCCTGATTAATCGCCTGTTCGACCGTGGTTTCGCTTTTCTTGAATTCAATAGTCAGGTATGGGGTGGCAATCCTTTTCCGGACGGTGAAAGTGGCCTTACCGACCAGACCTCTGTTGTTCTTGGAGAAAGATTGAATGGAGAGCCAGTAAGCGCAGTCTGGTCTGAGATTAAAATCTTTGCCTCCATATTCCTCTCCACTGAGCAATGGTGGTGGGGCCCAAAGGGAATCGGCATCAGCATGCGTATAGAGCTGAATCGCCCTCTCAGCTTTCCACACCGTGTCTTTTCCAGCAATCGGACGGAAATCTGGTGTCATCAACAACCTTGTCTTCGCAAACGTAGCGAACTCTTCTTCACAGAGTCCCCGAGCAACCATTTCCGTGTATTGTTCTGCGATGTTCGTGGTAAAGTCGTGCCCTCCACGTAAGAACACAGCATCTTCATTCTCCCCAGATTGGAGACGTTTGAGGACCCATTCCTGGCATTGATGTTTGTCCGTTCCAAAATAACCGAAATGGTCCAACGCGAGCTGGTGAACTGGCTCCTTGACAATCTCAATGCCCCGAGGAACGAGTACATTCAGCCGCCATTTCTCCACTGCCGTCATCTTTGAGACAGTGGTCTCCTTCGTAACAATCGTTCCTGCGTCATCTTGAATGGTTTGGGAGTGGCTGGCCGTCTCGACTGCGGCTGCAGCGCCCCTCTGAGGTAAGGCCCTCACAGGTATGCCACTCGGACGTGAACCCTTCTTGGGTGGCATGACGAGCTGCCAAAGAGTGCGAATTCGCTGTGGGCTTGTGTCCGGAATGGGAATTTCAACGTCAGCTGTAAGGCGGTCGAACGGTTGAGATATGACCGGCGAGGAGGATCTTGGAGGATCGTTCGTGCAAAGACGACAAGGGGAGGCATTTCGTGGCCGTGTCCGAGCAGCAAGCTTCACTTCTGGTGACACCGGTCGGCCACGCGGTCTTTTCCTGCGTGTATTTTGTCTAGTCTGTTGTTGGACGCGTCGCGACGTCATGAGTTCACCTGTCCAAGAGAGAGGCTGGGAACCGGCAAACAGTGTGCTGTACTCGCAATGGATGCTTGACTGCATCTTGATGAGTTGAGTTGAAGAGACACCTTGTTTCGAAGATTTCGTCGGGGAAACACATTGGCATCCATCACCCAGCCAACCACTTGGCGGGGCTCCCGCAACAAAGCGCCATCAAAAGAGGGGTGAACAGGATTTCCCCATTCTTGGCGCTGTGGGCAGTAGCGACATTTCGAAGATATCAAGCGGCAGCACCACGGGAAGTCGTGGGAGAAGCCAGCAATTGCCACTTGCCCCTTGACCAGTTTTTGGCCATAGAAAGACATGGCATACACCACCTCTTACAGTCGAAGTCATCGATCCCATTACCTCCTTATTCGGCGCCCGAATCGACGTCATCCCCACTTGCTGAAGAGAAATTCGCCTGATCCTACAGGTGTGCTATAGCGTTTGGGAGGTTCTAGTGAGTACTCAACGGGGTAGAGTATTCAAGACGGAAGGGAAATGCGTTTGACCCTGAAAAATACACCCACGACTTCTGGTGGGAGGCCAGTTTGGGTTGCTCGGGCACATTGGCCAATGAGCTCAACACTGCCTGGACAGCATTCTGGAACCTTCGGGACTCCAAGGCAAACATAGGCTTATCGCCGGCGGGTCTCAAACAGGGCCTCCACGAAAAGCCAGGACGCATTTTCAAGGTTAGATGGATTTCCTGGAGTCGTAAAACTGGTGACACTGCTCCTGCTGGACAAAGCGGTGGTTCTCTACGGACCATCGACATTAGATTGACCCGTCGGGACACTGAATGGTAGGTCCGCATGCTCCCTCCTGCGCGGCACGGGCTTGAGCGATCATGCCTGGACTGATGTCCACCCCCATGATGGGACCATTGGTTCGTCCTCGCGCGGCCAGGCCGAGCCACCCTGTCCCGGTCCCCAATTCCAGGACGGACTTTGTCAGATCGTGTTACAGTCGTTCCCGAAACCGCCCTCCCCTTTGTAGACACATTGCAACTTTCTCCCACTAAAAGCTATAGAGAACTGGAAACAGGACAAGCTCACTTCAGCACAGCAAGCACATGAGCACGTTTAAGTCGCTGATATCGTGTGATCAGTGGCCGGGTCTGTGTGCTGCTACTTTACGGGAACGGTCTGCGGCCGAACCTGAGGCGTGACCGGAGTCTTTACGAAAGATATTACTGAATTTGACTTATTTGAATTCCAAGAGTGGACTTCTCATTTTCCTGCAATGATTTCTACCAGATTGTGTACTTAATGACCACATGGCATGTCATGTGAGGCGGGCCAGCATTGTACAGCACCGCTTTTAAGCTCCAACACTAAGCACCGCGATTCTTCAGGCCCATATACCAAACGATATGCCGTCGTGGCTTTCATAGTGACAAGTCAACACAGATGTATAGCTGCCGAAGGTATCTGAGGGAGGACTTTCAACAAGTCTTGAAGCAGAAGTCCTCTGGAAAGCAAGAGCTGGCAGGGTATCAGACTGTAATTCGAGCTGGACATCCCTGAAGACCCCATGTTAACAACGCGCCCAGTGTGGCAATGACTGCCGATATCAATGCAAAAATCGGGTTCGCTAAACCTAGCATGCCCAAACTCGTCAAAGTCGCAAAGACACCAGCTGCGGGAGTGAAGCCTCCATACATCCAAGACTGGAAAGCCGCAGCCATGGAGCCTATGTCCGAGTCAGCATTTAATGACAATGTTCTTTGCATTTAAAGGTGCTGTATACCTGCAGCCACTCCCGTAGGGCCGAAACCCAGCGTTAAAAGCAACAAGGATGTCAACGTGAAAATGATAGCCCAGGTGATGATGGGGTAGAATACGCCTAGGGACGTAAAAATGAGTGTCTTTCGTGTGGACCTCAGCCGAAACCTACATGGTCTTTCCATTGATTCCATCAGCCCCTCCCAAAGGCCTTCTACAACCATTTTCTCTTCCGAGCTCGCTTCACTTTGCGTCGTAGCGGAGCAAATGATCATGAATTGAACAAGTCCAGCGACGATAAGCCTCATTCTTTTGGGTCCCATCTCGTCCATACGACAGCGACGTCGGATGCCGAGTTCGCCAATGAGCTTTCAAATATAAGGACAATGGGCTCGAAACAAATCCTTTGCGCTATGAAAATTTCTAGGTAGGGAGTGCAATGCAGGTGAAGGCAAGACGAGGAGAAGAGAACGGGCCAAAGCTGCAAAGACGAGAGACTTCTCCGTAAAAGGATTAGCGTCTTATCAGACAATTTATGACGTGTCATGATCAGGGTCGATAAAGAGAGAAGGTCAAGCGATAGCCGCTAAGGCATGATCTAAACAAACCACCCTTCGCTCGACCTACAGAAGGCATTTTGCGAACACGCTCAACACCGGAATGTGGGAATTGGAGACTGCGAAACCTGGGAATATACGGAAACTTTGGCCGGAGAGTCACAGTCAGACAAGGCGCGATTCTGCCCGTGCTATCACAAGCCTACATTGGCTAGCAGGTAACTGGAGAAAGGCCCCAATACTCACCTACAGCTAGTGTCAGTAAGTCATCGCACCCCTTGGCGTTCCCCACCACAACACGCGACGCGCTCTGCAGAGTGCATCACCACATACAAAAAGGACAAGGGCATCTCAATCATGATCTGGGGCGCAATCTGGATTGGTGGGAGGTCAGATATTGTCATCATGAAGAGAGACCAAGAGGGGGGGAATACCAGTCGGTCATATCTTGATGTTCTTCAAGATCAGCTGCCTCGCTGCTGGCAACCTGGTATGCTATTCATGCAAGACAATGCCCCCATTCATAAGGCAAAGAGTGTGATGCATTGGCTGGAGCAATCAGGAGTAACATGCCTGGATTGGCCGCCATACTCACCCGATTTGAACCCCATTCTGGGCAATCCTCAAGGACCGGATCAATAAGATGCATCCACACCTTGAGGACCTGGGTCATACGCAAGAGGCTTGTGATGCACTGGCCAGGGCTATTGTGGAGGAATGGAACACAATTCCTCAAGAGATAATTGATCGTGCAATCATAGGGATGAGTGGGAGGGTCCGCGACTGCCTTCATGCCAAAGGCTGGTATACCAGGCATTAGAGAGCTAGCATGCGGCCAATCATCGGTGTAGCAGTAGAACACCTCTTGTACTATTAATATACAGAGCATCAGCAACTGGCAATAAACGCTCATGAATTAGGAGGCATTTGTTTGACAAGGACGAGATTGAGGTGGTGGGGAAGTGCCAAGGGGTGCGATGACTTATTGACACTAGCTGTAGTAAGGGATGGGTTGGGGTTGGGGTTGAGTGGTATCAGACGTTGCGCGACGCAGGCCCGTCAGGGGATCAGAGCCGATTCGGGTCAACCGCTTGTCCTGCTGATCCAAGTGAGAACAACGCCAGGTCGCGGTCAGTGATCATGAAAAAGCTGAAGATGGAGAAGTTGATTTGATTTGATTTGATTATCCTACACCCGTTTGAAGGCTATGCCTATTCGGGGACTAGCTCTTGTTACACTCTCTTCCTGCTATGACCACCGGTTCATTCTTAGCCGTATACATCCGGTCCAAATCGTGTCATCCTTCTTTGTCCACTGGCCTAAAGCCTGTCGATGCCGTGCGCTCTTGTTCACAAGACGGTGTTCCTGTGTGTTACTGGTCTTTCAACGGTGCAGCAACTTTGGAGCACTCTTTGCATCATTTAATTGGTTGGGGCTTTAGAGCTGTGCTTGGAGTCGTTTTGACGAAGGCAATCGTCGCTTTGATCGCTGTCGTGTTTGGTTTCCAGTTTTTGCATGGTCCGTCCAGTCGTTCGTTGAACCATCCTCCTAGCATGTAGGACATATCAACCCACCGAACCCCGGCCGCTTGCAGGATCTGTGTCCGTTCAATGGCCCATCTGGCACATTCGTACAGGAGATGGCGCACTGTTTCTATCCGGTGGCACGTATTGCATTGGTCGCTCTCGATTTTTCCAATGCGGTGTAGGTAGCTGTTCAGCCGCGCTTTCCCCGTTCGGAGTTTGCGCCATGACGCTTGCATCCACACGGTTGAGGTCGTTATAGATCTGTTTGGTGTGTCGCTGTGGAAGCGCTCGATCGACGTTCTTGGTGTATCTCCCCTGTGGTGCCATCCAGAATCTTATCCGTCTCTGATCGTCTTGTGAGGCGATCTTGCGGAGGATCCGTGTGTTCGTCTGGATGGGGTGTACTGTGCTTTGGTCTGGTCGGCAGACTCATCGTGCTGCCTGGTGAGCTTGCTCATTGCCTCGAACTCCGCTGTGCCCTGGTACCCACCGAAAGATTAGTCTAGGGGCCCATCGCTCCTTCAGACTGGTCACCAGGTTTGTTATCTCCCGAAGATGGCTCTGGCCACTCTGTTGACGCGGTTTGGCTAGTGCTTGAAGGGCTGACTGGCTGTCTGAATAGATGGTCACTGTCAGCCCTCGGTATATGCCGTGTCCCGGCCATAAGCCATTGACTAGGCGGCACGCTTCCTTTATGGCCATTAGCTCCGCCGTGTGAACGCTCACTGTACCAGAATTGCGGACTGTCTTGGATATGCATGTTGTCCCATACCGTGCGAGGTGTGTGACCCCAATGCCAACCACCCCGTTCTTGTCTGAGGCATCCGTGAAGATGGTCAGCTCGGGTATGGCTTTCTTAGCCATCTCGATAGCTGTCTCTCTTCCCTGGATCCTGACGTCAGCTCGGGATTGCCATGGTGCCACTGTGAAGGGCTCAATGCATTCCATGTCGCGCATGTCTGTGTCGTTCGTCATGTGTGCTATTCGCTGAAGAGGTGATATGAACCGCTTGCGATCCTGGTCCAGCCCGATCCTTAACCGTCAGAAAGGATGTGTCTGCGGGAGGGTGTGGAGGTTGATCCAGTACCGCCTGGCTTGGTTGTTCTACCGGGCTTGGGTAGTGTCGATGGCGGCCTCTGCCTCCGCAATGGGAAGAGCGATCGTTCTAAACCCTGAGATGACGGTTACAGCTCGATCCTCTGTACTTGTTCCGCCATTGCCCGGGTCTTCGCTGACGCCGTCGGGGACCACACTGGTGAGGCGTAGCCGATCGTCGGTGACTATTGACGTGTACAACTGGCGAGCGGTGCTAGGCCGCACTCCTCGCAGGCGTCTCAGTGCCATGACCTCGTTTGGCCACCCTGCTGGCATGCACATCGTACCTAAGCTGCTGGTCGAGCACCATCCCCAGAATCTTGACATGGGGTGAGTTATCAATCCTTCGGCTTTCACGGTCAGAGGGCATCGGTCGTCCAGCCTTGCTGGTGTTCTGGTGAAGTGGATAAAGGCTGTCTTGTCGGGTTCAAAGGTGGCACCACTCGAGGTCTCCCACTGCTCTACTCTGGGTATAAGTTCCGTCTGTAGGCGCCGTGTATTCGCTCCGGCGGTTGGCCCAACGACCCACGCATTGTAGTCATCCACGAATGCGATTGCACCCCTCTTCTTGGTGATGGGGGTTTGCACCAGGTCGGCGTTGAAGCCCAGCAGGAGCTGATGCTGGTATAGCTGACCAAGACCTATTGGTCATGTGACACCGCGTATCAACTTCTAGCAAGCGTATGAGCACAGAGTTTGATGTGAGGCTGAACTAATTGCGCTAATTCCTAGAGGAGTTAGTCCACAAATCTGATGACATAGGCAAAGCTGGGAGGAGCATGCTGGATTTCAGCCTGACCAGGTTTGGCTGTGTGCTACTTCCACGACGCAAGATGCAAAGGTAAGGTCTCCGAAGAACATTGCCTTATGGTCAATTCTGATTCTTTAGCGATTTGCCTGACCATAGCAAAACGCCTCCAACAAGCCTGAAGGATCCCGCGGTTTGGGTTCAAGATCGGCGAGAGCCTTACGGTGAACAGCAATACGAGTGCGAAAACGATGAAGCAACTCACCTACGGCCAATATACTGTTGCGATAATATGTCCTTTAGAAGTGGAAATGAGTGCCATGAGGTACATGCTCGAGGAGGAACATGCAAAGTTACCGGGAAAGGATGGTGATCCGAACCGGTACGTGTTTGGGGAGATGAGCGGCCACAATGTTGTGATTGGATTCTTGCCTCACGGGGCTCAGGGCGTCGGTGCAGCAGCGACCGTTGCCACTGATATGAGACGATCATTTCCTTCCATTACCCTACGCCTGCTGGTGGGCATTGGAGGAGGCGTCCCAAGCAAGACGAACGACATTCGCCTGGGTGATGTGGTGGTCGGCATGCCAGGTATTGTCCAGTACGATCTGGGCAAAGAGACGGTGACTGGATTTGAGCGCAAAGGCACTCTGGACCCGCCTCCCAAGCCTTGGAAAAACGCCGTCGTGCAAATGATGTCGGACCACTGGACGCGAGAGAATAAGATTTCCGGATTCTTGTCCAGCATGCTGCAAAAACACCCCCAGCTTGAAGCGTATCGTCGTCCAGGACCAGAAAATGACGCCCTCTTTCATCCAGAGAGTCTTCACAGTGTCGGCAAAGCAACCTGTGAGGAGTGCGACAAGACCTCGGCCATTCCCAGACCTGACCGAAGTTTAGCCCGTCCGGTCATATTCTATGGATTAATTGCATCAGGCAACTCAGTGATAAAAAATGCCAAAGTGAGAGATGAAATTAGTCAACATGCTGGTGGAGCACTGTGCTTTGAGATGGAAGCGGCAGGCCTCGTGAATGATTTTCAATGCATTGTCATTCGAGGCATTTGTGACTATGCCGACTCTCATAAGAACGATGATTGGCATGCATACGGCGCCGCAGCAGCAGCCGGGTGCGCGAAAGAGCTTTTAACTTACATAGATCCAATTATCGGTATGTCCCCCCTTGATGATGCTAGTGAATAATATAAAACCTCCTCCACCAGCTTTACGCCATTAACTAGGCTGTGGTCGCAGGTTTTATTTCCATTCCGAAAGAGAAGGCATACACTAACCCACAGATATAGTGGACCCTGATCCCCAGCTGGTGAAATACTTCGTCCCAAAACACCGGGTGAAAAACTTCCTTGGCCGAGAACACGAGCTGGAGGAAATCACCACGTTTTTCTCAGCCCATCAGATTCAACGGCCTCGAATCTTAGTCCTCCACGCGCTTGGAGGACAAGGGAAGAGCCAGATTGCTCTCGAATACTGTCAACGATCGCGCACGACATATCGTGGTATGTTTTGGGTCAACGCCAGTTCTGAATCCACCGCGACACAGTCCCTTACGAGTATTGGGCGAGAACTTGACGAGTCCGCTGTGGAGTTGTTGAAAGACGATCATGCAAAAGTGCAGTTCGTTATCCGAACCCTTGAGCGTTGGGAAGGACGCTGGTTGATGGTATTTGACAACTGCGATGACCCCAAGATCTTTTCTCGGATTCACGACTTTATTCCATCCGGTATGTTATACCAGCTAGGTGTTGATGGCCGCTAACTGGTGGCAGCGGGGAGTGGAGATGTCCTCTTTACCAGTCGCCATCGAGGTCTGGAACGATTAGGTACCGTTGTCCCCATTCCGCCTATGCCGACAGAGACCGGTGTCAACCTTCTACTGCGTGGATTTCACAGCATCAGCCTAGATGAGCATATGGCGGAAGGATCCCGCATCGTCAATCGACTTGGTGGTCTCGCGTTGGCCATTGATCAAGCGGCATCTTATATCGAGTACCGACAGCTGCCCATTGAACGCCTCGGCGAGTTCTTGAAGACATACGAAGCACAACGGAAAAAGATCCTGGAACATACCCCGGACCATTTCTGGGAGTATGGGGCGATAGGGGGGACCGCGCGAGAGAAAGCCATTAGTGCTTTCACCACCTGGGAAATGTCGTTTCAACAGCTTTACCAGGATAATAACGAACAACAGGAGACTGCAGCTCATTTTCTGACCATTTCGGCCTTTCTGGCATCCATCCTTGTCAGTGAAAGGATATTTGCTTTCCACTGGACATTGAGCAGTCCTCGACCGGCATGGATCCGTATATTTGAGACCACAAATGACGCCGATTCGGACGAGGAGGATTCGCATAGCGACAATGAGGTGGATGCCAGCCACCAGCGTCATTCTCCGAGTCCTCGAGAACCAGTTGACGAAGGCGCACGTCTGACTGATCGGACGATAGCCAAGTTGCAATGGGACCACGACCAATTTTGGCATTTTCTTCATCAGCTAAGTTCATTGTCACTCTTGGAAACCATCTCTACTGGATCGGAGTTAGAAGGATCAACATTCTCACTGCACCCACTCATCCGCGACTGGCTCCAGCTTCGACAAAATGGTCGACATCGTCAAGCCTTTACAGTCGAAACCATCGGGATGATTGTTAGCTGTATTCGAGCATGCCAGATCGTCGAGACTAGTGCCAGCTTTAAGCAGTCTCTTTTGCTTCATATCCACGCCAGTATTCGGAATGATGCCGAGTTCTTCAACAGAGGTCATCACCTGGGTGAGGACATTTCAACTTGTGACAATGCCAGCCGGTTTGCGTCATTTTACCAGGATCAAGGTCAATTTGATTCATGCTACAGGTTACGAGCTGTGGTAAAGGAGACGAGGCTGAATCTATTAGGGCCAGAACATCCAGATACTCTGACAAGCATGAGCAATCTGGCGTGGGTGCTGAGTCACCAGGGCAAGTACGAGGCGGCGGAGGAGATGCATCGAGAGGTCCTGGTGATCAGCCAGAGGGTGTTGGGGATGGAGCAC
>Ga0255336_100358_pt1 | contig 80798 bp, 81 predicted proteins | sample MeOH1_35cm_T3_17_FD_189102 | JGI IMG/M metagenome (GOLD analysis project Ga0255336, IMG submission 189102) | Sandy soil microbial communities from University of British Columbia, Vancouver, Canada - MeOH1_35cm_T3_179 | ecosystem: Engineered > Artificial ecosystem > Sand microcosm > Unclassified ... | reverse complement strand
GAAACTGCGGTTTGGGGGGCAGAGGCATTATCAGTCACGTGACTGCCAAGAGTCTTGGGGGGTCGCTAACTAAGCCCCCAGGGTCGCTAATTAGCATTACCCCAAGTATGGAATGGTCACGTGATTGTTGAGCAGTTGACCTGAGCCAGGACCTGTGGATGACCAGTTGACCAGAAGATGAGATTAATGTCTGAGGAAGCGAGTGCCTGTCAGACTGCTAACTGAGGCAAGCAGTGCGCGATCTGGCAGGGTGAGGTCTCTCTGTGTTTAGCTAACAATCTGACATATAGCATACAAGACTCTAAGCTTGCCTCCTCCAGCACCCAGGGGCATGGGCGGTGAGTATATGAAATGGTTTGGCCTCGTGCCCCTCCTCCTGAAACACACTGCTCTTGCCCCGCCACTGTCGCGGATTGTCGTCATGACAGTGCCGGGACTGAGCAGCAGATATTTATGTGCCTGATGTGTCATAAGTGCTTGGTAGGGTCATTCACAAAAATGAATGCAGAGACAGCCGTCCAGCGCTGTGATTAGTTGCAGTATTCAAGGTCTAGCGATGGCAAATCTCACAGCCAATCAGAGCGCTTGATTTGCGATTCCTCCAGGATTCCTGAATCGAGGTGTCTTGCTGGGCCAGCCAGCAATACCCGGGTTTGACCGATGCTAACAGGAGAACATGGAAAATCAGTGCGCGGTTCTGGTGTGATGGGATAGGCGGAGCCCCCAAGTTGGGAGGAATGCCAGTAGCATGCTGATGACTATTGCCGCGAGTGGGACCTAGTCAAGCAAGCTCATTGCGGGCAGAGCTGATTTTCGAAACCGAAGTTGAAGGCACTGTTGTTGGAAAGTGACGATCAGAGAAAAGGTGGTTCGCACTGGGTAGTGGAAGAAAATGGTAAGGATTTCTTCTTAGTTTTCCCTAAGAGAGCAACAAAAGTCCAACGCTGCTGTTGAATTGTGAGACCGTGGTTAGTGTTGCGGGTGATGTGAAACGCTCGAGGCGAGAAGCAGTGATACTAAATTCGTTTGAGGGACGTCTGGCGAGGTTGTGTGATTTCCCTGTGCGATCTGGTAGAGCTGGTAGCTGATAGAGTTGCGGGCCCGGCCCGGAGAGATAAGAATCTGCTGGCTGTCTTGGAGCTGATTGATAGCCCGAGTGTTGTCCTCAAGGTGCCTGTCGATTGTCCCGAGAGTTTCACGAAACTGCTGGCTGCCATTTTGGACCCTGCATTCTCAAGAGCAATCTCCATTGCCGTCCCACCTCTGTTGATTGATCGTGACCTGGGAGAAATGAACAGTAGAATCAGCTGGAGGAGGTTGGTATCGAGCAAATATGAAGAGCAAGACGCGATTCTGCGAATCGATACCCCCACCTTGGGAGGAGCGTCAGCACTATGCTGATGATTATGGCCGCAAAAGGGAGCGATAATCATAGGAGCCACAAACTGCTCTGATCCGCGGTCCAGTATGTTCCCGGTTATTTGCTGCCAGAGGTATAACCATCCCACTTTTGGAGAATGCTGAACATCGAGACTCGAGACCCTTGCTCAAGAACTAGTCCTTGATGTTCTTTTGCAATGTCACTTTGAAATATTCGAACCATGGCCGAGGCTGATGACAAAGACAGAGGACTTTCGGCTTGTAGTGGGTGGTCGTGAGATTTGTTTGCAAGGCCGCCGCCGGCCAGCTGATGTTGCTGCAGAGATGCTCTGATATAAAAGAGCATGCGAAAGAGGTTAGAGAGGTTTGAGTCGCTCCGGGCGGCACGGAGGGTAGCCTGTCTATGAGACCGGTATTGAGGGCGGACATGAGTTTGATGTTGTTGACCTCACCTCCATACAGGAAGTCTGTTGGTACATGACTCCAATGGCCGTCTAAGAGTGCCTATTCCAGTTTCTTGTTCAATGATCCATTCAGCCAGCATGTCCTCTTGCTTTGCTGTCAGCAACCGAGAGTCTGCGTCGCCCTGGGTGCGGTCAACACCACTATGTGTCGGGCAAGTGCCGTCACTGGAGTGTCTCAGGTGCGTGTTGCAGTGCGTATGGACTCGTTTTCTTGTGGTCCTGTTGACCACAGTATGGAATGGTTACTTGATTGTTGAGCAGTTGACCTGGTGATGATGCCCTGAGCCAGTTGACCCTGAGCCGGTTGACCCTTGAGGATGTCAGCCAGTTGACCTGTTAGTGTGGACTAGAAGATGAGATGGTCACGTGATGCAGAGCTGGATGGCTAAGAAATAGCGCCAAGACAGAATGGAAGGATGAGTATGAGTGAGATTGATGTCTGAGAGAGGGAGGGCTGTGACTGAGCAGCAGATGTTTAAGTGCCTGATGTGCCACAAGTGCTTGGCAGGATCATTCACAGAAATGAATAAAGAGACAGCCGTCCAGCGCTGTGATTGGCTGCGGCATGAGGGTCTTGGCAACGGCTAGTCTCATAGCCAATCAGAACGCTTGATTGACAATTCCTCCAGGATTCCTACAGGACGTGGAGCATGTCATTGAAATTGCACATGCTGCCAGAGAATTGGGCCTCCAGACGATGCCAATCGACTTTCATGCTGAACAACCTATCAGACGTATGAAATATCCCATTGTCATACACAGTGGAGACTGATTGGGAGTTCCATGCAAGAGCATACTACATGCGCTTTATTAGCCACGACTACAGCGACCACGATATTACCAAGATTCTTGGCCATGTGGCAAAAGCAATGGCGCCAGACTCAAAATTGCTCCTGGCAGACTGTGTCATCCCCGATCGTCTCTCCGAAGCCACCATTACAGCGGGAGTCCTCGATCAGCTCATGTTTTGCATCGGAGGGAAAGAAAGAACAGAGAACGGTTTCAGGTCTATTCTCGGGGCAAGTGGACTCCAGCTCGTACGGGTGAACAAAGTTTCTGGCAGCACTGGAGCTATTGTCGAAGCCGAATTGAGGCGATAGCACTATGAAGAGAGACGACCAATCTGGTCTAGCTGCTGCGTAATGACACAATGCATTAGATGGTCAACACGCCGATAAATGAACAGAGAGACCTCTCTGATAAGATTCAAGCCTGCTCAAACAAGGCAAGTGTCTGACCAAAGCCATTGGTATGGTCTTGCTGCAAGGATTCCACTTGCCCATCAACAATGACCATGTTGGTGGCAGCTTTAGTGGTTAAGCCGTATAGATAGACACTGCTGGAGGACTCCAGGTCCACCATGTTGTCCTGACATGACTCGGTCAAGAGGCACTCCTGAAGGTAATTGTCGAAGAAGCTGTACAGGCCGGCGCCATACATGTATACGTCGGATGAATTCACGACTCGCAGCCCCCAGGTCTTTTTACAGGAATCGGTTGTACAACTGGCAAAGTCCGGGTCGGAATATGCGGGATTGGGGGTGAAGCCGGCATTCAAAGCGTTTGGGGCCGCCTGCATATATGCCGTTTCGGTCTGAATGGCGCCCATGAAGATGTTTTTGGCGTTGGAAATCTGATAGTTGTAGAACTGAGAATGCTCTGAGGAGGTTCCCCACAGCCAGACTGGGCCTTGACTTTCAACCAACAATCCGCGGCCATTGTAGATGTTGGTCTGGTTATGCAGGGTGATGTCGAGCTCGTGGTCAGCCACCCAGAACCAGCAGTTCTCCAGATATGCGGTCGATTGCTGTGTGATGTGCATCATGAGAAACGCGCCCGCACACTCGGGCTTGAAGGTCTGTGTATCAGAGACGTTGCCGATGCAGGTATTCTGCTGAAGTTGCGTGCCAGCCGTGCCGCCAATCCGGAAATGGACATCCCACATACCACAGGATCCTTGGTTCGAATCGGCAACATTCCACTCCACCAGGATCGCACCGGGCGCAGGGCCCATGGTCTCGAAGATGATGTCAGAAATCTCGACGGCACCGGTGTCCCCTGGCGTCCCAACTCGAAAAACGGGTTGTGGATTATTTTGATCGCTGAATGCCGTCCCAGTGGCCATGATGAGAGGCCAGATTTCACCCGTGATCCGAATGTTCTTGGGCACATTGACGGTCTTCGAGATGACATAAGCGCCATGATCAAAGTAGACAACCTGGTCCGTCCTGGCATTGTTGAGGATATTTTGGATCGCATCCGTGTCATCCGTCACTCCGTCGCCTTTGGCACCTAGGGATTTGACACTGACAAACGAGGAGACTGGAACAGTCTCATACTGTGGTTTGGAGCGTTCAAAGACAGCGTCGCCGTTCATCAAAGGCACCGGCAAGGTGGGCGCAGTGAGACTCTGTTGGATCCGAGTCGACTGGACCGATTCGGGGGACGCGCTGCTGCTCCCGCCGGTCGAGCTTGATGACGCGCTACCTGTGGCCGATAGCGGCAGCGGGATGACGGTGACTGTACTCACGGAGCGAGCTGATAAAGCTCGAGGTGACCGCTTGACGGAACTGACACCAGCACTGGGCACATACGCATCACCTTGTGCCCAGGATTGCACGACCGTGCCACCGTTCAGGATCACCTGGACGCCATCTGCGCCGAGAACAGCGGTGGTCGTGCTGGTAAAGTCAACATTTTGTATGGTCAGCGTGCCCCCGGTCTTGGGCAAGCTGGTACTGTTATACGACGTCTTGACCCCAATCCGGGTGTTCGTCATGACGCTGTCGAGGACAACGACGGACCCCACGGTCTGGTTGACGCCATTGACCAGATTTGACATGTCAATGCCGACGTCGCAATCGCTGATGGTGACGGACTTGAACGTCCACAGCCAGTTCCAGTTCATGAAAATGGCCGTGCTGCATCCATTGAATGTCAGATTTCGGGTGGTGAATTGTTGGTTACCGAAAAAGGCACCATAGTTGCCCCCGTTGAAGATGAGATCGGTCATGAAACCACCGGAGCCGTTATCCATGAAGATCCCTTGCTGTTTGTTGGTCGCGCTCGGAGGGAGCATGTTGAAGACAATATTCTGGAGACTGGACGCCTGGGCGACCTGCCAATGGATTCCGGCGCCGACATCGTCGGACAGCTTGGTCAGGTCAATCACAAAGTTCCGAATTTGTCGAAAGAAATTGTTTTGGTTCGCTGCCACCATGTGAGCGGGAGTGTCGGCCTGGCGGCCAAGGAATCATGGACTTACTGTACCAGTTCGCCCCATTGCCGCCGGGGACATACGGATCAGAATCGATGACCGCGATCCCCTGGAAGTTTGGTAGCGCGTGGATCGTGGGCACGGTGACAGCATCACCAACAAGCTGAGTATAGTAGTATTGCACGATTGGCGCCGAGACGGCATAGGAGCCAGGCGGGAAATACACAATGGCCGGGACGGTCGTGGAAGAGTCGCATCCGAGCCCACATCGTTGGCCGTCGGCGATGGCCGTATTGATGGCATCCGTATCATCAGTGACGCCGTCCCCTGTGGTGCGTCAATATCTTCCTGGAAGTGACGAGCATTGTTTCATACCAACCGCGCCATAATCCTTGACATTGCGGAAGATCTGATAACTTGTATCAGAGCCGAACGCTACAGAACCTTGTCTGGGGATCTGAGAGAGCCAGTATGTGGAAGATGTTGTCAGAGCCGTCGGAGCTTGTCCTTGTGGCCTCGGTGCTGCTTCAGCGAGCCAAGTAATCAAGAAGAGGATATATTGTAGAACGGCCATGTTGAAGAGAGGCTTTTGTCGTACCATGAGTGTATTGGAGACGGCCATGTTGAAGAGAGGCTTTCGTCGTACCATGAGTATTGGAGACAAAGTTCGTCCCGGTCTCGAAGAGCAATAAAGTAACAGGGTTGACGGATTCGGCAGTGGCCAGCACCAAGCCAAGGATCTGCCAAATGGGACAAGGACCTGTTTGGACAGGAAGAAGTGTTGATCGTTGTCGCCGCAATCAAAAACCGGAATGCCCCCAGAATGAGGCGTCGCGCCCGCGCGAACTTGACGTAAAATGACTGGCTGGATGAGAAGATTTATGGTGTTGAAAGACAAAGTACCACTGACGGCGGTAAGTGCAGGGGCAACATACACTGAGACACGGAAGCAGGCAGACGAAGAAGAGTAAAGAGCGCATCCACCGCACACGGTGAGAGATTGTGGAAAGAGTTGGGCCGCGAAGAGGTGTGTGCCCAGCGATCAGCTGTCAGTGGAGAGTCGAGCAATTTCAGCACATTATCACAGTGCTACAAGTGGGAACCTATCTCGCTCCCAGATCTCGCTGGCCACGTGGGTGCAACTTACATGACTCTACTCAGATCTAGCTCCCCATCCTTCGTCACGGCATTCGATCCACACTTTGATTGACTCTGGCCAAACCAGGCATCCGATGACTTGGGCGGAGGCACTCCCGTCCCGTCGTCCATCTCGCACCGGTTTGACTGCAGAACGGCCAGGTGGCGACGATGTCGAGCATTTGGGCTGTCTGAATGATATGATTCGGTGAGGAGAAGCGAAGTAGCCCTCCTTATTTATTGCTGGCTGACGAAATCCAGCTGAGGCGGTGGCTGGCACCAGGCCGACGTTCAGCCGACGCGCAGGGATTGGCTGCCTCCGCCCCTGAAACATTGCGAGACAAAACCTGTTTGACAGTGGGGAGTCAAGGGGTGCCCCGGTTGACGAATTTAATGACAATGCCGATCTTGTTCCTTCTTTCCGGTGTGGCTTGGACAGAAAACAACCTTCCAGGTTCCCCTGTTTACTGTCCGCATCTGCCATTTATTCTAGAATCACAGTCATGTGACATATTCTTTGTCACGTGATTATATCTGCAACCGGCGAACTTGCAGTCTACTCTGATGCCCTGAGGCCGTAGCCTTCGAGGTGGCATTATGAGTCCTTTCACTTTAGCAGAATGTCCAAAACATCTGCGAGTTGTCATGAGTGCGTCGCTCGTCCGAATACGAACTACCTCAATCGTGGACTGATTGTTCCGCTAGGGATGGTGAGCAATTTGTCGTGAGCTCGGCTTCGCATGACGAAACTGTAGGAGTGGAGTAAGTTGCATCAGATGTCTTATACCGTGGCATTTCATCCAGGATCCAGACTTCATGGCTTATTGAGACGGGCAGGCAAACTCCCATCAATCACCTCTCCATAGAGGCCCTGGAAGATGTCCGGGATTTTGCCATCAGCAACCGATTGATGCACGAGCTGGAAATATTGCGGAAGGCGGCGGCCATTGTTCAAGACCAGACACCACTGCAGCATGTTCCCAACATTACCGAGAAGGAAACTCTGGCCCTCCGTCATGAGACTGAGAGAAAGTGGCGGCAGCCCAAAATGCTGTATTTCACTATCCTCGTCTGTTCCTTGGGCGCCATCGTCCAGGGCTGGTCACAGACGAGTGCGAACGGGGCGAACTTGACTTTTCCGCAGGCACTCGGAATAGGATCGAATAGCCCGCGTGACACGCTGATAGTGGGGCTGATCAATAGCGGGCCCTACCTGAGCGTCGGCTTGTTGTAAGTGTGGCCATTCATTTGATCTGTCCGACCTGACTCTCTGAGGGGTGCCTGGCTGTCCGAGCCCATCAACGCGGTCTGGGGTCGAAGAGGAGCAGTTTTCATCGGCAGCGTGATCTGTTTGATCTCGACCATCGGCTCCTCTCTGAGTCAAAGTTGGCCGCAGCTGCTGGCCTTCCGCCTCGTGCTTGGTCTCGGATTGGGCACGAATGCGAGCACAGTGTCTGTATATGCTGCCGAATGTGCGCCGGCCATCATTCGAGGGGGTCTTGCTGTGTCGTGGCAAATGTGCACTGCCTTTGGCATCTTCTTGGGCTTTGTCGCCAATGCGGCTGTCTACAAGGTAAGCTCTTGACACCAATTGCTGGCCGCTGACAGACTTGATTTGTTCGCAGTACGGTTCGAATGCATGGAGATTGCAATTGGTGTCCCCGTTCATCCCATCCGTGCCGTTGATCATTTTGGTCTACTTGTGCCCTGAATCACCCGCTTGGTATATCAAAAACGGCGGACACTATGATAGAGCCTTCCAATCCCTCAGCAGCCTGCGCAATACGGAACTGCAAGCGGCCAAGGAGCTATACTTCTCCTATATTCAACAACGTGTCAAGGGTCAAGACCACGACAGGGCAACGTCTTTTGCCGGGAAGATCCTGGAGCTCTTCACCATTCCACGCAATCGTCATGCCACCATGGCGTCTTGCGTGGTGATGCTTTCGCAGCAACTTTGTGGCAGTACGTTCTTCCCTGGCCGAACAGAACCAATCACTCTAACCGCAGGTTATGTCGTAGTTAACATCATCGCATTTTACTCGTCGACGGTAAGCTGATCGATCGTCACTCGCCGTGATGGCGGACTGACTGACCATTCCGACAATCCCAGATCTTCTCTGATGCGGGCTTTTCTCCGTTTGGCTCCTTGCTCGCCTCCTGTGTGTTCGGATTCGTCAATTTCGTGGGTGCATTTCCCGCCGTATGGACCATGGACACGCTTGGCCGACGGTCACTGCTGCTGATCACCCTTCCGCCGATGGCATTGACCATGTTTGCCGCTGGACTCAGCTTCAACATACCGTCAGACCACCCAGCTCATTTTGGACTTCTCACCACTTTGGTCTACCTCTTTTGCGCCGAATATTCTCCAGGCATGGGGTACGTAAGACAAATACCTCGCGCCACCATGAGGCCTGATCGCTGAAGAAGATGGTTCAAGCAATACTGACCAGGTCTAGTCCCGTTCCTTTTGCCTATTCTGCGGAGATCTTCCCTCTTTCGCATCGTGAAGTCGGAATGAGCCTGGCCGTGGCCGCGACGAATTGCTGGGCTGCGGTGCTGTCGTTGACATTTCCCCGCCTCCTGACGGCGTTGAGACCGCAAGGCGCCTTTGGCCTCTACGCAGGACTCAATTTGCTGGCATTTGTGCTCATCTTTTTCTTGGTCCCAGAGACCCGGCTCAAAACGCTCGATCAGCTGGACGATGTCTTCACGGTCCCTACGGGAAGATTCATCAAATATCAAGCCATTGATGTTTTGCCCTGGGCTGTCCAATGTTACCTCCTGAGGGCCAAGCGAGCGGAGCTGAGACCACTGGTGCGTCATGGAGGATACCAGGAACTTGTCCAAGACGAGCATGGTCAGGACACGGCGACATCACCAGAATAAGAAAAAAGATCAGACAGACCATCAATTCATCCATGGATGCATCTTCAAGTCCTATGTACCATTGCTTGCTTGATGACCCGCGCCAGTCTCACCACGCCCTCTTCGAGAAGATCGAGTTCTTCCCATGCGAAGCAGAGTCTGATGTCTCTTTCAAATTTGGTCGCCGGATTGTGCTCGTCTCCGTCGACCCGAAATTTGGGGCCGGCGATGATGGTCAGGTCTTCTGTCTCCAGGGCCAGTTTGAAAATGGCGTTGGCATCAAGCGGTGGGGGGAGAGTCAGCCACACGAAATATCCACCAGCCACGTCTCCTTCTGCCTGAGGCATGGTCAGACCCAGAGGCAGCAGGTGCGTCTGGATGGCCTTGAGCATGCGGTGATATCGCTGTGCATACGCCGGCTGTAAGTCTTCATAGATGTGCTTCTCCAACGCTCCGGTCGTCAACATCTGATATATGAACGAAGCGACCAACTGCGAGGGAGCACCACCAGAACGAGTCGATCCACTGTCACAGTCAGCGCCCTGAACTCTCATTGCAAGGGTTCATACGTTTGCGAGATTCCATATGCCAACCTCTCTGCTCCCTCAGCCCAACCGGTACGGCAACCGGGGGCGACGATCTTGCTGAAGGAGCCATTACTGACCACATTCCCAAATTCATCTATGGGGCCGCCATCCAGGTAGTCATCAATATCCACGATCCGTGGCAAACTGGCTTTGTCCATCCTCCTTGGCCTTTCCTCTGGCGAAGAGGGCCATTGGAGCATGTCATAGACATCGTCGGTCACGACGAGGGCATCGTATTGCCGTGCGAGCCGGACAAGCTCTTCACGCCGGCCGAGGCTCATGATTCGTCCAGATGGGTTGGCAAAAGTCGGGACGGCATAGATGATGTGTTTGTATATTTTTCTCCATGGCTTTGGACGTTTGAATCTCTAGTGTCGGCCAGTCAGCGCTTCAGCACGGCCTCATGGTGAATCTTGCAAAGCACGAACTGGTTCGGTGTTGCCCTCTGCGACAGCTCGCTCTTCGCTTTCTCGGATTGATTGGCGCAGATATGCAATGTCAATCCCTTCCTCATCCTCGGGGACCGCCTTCATTCGACCGTCAAAGCCCGAGTCGGCGAAGATTCTACATGCCAAATAGTACGTGGGCGCGACCATCCACACGTTGCGTGTGTACACGGGGTCGGTGAACGTCTGCAAGATGCACGCCAGATTCTGGCTCGCTCCGCCGCTAATGCATATTCTGTCGGGTGAGATGGCTTCGCGCCGTGCATAGAATGAAGTCAGCCAACGTGCGACCGCCTGCCGCAGGGGCGGATATCCTTCGTCTGGGCCGTAGCAGAGCACCGGACCCGAGACGTCGGGATGGGAAAGAATCTGGTCCGCAGCCTGGTCCAGATGTCTGGGAGGATGGAGATCAGTGTTTGGCCATCCTTTGAAGAGGTCAATCGGTCTTCGCCGGCCAACTTTTCGAGTCATGGTGCGCGCAGGGACGGATGTCAGCTTTCCATAGGTAGACAATCCTCGTGCCACCATGTACCGCAAGATCAGCTTGCTTCCTGGCCCTGGTATGCGGCTTTGACGTTGACTTTGACGTTGGCGTCGAAGAGGGTCGGGCTTTTTTTTCAGCTCCCGCTTTTATAGGTGTGGCCTGGCGCAAACTCTAACTTACTCAGCACCGCCGAGAATAGCCCACAGTCTCCTGGACGCGTGGATTCATCAGACTCTGCACCGCAGTCTACGTCTGCAGGTCCATCCCTGGCGTAATCTTTTCTACCTCTGACCGCAAGCCGTGACGCTTTACCTGGCAACGACCGGGGCTAGATGACGTTCTAAATTGGAACTGGTCACACTCGGCGCGAGGGGCAGTGAGACAACACAGCCCGATGATGACGGAAATGGGGATGGCGGATTGATCCAGTGTTGCTATACAAGGAATCCAAATGCGCAGAATTTCAAGATCTAACTCCTCTTCCACACAATGGCCAAACGACTTTCTTCTATCTTTTCGTTGTCGCGGGAGGACCATCCCTCCGCCGGCGGCCAGCCAGGAGCGCTCTTCCCCAGCCCTGATGCCACACTGGTTCCGTCACCGTCGAAACAGAGACTGCACAAGCACAAGTCAGCCTCGTCCTCCGAGCTTAACCTGGCCGTCGACTCAACCGCCTGGCCTCCGCTTGCCCCTCCTCCGCTGGTAACTGATGCAGGTGTCGTCCGGCCACCTAGCGGCACGGCTACCGTGAGTAGGCCTGAAAGCAGGGCTAGCAGCGCGCAGAGTCGTGAAGGAAGCAGAAGCCGACCACAAACGCCTAGCTTCCTCGTAGCTCCTGGATCTGCGGCCTCACCCTATCAACCTGGAACGCCCAGTTTGTCGAAACTGTCAAAGAAAAAGAGCTGGTTCGGGGGACGGTCTGACAAACATAGAGAAGATGACGACTCTCCCGCTCATTCAAGGGCGTGGATCGTGGGGTTGCAAGAGCTCGTCCCGTATGACCTGGCGCCGCTATTGACAGGCGACAGGGTATGCTCTTCCTGGCGCGACACCGGCCGAGCTGATTGTGATCTCCTAGGTACTCGAACTCTGGAACGACTATGGTGGCACGGCCATACACCTGTACCCCGCCGACTCTGGCCGCGGTGCGTCATTCAAGGTCGACTCGTCCTTGTTTAAGGACTCGAGTTCTCTCGTCCAGCTCCGGCAACAAGCCTCGAGCAGTCCAGATCTACGGGGGGAACCGTACCGAAGAATCCAATATGCATCTTCCGAGCTTTCCATCAACATGCCTGACTCACAGGTGCGCCCTCGGTCCAGGCCTACGTCGTCACAGAGCATGGCCACGAATTTGTCCGTACCGAAGTTCTCCATTGCACCCCGGGAGGAACAACATATTTATCTCCCGCTCGAGTTCGACGGCGACGTCTCTTCACCCGGTATGAAACCTCAAGGTGATGACCGAGAGCTCGTCATCTTGTATCGTAATTTCTTCTCCTTCCTTTCCGGTGGCGCGTTGGTTTCCACCCCGAGACAATCCTCGCTTTACTCGATTTTCCTGGGCATCAGCAGCATCCTGAAGCGATTCCGGTTTAGCGATGTCGACGGATCGACGTGGGGGGAAGGGCCTGCGACGAGCTTTGCAAGATATTGTGACGAATTGAGGCTGGCCGATGTTCGCTCAAGTCGAGAAAAGACCATCGAGGCAATCGTGCTGGGGGAGCACATGCGGTCGTGGTCTCTTTACAACGAAGGATTCGTACATGCCGTGGGCAGACTTGACGATATCAAGTCCATACGCAGCCCGGAATTCAACAAGATCTCCTCGGTGACCATCAATCGGCTGGAGCGCGCCTACCTGGATCTCGAACAACGGCTCAGAACAGTGAGAACGAAGTTAGACGACTTTGAATTTCCTTCCATGTTCGCAGGGATCGCCAATTCTCAGACCTCGACCGAAGGAAAATTGGTGCGCTTTAAAGCGTGGAAAGCCAGTTTCTTGGACTTCAGACGCTTCACCATCACATACTACAAACGAAAGTACGGCGCGTGGCCTCCGAAAGCGAGCTCCAAGAAAAATCACTTTGAAGAGAGTGGGCTGAATCGCCTGCTCCTCAAGGAGTTGTACCAAGACTTCACTGACCTATATGACATGCTCGTCGACCGTGCATCTTTGACTCCTCGAACGGGAGACGTGCCACTGACGGCCGGGGACGGTGGCGAAGCCAATGATGTTAATGAAACGATTCAGCACGCTCTTCGCCAGGTAGAGAGCGAGTACGATCGGGCAACCCCACCGGTGCTGCCTCCCATACCATTCGACACGCCACAGATTCCTCAGTTTGCGCACAGTTTCAACCGCGAGCATGTCATGATCCCAAAGACAAGTTCGGCCACCACGAGACGACTCAAGGACAACGAGGTGAATGAAGTCCTCCTGGGCTCCTATAATCGAGAGAGCATTAAAGCCAGCACGTGGATCCAAGACTTTTTCAACTATGAGCGACGCCTCAACCACGGCAAATCATTGGAAGAAATAGTAGACAATCGATGTGGTCAGTGGCTGTTCATGTACGCGGTGTTGCAGGCCCTCCCCATGACCGTCGTCGATGCCCGAGACGTCCGATATACTGAGGGAGTTGAGGACTTCCTGTGTATCGGCCCGCGGGGTGGCCGTCCGTGGATGAAGGAGGATCAGTCACAGTCGCGCGCATGGGACAATGTCGCCAGTGGCGGCCGTGTCGTCAGTCTCCCAGCGGATCAGATCGACCACAGCGTGGAGGGCATCTACCGGCGGAGTCATTGCTGGACCGTGGCCACGAAATGGGCGGAAGCCCAGGGCACGATGGGGCATGAAGTGGTCCCTGACCAGACGGCTACCCTCCAAGCCCCGTTTTCGAGAGAGGCGCCGTCTCCATATCTCAGTCCGCAACCGTCACCCGGTCAATCGCCGCACAGTTCGCCTCTCATGCAGCCAATTTCACCATCTCTCATCGATAGACGGTGGTCTCAAGGCGCGAACAGCAGTTTGGTGAACCACGGAATGGAAGGCCTGGCAGCACTTCCAGAGCAAGCAACGCGCCCGGTTTCTGTCTTCAACCCCAACCTCACCTTTGACGTAATATTGGGTACTTCTGAGCAGCGGTCTAAAGGGAAGAAAGGAAAAAAATGAGACATGCGGAGCAAACGTGTCGATAGAGGCGGCATGGCATTCTGGATTTATTTCATTCGAACAAAGAAGCGGTCTCGGGTGTCTGCACCACTCATGTACTAAGTTGAGAGGCGAGCCATGCCACTTAATTCAAAAAGCAGCCATAATAAACTAGCAATTTACACAACAATTCTCTCCCACCTGGCGGTCAGACTGCCTGAGGCTTGGCGCTTTTATTTCCGACCCAAAGTCCGAGGTTCTCCAAACTTTTCTGGGCTTCGTTTGAAACTTTGGATATTGTTTGCTGGGCGGTTCTATTTCTTATCCACACATATTGGTGTCCCCTAAACGGCCGTTTGGTATCGGCATTTGTTTATTTCATGCCAAAGACTTCTACAGCAATCGAATGCGCCTGTGGCGCCCACGATGGCCTCCACGTTTGCGGCACAGCTGCGCACCATCGCCGCCAACTCGTCCAACGAGTTAGATCTTCGCGCTCGCCGGGAGACACACGCTGAATCCCTCATATTTGACCGTAGCGTTGCGGTGAAGCAGGACTGGGACACCATTTACCAAATATGTGTTGAAGGATTTCAAGAGTTGTGCCTCCTCGATGCCCGTCTGCGCGAGTTCGAGAAAAATCTCTACAGCCCGCAGGCGAAGGACCAGGACCGTGAGCAGCTCAACAAGGGGCAGAATGAAGCGCTCGATACCGTCATCGAGCAGTGCCTTGCGCTGCTTGGTGGGAAGGTCATGCTCAGGCCTGGCGTCAAAGCTGTCGAATGGCTGGTCAGAAGGTTTCGAGTGCACGCCTACAACACAGGCGCATTCATCGCCGCTTTCCTCCCATACCACGAGATGCCCATCTTCATCAACGCTTTGAGCATTATACCAGGCAGTCGGCTGATCAATGAATGGAAATTTCTGGGGCCATATCACAAAGCCACAAGCAATGTGCCTAGGCACGCAGTTGTCTACAGCGCCACCCACAATGATGGCTTTTTCTCTTTTCTCAACAACTACGTTCTGAATGCATGCCAAGAAGACGCTGCTCATCCCACGCTTCTGCGCTTTTGGAGTGGCATGGTTGTGGAAGCGGTCAGCGGAAGATTGAAACAGGCCAAGAGTGGGCGGAAGGAGGTACAAAGGCAGAGGGTCGAGGATGTGTTATTGAAGATTCTTCCTTTGCTGAGCGATGGTTTAATGGTCAGAGATAACCCTGAGGTGACCATCACCTGCTTCACCCTTTCACTCGTCGTGGCGAGCACCGCCGACCTGGAAGACAAAGTCTTGGATTCGATGATGGAAGCCGTGGCGACGACGCTGGAGTACGGCGAAATTGACACCAAATCCGCTTTGGTCTGTTTGACTCTCCTGGCCACACGAAAGACCGAGCAGAGCGTACCCAGAGGTGTCGTCAATGCCTTCCTCAAACTCGACCACCCGTGGTCACATCTTCGGAATCTGACCAAGGACTATCCAGTACACATTTTCCCGGCATTTCTAGTGCGGAGCATTCTCGCTGGATTGAAGAAGAGCAATTATGTCGCAAGGTTAACTCTCCTGAGGGACCTCCTTCTGGCAGGCCCAGAGATCACCAAACCATCGACGCTCGGTCATTGTATCACGATCATTTTTGACAAGATAGAACGACTAAGCACATCCGATCCTCTGGATGCTGCTGTCCATACCCGTCTGGTTGCACTACTACAGGAGATGAACGACTCTGGAGATTTCTCAGCAGCGTTCTCCTCCGGCGCTGCGGCTCTCGGGAAAGACTTTTCCAGATTGGAGACGATACTGGGGAGCACCATTGAGCCCGTCGAGGTCGAACTCACAGACAATCCCGAGATCATAGAACCGCACCTACCCAAAGCGGAGAAGGAATCCACCACAATCAGTTCAACACTTGAGGAGATACCCTTGCGCTCAACCACGGTCCTTTCTTTCCTTGCATCAGCAGACTCAGACTTCTTTCACCAAATTGTCAGAGCATTTGAGGTCTGCTGTGGACAAGAGGAAAACCTCCACAAGTTCGAAGCGCTACCACTATGGAACGGCCCGGGTGGAATCACCTCGCTGTATGCGTCATTCCTGGTGAGGATTGCCTGTGGGCCTTTCACAACGCCCCATCGGCTGGCCTCACTACGATTGCTTTTGAAAAGTCTGGAACGTCAGCATGATCTTGATACCCAAGCCTTATTGCCATACATCTCTGTGCTCTTGGCTGATGGGGCACCGCCGATCAGACGATCTGCGGCAGAGGTTATCCTTGCGATGGAGAGATGTGCGCCCTCGAACGTTGTTGAAGACGACTCGTCTCGGCAATTAGGTGCGAAGGATCTCTACGAATCCCAAGACTTGGTGAAAGTGACATGGGTACCATCAACTCAGCTTGCCAAAATCATCCGACAGGTCTATCTACCCGCCCTCGAAGAATGTATCCTCGATGCCTCGCAGGTTGCCAAAATCTTGAGTCTTTCGCTTTCCGGGAACACGGGACCCGTGGGCACATCACAAAACAGCTCCAAGGCGTCTAGCATCGACCTCAAAAAGTCACTGCGCCATAGTCTTTTTGACCTTCTCACGACTCATGCGGTAGCAACGCCTCTGATCAACGTCAAGACGGGCATCATCAAACTGCTCGATGGGGTCCAGAAAGTTGGAAGTCAGTCAAAGAGCAAAGCTCTTGCGCCCATCCTATATTCCTGGGCGTCATTGTCATCGGCAGAGGCTGCTGCGCTGGCATCCCGCGAGAAACTGTCGTTACCTGACATCGATCGGGCAATGACCCATCTCATCAGCGCTCGCGACAAAGAGGCGGTAGGGCACATTCTAACTCAGCTGGAGCAAGGCGGACTTCAGCCACGGCCCGACCTGATCACCGCCTTCTTTGATCACCTTTTGATGCTGTGGGATGATCTGAGACATGAAAGCCAGCTGTCTGCTTCGATTCATCTTTTTGACTTGGCCTTTTCGACGAACGCCGTGCTTGCCCGAGGTGCCTGCCATGTTTTACAGTCGGCAACTCTGTCGACAGAGATCATTGGTTCCATCCTTGAGCATACCTGCGCAGGATTGACACAGATCCAGGCTGAAGGACCGCCGAAGAAACGCCGAAGGACGAGCCATAGCCGCCAAAGCGTGCCGCAAGAAGGATTCTTGGGACTGGAAGTGGTTCTGGCACGACTGACCTTTGCTCTTGAATTGGTTGACAGCTCAAGTCCGGAAATACGACCAGAACTGCTCCACGGTCTTTTTGATATTCTGGTCACCCTCCGACGCCTCAAGGATCAGCGAACCTCCGACTCGCCGTATCTGCTTCATCTCTGCCTTAGCAGTATCCTCGCCATCGTTGACAAGGTCCGCGCGTCAGGTAGACCAAAAGTTGATCTCTCCAGCATTCGCGCTGACCTAGTCATTGATTGCGTGAGGACGTCCGAGAATCCTCAGGTCCAGACGACCGCGCTGCTTCTGTCCGCATCTCTGACCTCGATAGCGCCAGAACTCATGTTGCACAACGTCATGCCGATATTCGCCTTCATGGGGAACAGCGTCTTTTCCAAGGACGATGAACGCTCAGTCTACGTCAGCAACCAAGCCATCGATCAAATCATCCCTCCGCTCGTCAGCACGTTGAAGCGTCAAGACGAGGGCAGCCTCATCAAGTCTACTTCAAGCTTGCTCTCGAGTTTCGTTGCTGCTTTCGATCACGTTCCACAACACAGAAGGCTGGCTTTCTATCAACGTCTCCTCAGCAGGCTCGGCGCAGATGACTTTGCTTTCGCCGTGATTGCTATGCTGAAAACAAGAAAAAGAGAGGACGATTCGATCGTTTCATTCTCTGCCAGCTTGCTGAGTGCCTTTCCTGCCGCAACCCAGCTGCTCACATACCGCAAGCTGGTGGAACTGACGACGGAGATCTTCTCAGAAAACCCCCGGCACATTGAGTGCCTGCTTGACATGGATCAGACAAGTCCAGCGGTCGACATGCATGATGCTGCGCTTCTCATGTTTCAGACAGGTGAACAGTTGCTGAAAAACAAAACCTTGAAAACACAATCCAAAAAGCTGTCAGAAGAGCTCCGAGAAGAATTCAAGATTTGTTTGCATCAAATTCTCCAGGCAGCAAGGGATCAAAAAAGCAATGGACCGGATTTGGTTGATGCCGCCAGGAGATGCATCAATGCCCTGCTTGAACTTCCATCTGTCATCGAGCTGTTTGAGATTATCCCCGGCATGTTACAAGATCTCGACACATCAGGAGATCAAGACTTGAAACCACAAGCGTTGAGGGTCTTGACGGCGCAACTTTATGAAAATCCTCCAAAGGCCCCGAAGACTCAGCGCGCTGCTCTCGCATTTTTGGCAAACCTTGAGGCCATCATGCTCTCGCAGGACACGCAGGCAATGAAACAGGCAGCGATAGCGTGCATGGACCGCATCTCTGAACTGTACGGACGCAAGAACGTGGATCGTGTGGTATCGTCTGCTATTGTCATAGCCGGCGAACCTGGTCTGGATTCCGGCGATCGGCGAACTCAGATCATGGCGCTGCTCTGCCTCGCGTCAATGTTGGAAGTCCTGAAAGAAGTGGCTGTCCCCATTGTGCCTGTGGCAATGCCACGGGTCTTCGCTCTTCTCAGAAAGTGCCTCGAAGAAGGCCATGAGGATTCGGAGTTGCACAATGCAGCTTACTCGCTGCTGGCGGCTTTCATCTCCCACGTACCGTTTATGGTCTCGGAGGAATATGTCCAGGAGATCCTGACCCTATCTGCCGAATCTTGCAACACCGAACTTGAAGTTTCCTGCACGGAGTCGAGGAGTGAATGTCTGCTGCTCCTCGCTCATAACATAGACCTACGGACTCTGACCTCCTGTCTCAGCCACACGTGGGACAATTCTGTGGAAAATGGATTGGACGCTGTTCTTGAGAGCGTCCGTGTCATGGCAGACGCCGTCGAACACAACCCAAAATCGGTCGTCGTGCGTTCTGCCGACTCCATCTCTTCATTCATCACGTTGGCTTTAGATCTTCGACGAGTCCAGTTGACACACCGGGACCAAGACAGCTACAGTGACGAGGAAGTCTCCCAGATTGAGTCCGAGATCAATAATATGAGTGTCAAGTTCATCTACAAGCTCAATGACACCGTCTTCAGGCCGTTGTTCGAAAGCTGGGTCGACTGGGCCGTCAAGTGCGCAGACATTTCCACCTCACATGAGAAGGCGAAAACACTGAGACAAACGAGTCTGTTCAACCTCGTCTGTCATTTCTTTGACACTCTGAAGAGCATCGTTACCTCATATGCCAGCTACATCATTGATCCAGCAAACGAGATCTTCCGTCGGATGGCGGAGCAGGCCACAAGACCCGCAAAGACCTTCAGTCATGCCGAGGACGAAGTGGCGCTTTACAATTCTCTTTTGCTCGCGATGACAGCCACGTTTTCCCATGATGCCGACGGCTTCTTCAATGCGCCCTCGCACTGCTCGCCACTTGCAGAACTCCTAGTGTCGCAGCTCAAGCTGGCAGCCCACAAATCGATGAGAAGCACCGTTGAGCGCGGCGTCATTCCCGCCGTGGTCGCGCTGGCTACGGCCACACTCGACACCCCAGCTCACCACCACGTAATCAACCACCATCTCTGCCAGCTGCGGCGCAGCGAATTCGCGGCCGTCCGTCTCGCGAGCATCCGCACAGAACTTGCACTGACCGAGTCGGAAGACGTGGGGGAAGAATGGATCAACAATGTAGTCACTACGGGCACCGAGGGTGGTGGTGGATCGGGTGAGACGATGGTGTATGTCAATGAGCTGCTTGAGGATGATGACGAGGACGTGGAGAGTGAGGTTAGACGGTGGGTGCGCATGGTCAGGGAGAGAGTGGGTGAGGACGTTTTTGAAGATTGAGTTTGTTGGAAGCGTGCCGCATGTAGTCTGAATGGCTTAATTTCATGATACCGGACGGCTGGGCGGGCAAAGGGGGAATTATGCTGGATAGAGCGTACAGGTATAGAATAGACCTGACTGACCATCTCTCTGGACATATGGACATATCACTTGGCCAGACCAACGTCTTGCTGGAATTGGTCACGGCCGGTTTTATGTCCTTGTCTGTCTTACTCAGGAACTCCTCTATCTTACTTTTCCCTCCCTCAACTATCTTCCACCGAGTGAGGCTGCGCCCGAGCATCTTGAACAGTTCACGAGTATGAAGCTGAAGATATCTTTGGCGAACCTAGGTGACCCGAGTTTTTCATGTCCATACCGCCCAGGATCGAAATCACCTTCTGAATTTTTGGTTCTACTTTTTAGATTCTTTCGTCGTCATTTACTGAGGCAGGGTTTGATTAGAAGATCTAGAAGGGAGAGCGCATTCTGGATCAAGTCAACCATCGAGAACGGCATTCTCATAATATGTAGGACGTCCTCGCTGAAGGGCTTTCATGCCTTCTGAAGATCAGCAAGATCGAAAGAGGCTGAGTTCATATCTGGCAGGAGCCACCTCTCCGTCACCGGAGGTAGTGTTGGATGAACAAATAGCATTTAAGGAGTGTGTTACATACATACTACACTGTGGTATGCTCTGTCGTCAGCTGTCATGATACATGATATAGACACCGTTCAAAGGAGTGTGGCGAGCGGGCCAGCCCTCTGGTCGGCATCTTTCATTACAAAAAGAGTGGCTGCATGCGGATGTGTCAGAACGGAGAAACCCTTGGTCTTCAGTTCCGGCGGCCTCAATCCATGTTGAATGATGTCTTTCCGCGCCGCCGCTTCCTGCGAGCGCCATTACGCACGAGGATTGTGAACAGAGAAGGTCTCACGACGAGGGTAATGGCGAGGATGAGTTCGTCGGTGGAGTTTTTTGACATCGTCCCCTGCGCTCCGGACTCGATTGTCGCCAACACCAGTTTCGGCTCCAGCTCCAGTTGCAGTATCGCTGGCTGTATCTGCATTGGCAGAGGTCGCAGTGTCTGCAGCGGCAGAGGTCGTAGTGTCTGTAGCGGTAGAGGTCGTAGTGTCTGCAGCGGACGTAGCAGTGGTGCTGGTAGTGCTGTTTGCTATCTGGACAGGAACTACACCGCCAAATGGTCCAGCTAGGGCAGGATTCTGGCAGCGCACCATGCACACATTCGTCTGACCAGCAACGGTTCCGGTGCATGTCTGACCCGCAGGGATCGCGACCGCAAGGGGCTGCGTGAGCAAAACCCTCCAACGTTAGTCACTCGAACAAGAATAGATTGACACAAGGAAATTTGAGAAAATATCACATACAAAGTCTGTGGTGTCGCCTTTCGGGTCTAGGCCTAGGCGGCCGGGGACCTGGTCAGTAACATCAATCTGCCCCCAAATTAATACGTCGCCCTGGATCTGAGAAATCAAAGCTTACCGCTTGCCAGCTTGTGCCAGTACCATCAGAATTGATGGAGCAAGTGTACGGCCCGGCACCGTCAGCATTAACTTGATGCAAGGTCATCGAGAGCTGTCCACCCTCGGTGATTTGAGGCAGAGTGCCGCCGTTCTGGCTTAATATCGCAGTGGTGCCAGTTTCAGGGTCATTGTTACCTCCCGCAAGTGTCTCTCCAAAGGTATCAGCAGCGCTCCCCTTAAAGCGTGTAGTATCCTGCTCAAAGGGGTTCTTTGTTGTGCCATCTCGAGGGGTCGAAGGAATGATTCCAAGGGCAGATCCATTTCCACCAGCATCGCCGACGGCATTGATGATGGCTCCGTGACCTGCAACAAGCTGAACGGTAGCCATGAGGGCGAAAGCAAAAAGAAGGTAAGAAACATGCATGATGGAAGATGTTCAGGCAGCCTGGCCGTGAATGAAGAAAGTGATCTCCAGATAATGAGAGAAACTCTTGAATTTGACGAAGCCACCACCCGCTATATTTGCAAGCGTGAATGTCGGATACAGCGGGAGACACACCAGGCCTTTTATGTCCAAACTCAGAGATGAGAGGCGAGTCCAGAGGGGGAAGGGGAGCGGCCTCAACAACCCCTTCTCGGGATTTGGAATCAAACGACCTCAGGCGTATCAGGATCTTTGAAAAGGAATGACTCTGTTGAGAAGCGACACATTTGGCCATGGTGCCAACCGGAAGATCAGATCCCGAGCAAGTCGCCATGCAGATGGCACTCTCACTGGGAACAAACGGACTGTGAAACGTCCATGGGAACTCATTGAGAGGTCTGTCTGGCCGCCGACCGATCCGGAGAAGCGGTGCATGTCGTGGACGGATCACAACGATACTTCTCCTAACCGCAGGATGCGCAAATGGCCTTAGTCGACGACATGAACTTGATGGCGGTGAACGACACGTTTCAAAGTCCAGGACATCAGCCACCTCCACCCTCAAGGGTAGAGGATTTTCCGAAGCGACTTTTCTGTGACTGGTCCACGGTGGACCAAAATCCGGGCGCGACTAGCAAAAGTCGTCGGCCAAAACCAGTTTCCGCTGGACAGCAAGAGAAACTCAGTAGCGGACTTGCCAGATGCATCGGTATGTTGCGAGGCGATGTTTCCTGAATAGTTCGGTTTCATAGCCAAGTTCAGACACCGGGAGACGAGGCGCAGCTGCATAGACCCAGGAGAGGTCAATTCTAAAACTCTGTCTGTAGCAGCTCGCCTTCAAAAATAGTAACCGATCTTCAACTCACTCTGGTGAAGAAATCTGGGGTTGATGCGAATAAGCCGTAAGTGTATCATGGTCCGGCCCTAGCCAATATGGGGCACAGGTTGAAACAGGAAAAGACCTTCGGGCTCAGTGACGCAAAATTGGTCAGATGACAAGGAGTAGTCTTCCTGCATCTGGAACGCTGAGCGCTACCAACCTGTCTGGGGATTCAGCTTGAAGAGTCGCAAGACCCTGGAGAGAATGGATGTCTGCTCGTCCTGGTGGTAGCAACCTCGGTGCGCATGTAAGTTTAGCAACAACGTATGAGACCGACACAAAAGCCTAGTTGGATCCTAGTCCACTGCCTCTGCGTTGTAATATCTCACTGTCGTCAAGAAGGGAATGCAAGCGTGCATCAGGACGTCAAACCGTATTGTCAAGGATTTTCAGCTGTGGTGGAGAGGACTTGGCCAGGCCGCCCTCTGGCCGGTCGGCCTGTGGCCACCATTCGGTTCCAAGTTGGTCATGACAGATTGAAATACACTGGCATAGAAGCCGTGCATGTTCGGACAGAAGATCATTGAAATAAAAGTAATTCGAGCCTTTATAATCAATGGCATGGGAAATTAAGGAGATTGCTATCGCTAGCTTCATGTCGCAGGGGGTGACAATAAGACATTTGTAGCCTTGGTGCACTCCCCACCGCCTTGACCTCTTTACTATCATGCGACTGACTCCAGTTCATGAACTGTTATTGGATGTTATTGAGAGGCTGTATATTTCCATGTAAGATGCGCAAATAGATAGAATGACCAACGGCTCAGAGTTGGCGACGTAGTGCAAGCCCTTGGGTTGGCACGCGTCGGAAATTCTGCCCCTCATTCCCACGGTGGCACGGTTGAGTACCTCCTTAGTAATGACGTTCATGCCTCTACAATGGCCCTACCACTTCACCACGGTCCTGTTGTATTGCACAAGGTGCACGTGAGAGTTACAATGTCATTAGGTCGATCATCAGCATGAGATATTGCAGAGGGATTGTGAAGTTAGGAGTGCTAAGAACCGATCCTGCTCCAGGAGGTGCTACCTTTGCGGCGCCACATTTGAGGTGCCAACAATTCGACTCCCCTGGTTATGAGTAAGCTTGTGCCTCTTCTGCGCACTCGCAATGATTCCACCATGGCCGTGCTGCCACTGAGTTGGTTGGTAAGTCGGCACAGGTCGCGCCAGGTGCACTACACGTCCCATCAAATTTTAAAGAGACCACAAATGGTGATCGATCAACGGAAATAGTGTGAATCAAACTCCCTTCATCCTGGCAGCACATTGGTACCCACCAGCATATGGTCCAGTGAGCAAATGACGAAAGGGCTACTTATGCATGCATGGGTAATTAAAGTTGCTCCGGCAGCCGGCCTGATGAGCCGAGGCTAACAGGTTCGGTTTATCTCCAAAAGTCGAAATGGGATGCTCTGTCTTCAAATTACTTTCACCCTACCTCACGAAGGTTTGGTTAGCATCACGACTCGATAAGGCATATCTTTCGAGCTTGGAGACGCAATGCCCTTCCCGGATCCGGGGTTCTATCCTATATCCAACAAGGATGTCTTATCGTTCACGTTCGACGATCCCAACTTCGATGTAGATCGACCAGTAAGTACATCGGCCATATCATGTCACCCCCGGTGCGCCCTTCATCACGACTCACCTTCTGATAAACAGATCTTCATCGATCCCAGAAACCCTTCGCGGTACTTCTCCCACCGATCAGCGAAGGACCTTGTCTGCCGCCTGATCGCCGGGTTCAAGGCTGCCGGTCTGCAATCGGGCGACACGGTCTGTGTCCATAGCTTCAATTCCCTTGTTTATCCACTGGTCATTCTCGCCATCATTGGCGCCGGTGGTCTCTCCATCGGCACAAACCCCAGTTACACCCGCCACGAACTCAATCATGCGCTCAGAGTGGCCAAAGTCCGGTTCGTGCTTGCGGAGCCCGAGATTCTTCCGAATATGCTGGCAGGGCTGAAGGAAAACAATCTCGACATTGGCGAGAGATTGTTCATCCTCGACACAGAGCCCGGCCAAGAAGTTCCGCCCGGTCTGCGATCCTGGCGTACGTTGTTGAATGACGGGCCTCAAGACTGGATCCGATTCGACGATGAGCAGAAGTCGCACCGTACCTGCCAGCTATACTATACCTCTGGCACCACTGGCCTCCCTAAGTGTGCAATGACCTCGCATCGGAATCTGGTGGCCGAGCATCAGCTCGCGTTCGAGACCAATGCAAGGCCATATCAAAACAAGATCGTCTTTTGCATGCCCTTCTTCCACGTGGGAATCCTGCCACAAGTTCTCGTCTCGGCGATCAAAGAGGGCCGAGCGGCCTATGTGATGCGACGGTTCGAGCTGGAGCCCTACCTCCGATATCACGCCAAGTACCAGTTGACAGAAATTTTTGCCGTCCCACCGATGATCGTGAGCATCGTGATGAGCGGACTCGCCGATCCCAAGTCCGACAGGTACAGGCCAGAGTTCAGTCTCAAGTCTGTCCGGCACGGGACGACAGGTGCGGCGCCATGTTCGGGTGATATGCAAAGGAGGTTCAATGAATTGCTTGGCGACGGCGCTACATTTGGACAGGTATGGGGCATGACTGAGACCACAAGCATCGCCGCTCTCGTGCCCTTTGATGTCGCCCGGAAGACCGCCCGGGGAGAGCTAGATGTCTGGGGAAACGTGGGGAGACCCCTGCCGGAGACGCACATGAAATTGGTCGACGAAAACGGCACCGATGTGACCGATCAAAGACAGGGCGAGCTCTGTGTGAAGGGTCCCACTGTTATCAAAGGTTATTTTGAAAATGAGAAAGCCACCAAGGAGAGCTGGGACGCGGAGGGATATTTCAAGACGGGTGACGTGATCCGCATCGACAACCATGGCCTGATGTACGTCGAAGAGAGGGTCAAAGAGCTCATCAAAGTCCGGGGCTTCCAGGTCGCTCCGGCAGAATTGGAGGGTGTCCTCACAGCACATCCGGACATCATTGATGCCGCAGTGATTGGTATCAAAGTGGCCAACGACGTCGAGCTCCCAAGAGCGTATGTCGTGCGACGACCAGGCAAGACGCTGACCGAGGAGCAAGTGCAAACGCATATGAAGGAGCGATTGACGGGATATAAACAGCTGACAGGCGGGGTCGTGTTTCTGGAGAGTATCCCCAAGCTTCCAAGTGGCAAAATCTTGAAGCGGGTGCTGCGTGAAGAGGCCAAGAAGGAGACAGAGGTTCAAGGGAAGACGAAGCTTTAGGAGCAAGATATAGAATATCGGCGCCAAGACCCTCCTGTGTTGAAAACAGGTGACTGGAGTAAGTAGATGGCATGTTCATGCAAAGTGGGTTATGGCCAATCTCAAATTCATGTCGGCATCCTCTCGCGACAAAAGTCTCTGCCAGAGAGATACTGCAGCAATGATGACCTAGCAGGAAACATCTCTGAATGAAGAGGAAGCGTTACAGGCCACATATTCAACGCCGTCGACTGTCGATCTGATCCGGAAGCTCCCGGGCAAGGTGCCAGTTCTGTGCCTCTGGCGTTAGCGTGCCAAGGGCGAGTGTTGGAAATATTGTAGATTAGGAGTCAACTGTTCTTTTGAAGATTGTATGAATCCAAGGCACATATACACTGCTTTGGAGCAGACTCGGCAAGCTGTCACTCTGTTTACCAGGAAGCCGGATAGACAGAACCTCATCATAGGCCTCATGATGGCTGACAAATATGCACGAGGCCGGTATGCCTTTTCCGGTTAACCGAGCTTCGAACTCCTTCAACGTGTCAATTGTCAGAAGTCAGCTCGTCAGGCAGGGCGAGAGTGAGTCCAATCAACGATTTGAGACCATAAGAACGCTCTCCTCCAAACCTCGGTTATGTCTCCTCCCACGCAACCCCGCGGCTTGGACAGCGGGCGTGCATCTGGCAAACTGAAGCATATCTAGAACATGCTATCAATGATGTGAGTCCTTGCAACTTGGATTCGGTGGATTGTCCTACTTGTTTCATAGAAAGCGTAAGCAAATCTTGAATCCGTTCTATCTGTTCCTTTCCTCCCTTGATCACACATTGCCCAACAAACCGCTGGAGGGATGCCGCTCATCTCAGAAAAGCCATACAGCCCAGATCAAGTGCCAGAATACCCACAATGTACCCCTGGCCCCATTAAAATTATTCACGTTGGCGCAGGCGCATCTGGCTTGTTGTTCGCGCAAAAGGCGCGCAAATGGCTCCAAAACTTCGAGTTGGTCTGCTACGAGAAGAATGACAGCATCGGCGGAACATGGTACGAAAACCGATATCCTGGTTGTGCTTGCGACATCCCCGCGCATACCTATACATTCCCATTCGAGCCCAACCCAGAATGGAGTGGGTATTACAGCTACAGTGACGAGATCCAGGATTACATGCTCCGATTCGCCAAAAAGTACAAGGTTGAGGATTTTGTCCGGCTCCACACTGAAGTCACTAGTGCCACATGGGACGAAAAGGAAGGCAAGTGGTACATTGGTCTCAAGCGCAGCGATGGCACCACGTTCACTGATACGTGTGATGTGATTGTCAACGGGGCCGGCGTCGTGAACAAGTGGAAGTGGCCGACCATTGAAGGATTACACGGCTTCAACGGTGTGCTGGCTCACTCGGCCCACTGGAATCCAAAGATAGATTGGAAGGGCAAAAGAGTGGCCGTCGTTGGCACAGGCTCAAGTTCGATCCAGATGGTCCCCAAGTTCGCCGAAACAGCCAAACATCTATTCGTCTTCATGCGGAACAAGACCTACGTCGGCCCCCAATTCGCGTCGAACGTGTCGAACAAAGAGGCCGACCCGGACGCCATGGAACCGAACGCAGCGGGCAAGCACCAGTATACAGAGAAAGAAAAGCAACGATTCCGCGACGACCCAGCCTACCACTTGAAGTATCGCCGTGCCGTCGAGCAGGCCGTAGTCGGAGGCTTCAAGATGTTCTACCGTGGCAGTGAGCTGAATATCCAGGCCAAAAAGTTCATGCAGGAGTCCATGGCGCAGAGACTCGGCGACAACGAAGATCTGAAGAAGAGATTTATCCCGGAATGGAGCCCGGGCTGCCGCAGACTGACGCCCGGCGAAGGCTACCTGGAAGCCCTGTGTCGCGACAACGTCACGCCTGTGCACGAGGAGATCATCAAGGTGACACCACAAGGCATCCTGACGGCTGACGGGGCCGAGCACGAAGTCGACATCCTGGCTTGTGCCACGGGTTTCCACGTCCAATACCTCCCTCATTTCCGCATCGTCGGTCAAGAAGGACAGGTGATGCAGGACCAGGCTGAACCAAACGTCTACGCGTCCATTGCCGCGCCGGGATTTCCCAACTACTTTGTCGTCAACGGTCCTCGAGGCAACTGGGGCCAAGGCTGTGCGCTGCCGAGCCATGAAGTCCAAGTTGAGTACATCCTGCAGTGCTGCAAGAAGATGCAGGAAGACGGCATCCGTTATATGGTCCCCAAACAACTTCCCACTACCCAATTGAACCTGTACATGGACGCCTGGCACAAGAAACATTCAGTCTGGGCTGAAGACTGCCGCAGCTGGTACAAGGTAGGCGGCCCCTCCGCCATTCCCCAGCGCTCTCTTGCCTCACTTTGACTCGTCTTCCTCCATCGCGCATTCCCGATTCCAACGCGAGCTCGCACTGAAATCTCTTTGACATAGGATAACAAGCCCGATGGCCGTGTGTACATCTGGTGCGGTAGTCTGCTCCACCATTTGAAGTACCTGAAGCGGCCTCGCTACGAACATTACGACATCATGTATAAAGATCCGAGCAACATCTTTGCGTTTTTGGGCAATGGCTTGACAATCACTGAGGAGAAGACTGCTCCTGAAGTGCCGGTGCCGTATATTCGGAACGACGAAGATGAGCAATGGGATATAGAATGATGAGAGGGACAAGAGGAGAAATCTCTGGCATTTGCCCGAAGCTAGTCGTACTATAGACGTACAATGCTGTTTGGGGACTCTATTTTTCTGGCCGGTAAACCCTGCCACCAGCCCCGTTGAGAACTGCTCCTCTACCACTTGCAATTACCAGTGAGAGTTACTTACCAGTGACTTGTCTCCTGCTAAATCCGACAACCGACATGCAGATCTGGTACCTAGCAAGACATGCTACCTGGCGTGTCTGCTTAGCTGAGTCATGGCATGTCGAGGACGTCCTTTTACAATGAAACAGGTTCGGCTGCAAAACGAGGAAAATTTGGCATTAGACAAATATACAGGATTTCAGAATGAATCTGAATCATACGGGCGGCTCAAAGGTCCGAAGTGGTACATATGAGCCTCTATCGACTTCCTTTGCTCGCCTCCTCTTACTGGTTCCTGCTTCCAAGAGACTCATCACACGGTCTTTCAGCATGCCAAGACCTCCAACGGTCTTTGTTTCTCCTATGACCGGCACCCTGATCTTGCTGGCTTCCACCTCGAGATGGTCGACAGTCAACCATTTCGGTCTGCCGGCCCAGCGCAGTGCGAGACTGGACAGGGTAACAGAAATTGAGCTGAACATCATGGCCGTGGCCGACATCAGAGGTGGCATGTGGTACCCGAGAGGTAGGAAAATGCCCATCGCAAAAGGCAGGCCGATCACGTTGTATGCACACGCCCAGATGAGGTTCATCTTGATCCGCCTGAAGATCACACGACACAGCCAGAGGGCGGCGGGGATGTTCAACAGGTCGTCTGGACGCATGATGACAATGTCGGCAGCTTCGACGGCAATGTCGCTCCCACTGACCATCCCTATGCCGACATTGGCCGTCGCAAGAGCTGGCGAATCATTGACGCCGTCGCCCACCATGGCCACGACTTCACCTTGGCTTTGCAGCTCGGCAATAATCTCTTGTTTGTCGGCCGGCGAAACCGAAGCGCGGATCGAGTCTTTGGGTATGCCGACCAAGTGCGCAATGCTGGACGCTGTCGCGTACGTGTCACCCGTGACCAGCGACGTACTGATACCCATTTTGTGAAGCGCTGCGATGGCGGCAGGTGCCGTGGGTTTCAACACGTCGGATAAACCGAGGCAACCGGCATATGACCCATTGATGGCAATGAAGATGGTCGTGATACCCGTAGACGATCTGGACTGGCTCGTCGTCTGGGACGCCGCCGAGTTGCCGGCCTCCTCAATATGCTCTGGAAGACGTATCTTCATCTTGCGCAGGAATTTGGCGTTTCCAATGGCAACCTCATACCGGGTCTGTGCACCGGCTGCTTCTGGCTCGACCGTTGCCGACACCCCTTGACCGACGGCCACTGCAAAGCTGCCCACCTGGCCTGGCAGCGTCCCGTCGGGTCCCAGTCCAAGTTGCTCTCGTGCCATAGCGAGAATGGACTTGCCAATGGGATGTTCCGAACCAGCTTCGGCCAGACCGACGATGGTCCACCAAAGCTTGACGCGCCAATCATTCGATGTCCAGAGGCTTTCGATCTCGATATCAGCCACATCCAGCTTGCCGAACGTCAAAGTGCCCGTCTTGTCGAGAACGACGTGGGTGATTCGGGTGGCAGTCTCGAGCGCCGCTCCGCCTTTCACGAGTATGCCGTGCTGCGAGGCGGTGCCGGTACCCACCATAACGGCCGTGGGCGTGGCCAATCCCAGCGCACAGGGACAGGCGAAAACGATGACAGAAATGCAGAGCTTGAGGCAAACCATCGTCTTGCCGCCATTCTGGGAGTCCAAAAAGATCTTGGGGGGATGGGGCAGGGTATAGCTCAGGATCATCCAACCCACAAACGTGATTAACCCTAAGATGATGATGATGGGAACGAAATAGCCGGCCACACGGTCTGCCATGCGTTGAATCGGTGCTCTGCTTGTCTGAGCTTCCTGAACGAGGTTGACGATTTGGCTCAATTGCGTATCCTTGCCCGCACGGGTCACCTTGAAGTCGAGTTGGCCCGCTCCATTGACGGTGCCGGCGATGAGGAAGTTCCCCTTTTTCTTCTGGATTGGCATCGCCTCTCCAGTGATCATGCTCTCATCCACGAAGCTTTCGCCACGAGTGACGGTACCGTCCGCCGGAATCCTGTCGCCCGGGCGAAGGATGACGATGTCGCCCACTTCGATCAACTCTGTCGGAATGGCCTTCTCAACGGCCGCATGCCCGGCACCAGAGGTGTTCTCGTCGAATAACAGCTGGTTCCCCTTTTCCAGGACCGGGGACGAGGGGGACGACCACGAATCGGCCAGCTTTTCGGCGTAGAGAGGATCTTCATATATGGTCGCCATGCTCGGCGCCAGTGACATCAGATTCGACAATGCCTTGGAAGTCTGTCCTTTGGCTCGATTTTCCAGCCACCGGCCAAGAGTGATAAAGGTGAACAACATTGTGCTGGTGTCAAATAGAGTGCCAGGTCTCTTGTGAGGAGGACATACAACGGCGATGAGGATGGAGAAACAGCTGAAAAGGAAAGCCGTCGACGTTCCGAGCACGACCAGGACGTCCATGGTCGGAGAACGATGCTTCAAACTCTTGTACGCCGAAACGTAGAACCGCTTCCCGACACCGAATTGGACGGGGATCGTTAACCCACAGGAAAGGACGTCGCCCAGATAGAATCCAGGGATCAATCGCAGAGCGCCGAAATCCAATCCTGGGCAAAACATGGGAAGCACCATGCTGATGAAAAACACCGGAACGGCGTACGACAAGGAGAGCAGAAAACATCGCTTCCACTCCTGAATCTCTTTCGTTTTTGCCAATGACTCCAATTGAGCGTTGTTGTCGTCAGAGTCCGCGACCAATGCATTGTATCCTGACCCTTCGACGACAGCGACGATGGCCCGGAGGCCAATCAGAGAGGAATCGTAAGTGATCGCAGCTCGAGAAGTCGAAAGACTGATCGTAGCACTCTTAATGCCAGAACTGGATCTCAGCTCGGTTTCAAGGTTGGTCGCGGCGGCGCCATTGGGGAGTCCATATATTTTCAGCTGCACAGAAGACGTCGAAGGTCCTTTATCGGCCGCGTCGGCTTGCGTTGACACTACCTGTGCGTCAAATCCGGCATCATCGATGATGGAGACGATCTTCTCCGAGGACAGTTTCGAAGGGTCGTGCGAGATAACAGCGCGCTCGGCGAGCAGGCTGATGTTGAACCGGACCACGCCGGGCACGGCTTTAAAAGCGCCCTCAACCGCGGAGGTACAGGCACCACAAGTCATGCCGTGGATTGCCACGGTCGTGGTCCAGCCGCTCGACGCCTGTTCTCCGCCGGTTGACGGAGAAGTCGTGGCTCCTTGCAGTTTTGATTCCACCACTCTTGCGTCAAACCCTCGGTCTTCAATGATCTCAACAAGCGAGTCGGCGCTGATGATGCTGGCGTCATGCCGAATAATGGCGCGCTCGGCCAGAAGGGAGACACTCATACTCGTCACTCCCGCCACGTCCTTGAATCCCGCTTCTACGGCCGACGTGCAGGCGCCGCATGTCATCCCCTGTATAGCAATCGTGGTTGTGCTGATCGGTGATCCAGCAGCATCCGCCGCCGCGTTCCCCCCTGCAGATTCTGACGCATCGGTGTGTACGGGTGGCTGCGGCATGTCGGTAGACAGAATTTCTGCCTCAAATCCTCGGTCCTCGATGATTTCGGCAATCTTCTCTGCGGAGAGCTTGGCCGGATCATGGTGAACAACAGCCCTTCCCATGATGAGGCTCACAGAAACGGCGCCCGCGCCGTCAACTCCCTTGAAACCTGACTCGACCGCCGAGGTGCAAGCACCACATGTCATACCATCCACTTTGAGCGTTGTGGTCGCCATGTGGGCTGTTTCTCTCTTCTTGCCGCTCTGTGTATCGGACGCCATCCTGCTGAGGGCGCAAGCAGATGCGGAAACTAGGGTAATGTTATGAAAACATTGGGCAGGTCAGAGTCTATAATTTCTGCGCCGGATACGACAGGAGGTGAGGGGGTGAGCGAACGAGCAAGCGACGTAAAGAGCGACTTGAAATAGAGGAGTATTTGCAGAGAAATGTGAGACAGAGGATGGAACGCCGGCCTTAGAAATCGTCAGCGCTCTGGCAGAGACCCTAGGAACCAAAAGGGATGCCGCCACTATGCCGCCAAGCTGTTTATCCGAAGTGAAACTCCGAGCCCCGATGGAATATACAGCAAAATACAGGAGCACAAGACGTCAATACGTGTGGCCTGACATTGTTTAATTATTAATTTCTGTCGGGACCGTTGGCGATCCCATCGGCGCTTACCAGAGTTCTGCCGACAAAAACAACAATAACAACGCTTGCGCCAAGGCTGGACAGTCAATGGCGAGGGCGTCCAAGTTGTTCTGAACAAGCGTCATATTGGAGTTGCGGGCGCGCCCTTCCAAAGAGCTATCATTTTCGATATTGCTCTCTCCATCTGAACCTCCGTAATGGATCCGGCTCAAACGAAGGCTCTGGCAGCCATCCAACCATTTGTCCACCATGCCGCTATGACAAAGACGCCTTCACCTCGTTTTCTCACCGACCTCATCACCAGAGCGACATCTGCACCAGGAACATATGTCTTCACCGAGCTTCTTCAAACCTCTTCCATCCAGTCCCTGCGTGCGGCGGACACTCCCCCAGAGTCTCGAGCATACCTCATCCTCCTAGAAATGTTCAGCTGGGGCACGTACGACGAGTACCAAAGTACCAAAGTTTCTCGCCAGCCTCGGTCGATTAATCCACTGACCCCAAACAGGTACTCCAAATCTGCCAGCTTTGACAGAAGCCCAAACCTTTAAGCTGCGACAGCTGAGCCTTCTGACTTTGGCTTCCCCATTCGCACCAACCAACCCGACGACAAACAGCCTCACCTATGCCTCCCTTCTCTCGGCCCTGGGCCTCCCAGACGCTGCATCACTCGAGTCTCTCGTGACCAGTGCCATCTATTCCGGCCTCCTCACCGCCCGTCTCTCACCAACGTCGACGCCTCCGACCGTCCACATCACGTCTGTGGCGCCGCTCCGCGACTTACGGCCTCAGTCTCTGCCGGCGCTCGTCCAGATTCTCAGTACCTGGGAATCCCGCTGCGCCTCCGTCATTGCTGACCTCGAGTCTCAGATCGGGGCCATCCGCAGCACCGCTTCGGCACGCAGTGCACTCCAAAGAAAGCGTCAAGAGACCGTCGATGCAGCAGTCTTGAATGAAAAGACGCCTAGTCCGACCGAGAACACGGATAGCGAGCGGAAGCAGGGGAAACCTAAAGCTCAGCGGTTAGGCAGCAAGAGAGACCTGGACGAGCAGATGGAAGGCGAGCTGGACGACCTCAGCGATGACGACGGACGCATGGATCTCGATGAAGGTCTCGGCGATGTGGGACCGGTTGGTGCTGGCCGAGGCACCATGGCTGGAGGCAGTTCGAGAGGGGCGAAGAGGAACAGGGGGCGAGGTTGAGATTGGGAATATAATGGTGATGGATTTAAAACCAGCACGGGACGATGATGAATGAAGATGCGACCACAGGATTGCCCCTCCAGAGACACATAAAGGCATCCTCACATGAGGAGATGCATCACAACATGCACACGATATGCTAGAAAGCAGGCCCAGGGTTGTCAAAGGCGACTCTGCATGAGCATCATACCGTTAGACGGAACGAACGAGGATGAGGATGCTGGACCCGAATATCACGACGAAGAGAATGGAGCGAGCTGGACATGGTTCAATGATAAGCACCGCACACCCCATAGACAAGCATCCATCGTGACGGTTGTGCTCTATATTCCAGCTCGAGCACGTTATGCCACTGCACGCCTGCACCTCCACGGTGTCCGTTCGTATTTAAGCTGAGTGACAAACCAGCTCCTATGACCCGGCGTCCCAACCCAACCTGAACGCCGGACGCGCCCTCGCTCGCCCATAATATAATTCATCGCAACAGTCATGATCAATGGACGTAAACTCGGTCGGATTGACGCCTCTGGGTATCGTAATGTCAAAAGTGTGTCCCTGGCACGAAGATGAACAGGACACTGAGCGCGACTGCAGCAAACGCGAACATGAGCAGCGCCATTGTTGCCCTCGTTAACAGCAGCCGGCGCACAAATGGTTCTCGAATGCGAGACCAATTCATCCACGTATATTCGCTGAAGCCGAGGTATGCTGCTAAGATGTCCAGTTCGTATTGATACGAGACGAGAAAGTACGCGCCCACGGTAAAGGGGAGAATGAGCTGCGGATCAAGTTCGTCAGTCAGGACTTTCATCTCTGCCCTTTGAGAGGCTAAAATGTGCACTTACCCAACACCTGATATGCCTCGGCTTGGCGGTCAGGATCATATAGTAACCCCCCCAGAAAGCTGCCATCAGACTTGCAAGACCAAGAATCAGCCTGATGAGAACACTCAGAGGGACGAGATTGCCGAGTGCTTTGGCCTGCAAAAAGCCGGGAAAGGCATCCCTTTCCATGGCCTGGAAGACGTAGTCCTTCGCGTCGTCGAAGACTTCGGGATCATCGCGACCTTCTTCCTCGATGGCTCGGATGATCCTGTTGAGCATACTGTCCGGAAGGACAATCTCTCGCTCGGAGCCAGGAAGAACGTATGTGTACAGGATCTTCTCGGCGCTTGCTTTGATATCGGCCCGTGAAACGGTGTGACCAGGAGAATTGGAGTCCGTCCGGACTTCAGGTGTGGAAATAAAGCTGGGTCGGGGTGGCTCTGAAGCTGAAGCCTTGTCTGCCGAGGGCCTGCCAATATTCCTGGAGTGTTGCGAAGTCATGCTGTGCGCGGGCGACTGGTCAATGCCGCTGCCACCGCTCTGCTTATTTGCGTGTCCATTTTCTGATCGAAGAAAGGCCGATACCCTTTGCTCTTGCGTCGTTTTCCCCGTCCCTGAAGGAGAACCGGGCTCGCCAAGGTCACCGAAGTTCTCGAGCAGCTGAGATGAACGCTTGTTCGTGGTCTTTTCCATCTCGGGAGTGTCGACTAGCATGGACCGGCGCAGTTCGCGGACGTAGTGTCGACATAACGACATATGCTGGGAGACGTCGAGCCTGCAAAACTGTCAACAACAGACATCAGGAGGACGCGACCAGACGGACCAGAAGTCAAGATAGTCCACGGATCGCTGCTGATCCCGCATATAAATATAGAAGGAGAACAGGTCGACCGGTGCCAGCGTCCTTCTCCCCAAAACTTCCATCAGAGTGGGCAACCGATTTCGCTGCTCCAGCTCTTGTTCCGGACTTGGATGCGCCATGGCTCTGTCTTCTTGGGATTGCACCGTCAGGGGGTTGCGCAAGCTGGTCCGTCGTTGCCCAAGTCTCAAAAGGCTGTATCGGGAGGCTACCAACCCTCCGTCTCCTGCCTTTTCGCGGCCGATCGAAGACCGAGAGGTTCCACGGCACTTATAATAGCTGCAAGCGATTCAAATGGGAATGGTGAATGACGGAATTCTGACGAATGGGAAGTCGGAACGGAGGTGAGATGGAGTGTGAGGACGGAAGAGGTGCCGCGTGTCGGGCAGAGATCCGCTACGAGCAGGATCGAACTGCGAGCATCACGATGATGAAAAGAGAAGGAGAGTCAATCAGACGTCTGGCCTCAAGCCTTTATTTGTGTGCGACGCCTGACGGAGGACTTGAGGTCAACTGCTGAGACGTCAATTGAGTGGTACCGCCGGGGCAACGCTAAGGTTTGGCACTAGTGCGCGGCAACCTGCAGTTCCACCATAGCCATAAACAGGCTCGACGGAGCGAGGTCGTGCAGCAAAATCCTGTATGGATTCTCATTTATTTCTTCAATGCCTGTGATGATATGGGTATCACAACTCAAGACATAAACATCTTCTCCGCCGATGCCAACCTAACGCCTCTGGCATTTCCACCAGAGTCCCAAACTGGACTCTTCACTCCGCGAGATGCTGTCAACCATTAGTGTCACTACACGTGAAGGATGTTTCACTGGTGGAAGCTACTCACCGACCACTCGGGAATGTTCTTGATCTGTTGCCACATGAACTTTTCGAGTTTGTTGGCGCTTTTGGCGTAAGGTGTTGTTTCATTGTTGTACCGGCGACAATTGTCAAAGATGAGCTTGGCATCCTTGATAAAGTCCTCCGGCCTCGGGTACAGGTCGTTCTGCAGCCGCTCTTCCATCGTCGACAGGTCCATCGGCTCCTTAATAACTTCGTAGTAGTCGGGCACTTCGTCTCGGTTGACCGGTTGGGCAAAAGGCCAGGCGGCCGTATGGTTCTGCATGTCATTGAGTAGATGTAACAGCTGGTTGTAGTTTGGCCCATGCCGGGGCTGTCGAGAGAGTTCGTCCATGGACGGCGACCATCCAGACTCTTTGATGGCCGGGATTGACATTGGATCGATTTCACAGATGCCGTTCTTCCATTGCGCAGGCGGTGGGTGGACCAAATGGGATTTACTGACTGCCCGAATTTTGGCCATCACCGCTTCCTTCTGCTTCTGCAGCATGCGTGGCACCTCCAGGTAGCGAATCTTGGGCAGCATACTGCACTGCATGATCGTTCCGCCTTCATAATCCTTGATGTAACCCATCCATATCGACTTTTCCAGCGTAATTTCCTTTGTGAATCCTTGCTTCTTGAAGTATCCAATCGCGTAATTGTCGGCGTAGGTGAGGAAATGCATAATGTCCGAAGTGGCCTTGACATAATCCTTCAAATGCGCCATGAGATGAGCGCCGTATCCTTTGACCTGCTGGTCCGACGAGATGGCGCAGAAGACAATTTCGGCGAACTTACGCCCGTGGAATGGTCGATAAGTTATTCCTCCCACCACTTCGAGCGGCTGCTTGACGATGGCAATGGAAAGGTGCGTCTTATCGTAGACCAACCGGGCAATGTAGTCTTTTGGCATCTTCGGTAATTGCTTTTGGAATATACATTTCAAGCCGGTCAGGATAATGTTGCTCTCCCTCGAGTTATCGTTGTTAACCACCCTGAATTCGATAAGCCCTTGTTTTTCTTCGAGGACGGCAGGCTTGAGAGGAAAATCGACCGGAGTAGGCGTGATTGGTGGATCCGATTCGGACTGCGAGCCTGAATTGTTAGCAAGAGGCTATTGAACGGAGGCTCCACGCTGTCGCAACAGACATGAGCCTGTCATGTTTGGAACAGGTGGCCTCCGGAGCGTCCAAAGAGGGTGGGATATGCACGCTCTTGGGGTCGGAAACCTTCCCGGGCAGGAGACGGAACGGGAAAGATATGGTGGACAAGGATATGCTTACGTCTTCATGCTTCGTAGAGCCGTCAACTGTCGGGGACTCGGTTCGCGCCTTCTTTGATCTCGAGGAGGATGCATCTTCTGATGCCTTCCTCTTCGCGGCTGGGGGGATCAGCGAGCACATTCACTTTGAGAGCAGTCCACTCACCCTCCACAATTATAGGTGCCATGATACCTCTCAGGGTATAAGCCTCACAACAGCATATATATGGAAAGTAAAATAGGTTACGCGGAGGAGGTGCCGTTGGTGGCAAGGCGCAGCCTACCAGGAAGAGTGGAGATGGGGGGGAATTTGATGCCACAGCTGAGTCATGCATTCTGTGGATCATGACTCGGGGGCACGTGGCGTTGGCTTGGCAGGTACAGACACCCAGCGCCTTCGGACACTTTGTTACCTGTTGAATAGCAACAACAGGATTGCGTGATCCATCCATCAATCCAAGGTTTGACCTTGTTGACTGCCGTACTCGTTTCCGGCTTCCAAACGACTGCAACTCCTTCCCCTCCCTGGTGTCAATGTCTCTTTACGAAGCCTGGGACGCAGCTGCGAGCAGCCCCTTCCAGCCCACATTAGGGAAGGAGAACCAACTCAACGTCGGTTTTCTACTGTTGTTGATCGGTGAGAATGCTGCAAACGCAGATATCCCTCAGACTAACCATGCTAGGGGTTATATTTACCGGTCTTTTCGGACTGAGTGAGCATCATTATCCGACGGCGTTGACATCACCCTAATTCTTCCAGATCGCTCTCTTACTTCCATTCCTCTCTTTGGCGTTTCGGCGTCATTGGCGTTTGGGTATGTCGGCCGACTCCGACTTGTGCACTCGTTGACCTGGGATAGATTCGGTGCCATTTACACCATCTGCGGAGCGGGCGTCTACGTCTAAGAAAACGTCTACTCTACGCAACTCAGCGGCCATCGACTCTCAGCGGCCGTCTTCTCCTCCAGCCATTATTCAGCGATATTACGACTCAGTCGCATGTTCAGTTAATGTCTACGGATCAACCCCTGCCATCTTCGAATGGAAGATCATCCTGTTTTCACCGCCCTGTCGACGTCGGCGAGACAACTATACCTCTTGCTACGGTGCATAGCCTTCGCCTCTCGAGCCGAAGTCCAGATCACGTCGAATGGCATTCGGTTCTCGGTCGAGCAGTCAAGAGTGGTCCAAGGACTGGCATTTCTGGACAAGGGCCTCTTTTCGTCGTACAATCTGAATGTTTTTGAGGAGGAACAGTCTTCCGTCCCGCCATTCCAGATCTCCCTTTCTGCGCTCCTGGAAACCCTCCAGATCTTCGGCATCTCAGATACCAGCTCTAACCATCGAAGTCATGGCGGAGGGTTCTCCTCATCGTACCATACGGCCTTCAACACTCCCGCCCTTGGCCTGGGCAGCACATGTCGTATCTCATATGCTCAAGTGGGAGCCCCGCTCACCATTACCATCCAGGAAGGCAGCGTCACGACAACGTGTGAGATGAACACGTATGAGGTTCAGTCTCAATACGACGATGATGGGGGAATCCCTCTGGATCGAAACGCGATGTGCTTGAAGATCATCATGCGCAGTACGTGGCTGCATGACGCTGTCGCTGAGCTTGCTGGCACCAATCCTACGGTCCTGGTCCTCAATGCATCGAATCAGTCTGCGCCATATTTGTCTCTAGAAGGGCAAGGTGGTCCTTTTGGAGACAGCACTGTTGATTTCATGCCCGAATCCAAGACCGAGCCAACACCGAGCCTCGCCCGAGGGAAAAGGCAGCCTCTCGTCACGGAGACATTTTCCGTCGCTGCTCCGTCCGGAAGCCGTGGCCGGGTCAAGCAGAAATATCAGTTCGACTTGATCAAGAAAGCGGGAAGAGCAATGGCACTGGCAAGCAAAGTTAGCATTCGACAGGATGTGCAAGGTGTCCTAAGCCTTCAGTTCATGATTGAAATCAACGAAAGTGGGGTCGGCACAACTGGTGCTGTTGGCGGAGGTGTGGCCAGCGCTGCTCCCGATCTCTCTAGTGGTAGAGTCTCTTTTGTTGACTTTCGCTTTGTTCCCCTCCTCGATGACGATGATGAAGGTGAAGACGAAAATGAAACTGAAGAAGAGGGAAGCGCTGTATGACTGAATAGCTTTGATAGAGACAGAAAGGCACAACTTCAAACCATACGACGCAGTCAGATCAGCATTCAGTCAGATAGCTAGAATGGGCTATCTTGGCCTGGGGTTCTATGGCATCCGGTATCAGGGCACTGACTTTAGCCCTATGGGCAGCAGCATTGCCCTTTGAAGTAGCAGCTGATATCTACGTTCTGTTCTTGCGGTCTCATTGGTGCCATTAGGGGACAAGTGAATATGCCGGCATGTATGGCGAGGGCAAGACCAGAATCCGGGCTGAACCTGGATTATATCTCGGCCTCTTCACGCCCAAGTTTCATTAGTCACAGACAGAAATGATCCCGCACTTCGCTCTCTGAAAGAGGGGATGGAGAGCGATGGAAAGCGAGTGGTGCAGCACCTGGCGAGCCTGACCTGGAAGATCTCGGACCCTGGGAGGTACTCCGTTGAAGAGCATCATGTCCAGACTTGATGCAGTCAGCATTTCCATGGTGTCCTTGGATCATTTCCAGACCTGGTCTACTTCAATCCCTGTATCTCACTCAGACCACTCGCAGATTTAGGAGTGAACTAGAAGTGGTGAAGGAGATAGTTCGCCACATAGGATCTCATTGGCGAGCGATTCAAAATTGGCCTTGTAGCAGGGCTAGCAGGGACCAGGGGGCTCTGAGCTATCTGTTGGCACCAGCAGGTGCCACGAGTCACGTGACAGCTACAGCCCCGATCTCAAAAAAGCAGATTTCTTGGCAACAACCCAACTATTCAAGAACAGCCAACTCAAGTCAACTCGATGTTGCTCACACCAAACTTGTGGCAGAGGCTTCGTGGTTGCATCGAACCAGCCGTACTGTGTCCGACTGTGAACTGCCAAAATGGCCGCCTCAGCAGATGGAGGCTGGCTGGAACTTCAGTTGCCATCTCGCCAACAGTGTCCCAAACTGTTCTACTTGTTCTCGATCAAGGGTAATTCCTTCACATTCCTCATGACTGACTTGATGGCTATCTGGGACTGCTCGCTGGAGAGGGTTGATATCATCACCGAGGCAGGTCGCCAACACTCCAGTATAGACCCAGCGGAATCGACGGCTCAGCTCCATGTTCTTTTGGCAAGGCTGCAGCAAAGTCTGGCTGAGGGACAAAATCGGTTAGTCCGGGAGCCCAACACGAGAGCGCAGACACTGTTGCTTCGAACCAGACTTGACTTGCCGCATCCTTTGAGGCCGCTGCAGTGGACATTCCAGTTGTCTCCACAAAGGGCATCGGAAATGGCCGCGCAGATCCTCCGCCCCTGCTTGCATGAATTATCCGTATCCCATGACAAAATCAGGTCGTTGCTAGGAATCATCAAAGACAAAGACCACGTTATTTCCCGACTCCTCGACAGGATCGGGACCTCAGGTACTGATCTCAGCCTGATATTTCCTGGTCTCACGGGCTTTGCACCTCGAAAAGGCCATGTATCTGTCGCAGAAGCCGCGAAGCACGTTCCCGGCATGGGAGCCTTTGATGAAAAGCCCTGGTCGAAGCAATTCGCCAACGATGACGACTATGAAGATTTTGACACATCTGGATTAGGAAACCTGGTCGCTGGTTGCGAAAAGTGCTTCATACATACAAGAGCTCAGCATGAAGACTGGGTAGGCCAACTTCCTTTCCCTGACAACTCAGACGACAACGACCATGTCAGCAGAGATAGAAGGCCCAAATCTCCAACCCTCCATACCACACAAGCAGAGGGATCAGCGCAGGGACGAGCAGAGGGATTCAGTGAGTCTGATGATGACTTCGAGGTAGGCTGGCAGGCGCCATGGTCACGCGCGCCTGGGCTACGAAGCTGACCTCTGCAGCGGCAACCTACACCACCGAGTTTGAAAATAAAGAGTCCACCAGCCAAACAGCCTGCACGTTCCGCATCCGTTGAATCTGACGATGGATCCCAGCCTCGACCGACATCGAAGCGACCCCAAACCTCAAGGAGGGGTGGTCTAGGGAGACATCGCGCTGCTTCAACCACCGTTTCGTCAGGAGCCATCCCACCTCGACACCGGGCCTCCGACTCGTCAACAGCCACCGCCTCCGCTTCCGACTTGGAACCAACTGGTCGGAATCATGAGTCACCACCATCGCCAAAATCTAAGCTCGGGGCGCTGAGAAAGGTACGTCGATCTGATCTGTCTCGGTCACCATCACCAGCACCTAGCGATTCGAATCCCAGCGTTTCAGACTCTGAGCAGAGTCCCAGTCCCAGAAGAACGGCCAAAGTCCGGGCACAATCGTCAGAACTAGCCAAAGCAACAGCGCACCAACTGGGACGTCTGCACGGCCGGCAGACAGAGACACGGTCGTCTTCGCCTTCACCCCAACCAGATCGACAATCTCACCCTGTGCCTTTGCCTTCATCTCCAACACAAGCCATGCCACCGCGCAGACTCAGGCGTCTTGGTCTGGGCGGTCGCAGGGTGGCACAAACGGAAATCCGGAGCTCTTCTCCATGTGAAGAAGGCCACAACGACTCTTCCGACGGGACCACATCATCCACATCACGACCGCGGTCGTCGTCACCACGCCAGATGCCCACCTCGAGCCCAGGCCCCACAGAATCTACACATCCTCCGCGTCGTACCACCGGTACACCAACAGCGAACGAACCAATCTCTCCAAAGCTCATACGCGATGCTGAGGCTGAGCGCGACCGCGAAACAGCCGAGCAGAAAGCAGATCGGCGCCGCCAGGAATTAAAGCGGACGCTTGCGGCGCAGGATGCCAACAAGAAAAAGCGCCGATTTTGATTTTGATTCCTTGTATACCTGAGATGCCGCGACGGTCAATGTTCACGATTGTTTGGTCTGATCTTTATGCTTTGGTCCGCGTTGTTCAGTTCATCCATGTCTATGAACGGAAGGGGACGCGAGAACTTGATAAACTTTTGCGAGGATGTCATCAAAGTGAAATAGTCAAGAGACTATAACGTATGTATTACTGATCCGCATGAGCACTATGTTGTAGCAGTCAAAGCGTCAGAGCGTTGTGTGAGCAATCAACGTTATGCAGCGTCATGAAGCCCTGTCAGCAATCTTCGTCGTGAGACCACGAATTGTGTATAGCTCAGCTGAGTGCACATGTGCCTCCAGCCACTCGCCCAAAGACCCAACTCGTCTTGTATAAAAAGAACTTGTCGTTTTTCCCATTTTGGTCCGTCCATAGCAAAAGTGTCAAGGCTCCGACCCAGAATGCTGACTCCCCGTTGCAAGGGAGGAGAATAAAGTGAATATGTGCCAGAACAAAATTTCCAGCTTCCGACACGTGGGCTGACATCAAAAAGATCAAGGGTGACCTGGCGGTTTGCCACCATGTCCATGCCCACGGCCACCGGTGGTGTCACGGCCGCCCTCCTGGTCATCCATGGTCCACCCTCGGCCAAGAGTGCTTTGGCTGAAATTGACTCTCTTGTGACCGGGGGTGCTTTTGTTGTTCTCACCACGCTTCCGAGCATGGTCGACTTCCTCCTCACTCACACTGGCACTATCGGCTTCGGCTTCTTCGAGTGCCCTTTTCGCTCGCGTCCTCAACTCGGCCGCTTCGGCAGCGGCCCTTTGTGCGCGTGATTGCTTTCGCCACATACTGGCATACCTTCCACCCAAGGCGATAAGTTCGTCGTGAGTGCCGGTCTCGATCACGGTCCCGTTGTGCAGCACCAAGATCTGGTCGGCATTGGTGATGGTGCTGAGACGGTGAGCGATGATGATGGTCGTTCGTCCCTCGGCGAGCGAATTCAGCGACTGTTGAATTTTCTCCTCGGTCTCGGTATCCAGGGCCGCCGTGGCTTCATCCAGCAAGGTAATGCGAGGATTCTTGAGGATGGTGCGTGCGATGGCCACGCGTTGACGCTCGCCACCGGACAGTCTGACCCCTCTCTCGCCCACTTTGGTATCGTAGCCATCCGGGAATGCCATGATCCGGTCGTGGATCGACGCGGCCCGACACGCGTTGAAAATCTCTTCGTCGGTGGCCGACTGATTCGCGTATCGGAGGTTGTACATGATGGATTCGTTAAACATGTTGCAATCCTGAGGGACCACGCCGATGAATCTCCTGAGGGAATCAATGGTCACGTCCTGGACGTCTTTGCCATCAACTCGGATCTGGCCGGCCTCGGGATTGTAGAAGCGGAAGATCAGCCTCATGACCGTACTTTTGCCGCCGCCGGATTCGCCCACCAGAGCGGTCGTCGTCCCGGGTTTACATCGAAAGCTCAAGGAGTTCAACGCCGGCTTACGCTTGTCGTAGCTGAACGTGACGTTATCGAAGACGATGTCGCCTTCACAGTCGGTCAAGGTCTCTGCTCCCGGCTTATCCACGACGTCCGGCTGTTCCTTGAAAAGCTCCAGCATCCTTTCGGCATTGATGAGGCTGGATTGGATCGCCCGGTAGAAGGTGCCAAAGAAGTTCAGCGGTCCCTGTAATTGAGCCATGTATGTGATGAGGAGCACGAATTTTCCGACGGACTGGTAGCCCCGAGCGACTTGAAAGGCCTCGATGAAGCTGGCGATGAGCAAGGCGATCATGAATAGCGCACCTTGAATCGTGTTCATGTAAGACAGGGTGACATCGACCCAGTATTCAAACCTTTGCATCGTCTTGATCGAATTCCGGAACCGGGTAAACTCGTACTCCTCGGCATTGAAATATTTGACCGTCTCCCATGAGTGGAGCGAGTCGTTCTTGACCGCTTCCATCTCACGATCGGCGTTGACATAGTCCCGACGAAGCTTCACGCGCCACGAGGCCAGGCGAATCGTCACATAGATATAGAGAAAGGTGACGACGGCCACCACCAGACCGAGGTAGATGTCGAAAGTGATGGTCAAATAGACGATGGCCACGATCAGATCAAAGACCATGGGCCCGACCTGGAAGGTGACCATCTCGAGGAAAGAGTTGATGGAACTTCCTTTGTTGAGAGCCGAGATCAGTTCGCCCGTGCGTTTGCCCGTGTGGAATTCGGCGCTGAGCCCGTGCACATGTTCGAATGCGGCCGTGGAGATGGCCCGGTACGAGTACTGCTCCACGGGGATCCACAGAATGGAGCGAGTCGCGGACAGAATGCCTTGTTGGCCTTGCAGCCACCGAAACAGGATGTATAGGGAGATGGACAGCCACGGCGCCCGAGGAGGCATTCCATCTTCGCCGGACAAGGCGTCCGTGATCCGGCCGACCATGACCGGCACAAAGACATTGATGACGCGCTGTCCCACCATGATGAGGAAGCAGGACCCGGCTAAGATCTGCAGCTTGACCGACTTCTTCGGCCACAAATACGGCACCAGCACGATAAAGCCTCGGAGGTAGGCATACCACGTAATATTGGGAGTTTCCGTGGGCTTGGCCCACGCATCAACATGTTCCTTGGACTCGGACGCGTGGTGGTGGTCGCTTGCCGTCGGAGATGGCCCATGGGGATGTCCATTGGATTGTGGTGGCGCGGCCGCATGGGCACCTCCCAAGAGTGGCGTTCGTTCCCCGGGGACGGGATACCCGGCTTCCTTGGATCTCCAGAAAGAAATCTTGTGAGCGAAGAACAACACGGACAGTCCCAGGAGCAGGGCAGCACGACAGAAGTATCCAATGACCTCACAGACTTCCCAGGGCGTCATGGCCGCTCGATACCGCCCACCCTGCTGGTCTCCCACTTTGGGTTCATGGTGGGGACGGGTATAAAGCTGCAGACTGGCCCCGATGATCAGAAGTTCCAAGGGGACGGCGGCCAGCCAGGTCAGCAGATGCACTGTCGTCGGTGCCGGGGTACTATCGATCAGCGAAATGAGCACGACCGCCCATGCAAAGAAGGAAGCCGTGACATATATCTGGGAGCATTAGCGGCCCCTCCCACACAAACACACGGTCAGGGAGGAGGTCGCCATACCACCTCACTTTCACCCGGCCACCATTCCTCCCGGCGATACAACAACACCTGTAGAATGACAATCACCGCGTTGAAGACGAACGTCAGCAGAACGCCGAGTTGAAGGACCCGGAACACCAGTTTGGATCGGGGCGAAAAGTCTTTGACGGCCACGGCCTCCTTGACCTGATTGGCTGATCGGCGCCTCCGAGGGAGTGGTCGACCTCCAGGTCCACGCATCGGATCGATCCTGACCTGGTCCCCATCACTGGGAGCGTTGGCAATGCCATGGACCACAAATGCGACGATAAACAAGGCGAAGATGACGCAAGGATAAATCTTCTTGGTGATGTTGAGAATTTCGAGAGACTCCCTGGCGGAATCACCCGGTCCACCGTCCAGCATCGTTCCAGAGAGAGGGAGAGAAAAAAAGGAGAGAACTTCAATTCCGAGGATTGTTCAACGCCAAATTTCCGCCCAGTGCCCGAGATGGAGGTAAAAGGTTCCAGATGTGGCGGCCTGCCGGTGGATACGGTTGTTGCGCCGGCCCAGACTTCTCGTCGGTCTGTCTTCCTCAGAGCTTGGATCACTCCAGGTGGGCCTCCAGTTTATCAAATACGGAGGAGACGGTGACCTCCACAACGCTCGCCTGGGGATTACACGCAAGAAAAAGACGCACGCGGGACGTGGCCGGGCGTGACGATGTCAAAAGAAGCCTACAAGTGGCAAACGTATGGAGGCGTCGTCGCGTGACAAGAAATCTTGACAGGACGTGGTGGGACCCGATGAGGGGCGACGTATGAGAAGAGAAGAGATGAAGGAAAATCTATGAAGGATGATGAATCCTATACATGAAAAGTGAACGGTGGAGAGGGAAACGAGCGAAGGAGGACCACATCGACGTCGACTTCACCACGGCCTCAATCATGGCGCCTTCACACCGCCGAAGCAAAAAGATGAATAGGAATCGTTGCGCGCTGATGGCGGATAGCGGATCGCATCAAGGCATGCCGACGACTCTTACTAATTACTCTAATTACTCTAATTCCTGAATGATGGACTATCTGGTCCATAGTTCAGTTCAATTTCACGCGCGACATGCAGCCGCGGGACAACGCTAGCAGTAAGCCGAGTAGGTGTGCCTGTCCAAGTGGTCTGCCACCAGCCTGGAGCAGACATGCCATGCCTGGGGGAAGCTGGACCCGGGTTCCCGGGGCTCGGTAGTCCTGCAATGATGCCTGAAGTGGGTTCAGCTAGTCAAAAGGTGCCTCACAGCCAATCCAGGCCACCTATGAGCAGCGTCGGGGATCCCCGGGGGGGGGGGGGTGGGGGGCAGGGTCCAGACCAACGGCTGAAGTTCTTACATCTGCAAGCCCAGCTGCAGGTTGGTCTTCCGCGCCCGAGATCGACCTTGCGCAATCGTGATAATAGGCCGGTACATGGAGAGTATGGACATTCCTGGTCGCGAGCTAATGAATTAGCCTTACGGCAACGAGCGCTCCAACTTCCATCCAAGGGTCAGCGGGAGATTGACGCGACATTACCAGCTGGGCCGTCACGACGAGCCTCTGTCTGCATCTGTTCACAAACCGCCATCCTCCCCGGGGGATACGCTCCGGCAGCTTCAGTCATACGACACTTGCACATCCGATCATGGATCTCGGAGACCGTCCTCAGCACGTCGCGGGCCATGTCTGATTCAGCCGCGGCAGACAGTCAGCCCCCTCTGCCGCCACCGCCCGCGCCACCGTTACCACCCAGTCGATTGGGTCAACTGCAAAAGATCATCGCACCTTGGGGTCTTCACCGGGGCGCGAGATCGCAGGCCGGCCACGAGGAATCGCTCCGCGACCGACAGATCGGAGGAATTCACGGCTACAGGCAATGACACACGGCCTCGGTTCATGGGCACGTTTGCTGATGTTGGCCCAGATCACTGCCCTGCCAAACGGCGTTTCATCGAACGGGCATTCCCATCGCGGCCATCGACATCAACTCGCAGAAGACGCACGCGATTTTGGCGGGGAAAGATATTCTGAAGACGGTTCGCGTGCACGATGGCAAGGTCACGGAGGATTTCAACCTCCGATCGTCGATCAATTCCTACGCTTCCACCCATGACTCCAGCCAGGCGGATGTGGCCAGCAAGCGCAGAGAATACTTACCCGCACGGGACGTGAGATGGTCGACCGGCCATTATGATCATATCGTCGCCACCGCGGGCAGTAACGGCCGCATCGCGCTCTACGACCTGAACGCGGCCGGCCCTCGCATTGAGCTGGCCTGGCTCCACGAGCACACGGGTCAAGTGAACAAGTTGGACTTTGACCCGTTTGCCGGCTACGTCCTGCTCTCCGCGAGTCAGGACAAATCCGTCCGATTGTGGGATCTGAGAGAGCCCAAGTCGTCGAAATCGCGCCTTCGCTTCGAGGTGCGGAGCGCGGTCCGGGATGTGCGCTGGTCGCCCACCGTGTCTCTGGACTTTGCCGTGTGCGGCGATGGAGGCGTCGTCCAGAAATGGGACGCTCGCCATCCGTTGGCGCCCAAATTGAGCATCAACGCGCACGAAAAGGCCTGTTACTCGGTGGATTGGCATCCTGACGGTCGCCACGTCGTGACCGGCGGTTTCGACCGGTACGTCCGCGTGTGGGATTTCCTCGACGACAATCGTCGCCAGAAGCCGGCGTTCCAATTTCGGGCGCCTCATGCGATTCGAAATATCCGCTGGAGACCGGCCTGCTGGTCGGCCGAGCTGGCGGAAGCTGGGCATTGGCAGAGCACACAGGTCGCCACCTCGTACCACCACGACGATCCCCGAATCCACGTCTGGGACCTCCGACGACCTCTCCTCCCGTTTCGCGAGCTGGACCGGTACAACAATCCGCCGAACGACATGCTCTGGGCCAACAAGGACATGCTCTGGACCGTCGGCGACGAGGGGATGTTTACCCAAACGGACATGACGTATGCCACCCAAGTCTACAACAGTCTCCCTCCCGGTGCGTCGGCCTGGATGCCGGACGGACAATATTATCTCTTTTCTGAAGATCGGGAGTCGCGCCGTTCCTCGGGCCTCGAAGATCCTGCCGTCGGCTTTCTCAGTGTGCCCCAGGAGAAGCTGAGCAGTGGCGACGACGGCGCCGCGAGCCACAGTCTGACCGACGACGAAGCGGGCTTTGACTCGCCGAGCGGGAATTCGTTCCGCCGTCGAGAGAGCAAGGCGATGTCGTCGAGATCGGCCAAATCACAAACAAACACCCCGCCGTCGACCGACGGGCTGCCCCCGGTCCTTTCACTGGACAAGGCCGTCTTTAAGAGAGACGATCTCTTCAACAACAAACAAGTGGGAGCGGCGGTCTCCATGCCTGGTGCCGGCGCCGATTCTGCCGTGGTCGAATATCTGGCCGCAAACTATGCCGCCCCGGCCACCCTGGCGGAACGAACGCGGTCGCCCGAGAAGATCTTACACCGGCTGGAGGAGGCGTTCCAAAAGAACGCCGACGCGTGCGATGCCGTCGCCATGCACCGGATGGCGCAGTCGTGGCGTGTGCTGGGGGCCGTCATCATTCCGGAGCTCAAAGAATGGGCCGATGCCAATCGCTCCCAGCGGAAGGCGGATGCCGCTGCTCGGAAACAGGAGGCCTTTCGTCCCAAGCCTCGGGCCTCTGCGCTGTCACCACTACCAGGACTTCCGGACGGCCGCCCGGGCGCGTGGGCCGAGGCGAAGCCACAGAAGATCATGAGCAATTTATTCAAAGGCATTGTGGAGGCGGGACGACCTCCTCAGAGTGTCCGCGAGCACGAGAGCTCGTCGAACATGACGACCCCTCTGGCCCGGCCCTTGCCCGATTCTCCAGACACGGGTCGCAAGCCGACCACCTTCAGGAACAACGACGACGGGATTGAGCATATGGCCCCCCTTCCCCCGTCCGTGTTGAGCTCGCACTCCACCGCCGCCGCGGCCGCCAGAGCGCTTCTCCAAAGTCCCGGCGACGGTCCCGCTGTGACCCCTTCCTCGCCCGACCGTGGATCCCAGATCCCCGCCTCTCCGCGTGAGCGCAAGCTGACCCATTCTTCCGAATCAGACCGATCGACGGACAATCTTCTGCCCGTCATGACACCCGTCGTGACCACGGCGAAAGCTGAGTCGGACCCCCTGGATCCAAGGCCAACGTCGGCCGAGCCTCAGAAGCAAGAAGCGAGACGAGCCGCTCTCCGGGATTACCGAGCTCAAGCTCGTCCGATCTTCACCTTCTATGATCCGACAGACGTGCCACTCGGTGACAATGACCGGCGCCATGACTCGGCCGAGAGCTTCCCGATGTTTTCCGCTTCGACAGACAGCTCCCAGAAAGCAAAGTTGTTTGGACAGTCGGTTGACTCGCTGGAGAGCCCGATGCAACCTGCGGACGAGCCGACAAGCTGGAAACTCGGCCGAGAAGGTGAGCGAGCGGTGCGGGCCGCGTTGGACGGGGACAATGACCAGAGTGTGACCAGTTCGAAGCAGCAGAGCAGCCGGTCAGGAGAGCTTCCTCTGAGTGTGCCATCGGGGCCCAGTTTGAGTGGTGGCACCATGGACTTCAGCTTCGGTCTGGATCGCTCCTCCGAATCCAGAGGCGAGCACGTTCCAAAGCCGATGCAGACTGTGTGGGAGGTGAATGATGCCGCCGTTCTCACCCAAGAGTCCGACATCGATCCGGCCATGTCGGCATCGCCAGAAGTGTTTCATTTCGAAGCCGGACACTCCATGCCAAAACCGATCATATACACCTCGAACCCGATGCGAACGCCGCAGCCCGATGGAGTCGAGCGGGCCAAAGATACCTCGGGTGTGTGTCGGCTCTCCCCCCGCGTGGGCACAGAGGACATGACATCTGACGGGTATCTGACTCGGGACTTTTGTCCCATCGACCTGTCCAGATATGAGCCACGGCTTCCTTTCGCATGGTCATCGCTGCCGCTCATTTGTCACACGATCGCGTACGACGTCGAGAATGGCATCGGTCAAGGGCAATTTTCCACCCATCTCCTCATGCACGTCCACCCATACTTTTTCCATCAAAGCTTCCGCCAGCTACGGCAGCAGGCCCGTTCGGCTGACGCCCTGGCCGACCGATTGATGACACCGGGTCTGGGCCATCGCGTGATCGAAGGAATTTTCCTGCAGCACGCCCGATTCTTGCAGCAGATGGGCCTCTATGAATCCATGGCCGCATTGAGAAAAATATGTGTCGAGTTCGACTATCCTCGCATCTACGAAGCTTCTGCCGGAGTGGAACAGGGGGGCGGTAGCTTAGCGGGTGGTGACCCGAACCTGGTCTCCGCCACATGCAGCCACTGTCATGTCGCGATACCTCAGGGCAGCGATGTATGCGGTCGTTGTCACCGGTCCAGGGCGCCTTGTCCGATTTGCGAGTCATTGAGGTACCAAACGGACGATCCCCCCACATCCACTCCAGACGCCGATGCTCATCCCGGGGCCGCGGGTAGAACGATGTGGGCATTCTGTCAAGCCTGCGGTCATAGCGCACATTTCATCTGCTTGACAGAGTGGTTTTCGCAGCATGGCCATGACGGTACTTGTCCTACACAGGGATGCGGCTGTGATTGTGGGCCTGGCGTCACACGGCACGTGAGGATCCAAGAGCAGATCAAGGCGGAGGAGGAAGCAGCCCTCATCCGAGGCCATGGCCCTGGGGCCGGCTCTGCATCGGGCCCAGGAGCGGCCAAAAAGGATTCTTTGCGTGCTAGTGCTAGTCCCGCGGTGGAGCGGACGCGGGCGGTGCTACGCAGCAGCGGCGGCGGCGGAGAGAGAGCCGTACAGAGTGGTGATGAACGGGCAATGTCCGCGAGACGAGGCGGAAGCCGGGCTGCTATGAGCAGCCGCGGATTCAGCAGCCAACGAAAAAGTGTCAGACTAGTCACGCCTGGGGAAGAAAACGAGCGCGGCAACTCGGGATGACGACCTCGGTGGTGGTATTCAGTTGCTCAGTGTGCGCTTTGATCGTCAAGGTCCACGGCGAAGCGACGGAAGAAACCAGATGCTCAGACAGCCCAAACGTGAAACTTCAGCCGGGCTTTGGCGAGAGCCACACCCGCTTGGAGGCTTGATTGGAAGGCTGAAAGGACAGCCCCTACAGCCCACCCGTGGCCCCACACCATTTGTCAGGTCAGCCAAAACTCCGGCGGAGTCGAATAGAAGCTAACTTTTAGGTCAGCTCACGCAACAAATCGCAAACAGCCAGTTGAGGGATTAGTTTGTGGCCAAGGCATTGCCTTTACCTGCACACCTCACACCTATCCAACAACATGTCGCGATACTGCGCAGCGCTGATTGGGAAGCGCGCACCACCCAGCTCTCCACACACCACCTGCTGCAGCCGATCCATTTTGGGCTCGCTTCACGAGCTCGACTGCGGCCATCAGGAGGTCTGCTCACCATACGCTTCGGCGTCGCCGCCATTGCGAAAGGCGGGGTTGGCCAATAGCGACTCTCGTGTCCTCTCTCTCCCATTCACAGCAATGTACAGCGGACGGCAAGTGGCCCGCGCTTGCAGTAACGGTGATCCGAGCTTGATCTTGCATACACGCCGTCTGAAGCCCGTCCATACCTATTTTCAGCATACTCCGATGACACTGACCAGACGGCACTGGCCAGACGGCACTGACCAGACGGCACTGACCAGACGGCACTGACCAGACGGCACCTTCCGTGGCTGTCGTTTGTTCTGACATCAGACTTACGGCGGTGATTCCCTCATCAGCCTTAGACATGGGTCCGCGAAGAATGTCTGTTCTGGGTGCCTTTGCCAGACCCCATGATCTCTGTCCGAGAATCCTTTGGCTCAGACAGGAAGTCGGCAGGAAAGGTGGGCCAAACGGTTTCTCATCTTCAGCCTGATCTGGACCTGCACATGGACGTGGCCGCCTGAGTTTTACTCGACGCTGAGGCTGAATTGGAGCCCGAGCTCAGCATAACTCGGCTCAACACACCCGCTCAGCACGCCGCCGCGTCATGCATACTTTTTCTCCAGCGAGACTATAAAGTATGGCTCACTCAGGTCTACCCAGGTCGACTTCCCACTCGAGCGAATACTGACTGGCGCCACGGAGCAGAATTCTCTCGCTACCAACTACAGGCTCCAATCCTCTCTCCCGGATTTTCCGATCCATTTCCAGTCACACGTGCTGATCTACTCATCCCATCACCCCAAGATGCTCTTCTCCGATGTTGTCGCTTTCCTGGGCTTGCTGAGCCTGGCATCTGCTAGTACTATTCCTTCGTTCAGCAAGCGTGACAAAGGCATCCCCCACGACATCGCCACCACTATCGTCAACGATTTCGTCTCCCTGCTGACCGCCTTTAACGTCGATGTCGCCAAGAACCTGCTTGCACCCACCTTCACCGACACCTCCGATTCTATTAATTTTTTGGCTGGCTTGCCCTTGGGATCCGTCACCTTCCCGTCTCCGGCTGCATTCATTGCAGGACAAGGTGCTCAGCCTCCGATCAGCCTTCAGGTCCTGAACATCGACGCCATCACGCATGAGGGGCACATTGTGTTCCGGTGGGTTGCGAACGTCGGCGGCTCTCTCGAGGTCAAGGGTATCAATGTCCTGTACGCGATTCAATCTGGCAAGGATGACACTGTCGGACCCAGCGGATGGCAGCTTAACACCGTGTTCAGCGAATTCAACTCCGCTGCCTGGTTCATTGACATTGGCGGCTCCCTCGTACCGCCCAGCAGTGGAAAGGCTTAGGGTCTTTTACCCCTGAGCTTACCCTGCTTTGGAAACCTCATGCGATGGAGCCGCACCAATTCTGGTCCCACTGGATTGGCGGTTCGATAGAGTGGTGAGCTATGGGAGGCCTTGTGGATCGGTGGTTGTGGTCGAGTGGGTGATTGAAGGGCTTGGATCCTAATAATGAGGCAGGAAGGAGGCGGCGGTGGTGGTGAGCGATAATGTGGTGCAGCATAATGTAGCGAATGCTTTATGAGACCTGTCCATGGTCACTCTGTTATCTCATGTATGGATTCAGTCATGATCAAAACGAAGAAAAGTGCAGATGTCACGAATAAGTGCTACAAATCGCGTCATCATGGACACATGTCTTCCTGCCAATTTTCCGCCTTGCTCTCCGTTCGTGCACATGAATTTCGGCAGCCCTGAATATTGACGTCCATCCCTGCGTGTATGAATATTTATATCAAGAAAGCCACAAACACATTGCTAGAGTCGGATTGTTGATTGGATGGTGTGGGAGGAAGGGGGTGGGCGGATAGGTCGGGGAAGTGAGCATAGATTTGTGTTGTGTGTACAATACTGTGAATTTTGCGAATTTGGTAGCGATCAAGGTGAGGCAGACCTCAACCGCGAGGACGGACTTCATGTCTGCCTCTCTCCGTCTTACTCTGGCTACGACTGGCGAAACTGGTGTGACCCGACCAGACTTGACATGACGTAGCATGACTGAAGGCACGGGGAATTACTGTGCACGACATCAGCTTCTCATAGCGATCGAGGAAGGAGGAAGTACTACCTACTGCTGCAGCTCGCTAGCCGTGGTGGCCTAAACGTCTGATACTCTCAGCTCATTGGAAATGGAGGCTATAATTTGTGGACCAGTTGGCAGAGGGTCCTATCAGACGTGGTAGAGGGATCAGGAGCATAACACAGCACATCTGGAGGTATTTGTGCAACTGAGAGCAGCCCGTGAACAGTGTCATGAAGATGATGACAATGATGTAATGATGAGACCACGCCCTTCCCTTATTCATGTCATTGTGCTCCCCTGTCTGGGGCATGGACGACACGCGATAAGGGGTGAAAAGAGGCCATAAAGGAATTCGGTGTGGACGATCTATTATCTTGCAGCTCTATCAATGCCGAACACAAAACGGCCCTCTCGAGTATTGAAGTGAAGCTCCTGCCGCAAGATCGCCACATAATGAACGAATCAAGGTCCCATGCCTCAGCTCGAAATTGCTGCAAACGCCAGCGAACCCAGGATCTCCACTTCTCACAGCAAGTCTGCACACCGTTCATCCCAAGTATATCATGTCAGTTTATCTTTATGCTCTCGCGCGATCGGTAGAAAGGAAAGATCCAGACATCAAAGACTGCAAACGGAACGAACCCCATCAATGCTTACTTAATGCTTGAACCCGCAACCACAATCCTCCAACTCGGCCTCCCTCTTTCTGTGCTTGAAGTCGCCGTGATATGTGTCCAAGGTGACTAGTTGTCTATTCTCGTTCTGGGGCAGGCCTGGAGGTCCCATCCATTCTCCCCACTCTTCTCCACTACTGCTGGTCTTGACTTTCTTTTCTTTGAGCTCTTTCGTGATCGGCTCGAGGTCTAGGTCGAGATAGTCAGCGATGAATTCGCCGACTTCAATGTTTTCGTGATTTCCGACGAGTGGCAGTGCATGCTTTGGATTCGAGGCGTAGATGTTCACATCCACCGCACTGTGGCCGTGTGTGGACCATCCCACCTGGGCCCGGCGACTGATCATGTCGGCAAATAGATAACTCGGCGGCCATATGGGGCTGGCATCAACGATGGCGTCGATTTCTTCATTGGTGTAGTCGACTATTCCAAGATCGGATTGGACGTAGTCGGCTACAACGGACGCCCTATCCTTGCGGGATGCGGATTCCCCTTCTGAATTCAGGTATTCGTGCCACTTGCGGCTCACGTATTCGGCTGAATGGGAGGCATTCACCAGAACGCCGGGGTACCATCGATAGAGAGGATATGATTGGTGGAGTTGTCTTGCCGTCGCGAGGCCGCCGGTCTCATGGTCGGACGTGCTCACCAAAACGCCTTCGGTCTCGTCGTCCTCAAGAAAGTCCAGGACGGCGGCAAAGGCTGCGTCATGGGCCATGACCTCGTGGACTTGGGCGGCTGGGTCGTTGCCGTGGCCAGCATGGTCGATCCTCGACCCTTCGATCATCAGGAAGAAGCCCTTGTCAGAGTCCTTCGTTGCGGCAGACAGCGCGGAGAGCGCGAGCTTGGCCATCTCAGCCTGGCTGGGGTAGACGTCGGAGACGTGTACGCGGTCAATCTCGTACGGAACGTCGGTGGAGGCTAACAGCGCGAGCAGTGGGAGTGGGACGCCACCTTCTTCCCCGTCGAGCTGTTCAAACTCCTCCCGATTGTCGACGTAGTGGAAGCCAGCTTCCTCGGCCATGGCCACGACGTCTTTGGAGTCTGCACGGCATGACCCGTCGGTGGTATTGGGAAGAAAGTGGCAGCGGCCACCGCCAATCATCAAATCCACCACCCTGCCCAGTGGATAGTGGCCAATCATCTGCTCTGCGATCAAGTCTTCATATTCCCTCCGGTTGGCGTGCGCGGCGAAGCACGCAGGGGTCGCATCGGTGATCCGAGTCGTCACCACCAGCCCCGTCATGTATCCGGCTCTTTTCGCCGCTTCGAGAACCGTTCCACAGGGGGTATGGTCTGGCAAAACCGAAATGGCACCATTGTAGCTCTTAAATCCACACGAGAAGGCCGTTGCGCCCGCCGCTGAATCGGTGATGAGACTGCTCGTGCTGCGTGTCCTCGAGGAACCGATGAGGTACTTGTCCAGGACCAGGACATCATCGATGGGCAGACCGCTGGTGTGCTGTCTCCAGCTCCTCGTGAGAGACAGGGACGTGGGACCCATTCCGTCCGACACCATGAATATCATGTTGCGCTTCCCGCTGGGCTTGCCGTCCGCACCCCATCCTCCTGTTCTGAGCCTCGATCGCGCAATCGAGGATTCACGTTGCCAGACCACTGCCAGGACGACGACAGCAACAGTCGCTAGCGCGGCCCAAACAATCAGCCCCGCCTCTCGCCATGCTCGTCGTGTTCTCGATGGTTTCAAAGCTGGCTGGCCGGTCAGGAGGCCGTCTTGCTCCTCGATGCCTTGAGTCGAGGAGTTGGGGGAAGCGGGCCGCGCCAGAAGAGGCCCCTCGCCTATGGTCATTGTATCAGTCGAGGCTGACAGCTTTGATGCCGGCGATCAGGCTATCATGTCCGGGGAAGTTCGGCGACACTCCTCAACAAGAGGTTGTTTGTCACTTGCATGCGGAGGCCGTATGCCTCACCCAATTGGCTTCTTGACACGTCCCTCTTGGCACGGCTCACTGTAAACTCAGCACCCAGTCGGCCGGGACATTGAAAGGCAGGTTATCCAATCGCTCGCTGCTGTCCAAGTTCAATAACCCCGGCGATTGGGTGCAAACGGTCTCATGTCCAGCTGTCTCTCTTCTTGCGATATTGAATGGAATTTCGCTAGACTCTACCATTTACCCGGGAGAAAACGCCTACATTTGCCCTCCATCTGGGCTCGTCTAGCTTTCTGTCAAACTGGTTTTTATCAACCACTAATGTAAGTCGTATCGCATTGCAGTCCGTGTAGTGTGTGCCTGTGCCTATGCCATAGGCCGAGATCAAGCGCGGTGAGCCGACCATCAATTCTTCATCTCGAGCACCCAATCCCACGCACCTCTTGTCCGTCCAAAAGTGGTTTACTGTTCAAATTCGTTCGGAGCCAACCTCATTCATCATTAATGGTCTTTATATGCCATGCTGCTTCACAGGCTAAAATACTGTACCGTCCTGCAACGAGCCGGGAGAGTACAAGCCGAGATATACGGCGTCGATAACGGAAACTGGAGCAGCCTATTCTCAATTCCATGCAGCCAATTCATGGGTGATCGAAAACCTTTTCCCGATAGCAAAGCTTCATGGAACGTATTTGCATCCCTGTCTTGCCTAGCGGCATGTCCGTTCCATGTCAACCGCGAGCATCTCAGCCATCCATACTTATACCATGGTGCGCCGCCGCCCCGCGTTTGTATTATTGGAGGTATTCATGACAACTATTGGAATATTTGATGCTGGGTTTCGAATTCTGGAGACAGCCAACAAGAGCAAAGGACGCCTACAGAGATAATAACCCTTGGGCTATCACAGCCTTGTCCGATCTTGGCACAAATCACGCAATTGTAAGGGGTGTCGACGCAATCAGCAGCATACCGCATAATCTCGACCGCCTCTATTTACATCTCTCTTCTTACCTCCAACCCGTGGGTGTGTCCAGTTAATTGCCTGCGACACAGTCTGTGATCCAGCACGCTATTGATATGGTTTGTGCATTGTTTCTTGAAAGCCGAACAGCATGAACATGGTCATTGCATTATTGAAAGTCGTCCAGTCTATCTCGTGCGGCCCGATGTGGAACTGACAGAAAGGTTGCTGACTCGGTCCACAGTACAACTCCACAGTACAAGTCCACCTCTCATTCAATTCATGAGCTGACGTGGTCCTCGCGACACAGCAATGAATGAATCTTTCGCGCATACGCCAGGCAGTTCCCCCTTGCCTGCCCAGATCAATCCCCACATATGGCCTTTGGATGATGCTACTTTGAGCATTGTCTTTGATCTTTTCAAGAAGGTTCCACAAAGAAATTAACAATTGCCCTGCCCTCCGGTTTCAACCCCCAAAGCAGAATCCCACCATCGTTCCCATACGCCTCCCATCACAAACGTCATGATGACCAGACCGAGTCTTGAATCACAAAGCTTTCAAGAATCTGGCCGCCATGATAGATGCCGCACCGATGCTGAGACCGATACCCGCCCAGGCCATTAGCCCCCGCTTGACGCTGGCTTTCATAAAGGTATCCATGGCTTTTGCGTCGTTCAACTTGGGGAAAGGTACCTCCTTGGGCACAGGGACGCCGAGAATGGCGCACAAAGGCTCCCACCCGTCTCTCACGTCGTAGAAGAAGAGCCTGTCCTTGGGCACAATCTTCTTCAGATGTTCGATGTGGCGTTCCCACATCTCACGAGTCGGCCGCTTCGGTTCTCCTGGACGATAATAGATCTCGCCCACACGGCCCTCGTCAAGGACGTCGTGGTAGGTGCGGAACATGCGCAGAGTCGGCAGAGGTGCCAGAATCCATGACAATACGGTGAGGTTGCCTTTCTCCACGACCGGAGCCAGACTATTCCACCACTTATCCGGGTCGCGCACGGTGCAAATGACCTTGGCGTTGGGATATATTTGCAACAGTTCCTCTACAAAGGCGTTCGAGGGAAGATCGGTGCACGCCACGTATCCGTCCAACAAGTCCTTCACATTCTCCATGACGTATTTTCGATCCTCCTCCGTGTGAATGGGGGTGTGTCTGCACACGTTGATCCAGCGTTTGATGTGGGATTCAGGCGAGTTCAGCATCTGAGTGCCGCCATGGTAACAAGGCCCGTCGAGAAGGTAAGACAGCGCAGCACCAAAGGACGTGGTGCCGGTGCGCGAGAGCCCTGCGCCAATGACCTGCAGGGACCGATCTGCTCGCGGCTGAGATGCGGTCTGGCCCATGTCGCAAAGGTGAGTTGCCGGAAGGAGTGGTCCCACGTCGACGGTTACAAAGCCTCTCAGGAGATGGTGACTCTCGCCACGACCAAAGAACTTGACCGTCTCACCGCAGTCGCAAAGCAGAATTTCCGAAGAGTACGAGTGGGTGGCAAAGCGGAGGGAAGAATATCAGTGGATGGAATGAAAGAAAATCAACAATTTGAACGGGGAGATGGTCGGTGCTCTTGGATCGGCCCACCACGCTCCAAGACGCTGAGAACAACAAGCGAGGTATTGGAGACTAGCGAACATGGTCAGCCGTGCTCCTGGACGGCAGAGAACAGTCCCTGAAAGGGGATCGATCGACATGGAATCCAGTTCACAATCAGCTGGGATGATACAGCCAGTATCCACATCGGCACATCGGAGAGTAGTGGCATTGAAGTCGGTTAACTACGTCTAGCTGGATGCTAAAGGATAGTGCGACCACCCTACGGAGCATTTCAAGCAGGCCAAGACCACTGTCCTTTATCCAGACCGCCCTGGAAATCTCACGGCTGACGTTGGAAATCTCAACACGGCATTAGCGAGAGCGCGGAAGAATGAGAGAACGAGGTTCATCAGCTTCACCGTCCGAAGCGCGGTGGTTCGAGAATCGTGCGCATTTTACAATGGTCCTGGACGACATGAAGCAGCCTGATGGTAAGGCCAACTGAGAATGGCGATGACGGCCGGCGACGGGGAGTCAGGCAAAGCTTACAGAGGGCCAGGAGCGTTGCTGCAGCTTGACCGGGCTTGACTGGGTTGACGCCTGATACGCTGCAAGGCCGATACCGTGATCGGCAGTGTCTCCTTGGACTTGGCTGCCAACTCAATTTGCGCATCGCCCGCCATTCGCCCCGGCCCTGGTGGAGAGCGCAGAACAATTAATCTATTAGCGATCACAGTATGGTCCTGTGGTTCCCGAGGACAGGCAGCGATCGCTACGTGCCGTCGTAAAGATGCGAGAAAGGGCTGGAATAGTGCTGACCGGCCAAGCAACAATGCATCTGCTGCAGGTATCAGGGGCAGCAGTTCTCGCCCTCACCACGTCCAGAGAAGTGCTTACGAGCGATATTTGTGCACCCATGTCCAGTGGGTACAAGGTCTCATCTTGCTATCACTGCAACGGCCCGGAAGATTGCCGAGAAAAACGCTCAGGCCAACATTTGACTTGACGCGCCTATTACTGGCACCGGACCGACCAATGTCACGCCTGATACAATGAGCCACGAAATTCGAATGTGCTGAGTCTGGCTGCCTGTGTGGTCTCCCGGGCCGGCTCTGCGATGGGAAGGAGCTAACACCTGCATGTTGAACCAATCATCGGCTCCATTGACAGCAGGTAAGTGAGCATCGCGGAATTACGGAGGTATAAGAAGGACATACTCGGCTGGGATAGTGGATAGATACACCCTTGAGCCGATAGCCGACGAACCGCTTCGCCCCTGCAGGATCGAATTAAACTGTATTATTCCTTCCTACGCAGCCCTCGTGTTTCTGAGAACGAGAAGAGAATAGCCTTATCTCTGGAACGACCGTTTTGTGGCGCCGAGTTCACATCAGGCTGCAGGTCTGACCTGCCAGCAGAACATCAAGATCATCGCCTGACCAAGTCTGGTGGCATCAAACTATCCAAATGAGCATTTCACATGCCCCTGTTTCTTGCCCGTGTCTTCTACTCTGTCATGTTGTCACACTCCTGGCTTTCGCTTCTCGTTCCTCCTCGATCTGGCCGCGGGAGCTAATTTTGCCATTTAATGCGAATGCCCAGATGACACCACCAGTGGCAGGCCCATTCATTGCTGATTGTGTGCTGCATGATCCGGCTCGATACAGGAATATTTTACAGAGTCAGCAAGCTGGCCACAAGCATCTGGCAACCGAATCACCAATCAGAATTCTCTTGTCCATTCTTGTCGCCTTCCACATCCTTGATAGACTCAGGAACGCGTCCGTCTAACGAATGTGGTAGGTTTGCTCATCGAGATATTTCACGAACTGGTCCCAGTTCATGACCAGGCCCGTGATTCCTCCATCCGAGCCATGTTTTACAAAGCCATCATACTGCACCTAACGCTGTCAATCTCGAGCACATCACGACGATATGCTGCTGTTAGAACCAGCAGTTGGCCATCATGAGTCTGTCCCGGCCGCTCTCGGCCAAACAATGCTCAATATGCACATGACACTCGTCTCACTCTATAAAATAGTCGGCCTGGCCCTGACTTGATCTTTCAGCTCATCGACCTCGGCATAAACGACTCGATTGACTTGAACCAGACTGTCTCTTTCTGCTTGCGATATCATGGCGCAGGTCCAAGATCGCAGATAGATCACAGCCAGCAAGTGCGGCTTCCCACGATCGACGCTGAGAATGCCAGCACGCTGAAAGATCCGATCGCTGGTACGCCATACTCCTCCGCGCCGAGGCGTCATCCAGGGTATCCATGTTACTGCGAGAGCAGAAGCACAAACAAGAGTCGGTCCTGCTTCGACGATCCATATCTCGTCGCGTATGAGATCTTGTCAACCAATGTCGACACTGAGAATTATTCAGTCCAGCCTTCGATCACAACCTACTTCACATTCTGATGCGGCCGGTGGAACTGCAAACACGTGTTATATACGAGACGAAATTGGAGCAGAATGGCTGATGGTAAGATCAAGCACGACGACCTCGAGAGGAGTCGGATTGATGTCGACCAGGCGCGATGAATGGTTTCAGACACTGGCAAGGCAATGGTTGTCCATGGGCCGATGAGACACGGTGTGCCAGACTGGAAGCGTAATATTGAAGACGAATCTTTCTACACATTCTGACATGACCAATAGAACCCGACCGTGGAATCTATCAGCAACCGAGTACGATTTGAGTGCAGGTGGTGTAGATGGAGAGAGCGTTTTGCTTCAGCACGTTGCCAGTGACTTGGACTTGTCCTGGTGGAATAACAGGTGAGGATTTCTTGCACAACGGAACAGGCGGGCCCCGGCAGCGGCTCTGTCCAATAGCGGCACGTCAAGGCAAGGGAAGCGGAGGGCAGCGCCTCAGACCAAGCCCAATATGGTTGTGTGGTGTGGCTGCATGTTTCACGCGCCGCGTCACTCCTCAATGGCCATGTCACCCATCGCTCAGCTTTTCATCCTCACATTCCAACGTCTTCTTATCCCCATTACTTTCAGCCGCAGTCTCTCGCTCAGCAGCTACCGCCCTTTTCATCTTCATCGCTGTTGCTGTAGTTGCCGTCTCTCGCTGACTTCCTTTGGCCCATCGCCGGCGCCATCTCCTTCGCTACTTTGTTGGAGTCTTACCAATCTGCGCCCCTTGCGCACCATATTTAGAAACTGCACAGCAGCCAGCCGCACCCACGACTGTACCACCAATTCCCTGTCACACTGCATATCCAGCATCTCCTGGCTGAAGACTCCTCGCAACCTCAGATCTACGGATCCGCCGTTCGTTGCTGTGCATGCCGACACACTCCAGCATGTCCCGCATCGTCTTGCACTCGGTCGCCCTTCTTGCCGCCCTGACATCCTCGGTTCGGGCCGCCATTACTTGCGGCGGCGGCACTCAATGTCCAGAAAGCACCCCTTGTTGTTCTCGTATGTCTCATTCTCCGGGATCGAATCACAGCATCAATCTGTCTGACATCTCTCTACAGAGTACGGCGAATGTGGTGTGGGCGCTTATTGCCTCGGTGGCTGTGACCCCGTCAACTCATTCGCCCTCGATGCCTGTGTGCCTGCTCCGGTCTGCAGCTCCAAGTCCTACGCGTTCGACAACCTCGATGGCATCGTCGCCAACACCAAATACCTGGGCGACGCGAGCACAGCCGACTGGGTGTCCTCAGGCACTCCCCTGTCCTACAATGGCCAAGTACTCTTGACCATGGCCCAAGACACTGTCGGCACATTGCTCGCCAGCACACATTATGTCTGGTATGGCAAGGTCACTGCCAGACTCTCCACCAGTGCTGGCGCCGGTGTCATTACGGCCTTTATCCTCCTGGGCGACTCCAAAGATGAGATCGATTTCGAATTCGTCGGTGTCGAGTTAGAGAGCGCACAGACGAACTTCTATTCGCAGGGCGTCACCAACTGTAAGACTTGAATCCCTTGGTGTCCAACCACGCAGACAGACTGACCAATGATTTCAGACAACAACGGCAAGAACGAGACCGGACTCTCCGATGTGCATGCAAATATGCACACCTACGAGATCGATTGGCAACCAGATACCATCACCTGGTCGATCGACGACAACATCGTGCGCACTCTGAACAGGAACGACACATGGAATGCGACGGCCAACCGGTATTTCTATCCCCAAACCCCGTCCCGAGTGCAGCTGTCACTCTGGCCCGCTGGCCTGTCGAGTAATGGCGAGGGCACGATTGCATGGGGTGGCGGTTTGGTCGACTGGAACTCACCGTACATGACCAACGGATACTACTATGCGGCCTTTGACAGCGTCGACATTGCATGCTACAACCCGCCCACGGGTGCCAATGTGAATGGCACCAAGAGCTACATCTATACCGACGCCGGCCTGACCAACAGCACCGTCGAAATCACAAACGACAACACCATTTTGCAATCCTTCCTCGGTACCGGTCTGAACATGAGCCTGGATTATCCCAGCGGAACATCAACCGCCAATGGCAGTGCGCAGACCAGTGACGTGGCCACAATTCCTGGTCTCACCGGAGCGGGCCCCGGCACCAACGGCCAGCGCGGGGACAATTCCAGCAGCAGCAGCAGCAGCAGCAGTGGTGAGTCGGCCAGCACCGCAGCAACGGCAACCGGCAGTGCCAGCACTGGCTTCGTCCAGGGCGATGGCGGCCAGAACGGAGCGGGCCAAATTGGCGGCGGCAGTGAGCGCGTCTTACAAGGAAGCCTGTTCGCTGTCGTGGTCGCTATTGTCGGCCTCTGCGTGCTGTAGACGTCTCGTCGGCAGAATATCCATGTCTCGGTCCTTTCTTCTGTTTCTCAGCATTGCCTGCGGGAGCGGAAGGACCTGTGGAAAAAGTGTTGCATCATAATCGGTTAGTTATGCATCGGTCGGGAGCGGACTGTAATGACCCCTTTATTTCAAGTCAATGAACAGATATTCACCTCGTTTTCCTCCACTCTTTTCTTTTCCCGCCATTCGTTCTTGGGTCGTGTCCAGCTCCGATCCACGTCTGTAGTCCTGATGCGTGACAACCTGACAAAACATGCACAGCGAGACCGTTGCGGGCGGGCCGAGTCTGCTTAAAGGCAGAAGCAAGACTATAGGAATACTGGAGATGACAGTGGCGATACTTCTGGAGGCGAACAAACGGGTCGTGGTATTGCAGCAGTAGCAGCCCTGCCGCGGTACATCGAGAGGCAGTTGGCTGCACAAGTGAAATTCATCCAATTCTTTACGGCGTCTAGATGTCCGGGAATGCTCTCACCAGTCAAAGTAGCCGCGAAAGGCTGCGATGGCCGATGCTATTCAACTTGAGCGCTCCAGGATAAGATGTCCAACTTCGAATGCTCTTCTTCGCTCAGCGGATCACTTCCATCATCGTCCTCAAAAGGATCAATAATCCACGGATGCTGTTGAAGCTTCCGGATGGCCTCATGGCTCCCTGCTGTTCCGTCATCAAGCCACAGGCCATCTTCGTTGTACCTGTGCCAGTTGAAGAGCCGAGATGTTGCGATCCATGATTGCTCGTTGGCGATCCTCTGTTCGTGGCGTTGGAATCTAACCGGTCAAAAACAAAAAAGGAAAAGTCAGGCTGAGTTCAAACTTACTGTTGTTGCCAGCCCTCTGGGTCGACAGCCGGTGCAGAGGGCAGAGAACAGACTGACAAAGGTCTAAACCAATTCTGCGGGCTAGCAGGAATCCTCTCTCCCGATTGTACAATCCAATATGATCTCCACCAAAGAGGCATGTGTCCGTGTCTGTAGTGCTGTCTGACGTCGAGGCTGAGGTTGCTTTTACTCGTTGACCCGAAAGGAGGCGCTGGAGTCCAGGGCACTGATGCATCCGGTCGACAAAAATATGAAATGCCGAACTCGCGCGAGCGAGGAACTAAAGTCTCCGGTGGGCCGTCGAGGCTGTATGCGACCTGAAGAAATGATTGAATAGTATTCGTCCACAAAGCAGCAGCGAGACATATCGGTGGTAGACTTTTCAGCGCCATGGTGAGTAGAGGCCTTGCTTGTCCACTTCGCACAACAGCTTTCCATAAGACGGCCAAGGGCGGTTCCCTATCCGTGATTGCTTCTACCAGTCTCTGGTAGTCATTATGAGTCAAAAACAAGGCGTCTGTGATACCCAAGGACGCAGCACCCATGAGATTGCAGGGAACACACGGGTCAAAAAAGACACTGCATAGCAACGAGTCCAGAGCATCTTGTGTAGAGCTGAGAGACATGCACTTGTCAATGGACCAGAAAACTCTGTCCGATCTTGCGTCCCTGTTTCTGGATGGCATGGTAGACTCAGCAATCATCATGGGCGGATTAAGCTTCGGCGGAGGTATATGGCGTGATGTCAGCATCAAGACCGTGGCCAGTCCGGTCACAAATTCCTCTTCCAGGCCTTCAGAGGCGCAAAACTGGGCCAGGATATCGAAAGCGAGGGACGAATCCGGTGAAACTTCAAGCATGTCGCTACTAGAGCAGAGGATATGGTGTCAGCAGCGATAAAGACCGTGGCAGAACATCACATACCACTTTTCCACTTCAGGGGTTCGCAACATCCATGGCGCGTAGAAAGTCCCGGTCATGATCTTCACTTGCGCTATCCAGCGACTTTGTATGACCAAGTCCCAAAAGCAGCGGGTACTTTGTTCACCCCCACTGTGTCTAAGCGAGCTCTTTTCACCAGCATGCTGCAGTATTTCAACCCAGCGGCAGGAGATGATGTATGACCACGCAAGGACGATACTAGTGAAATATCCTGATCCATTCGGGGCAGGTCCGGAGGAAGACGTTGGAGCCTCAAGCAGAATTTCGTACCTCCTCGGTGCCGAGAATCCAAGACATTGAAGGTAATCTATGGCTTTTGAACGTCGCTCGCAGCTGGTGTCTTCTGTTGTCCCTAGCTCCAAAGTTGACCGCAGCGTCAGTGGAGACTTGTGTCCTCCTCTCACATCCACATCGCGGGGAGGGTTGTGAAAGAAAGCAGGGACGTCTTGTAACAGGTCCAAGAATGCCTCCATGTAACACCGGTTGGAGGTGGCGTTGTGTGTCGGCCTCGACGCTGCGGAATGCCACGAGTCATAGCTCGTTTGATAAACCGCATTGAATTGTGAAGCTGAAGGGCAGACCCCGTCACCAGGATACCAGCCTCCATTATCCTCGTCACTTGTGGTTTCTTCATCGGAGGGCTTGTCCTGCTCGAGGCCTTTTGACAGCTCTGCATGTGAGCGGTTACCGTTCATCGCGTAAACTCATTGCAGGCTTGTATCTGTTTGCATGTTCACTTGAAGAGATTTTCACACTTCTCTAATAACAAAAAGTTACAAGGTCCAAGGGCAAGGTGACAGGAGTGCCGCTTTTGGAAAAGGAGCATTGCAGATCCTGCCAAGCCCTATTTCCCAGCGTAGACAACACGCCGAGTCTTTGTTGGAGATCTTGAGAATTATTGATGGATTCTATCTCAGGAGAGAGTACTGGAAGAAGATAAAGGCATCATTTGCCAAGAACTGGGAAATCTACAGCCAGCTCACCCTGCTTTGGGATTCCGGGTGCCACCCTCTGGCCGAGTCTAAACAGATATCTTTCTGTTAACATCGGTCAAACCCGGGTGCTGCTGGCTGGCCCAGAAAACACCTCGATTCAGGAATCCTGGAGAATTGCGAATCAAAAGATTTGAATGCTGCAGCCAATCACAGCGTTGGACGGCTGTCTCTTCACCAGTTGATGATTCATTTCTGTGAATGACCCTGCCAGGCACTTACATCTGCTGCTTCAACCAACCTTGTAATTATGACGTGACCATTTCATCCTCAGGTCAACTGGTCAACACTTTCCCAGCCCTGATTTGGATGCCGCTGACCCAGAACCGATCCCAGTTAAAAGATTGTTGACGTTTGCGGTGAGACAGACAAGGGGATGCCCTGGTACTCTTCGCAGAGAGCACAAAGGGAATTCAACCCTCCCTTCAAGTGGTAGAGTCGCAACCAAGCGGAGGAACACAGTGCCCTCACGCCATTGGATCAAGCCTCCAGGACAAATGCTACAAGAACTTGGTAGGCGAGACCTAAGTTTTTGCACGCCATTGGACCATGCCAATAAGAGCACTTACATATAATGGTAGATCTTCTCCAAAGATACTGAACTTGTCTTGATATAACATCTCTGCATCTTACCTTGCATCACCCTTTAGATGATTCTAAAGTCTTGAATCTTCGAGCCCCATCTCCAAACAGCCTCCGAATGCATAAGACCATGAATGTAGCCATGTCCAACCAAGCTGAATCCTCCTTTCCATCCGCTGTTTCTAGTGGCTGCTGTCTCATGGCTCGGGTTAGATCGAAGAAAGAACGGTGCCGCTCCTCCTAATGCAACAGCAACGGCATCTCCTGGCTGACAAGTTGATGGAACAAGACCCAGAAACCCTTTTTCGGACAGGGCCATGCGCCGGCCACGGCCGAGAAAGGCCGCTGCGGTAAGGAAGACAGATGAATCTGCGAGAAGTGCGCGCGGACTCACAGTGGCACTGACGTTTTCGACAGGGTCGTCAAAGCTGAGAAGTTCTTCCAGACCCAGCAGCTCTTTAAAAGCTAGGTAGTGCGTGAGAAAGGAAGATTTCACCTCAGCCGTTGTTTGGCGATACACTTGGGCGTCATCATGGTTCAAGTTGCATATGAGCGTCCTCCAGCACAGGTCTTCGGGATCTTCATCTGGATATTGGGATTCGGACATCAAAGTTGCTGATTGGGCAAGGGCTTCGGATTCCTGTATCCATTCCCTCAATGCCATTCTGCGCTCCGGCATGTCTTCGTCATTGAGCTGGTCAATCTCTTTCCATATGTCTCGCCCCACTTGCTTCAGCGTGTCGAAGACGACGCCTCGGACCGTGAGGGTCAGCAAGTCGTCTGATAAGTGCAGCGTGGGCGGATAGCTCGTTGCTGCCTGATAGAACATTTGTATAGATGTATCGTCGGTTCTGACTCTGAACGCCTCCAATGATCTACTCCGGCTGGATGTCGTCCAGTCGGGCAACCAGGAAGGAAGAGATAAGCTCCTGGGCTCACCCGCGGAGAACAGAAGCTCCATGGCCATCCGCTGGTCGTGCCGAATCAAGTAACGGAAGCACCTGAGATAGACATCGGCGACGTCTAGGTTATAGTCCGGACGCATGTCGCAATCGTCTTCTGGCTCGTTCAATACGAGTCCAAGCACAGCGTAGATTCTGTCACGGGGATCAGTAGCGCCAAAGACTATACCACGCTGCAAAAAGAGCGACAAGTTCAGCCCAGAGAGTTTTGGCGATGATCGCAGACGCGCTCGTATTTCGTACAATTGATGGATGTAACTTGCGGCTTTGGCTGTGCTGGTTGTTCGCCGGTTATGCTCTGGATCGGTATACGTCCTCGGATCGAGAGAGAAGAGTCCTTGTGCGGCAACCAACTTCAATGCTTCAAATACTACCGAGCCACCAAATATCCGCTTGCCGCACAACATCAGACTGTCCGATGATACAGCGAGTTCCTGTATGACCCAGATCCGCGAGAACCATGGCCGATGTAGCATATGCTGGAATGCAGTCCAGGCAGGATCCTTGAGTGGAGGCAGTCCGGCTGCATTGAAGATTCCGATCATATCACCGCCGCTCGTCTTGAAGAACCCTCGAGCTTCGACAATTTGAAGCGCTAGGTCAACTGCAGCATCACTGTCATCAGCCTCATCCCCCAGATCAATGATCACGCGCTTTGCTTGTCTATAGATGCGCCTCATCTGTCCAACCTGGCGGCTACGTTCTTGTAGATCAGCCTGGTTGATACAAATGCCATCTGCCCATATGAGGCGCTCTGTGCTTGGATCGCGCAGGCGGCGCAGGGCTGAGTACATGCTGGCAGTGATTGGAAGCGAACGTCGGTTGCAGGAGATTGTGTGTGTGAGGTCGGAACATCCCCAGGTAGATGACAGGGCCTCAAAAGCGAGCTCTTCATCTAGAGAAGCGTGCTGAAGTCGAACTACGATAGGGTCAGAGTCTTTACCCGGGAAGAGATGGAGGATCCGACAGGCGCCATGTTGTGCGAGAGGCGAGTAGCGGTAGCGATGTGATTCTGCTCTCATCACGCCTGGATGACGTGCGGTGTATTAGCAGGATTGAAGTAATTGATTTGCTACCTTCAGCTTTGGACAATGTGCAAGACTTCCTATCACAGTTGTGGTGTTTAGGTGCATGCTGGAAAGCTTGGCGCCTAGAGTTACGATTCCTTAGACAGAAGTAGATACATTTGTTTAGTTACAACATACCTCATTTCAGACTTGGCACAGCCACATCCGCCATCTCGGGCTGGTCGAAGCCGCCAGAGGATTTCAGGAAAGGCTCGTCGAAGGTAAAGTCTGGAATGTAGATGCCACTACTAGACGTATTTTGCTTCCACAGACCTAGGACTCGATCCAATTTTCTCCTCCTACGGATTCCACCCAACAACAGCGTGCAAATGCATGTTTGCTCACTGATGAATTGGACTCAATCTCATGTGGACTGTCTGTCTGCGTTCTGGTGAGCAAATCCAGGAGCAGCCATGCTTGATGTTATCTGAAGACCAAATATTCATTCTCTGTTTCCCAGCTCGACTCGGCTCAACTCACTCGAACCCGTTCCTGTCATCAATTATTCATTATAGAATTTCTTCATAATCAGATGTAGGAACAGATTCACATTCACGCGCAATGCGCCTTCGAAGAATTCCATGAACTGGGTGTTGTTGAATTGCGCCTGCAGCAAGTCGTCCAGCGGTACCTGTGCATTGGCGCCCGGGATCATCATGTTTCCGGAGCTACCATCAATAGTGAAGACGCCGACTTCGTTCGAAGAGATGGTCAGATCGACGCGATCCCATTGTCGCTCCGTGTATCCGCGCCAGTGCACGAGCACACCCTTGTCGGCCAGGTTCCGGGCGGAATACTTGTACGAGCCGAATTTGAATGATCGGCCGGACCGCTGAAGCTCGCGTTCGTGGTCCCACTGCTTGGTGAAGGGCATCAAGAATCGCTTCTTGCCTTTCTTATTCTGCAACGTGATCATGGCTTGCTCAATGTAGTCGTTGTACGTCTTGAGCTGCTGCTCCAGGTACACGGCCTGTTCATTCAGCCGAGCTAAGGTCGTTCGCACGTTTTCAAGCTCCCGCTGGCGTTGAAGCCGGCGTCGATGCTTGGTGCGGATGTCGACGGCAATGACATTCAGAATATCTTGATAATGGTTGGATCGCGTCAATCGGCCGATCGATTCGAGTTGCAGGATGTTTTCCAAGGCAATACGCTTGAGATCTGGATAGGTCAGCGTGCTAATGTCGAGATGCGTGCTGGCTTCTGCATATGCGCCGCGCCGACCACCTCCCGCACGGAGTTCGTCCCGGACCAAGGCGGTCCATTTCTCTTCATCTTCCTGTGTGATGGGTTTGACGAGGATCTCCAGCAGATTGGCGCCGGATTGGATGCGAATGATGTATAGGACACATCGCTTCGTTTCGGTAAACAAGGCTTTGACGTCCGCGTCCGGATCTTCGGCGTTGAGCAATTTGGGGTTCAAGGTCAAGCTGATCTCGCCGGAGCTGACGCCTCGGAGTTCACTCTCGTTGCTCTGCACGCTGCCGAGCTCGTGCAGGACGTCGCGGAGAACGTCATCTTGACCGGGACAGATGGCGTTGATTTCAGAGGAGAGAAGTTTGTGCACCGAGAAAATGTCGGCCATCTTGATGTACAGAGTCGGCTTCGTCTTGGCATAGAGGTCGTTGAATTCGTCAATGTCATAATGCTCTTCGGCCGAGGGAATTGAGATGACTGTTGACGAGTTAGCGCCTTCCAACACTGCCTCGACGTGGCTTACCGTGATGCCAGATGTCCGCAAACCGCTGAATCGACTCTCGGATGTAATTGTTCAATGGCTGGAGATACACATTATCCCCCCCAAACTCACGACCTGAGGCGGCCTGATTCAGAACCTTTGCGACTTCACCGAGATTGCGCTTTTGTTCTTGAGTCATGGCCCGGTCAGCCACTCCAAATTTCTCGGGCTCGAGCAAGGCCGGTTGTAAGTAACTGCGCCACAGCCATTGTCCGACCAGCTGAAGGACGAATTCCGAGTCTTCGCCGGCAAAACGAGACATGAGATATTCGTGTGTCTGCTGGGCCACAAAACGGACGCCAAAAGGCATTCGATGTAGGCAGTCTTCCAAGCACAAGAAGAACTGATCCGTGATGTCTCGAAGATCTTGCATGTGGGCAATAAACGTTGCTCGAGTTTCAGGATCGCGAATGGCCACTTCTCGAGGCACATTCGGGTTGCGCACACTCCGCTGGCCTGTTCGGAGCTCTTCGTTGTTGATCGCCGAGAGGTAGATTTGCAACGGATCGCTCTCGAGGTCGAGCGTGTGATGGTCGATGATGTTCTCCTTCACCAATGGACCCAGGACGTCTCGGAGAAATTTTCGATCTCGGGGTGACTTGACGTAGGCGGAGAAGAGTTTATGGCAGAAGGCGTTGGCGCGCAGGTAGTCCTGAAGCGAAAGGGCGCTGTCGACTTCTTCCTTGACTGATCTGACAATGAGCTTGACGAGGTAATATTCTTCTCTCCGCTTTTGAGCATAGCCAAAGAGGCCCATGACCAAATGTTTGATTCTTTCACACTCCTTTTCTGCCGTCGCCTGCTCCCTGATTCGCCGGAACAGCCGGGAGAGGTATTGAGGCTGAGTTTGGAGGAGAAAGAACAACTCCTGATAGTGCTCCAGCTTCCTCCGTGAAGTTTTGTTGAGCGCCTTGAGATCAAAGGGATCTTTCGAGGCAATGTCTGAATTGGGCAGAAGCGCTCCCACATGTCCTCCAAAGTGTCTCTGGTGCTTCACCACTTCATCGAGAGTGATCTTGTTCTTGACAAGCAGAGCGATCTTGATATCCAGCTGGGAAATGTATTGGTCGGCCAGCTCGTTCTGATGGACATGTTGGACGACGGTCTTTCGAAGCCGCTCGAATTCGATTTCCTCGTTGAAGTCGAAATCACTGTCATTGAGCAGATGCACAAATCCTTTCAGAGTGCCGACAGGCGGGTTCTTTCCCGCAGTCAGGCTCTTGTACGCCTTTCCTTGTATTTTGGCTCGAACGACGCTTTGGATCTTGACTACTTTCTCCATGTTCTCTTTGAAGTATCTCTGTTTTTCAGCAAAACGCATGCGGACCGCAGCCGCTCTCATGGCCGCCTGAAGCTCCATGACGGACGTGTCATGCTGATCAAGTTCTGTGAGGACCGAGGCCAAGCGAATCCGACACATCATGGCTCGGGACAGCGCTTGCATTTGTCGAACTTCTTCCTCAGCCTCGTCGAGCTCGGCGAGTGTTGTTCCGACCTGTTTGCGCAAAATGGCACCCCGAGACAATGCTTGTACACGTGTAAACTTGGCCGAGTGACGTTCCAGAGACATTCGGAGGGTGGTGAGGTGATGACGAAGCACAAATCCTCGAATCGCTCCTTGGACGGGGATGCAGGCCGTGGACTGCCTCAAAAGGGCGAGCTTCAGCGCATGATAGCTCTCGCGAGCATCGGCCCCTCGAATACATGCTTGAAGCTGGGTGATGCCCGCCCGGTGTGATCTCATGTCTCTCTTGAGATGGGAGATCGTTCCTCGGACCGCGCCCGCCCTAATGACCGCCTGCAGCGCCGTCCATTTGCTCGCCCGGGCGCCCAATGCCTCTCGGGTCTTTGTCAGAGCAGTCCGAGATAACATTGCTCGGGCTCCGGCTTGAAGCTGGACCACGGTGTGTTCTTGCCGCTGGAGCATGATTTGGTCGGTCTCGAATTGTCGTCGGAAGAGCATTCCTCTGATGGCGCCCTGCAGGTATTGAACGTCGCATTCTGCTTCTCTCGTGGCCTCGTACATGTCCAGTGCGTCTTGTCGAGTAAGAGCACCGCGGATGGCAGCTTGCAGATGTCGAATGCCATCTTGATGTCTTTTGGCTTGTGATCGGATCTGCTGTACATCCGCTCGGACTCTCGCTGCCCTGATGAGATTTTGGAGCGTCAGCACATCCTTTTCTCTCGATCTCCACAACGCCTCTTTTCTCTGACGATTTGACCGTGCGAGAAAACCTCGGGCGGCCGCTTGAAGATTCGCGGCGAAGCATTGCATGGACAGGCGGTAGTCAATAATCTGCCTCGCCCAATCACCTCTGAGACGTGACTGGAGGTCGATGAGCATGTCCTCGGCATCCCATAACTGCTGCATCATGTCGCCCAGGCGGAGCCGCACAAGGGCTCCTCGGACCTGATTCTGGAAATCGTGGATCATGGCTTCGTGCTCATGAAGTTCGCGGTCAATTCTCTCTTCTTCCGTCTCCGGCTCTGGCTCGGCACCAAAGCTGGCCCCCATGCCCGAGAAACTCGGCATGCTGACTCCGGCTTTATCCAGGCCTTTCTGTGTTTGTTCCAACTCATGGTGGTCAAATTCTAGCTGGCCCACCAGATTGCCGATCCGGAAGTCGACCATTCCCTTGCGGAAAAGCAGCCACGACAAGGCGTGGATACAGTAGATGACCTTGGGAATATTCTTCTTCTCATAGAGATCAATCAGCTCGAATCTGAAGAGGTCGGGAAGTCCGACATCCTCCAAAAACCGGAAGAACAAGACGATATTGTCCGAGTGCTTGTACTGCAACTTGGGGTGTCGGAAGATCTTGAGTGTCTGGTCGGGGTGAAAGGCCTGAACAATTTCGGCAAGGGTCACACCGTTCCGCAGAGCTTCCTCTAGTTGAACAATCGGGGGAATGGGCTTGTTGATGATGTCCTCGATCCATTCCTTGGCCTCGCCGATGTGACAAAGATACTCGTAGGCCTGGAGGAATTGACGCTGCTTGTCCATCCAGTTCCTTTCGCCCCACCCATAGCTTTTCCCAGGACGACCACGAGCACCGGCGGAAGAGTCAGCCCGCTTCAACTGTCGCCGGTTTTGCAGTCCCACCACGGAAGGCACCGGTGTGGTGATCGAGAAGTCGTCAACATCTTTATCTTGCGCAAATCGTGACAGTGCTCTCAAATGGCTGGTGGAGGACTTCTGGAGTTCTTGCAGGTCGGGAGCCTTGAACGTGTTCGGATGAGGACTGGCCTGGGTGTGGTAAAGGTGTGGCCGTGGATGAATCGCTTCTTGTGAGTGGTCAGGAGTGTGCTGCTCGACGAAAGGGTCTTCTGAATTCGCTTGAGGGAAACGATCGACGGTCTGAGTTCTCGCATGACCGGCGGTCAGTCGCTTTGCGTTCGGCGGCGACGATGTAACGGGCGCCTGCGGCAGGGGTCGCAGGGACTGTCGGACATTGTGATAGAAATGGTCGGGGCTGCTCTCAACACTGCCACGGTCGGATCGCCCTTGCGTTGGTGTCGGTTCCCCGCCATGGCTGATGCCTTTCTTGTGCCCTGGAGAGCCTCGCACGTACACACTCGAAGCTGACGACGTAGTGGTACTCGTTCGGCTCGGCAAATACGCATTCGATGAGGAGGAATAGGCCGAGGACGACGTCGAAGCACCAGAGGCGTTCCGCAGAGGGTAAGGATTGTAATTGTCTGTTTGTGATCGACGATGAGCGTACTGCGACATCACGGCGTTAGATGAACAGTGGTGAATGTTGATGGAGGTTTGCGCTGGTTGATTGTTCCTGGTGTCTTTGTCGTCGCATCTTCCAGCTCTACCGCAGAGTTCTTCAATCCGGTCGCAGGCAAGGTGTTGCAACGGCTGATCAGATGGCACAAAGGGAAATGTCAACACTCCTTTCCATCATGGTTGACAGTAATACAAGACTGGTCATCCGGAATTCTCAGCCGTGTGAAAAAGTGTGAGGGGCCATGGAGTGAGTGATGTTTGACTTGTGTTGACGTTTGGCTAAAAACGGTTAGCTCCAAGAGTTGGGCCTGCACTGCATAGAGGTTTGAGGCTTTTCAGCCTTGACTTGACAGTCCCAGACCGAATTCACCGCTGTGGTACAACTCAAATATTCCCGGCCGAATACTCTAATTCGGCCATGTTCTACCAGCTCTGCAACAGGGCGCGGTGCCAGTTCTGAAGTCCAGGCACTGTGCAAGCCATGACGATGTCTGCAGGTTCTTTACCGCCTTCGCGCCAAGACCGCACGGCCCTCTAGCGCGACTGGGATCCGCCCGCCCTGGAAAAGTTTCTCCCGCGCGCCTCTCGCTTCAATCTTTTCTCTTTTCTCTCGGGAAAAGTCTTCTTTGACCCCAGCAGACCATTTCACTACCGGTTCTGTTGCCATCCGCTTGTCCTTGTTCCGCAATGCCTATCGCCAACGGAGATGGTGCCGTCAACGGCAAGCCCGTCCAACGAAACGGAGAGCCTTTGGACCACCGCAAGGCCATCGAAATCCTGGAGACGGAATATCCCTCCAGAGACGGACTTGACATCCAGACTCTGCTCGACTCGAGCAAAAACGGGGCGTTGACGTACAATGATTTTTTGATCCTGCCTGGGTACATTGGTACGCTCCTTCTGTTGCGGTTCGTCGCATTGCACCTGACAGATGCCCAGGCTTTGCCGCATCTGAGGTGACTCTCGACTCGCCGGTCACGAAACACATTTCGCTCAAAACTCCTCTCCTCTCGTCTCCCATGGACACCGTGACGGAAGACTCGATGGCCATCCACCTGGCCCTCCTGGGCGGTCTGGGTGTCATTCACCATAACTGCTCCGCAGACGACCAGGCAGATATGGTGAGGAAGGTCAAGAGATACGAAAATGGCTTCATCTCTGAGCCTGTCGTCCTCTCGCCGACCACGACCGTCGGTGAGGCCAGGGCTCTGAAGGAAAAGTGGGGATTTGGCGGGTTCCCTGTGACTGGTACGGCTCACACCTTTTTTCCTTGACTCCATTCGTTCGATGATGTCTAAACTATTTACCCTTTTAAACTTTCGTTCATCCGCAGCACATACGTGCACTGGGGAATTATGGAGATTTCTGTCTGAGATGCTTGATGTCTTTTGCTTTGCCAGCATTGCAGCCACGGCCGCCACGACTAACACGCTTCCTTTGTAGAGAACGGGCAGCTAAAGTCCAAGCTCGTTGGCATCATTACGACTCGCGATATCCAGTTTCACCCCCATCTCGACGACCCGGTCACCGAGGTCATGTCGCGAGACCTGGTCACGGCGCCGGCGGGAACGACTCTTGCCGAGGCCAACGAAGTCTTGCGACAGTCCAAGAAAGGAAAACTGCCCATTGTGGATGCCAACGGGAATCTGGTGTCATTGTTGTCCCGCTCCGACCTTTTGAAGAACTTGAACTATCCACTGGCGTCGAAACGGCCTCACTCCAAGCAGCTGATCGCCGCCGCCGCCATCGGCACGAGACCTGACGACAAAATCCGGCTTCAAAAGCTCGTGGATGCAGGATTAGACATTGTGGTCCTCGACAGCAGTCAAGGAAACAGTCTCTACCAGATCGAGATGGTCAAATATGTCAAAGCAACGTATCCTGATCTCGAGGTCATCGCCGGGAATGTGGTGACCAGAGAACAGGCGGCATCTCTGATTGCCGCGGGGGCCGACGGCCTCAGAATCGGCATGGGTAGTGGCAGTGCGTGCATCACGCAGGAAGTCATGGCGGTCGGCCGACCTCAAGCGGCCGCCGTCTTTGCCGTGTCATCCTTCGCCGCCCGGTTTGGCGTGCCCTGCATTGCCGACGGTGGCATTCAGAATGTCGGTCACATCGTGAAAGGTCTCGCCATGGGAGCGTCGACCGTCATGATGGGTGGCCTCCTCGCCGGCACGACCGAATCGCCCGGAAACTACTTTGTCAGTCGCGAGGGTCAGCTGGTCAAGGCCTATCGAGGCATGGGAAGCATCGATGCCATGGAGGACAAGAAAGCCGGCGGAGGAGCCAAAGATTCCAAGAAGAACAACGCGGGCACCGCACGATACTTTTCCGAAGGTGACCGGCTCCTCGTCGCCCAGGGCGTGTCGGGCTCAGTACTGGACCGCGGTTCGGTCACCAAATTCGTTCCCTACTTGCTGGCCGGCTTGCAGCATTCCCTCCAGGACATTGGCGTCAAGAGTCTGACCGAGCTCCGGGAATGCGTGGCCCACGGCACCGTTCGATTTGACCTCCGCACCGTGAGTGCGCAAGCCGAGGGGAATGTGCACGGCCTGCACAGCTTTGACAAGAAGCTCTACTCCTGACCGTGTCATGCCGTACCGACGATGAGCATTTGAGGGAAGTATGGGGAAGCATGGCGAAATGGCGTTGAATGCACCGTCGACACGCTCGGTTCGCCGATCCAGTTGAATGATAGAGGCCTGGCTCTGGAGGTGAGCGGTATCCGGAGCAATCCTGAAGAATAATTGGTCAAATGAGCAACCTCGGCGTGTTCTCGGCTCCCCGCGCCAAGGCGGAGTTAGCAACACCGCGCAGATGGGGGACCGAAGTGTAGCTGGTATAGATGTAAATGCCTCGGTGCTTGCGTCTATAATGAACGCTGCCCCTTGGACCTCGTTCCCGAGATCCTGGAATATTCATCGCCGCCCATTACGCGTGGTCATTGCTGGCATTGATCGATCCGGTCACAGCTACCGTGTCTCTGTGCATTCGCGAACTTGTCCTCCCACTGGTCTTCGCCTCCTCCACATCTCGCGCCGTCACCTGAGCACCCCGGTACCAGACGTGAATCAGCGTGAATCAGGGACGCCTACCGCCGGCGGCACCGCCAGCATGGCGCCCAGCAAGTTCCAGGTCAAGGAATACGCCGACCATAAAAAGCCAGCGCCAGCATCCCCCAGCGCCAGCATCATCCTCGTCTCTCCTAACAGCGAGATTCTCCTCCTCCACCGTGTCCACACGAGCTCCGCCTTTCCGTCTGCACACGTCTTCCCCGGTGGCAACCTCGAAAAATCGGATGGCGCACTCCCAGAAGACCCCAAAGACGTCGGCAGGCATAGAGAGGGCCTGGCATACCGCACCGGCGCCATACGAGAACTCTTCGAGGAAACAGGCATCCTGCTCGCGCGGGCAGACAAAAACGACAAAACCAAGGGGCTGCTGAGCGTGAACGACCACGATCGGCGACAAGGCCGCAAAGCCATCCACGACGGCCAAGTGCCGCTGTCGACCTGGTTGGCCCAACAGAGTGCCGATGCGGTGCTCGACACCGACGGACTGATCCCCTTCACACATTGGGTGACGCCGCCCAATGTCCCCAAACGCTTCTCCACCCAGATGTACTTGTACTTTGTCCACGTCGAGGAGGCGGGCAACCCCAGTGTGCACGCGACCAGCGACGAGATCGAGACCATGGCTCCGGAGTGGCGGCGCGCTAAAGACTGGTTGGAAAGGGCGCGGAGCGGCGAGGTCATCCTGTTTCCACCGCAGTTCCTGCTGCTGTATTTGATCAGTGAGATCCTGGATGTGGAGCCACGGCCCCAGACACGAGAAGAAATCAAGGCCCGGCGAGTCGCGTTGAGGAGGTTCATCCAAACGGACGGTGATCCCGCCTGGACGGACAAGTACATTAGTCCGATTGGAATGCAGGTCGGACGACCAGACGGGAGGGCGGTGCTGAGGCTGGACAGGCCGGGACCGGAGCTGAAGGACAGCGGGTTAAAGGGGGAATCTCAACGGGTGGTGCTCGTGAGGTTCCGGAAGGAGGGGCCGAGAGACGTCGAGGTTGGCTTTTGGCAGGATGTGTTGGGCAATGTGAAATCAAATGAGCCGAAGAACAGCAGATTATAGACGGGAAGATGTATAGAATCTAGCCCGCAGCCACGGCGGCATTGCGAGAATGGTCAGGCCTCAAGAGATGGTCCTGACCGGAGAGTCTACTGACCTCAAACACGATACCCCCACCTCCAACGCCTTGCTAATCGTCATATCGGCGGGTGTTGGTCTTTCAAAACCAGGACAATGTCCACAACGCCGGCAGATTGGGCCATTTTTCTTGCCAGCTCGCGAGAATGTCGGGTACTCTCTCGTCGAAGCTCTGCCTCGCGGCTCCCGTCCCATTCTCCCAGCCGGCGGCACCCCGGATCTGTCTCTCCTCGATGGCGGCTTGGTTCAAGGCATCGGCCAACTCCAGAATGGCCTTTCCCCCGACCAGGGCCTCTTCATGGTTGTCTCGGATGTCGATGTTGAACACATGGACTGGTCTGTTCAACGGGGCGCCACGATCGAGGAGGTTGTCCACCACCGCGTCCCAGCACCGTTCTTCGCAGGTGAAAATCACGTCGACCACGCCTCCCTCGGCGCCGGCGGCACCTTTGTCGCCTCGATTCAGGGCGTCCATTCGGGCGGCGCCGACGACCCAATCGTGAAATCGCTCGGGCCCCCATTTAATGTGTCGGTTCCGATCGAGCATATTTAAAATCCCGTTGTTTCTGTACAGTCGTGCATCCTGCGCTTCGAGCTCTTGGTACATTTTATCATAAGAGGTGTTGTTGAATGTATAGACCTGAGGTTGCGAGATGGAGGGGCCGGGTAAGCGAACATATGACCCCGTGCCGAAAGAGACGACCGGGTACGCTTTGTCCGAGGTGGACAACCGCAAGTGCGCCTCCATACTTCGGTTGTTGTTGGATGCGCACACCGTGCAGAATTTGAGTTTGAAAGGGACGTCTGAGGTCGGCGCCGCCGCTGAGGATGCCACCACGCCGTCCACATGGGCCGTGGATGCTGGCGTCTGCACGGCTTGGGCCACGACCGCCGGAGGTGGAGGAGGGGGCGGCGGTGGTTGAGGAGTGGTCGTCCTGGCTTGCAACCGAGCCCGGCGTGGATCCGCTGACATGATGAAGTCGCAAAGTTATTCAACTGATTTTTCCTTTCCGTCCCCTCAAACGTCGTCCCTCATCTCTCCACAATTCGTTGTGCGCTGAAGTTCAGATAAGGCAGTACTAGAAAGCCGTTGAAAAGATTAGCCGTCATGCTAGGATCTCACGTTGGATACAAAGAGATCATGGATGCTCAGATGTTGAGAATGCGTATAAAATGGTGTCCTCAGGAAAAGATCGGACAGCTCCAATATGGTGGTCATCACGGCAGCAGGGTCGGTGATAGGAGGGAGGTACATACCAGACCGAAAGACGATCAAGTGGGACAACTCGTCTTGCTCCAAACGTCCTTGGAGCGGTCACTGATCAAGGCTGCAGTTCTCGGTGCCAAAAAAGGTTCTCTGGTAATTAACCCTGTCTGCAAGGCCTGCGGCTAAAAGGCCACGCGAACCCTAAACAGCAAGTGCCACAGTCGGCGGCGAGCTGAAACAATGGCGCTTTGTGAACAATGCTACTGCTGGCGGCTCCCAAAGCCCCAGAAAGATTTCCGGCTGGACACCAAGGCTCAGTCCAGCACCAGCCTGCGACCGTGGCTGCGCCTGCGCCGTCAGGACTCACAACTCACCCCAATCTTCCTCAACCGATCTCGCCATCGCCAACATTGTAAGACTTTCTCTTTCTCCACCTCTTCCTCCTCCCATCGCGTTGTGCTGTCGACATCATCCATCCCGATGCAGACAGCACCCTGCTCTTCTCATCCTCCGCGTTGGTGTTTCGGCCGCACCTATATTTAGATACGAGCA
>Ga0255336_100357_pt1 | contig 81088 bp, 93 predicted proteins | sample MeOH1_35cm_T3_17_FD_189102 | JGI IMG/M metagenome (GOLD analysis project Ga0255336, IMG submission 189102) | Sandy soil microbial communities from University of British Columbia, Vancouver, Canada - MeOH1_35cm_T3_179 | ecosystem: Engineered > Artificial ecosystem > Sand microcosm > Unclassified ... | reverse complement strand
GGGTCGTAATCCTGACTCAGGGCAGGCGATTTCGGTGCCATGGCTGTAGACTAATAATTGCGCTGGTGATGCTCGTAGTCGTCGTCCCCCGCAAGGCTGAGGCGTGCCAATGCTGACGTGAGAGCGTTCGTCGCAGGGCCGTCCGAGGGTATTCAGCCGCGATATCTGGTGAACTTTGACGGCGACGAGAATTCAGGACATCAAGAGCCAGCTCTTGACCAGATATGGGCCGCGGGCAATAAGCCGAGGGATGAAGGCGTTGTAGTATGGTCGGTCGAACGAGGTATGGCGAGCCGCCGGGTCGCTGTCGGCGCTTGCGTAAGGTGATCTAGACGGGATCATCCAAGTCAGTACACATGTTGCGGAGGGTGAGTGGTGTGTTGTTCCGTGGCTCATACCGGCTGTCTTTCGCAGAGCTGGCACAATAAATGCACCACTTAGCGCCTCGAGGTCGGGTCGCTGGTCTGTGGAGCCCAACGTGCCAGCTGCAGAGACACCAGCTCTGAGATGTGGTATCACGGAGAACAAAGAGACTCAGCGAACCCGGCGCGAGAGGGGGAGTGAAGACAACAAAGACAACGAGATCAATGAGGAGGAGATAGAGACAGATGGAGAAAGAATCTCGTCGGAAAAGAACTTGGTTAGATAGGTCGAGCACCGCTTGGACGGCATGCCGCTGCCTCTGCTGGGGAATCGCACTATTCATTTCCGAGTTCAGCACACCGGGCGCTTGAGAGCTCTCTCGACCGGGTGGGGAGGCAGTTGCGCGCATGAAATCGCCCAGCGGTTGGACGACAGATGCTGGATGATGGAAGAGCGTGTGGCCAGCGGTGGAGGGCGATAGGCCGCGGTGGACCTTGGCGACCTGTTGACAACCCCCTCTCAGCCATGCCATTGGACACAAGCATCTGTGGTAGCGCCGAAGAGCGCGTACCAGAGCAAGCCAACAGGCTCATCACACCTATACCGGTCCCCCAAACCTTAGACTTGCATCTCTGCATGCAGACCTCGGCGTTTTAGGATCTCCGGCAGGGCCTCGCCATGGTCATTGGCCCAGTCTTTTCAGGCGCTTCGACAGGCTTGTTGACGACCTGATCGGCGGCCTCGTGATCGCACCACTAGCATCCACCTCGACTTCAACGAGATGCTGTGTTTCAGGCTGGTCGTTTCAGGCTGGCATGATCTCTGAAGGGGAGGAGATTGGGGAGAAGATGATCGCGTGCAAGGCGGTTGGGTGTACGGTCTCACGCCACATGGACTTGGACATTCCATCGCAGGCATCCTGCCAAGCAAGGGAACGCTGCAATCCCGTTGCTGACAGGTGTAGGTCTGCTCAGCGCACTGGAAGATCGACATCCGGCCCAGCGTTCCCGTGCTCGCCTATTTTTGGGACCCGCGATCCACCGACGACTGAAGCATGCATGTCCTCATGTTCAAGATTCGCCGTGGCGAAGGCTATGTTTGGAATACGGTAAGCTGTTGTGTGCGATGGCGCCTCGAATGCAATATGAGGGTGTGGTTATTGACACGTCGTGCTTTGACGTCCTCGGCGATCATGTCAGCGATTGACAGCAGCGTTTCCGCTTGACACCACCTCGTGCTCATTCAACTCTGCCAATGTTGCGGCTTCAGCAAGGTTTGGTGTCGACCAGTTCTGCTGCTTGAGCGTTGCATGTCCGCATATTTCTGCTCGGTGGACGGCCTCGAAGACGAAAAAGTGATCCGCGAATCGCAGGAGCGGCAGTGTGAAGAGTCCGAGTCCGAGACGACCGCGCGAACGAGACGATTACCGGGATGGTTCCGTGAAACTGGGGCCTCTATTCAGAAGCACAAGCTCTCGGGATGATTTCCGAGAATGAAGACTCAAATGTTCAGAACCAGCAGGTCGTATACTTTGTTGCAAATCTCCCAAGAATGTCGAGGAATGGGCAGCTGGTCCATCCTCGACCATCAAACCCTCTCAAGACAGTATGACCGAGCAGAACCTGGTAGGCTCATATTGACTGTAGCACGCAGTGGTCACTCCGCTCATTGAAAATACGGCAAGTGCAATCAAACATCAGCCAGGAACGACATAAGCCAGAAGTGTACGAGAGGGGACTCGAAACGGAAATGTACAAAGCGGAGCAACAGAACAGAGGCAACTGGGTGAACCTCCAGTACGACCGAAGTGGTAGGTCATCGGCGCGGACCAATAACTTAAATGAGACTCCAGGCCGCGGTGAGTCTCGACAGTCCGGCCCCATTGTGTTGTAAGCATCCCCAACCAACTGCATCTCTGAGACGACACGATGGATGCTCTCTGTCCTGCGGGAACATGTCTCATTCTTTCATGTCTCCCGAAGGCAGGAATGACTCGCAACTCGAGCCCACATATTGAGAAGGAGGAACCAGCTCGTCTTTAGCGGAATGGTAGTTATCCGAAGCGAGGAGTCCGTGATCAGCCTCCAAACCAGGAGCGTCGTCTCGCCGTCAATGTAAAATAATCTAGATCCATGTTGAGTATTGCAGCCGGCCTGGCTATGTCACCAAAGGCGTCGCATCAAAGTGCCATTCACCAGGCTCATATCGTCCCACAGTCTCAGGCCGTACTACAGCCGCCACTAGTTTCAGGGAAGACATTGCCCTACAGTGAGTAGAGTGCTGGTATGCGCTCCCGCCGGGTCGCAGCAGGGGTGTATATCTTCCATCAGAAGCACAAGGCTGGCCGAGCGCTAAGACCAGAGACTAGCCACACCAAGACTAGCTCTGTCGGAAGATGTCGCCGGCGCCAATGCGCCAGCAGCCGATTTTTTTGCCCCACGAACAAGCGATGAATGGCGAGGGTAAGAGCCGCTTCTTCTTGCTCGGCCTGGAAAGCGGAAGTGAAAATCTGAACGAGGGATGCTCTGGATTTAGCCGTGGCAGTGAAGCGTTATCGCTGACCTTGGAAAAAAAAACCAATCAGCCTGAGGCGGGGCTGAGACTGCTGTACTTTCAACTGTTTGGGCCCACCATTTCTACCCCATCATGGCCACACAAAAGATCGGTATTTGGCCCTGGCTACATTGGGAATACCTCTCACGTGAACGGGGCTGACATATGCTAGCCATCCTGTCGGTATATGACAAGACCGGTCTCCTAGATCTGGCCAAAGGACTAGTGAAGAACAATGTCCGGCTGCTGGCATCTGGAGGGACGGCCAAATTGATCCGCGAAGCAGGCTTCCCAGTGGAGTAAGTCGTCCTAACACTAGAGTGGCCAACCACTCCAGGCTGACGGATGCGCAGAGATGTGTCAGCCATCACCAACGCGCCTGAGATGCTCTCCGGTCGTGTCAAGACTCTGCATCCTGCCGTCCACGCGGGCATCTTGGCCCGAGATCTGGCATCGGACGAGAAAGACCTGGCGGACCAGAACATCAACAAAGTCGATTACGTCGTGTGCAACCTTTATCCCTTCAAGGACACGGTGGCCAAGATCAACGTGACCATCCCCGAGGCGGTCGAGGAAATCGACATTGGCGGAGTGACTCTGATCCGCGCGGCGGCCAAAAATCATGCGCGAGTGACCATCCTGAGCGATGCCGAGGACTACCCCAACTTCCTGCAGGAACTCGACCAGGGAGAGATCAGCGAGGGCAGTCGTCAGCAGTATGCGCTCAAGGCATTTGAGCACACGGCAGATTACGACGCAGCCATCTCAGACTTCTTCCGCAAGCAATACGCGGGTAACGGCGTTCAGCAACTGTCCCTTCGGTACGGCGCCAACCCACACCAGAAGCCCGCGGCGGCCTTGATGCGGGGGGCCAGGCTTCCTTTCACCGTGCTGGGAGGGTCGCCGGGCTACATCAATCTGCTCGACTCTCTGAATGCTTGGCCACTGGTGAAGGAGCTCAAAGAGGCGCTCGGCCTCCCCGCTGCCGCGAGCTTCAAGCACGTTTCCCCGGCGGGGGCGGCCATCGGCGTGCCGCTGAATGAGCGGGAACGCAAAGTCTACATGGTCGATGATATTGACGGCATTTCCGAGTCTGGTCTGGCGCAAGCATACGCTCGCGCCCGAGGGGCCGACAGAATGTCCAGCTTCGGCGATGTGATTGCCTTGTCCGACACCGTCGATGTCCCCACGGCCAAGATCATCTCACGAGAAGTCTCGGATGGGGTCATCGCTCCGGACTATGAACCGGCCGCACTCGAGATCCTCAAGAAGAAGAAAGGTGGGAAATACCTCGTGCTGCAGATCGACGAGTCCTACAAGCCGGCACCACAAGAGATCCGGACCGTGTACGGCGTGCAACTGACGCAGGGCCGCAATGATGTCAAGATCTCTCCCCACGGGACATTCGACTCGATCATCCGTCCGAAAGATTCCCCCCCTCTGAAAGCCTCGGCGCTCCGCGATCTGACGGTCGCGACGATTGCGGTCAAGTATACCCAATCCAACTCTGTGTGCTATGCCCTGAATGGCCAGGTGATCGGTCTGGGTGCTGGCCAGCAAAGCCGGATACACTGCACGAGGTTGGCCGGCGACAAGGCTGGTAAGTCCGGTGTGATCCCGAAAGACGAAGTCGAACTGACCCACATAGACAACTGGTGGATGCGGTTCCATGACCGTTCGTTGAACATCAAATGGAAGAAGGGCATTAAACGTTCGGAGAAAAGCAATGCGATCGACATGCTGTGCAGTGGCCAAGTGCCTCCGCGAAGCCCATTCGAGGTCGAAGACTATGAAGGCAACTTTGAGGAAGTGCCTCAGCCCTTTACGGAAGAGGAGAGAAATGCGTGGCTGGAGAAGCTGAGTGAAGTCGCGGTGTCGAGCGATGCATTTGTCCGTTGTCCCCTTCTTTTTCATTTCACAAACCGTATGGGACCTTGGTCACTGATTCCATTCCAGTTCCCGTTTGTCGACAACGTCTACCGCGCCGCGCGTTCAGGTGTCAAGTACATTGCCGCGCCCACGGGAAGTCAGAACGATGGGGCGGTGTTTGACACTGCAGACAAGCTCGGCATTACCTTTATTGAACAATCGACCCGGTTGTTCCACCATTGAATGAGAGTTCATTTTCCGAGTCGAGCGAGACGACAACGTCATTGACTGCTTGAATACTCGACGCCCCGAGGGACGGGAGCTTTGAGTCAGACTCCAACCTCTTCTGCGACACCAGGACCATCTGAGAGATAGATTGGCGTGTGGCAGGCTCCGGACGAGCTTTGCAGGGGTTACGTGCAGTTTTCAATTGCGGACGAAATCAATCTGCAGCTACTGCTCCAGATCATTCAGATCACTCATGCCAATGGCTGCGTCCTGTCATCCACGCCTTCGCACATGGACATATAACCCCCCGTTCTCTCCCCTCAATCAGGACCGCCCTCTTGCCCTTCCTCGTCCCTTGCTCTATCCAGCTGCGAGGCCCTATACTCCCAATACTTCTGCCGAATCGGATCCCACTTGGTCGCCAATGCCTGTAGACATTCTTTCGCCCGTGCCGTCCCCGTTTCCCCTCCTTCCAGCGCATATATCTCGGCCAACCAATCGATCGCGTGACTGCTCCGCACCTGCTCGCCCATAAAATCAATCTCAGACCCACCGCCACCGACAAACTCTTCGCAAAAGGCTCGCTGCTCGCTCAGCGGGATACCGGCCCGCTTCAGCACGCCTTTCAGGTAATTCCACGGGCTGGGGTTCTGCGGCGCCCACTGAATCTTGTCTTTGGCGTAGTGGATTTCTCGCTCCACGATCTCTTCGTCCACGACCAGTCCGGTGGGGCTCGTGTGGCCATCACGACCGCCTCCCAGCACGTCCATCCTGTTTCCGCCGTGTTCTTCAATGAACTTGAGCTCTTCGGCGCCGAAAGCGACAAAGTACCGGTGATGCCACGCCGAGTTGTTACGGACATCTTCCGTGATAAGCGCGTCCATGGCGTCGAGTTCCATGTCGGTGGAGAGCAACGGGTCCGGGAAGTGTCGGCAGAGCCATTGCCGGTACGTCCAGACGTGATAGTTCTTGGCGTCGAAGGAGAGGATGTGGGAAAGGTGCCCAGGTTCCGATGGCGGGAGACTGGCGAGGAGTGACACAAGAGTTTGGCGGTGGTGCCTGTCATCAACAAGAGGATCAGCTTTCGGTATCAAAAGATTGAGCGAGAAGATCCTCGGTGGGTGCTGGGCGAGAGGCGGAGACAAAGAACATCAGCCGATATCGTAAAGAGCAGACCGACGCGGGCTGACATGTCCCCACGGTCACGATCAACGAGTCGAGCACTTGCTCGCAGAATGAAGCGACGCACCAGATCTGATAATTCTTCAGATTTCTCTCACTAACCCCCTCCAACCAGTCCAGCTCTCGCATCACCCCGCCTTCGACGTCGCCATCTCGCTCCCACAGCGCCTTCAGGATCTTCACCCGGTACAACCAGACCGTGTAGTGCGCCGGGTTCATCGAGATGATGTCCTCGGTCAACTCCAGCGCCCGCCGGCTGAACTCGTTCTTGGCCATCACGGCGCGGAGGTACGACATGGCCTCCAAGTAGCGGGGCGAGTACGCGATGGTCGCGAGCGCCGGGCCGGGGTCGGACTCTCCTGGTTTGAGTGGTGGGCCGTCAATGAGCGGGATGGGTATGATGTCTCTCCATGCCGGCGAGACAGAGTAAAACGGCTCTTTGGATTTGGGCTTGGGCCTGAAACTTGACCTTGTCATTTTGACCAGCTATTCCTTGGACAATGGATAAGCCGTGGCGGTCGGTTTTCTTCTCACCAGACAAGTCCAAAGTGTTGGTTATAGAAATTAGATGATGTCTGGAAAGCGCTCAGGATGTCGGTCTGGTCGCTCCGGGTTCCATAAGGAGATTGTGCAACACAGCGGTGCCGTCAGCGCCGAATTGGGAGGACTAAGCACGCCTGCCCATAGAGTAGTAGCCAAGGTTAGGTCTGGGTAGTTCAGGTAGAATGTGAAGGTGGGATGTGAGGAGGGAAGAACCATGTTCCATAACTCCGTGTCCAGTCACGTGACGCGATCCGATTATGCTAAATACAGTATGTACTGACCCGAGTGATGATCCTATCATACATGACTTTTGCTTTGCAAATGATCCTTCTGCCTTCAATACAATCACAGGACGATGCGCCATCGCTCAATCGCAAATAGCAATGAATCACCGCCAGAACTTCCACTCAGGCCTCTTGTCGTGAAGGCCGACCCCGACGAGATTTTCAATCCCTTTCTCTCCTTCGGCATTCAAGAATTTTTGTTGGTCGATTTCCTCTCCTCCTTTCTCGTCGGTGCCGTTGTTCAAGACGGCGGGATAGAGAATGCCGACCCCGTCACCTCCGAGGGTGGTCTTGTACTCCTCAAAACCGGCGGCTTCAAACTTTTGCTCCAACTCCTTCAAGACCTTTGCGTCGACATTGGGTTTCAACAGTGTAATCGCACAGCCACCGCCTCCGGCGCCAGTCAACTTAGTCCAGCCAATGTCGGCATAATCGACTAATTCGCGGATATGCTCCAGTTTGGGGTGCGAGACTCCCAGTGAAACTAACAAGCCATGATTGATGCGGAACAGATCGCCGAGATGTTCGATGTTCTCCTCCGACTGCGGATCAAAGCCTTCCGAGGTGATCAGAGCGTACGCCGACTTGGTTACTTGATCGATACTTTGTAGAGTCGTCTCAGTCACTTCGGGGTATTTCTTCTTGAGGGCGCCGACCTTGGCAACCTCGACCGCCGTCGACCTCGGTTGTTTCGTGTTGACCAAAAGAAGGGGAAGCTCGGGGAAATCCTTCAGCGGCGTCACGCTGGGAGGTTTGGAATAGTCGGCCCGTTTGAAGAGGACCGCCTTGCCCCGGGTGGCCACCGTATTGTCCACACCGCTCGGGTTCCCGTGAATGCAGAGTTCTCCCACAAACGCCCATCTGTTTATGCGTTCGAGCTGCAACTCCACCTCCTCTTCGGGCTGGTCGTGATGCGGCCCTGACAGGACGTGGATCTGTTTCAGTAAGGCGGCGCTGATACAGACACAGATACTGGCGCTCGATCCGAGTCCTGCTCCGGTGGGGAGGGTCGAGCGTAGAGTGTAGATAGACGCGGCCGCCGTCGGCGTGCTCAAGCACAAGAAGAGGTAGAGGAAGGCCGATGCCGCCCCCTGTTGGAACCTTCGCTTGTCACCGGACAGATGTGGAGAAACTTGATCAATATGAGGCCGCATGGCCTGCACCAGCTCTGGGTCTAACGACGTGACCATGTCGTAATATCGGGGTCTCTTTGCCGCCTTTGCGAAGACATTCCAAGGTAAACTGTCAATGTTCCAAGTATGGTCGAGCCCGACGTCCGGGAAGACCAGAGTAATGGTGCGATGCGACTTTGAAAGACTGGTCACCAGGAGGTAGGATCTCAGCGAAATGGCCGCTGCCATGGCCGCCTTGCCGTGTACAACGGCATGCTCGCCGAAGACGATGACTTTCCCCGGTGCTGAAGTCATGAAGGCCGGCGCCATCGGGGACGACTCCTTCCGCATGTGAGGAGGCGAAGGCCTCGAGGCCAGGTTTTGTGAATGTCCATGGAATCCGTTCATTGTCCCCCCAGCCCGTTGGACCATATCTGAGCGCAGTGGGAGGCCAGGTCGCCGGTGGCAAGGCGGTAGGCCAACTGGTGCTGTCCGCTGTGAGAGAACGCGCAGCGGTGGCACAGCAAAAGAAATGGATGCTGCTGTGGAGTACTTCCGGTGCGCAGGCAATAATTAAGCTTATCGCTCAGCTGCAGGAACAGCGCGGCGAGCTGACCCACAGGTCAGCGTTCCGAGTGGCACCATCTGTGCAGATTCGCTCGCGTCCCTTGGGGCTGAGCAGAGAGAGGCGCCACAAATTGGAGTCGAATGTCTTGACACTATATTCCAGAGGCTACGTCCTCGGCTGAGCAAAGAGCGCACCAACGCCATTCACAAAACGCCCACCAAGATCAGCGGTTGAGCAGTGTTCCAGTTCCAATTACCCAAGATCTTCTCTTCTCCTCTTGTCCACCAAACGAAGAACGGTAATCCAGCTCATTGGTGATGCAATAGAAAGTGATTCCGACCCATCCCAATCAGAACTCAATCAGAAGACTCAGAGTCACTGACCTCCTCGAACCTGCCCTCCTCCATCGCCAGTTGCACGGGATTCTTCGCGTCGACCACGCCCGTCGCTTTGAGCCGCTCAAACAGCACAAAAAGGCGCTCGGCCTCGCGCTCTTTCTCTTCCTTTGTCATTTGCGGCAATGGATCCTCTGGCTCTTTGTCCAGTCTTTGCCCCGTCACGGGATTGACGGCGAATGGATCTCTGACGTCCCCAGCGGTCTGAGACTGCTGGGCGCTTTCGGGAACGGGAATCTTGTGGGACATCAGATAGCCGGCCGCATATCCGTAGCCCACATTCTTCACAAACTCATTGGCATCTTTGTCGGAAATCTCAAACAGCAGAGATGAAATCGCCTCTGGCAGATTAGTCAGGCCGGCGCCGGTGGTCAGCCGCAAGAGTTGTGAGGCCAACGAAGACGACTGGCCGAGGGGCAAGTCCCTTTCGCTGTCTTTGGGGAGCAGCCGCTCCTTCATCTCAGCTTTGACTTCATCACCGGCAACGTCGTTGACCTTTCGAAGCACGGTCAATAATGGAATGGCCAACGTATCCAATTCCGCTGGCTTGTAAGCTAGCAGCGATAGCTCCAGAATCTTGATCATTTGGTCCACTTCGGATCGTCCCAAGTCTTCCGTTCTGACAACATCTGACGTGAGGTCCAGATTTGCCAGGGCGTTCATGACAAGACTGATCGGCGGTTGCAGTGGCGGCGTCGAAATGTCAGACTGACTGAGGATGGACAGAAGATGGTGGACAGCCGGTGTGAACCGAGAAATCTGGTCCGGTTTGACGCTTGTGATGTTGAAAAGGAGTTTCAGCGTTTCTGACAGCGCAGCAGCGCTTGACGGGCGAGAAGCGGGTGTAGCAGTGCCTTTGGCGTGACTCCATGCATGTCGGCTAATGTGTGCAACAACGTTCTCCGCGAGCCCGTGTTCGAGGATTAATGCCCCCAAGTCGATACTAGGTTCGTAGGTCAATAAGAACAATATGCGAGAAAGCAAGAACTCGTCATCGTCTTCTGCCTCCCGCAATGCATCCGCCGCTTTCCGATCCAGACCCTCTTTGATAAAAGATTGCCGCGTCATGGGCAAGAGCAGGAGAGCGTTGGCCAGACACCTCAACGCCTCTCTGGAAACGCTCGACGGCTGATCTCCAAACCCATACAGACCTAATATCTGGATCCCTGATCCCTGGTACAGGGACGCCACGTTACTTGCCTCACGGCCCAATACTTTCAGCTGCGTCAGGATTTCCTCTCGCCGCTTCTCTCCCAGCGTCGGCACCTGGAGATCCCTCTCGAGGAGATCGAGGAGTCCCTTGGCGACATGTCGTTGCTCTGCACTGGGCATGGCAGTCGTACCCTGTGTGCTTGTAAGCTCTGTAACCCACGCTGGTCAGGTCGAGAATCTCTTTTCCAAATTGATAATACCTACACCTTGGTAATTGACGATATGTGTCACAGGTCGCACAAGGCAGCAACACTTGAGAACCATCATAAAGCCCGGCGTCGCCTTTCTGATCATGTTCATATAAGTTGCGCCAGTTGGGTTTCTGGCGGCTTCGGTCTCCCGTAGTACCATTTCTGGGAAAGTGTCGGAAATAGCATAGATGCATTCGCCAAACTCCGGAACGCGACCACGCGTTGAGTGGCAGGGGCGTGTTGGCACACTTCTTGCATGCTCAATTGTCTGCCCGCGACGTACGAGACGAGTGTGTGGTGAAGCAGCCAAGCTCGCAGACAGTCAACGTCGACTCGTGCCCGGTCCACAGCATGGGACAGACGCCATAAACGCTGGCACTCGACCGCAGCATGTCTGTTACAGACGTCCTTCCTCCTAGTCCGCCGACGACCAGCTCCAAAGAAAAGCCTTCTCTCTCGTGCCATTTCCAGGCATTCACCCGTACTCCAGACGACTCACCCGCGTCACTGCCAGGCTCGGGGGGGCGAAAGCGGGTCGAATTTTCGCCATGGACGAATGTCCACGACCCTCCAGCGTTCACCCAATCCGACTCTCACGTGTCCACAAACGTCAGATCACTTCGACCGTCGCGAGAGTGCCAATCATCGTCCAAGTCTATCCTCAAAGCGGTTGCAGGTGACGACAAATTGGTCTATGGCCCAGATGGACCACAAGATATAAACGTGCCCATGAGTGAGATGATCGAGTCGATTGTGCAACAGCTCTCGAAGGATGACCGGGCTCTGTCTGTGGATGCATATCAGACGCTGGCGTCCATGATCAAGACATACGATGAGATTCCTGAAGAAGCCGTGCTCAAGAACAAGATCGGCGCCATTCTCAAGTTCGTGAAAAGAGACCTGGCCATCGCGGACAAATCAGATGTGCGACTGGCCGACACCGGTCTCATTACTCAGGCACTCAAAATCCTCATCATCTTTGTCTGGAGCCGAGACTTTTCTCCACTGCTCTCGGACGAATACCGAGCTTTCATCCTCGATCGTTCCATCCAAACCCTGGTCGAGCACACGGCTCCCAAAAGCGTGATTATACATTACCTGCATCTTCTTGCCACCCAAGACTTTCGGTCCGGCCTCCTCACATCCAACAGCCGAACGGCGCGTCTGCTCGATGCTCTGAAGCTGTTCACCGAGCATGTGAAAGGGAATGGTGCCGTGTCCGAACGGCTCTTGGTGTATCACAAGCTCATGGATCAAGCACGGCCGATCATGAAAGCAAAAGCGAACAGTTGGATTGAGGAACTCCTCACAGGCATGACGAACACATTAGGGGATACCCGGGCCAAGGCCATCGCCTTGGGAATGAAAGCATGCTCAGCATTTCCGGCTTCATCCTCGATATCAACCCTGGTTCGTGCCGCCCTGGAACGAGAGCAAGAAAACAAAAGGACTCTGGGAGAAAATATGTGTCGGAGGCTGGAGAAGATGGTCGCGGCCAAAGAGGAGGCCATCCAAGTGCCCCAAGTCTGGGCCATCGTGTTACTCCTCAGCAATGGACTTGACGCCCGCATTGACACGTGGTCTGCGGTGAAAGACTGGCTGAGAGTGATCCAAAAATGTTTCAACTCGGGCGACTCCGCCGTCCGGCAGCAGGCGAACATGGCATGGAACCGCTTCGTATACATTGTCAAGCCTCACGAAGCGCCCGAAAGCTTTGTGTCGATGCTGTCGAGGCCGGTGGCCCTGCAGCTGGAGCGGCCGACGTCAGACAAGGCTCTGAAAGGCTCTCGAGCGGTTGCCGTGTCCAGTTACTGCAACCTGCTTTACTACGCCTTCCGGCCCGCGGCCACCCATAAACAATACACCCGATCGTGGAACGAATACATCGTCAAGGTCATGAAGAGCTCATTCTTTGCAAAGAATCCGGCCAACGCCGATCTTGCTTCCCGGATCCTCATGACCCTACTTTGGAATTCGCGCACGAGTGCCAAACTTTGGAACGAAAATCGGGCTCACGAAAACCGACTTGTAGAGCCGGAAGAGCTGCCCACGATTGACTGCAAATGGGTGCGCGCGAAGGCCGCCGCCATCACGGCCATATTCCGCATCCTTTTTCAGTACAGCTCTTGGGGCGCGTCCGGTCAGTCCGACAAAGCCTACATTTCGCAGGCGTGGAACCATTTCTTGAAAGCGCTGCGGGAAGCAGGCAGCAAGGAGATCAAGCAGTCTTCCGACACGAAGCAAGCCGTGGCGGCCGTGGCCACTCTCTTGAGCCGTCTGTGGATTGACAATGCGCCAAAAGACCGCTCCGATCGGCACCACGGTGCGATATATCCTCGCTGGACCCTGGCACACATCACTCGGACGGCTCTTGTCGAACTCGGCGTGACGCCGCTCTTGAGTGCCATTGAGACCGGCTCCGAACAATGTCCCACTCTATTTCTGTTCGAAATCATCCACCTGGTCATGTCGGGCATGAGCGAGAACGGAGGACGGTCCGAATCACGAGCGGGCGCTTTCAGCTCGCGAGACGCCATTCGAGGCTGGCTCCCGGTATTGGAGAGGTCCCTTGACCTTCTCAGCTCCACAGCCGAATCAGTCTATCAGGAGAGCACCAAGATGTGTCCATCGGCGCTTGTAGAAGTGCTTGAGGGACTCGATGATGTTCTTTTGCACATTCCTGGAGCGATCTTGATTCCGAGTCTGATCAAGCTTAGTCCTTGTCTGGCAGCATTGATCCAAGACCGCCATCAATACATGGTTCACACGGGCAAGGATGCCAACGTCCATCTTTCAACCGCATATGGCAGACTGCTGGAGGCCGTCCTCGGCAGACTGGAGGAGGTCAAAAACGGAGAGATTGAGTCCTTAGATCAGCTATTGGCCGCCGCGTTCGAGAGCACTCACGACGGCACCGTGAACCAAATGTTTCAACGGTGGAAAAAGTCCTTCGGACAAACAGAAGAGCTCAGGTGCGGGCCGAAGTTGGAGGCAGCACTTCTGACGTTATCACCTCATGTCGAACCTACATTGCCGGGCCTAGAGGACGAGGCGGAACGCCCAGAGAAATTGCACAGCGCTGTCGGTTCGGAGCCTCGAGACGATGTTTCTCAAACGGCAGAAGCGGCGGTCCGGAGCCGGCCAAATGATGAGACCGGACCACCATCGAGCGTCCACGAGCAGAATCGCCCTGCTGAGAGGATGAATGCGGCTCCGGGAATGGAAAGGACCCCAAATTCGAAATGCTCCATGGCCGGGCCTCGACCACGGCATGACGACTCTCAAATCCAGTTTGTCACCATAGATTCCTCACCCTTCCAGCCAGACGACCGAGATTCTCAATATTTGACGACTCACCAGAAGGAAGTCCGGGAAAGGCAACGCATAGAACCCGCCGTGGTGTTTCCAGATCTCAGATCTGGCCCGAAGGCTGCAGTCAAGCCAAACAGCCAGAGCGACTGTGAATTCGCCCGAAAGGCTGCGGCCGCTTTAGTGGACCGACCTGCCACTCCCCCATTGCCACCACAGAACGATCACACCGAAGTGGAAGCTCTACCATCTCCCACACCCCGTGCGCGGCATCTCGCGACCAAAATAACAGATTTCGAAGTCCCATCCTCACCTCTATCCGCTCACGGTGCGGGGGGGGTGGAAACAGACGTCCTGTCATCACCGTTGCAAACCCCTACCGAAGAAGCATCAATCGGGATTGAACTTGCCTTGACGACCAACAACGAGAAAGAAGATCATGCCGAGACGGCAGAAGCTAGACATGGACAGACGCAGGAAGCAGAATCCAGTGGCATGATCCTCCAGGTGCCCCTTCCTGCTCCTAGCACATCGGACTTCGAGATGGACGCATTTGCACCTGAACACCACGACGCCGGCCAACAGGCGCCAGCAGATCAAATGTTCAGCCCCGCAGTTTCTTCCCGCGCCACCGAAAACGCTGATGTGGAGCCGGCTGTTTCAACTAGCCCTGGGCGAACAGGCAGGATTGAAAGCGACGAGATTGATTTCCTGAGCGCATCACAATTATCAAACGATTTAGATCGGCACATATCCTCGCAAGCACGAGCGTCCGAAGCCTTGGAAGAGCAGCTGAGCGAACCACATCCGCCATCGGAATCACGATATGGTGCACCAGGAAAAAAGAGGAAAAGATGGGCCAGTGGATGTGCAAACCATGAGCTGAAGCGGAAAAGACGGCGGACATCGATTCATTCAAAATCTGACGCTGCTCAGGCGCCTGAACTGTCAGGCGATCCTGAAGTTGATCAAGTCCTTGACTGCATTGTTGTGGACCATACCGCGCAGGAGACCCAGACATTTGTCACTGAATTGTCGGAGACGGGCCAGGAAGGGTGGTCCCGATCAAGCAGTTCTTCCTTGCTTCCCTCTCCGAAGAAGCGGCGAGGCAGACCAAGAAAGTATCCTCGACCAGAACCCGCACGCGCCGGTGAAACAGATACCGGATTGCCCACCACACTCAAAATTGAAGCTGATGACGGATCAGACGTGGATGTGGTTCTGCAAGAACAGGGCCATGCATCCGTTGACCGACACATATCTGTTCCTGAGCAACAGGTCGAGGTGAGCGCTACTGAGGAAGTGACAGTCGCCAACGCAACTCATAGTGATGTCGGTCCTCCTGTCAGTCCTGGACGACCGCGGGGGACGAGAACTTGCCATCCAGCTCATCCAGGGGCCTGCAACAACGACGAGGCGACTTCAGCGAATACAGAAGCTAGCTCTGATATTGTCCAATCACTGCAGCAAGTCCTGGATCGTTTGAAGACTGCTGCGCCTGGAGAAATCGATTTGAGAGCCGTGGACGAGTTGTGCTTCCAGATTCGCTTTCGGGCCCAGATGGTGATGCAAGAAAGTTGAGCATTTCGGCAAGAGGGTGATGTGACGTTATTCGAAGCAGAGAGCTCGACGTCAAGCGTGCGCAAGCGTGTGCAAGGGAGGATGAACATTGCGGGAGGTGGAAGAGGCTTTGGGTTGCTGTCATCAAGCCCTGCGGTAGATTGTGTCCCTTGAATAATAGTCTTCTTTCCTCTGCCTGCAACATATCGAGTGTGAGACTGTCACAGTCCTTTTGCGCTCGCTCCCCTGTTCAATAACACCCATCTCACTGGCCGACAATCGTACGCCTCTCCTGTGAGAGCGCAACTGACATCGGCCAACCAGAGGGTCCAGCCGCCGCCGAGGCATATCTGCCTGTGCTTCAGATTTGAAGCTCACACGTGCTTGCTGTATGCGCGACGCACATCTGTGTGTAAAGACTCGTCCTGCCCTCTCTCTAATCATCCTGGAAAGGAGAAATTCACAGGCCAGGCCATCTTTGGCGCGGTCCAGTTCGAGAAACACAGACTTGCTCGGTCTTCCTGGCCGCCATCTTCACCCCGTGGGGCTGAGAAAAATGTTCCCCACCTACAGCACGCAGGGAGATGGGCTTCGAATCTTCAAGCATTCGTGACCACGCCTCTTGCCGCCAAGGACTCCAGGACTCCAGGCTTCAGTCTCATCTGCTTCTCTACCTCTTGCGATCTCTTCCCCACCTCGTCTCTCAACCTCAGAGCTTCGGCGATGTCCTTGGCACTGATCAACGTTCGGCCCGAAAAACTGCTTCGACCCCAGCTGGTGTTCTCTTCCTCCCATTGCCTCCCTATCCTGTCTCTGGCGCGCACCAGCGTCAAGGCCGGATTACTGCCCGGAGCACCGGAAGGGAAAATGTTCTTGCCCAGCTGCATGGGCTGGCTTGACGTTGGGAATGCGTCCTCGTTGGGTCGAGTTTGGTGCGCAGATCTAGCGGGCCCCAGCCGGCGCAGTGCGGAACCAAAGTGAGGGTCACGGCCGTCTAGGTCGATGTGTTTTGATCTTGTCTCAGCTGGAGGCGCAGCTGCTTGATTGGGGGGCACTCGGGCCGACGTTGTAGACGTGGATGGCGGTGGTGCGTTCATCGTCGCTGGGGGGCCATCAGCCGTTGACGATGCAGAGTTGAGAAGTGACGAAGTAGATGGATACTGTCTTCTGCGGCCTGCGGCGCCGGCAGCCTTTCCCGCCACTTTCGACGCAGACGAGCCCATTATTTATTCCCTATGGGATATCCCTTCTTAGCCGGAGGCGCCCAGTTGGAAGCATGTTTTCAAAAGTCCAAGGCCAGGCAACGCTTGGCGTGCATCATCGCCCAAGCCTACATGAACGACATGTATGAATAGTTTAATTCACAGGGGGTTGCTCGCTCGCCATATAGCCCAATCCATTTCCACCATCCTGTGAGTATTGACAAGTCATTACGCTGTTCCTAGGCCACCGAATACTCTACTGTATCAAAAGCCCAGAATAGTCCATAGTCACATCATACTGTACAGAAGTTCTCGACGTTGTTGATTCTCTTCTACCAGACAATCCGGAAATGATCAGATCTACTCTTCGCATTTAGATGTCCATGGCCTAGCCTCTTCGTGGACGGCGATAAAGTCATTGGCCTGATCGATCAACAAGATGTGTGGGCTGATCCATTACTCCTTCAAGCACGACAACCACGACTTGTGAGGTATCGTGGGAGGTCATGCCGAGGTTACCCCAGCATTATGAATCACTGGTCGATGAAGAGAAGCGGGCAGGCTCTTGAAATATTCGCACGGCTGAGAGAGCAGGCATTGCAGAACTGGACCGGACTGGGCGATCTGAGTTTGGCTAGCAAACACGGTGGGTTGTGAGAAGGCTTTTGATCAAGTCAAACAAGGTTTCCACGGCGGAATTCTGTCATAAGGTTAAAGGTCTACATTCTGCATCTGGCAGGTTCATAAACTGAAGCCTTACCACTACCGCTTTAATCACCATCATAACTGTGGCCTTCCGCAGTTCGTTGACCTCGTAGTCCTTGTGCTATGACCCTAACAGCTAGCACCCTCACGGCCTTAGCTTATCAGAGTTGAGCTCAAGGCTGTATGGGTATGGTCTTGATCTCTGTTTTGGCGATACCTAGGACCTCGGCAATGTCATTCTCATCCTGTTGAGTTAGGGCTGCTCTCCTGCGGTCCTTGCGCCATACAAAGAACCATGACGTAAGAATAGCAGTAATTGCCACGATAAGGAAGACCAGACAGACCACATATGAAACGTGATAAGTTGGACCAAAGACGGTGCTGTAGACGTGAGGACCAACGATCCCGCCAACCTGGGCCAGGCCATTGGTGAAACCAATGCCAATGCCAGCAGCCACTGTGCCCTCAAGTGCCCGAATACGCTCAGGCCAGATAACTGGGTATGCGGAACCCGCGCACGAGGTGGCAACGATGAGACAAATGTACTTGACCACCGGATTGGGCACAGTTATGAGAATGATGTAACAAATGATCATCGTACTTTCGACTGTTCCATAGTCAGTATGGGACGAAAAGGATGTTACGGCAGAGCGTGTACTTGAGACGGCCGTTGTCCAAGGCCTGATCCACTTTTTATGTAGCATAAAACCCATCAGGTTAAGAAAGAGAAAGCAAGAAACGTAGGGCGGCTATGAGAAGCATATTAGTATGGTGTCCAATGTGAACAAAAGTCCTTCAACGTACGATGTTCATCAGCTGGGATAGAGAGGTCGTCGTGAACCCGAGCTGGTAGATGACAGTCGGCAAAGCATAAGAGACACCAAATCCACCAATTCCATGGGCCAGCCAGTAAGTGCCAAAGGTATAGACGGTCGGATCGGAAAAGAGTGTGATGAGGGTTGTAAAGTCCCAGTGCCCCTTCTCCCCAAATGGCCTCGTGGGCAACAAACGCTGCACGACGAACGTACGTTCTTCCTCGGTGAGCATCCGCGCCGTCTCAGGGTAATCCGGCAGGCCAAATAGCGCAACAACGGAGAGAATGATGGCCGGAAGTCCCTCGAGGAGGAAGAGCCATCGCCAGCCCGAGAGGTGGCCCAGTCCGTCCATGAAACTAATGGCATACGCCAAAAGACCACTCAGCGCACTGGAAAGCTGGCCCACCGAGTAAAAGAGTGCGATCCGCCATGCCAGTTCGGTTGGCTTGTACCAAAAGTCCATGTGGTAGAGCACGGCTGGGTAGAAGCCCGCTTCGGCCATGCCAATTGCAAAGCGAACACACATCATGCCTTTGAAATTCTGAACGGCGGCCACCGAACAGGCGCAAATGCCCCAAACTAGAATGAGGACAAACATCCATCTTGAAGGTCGGAACGTTTTGAGGAGCAACGTATTGGTCGGCTCAAAGATCATGTAACTGTATGAGAAGATGGAGAGCGTCCATGCCCACTGGGACGGATTAAGGTGGAGCTCTTTCTTGATCCCGGTGCCAGCTTCAAGATTGATAATTGCTGCGTTGGAATAATTGGATGAATCAATGACACGGAAGATGTACACCAGTGAATAGAAGCCAACGAGCCAGAAATCAATCTTGCGCATGATCTTCTTCTCGACATCCTTGTTCACAACTCCACCATTTTCATCGCCGTATGGTAGTGTACCCACGGCCGAGGTAACCGTGTCAATTTGGTCTTTTTCGGTCGCCATCTTGGATGGAAGGAATCAAGGGACTGTACAGAGACTGCTCTGGCGGGTGTTTCTGCGAGGAACAAAGTAATGGGATCAAATGGAGTCCGTGATTTCGTCTCCAGACAAAAATTGACTTCACTCAACGCCTGTCAGTATTTACACACACCCAGATTGTGGATCGACCATCACGACATGAATAGCGAGAAAGGCGGCATGTCAGACTGAGGTCATACCAACTCCACCTAGAAGATTGCGTCCCTCGCCGCTGATGGTCATGATCACACCACATCATCACCCAGAGCTTTTCATTGACAAGGGCGTTGCTTTTTTACACTAGGTATAGCCGACATAGATGATCATCGGGCAACTGGACAACAAAGTGATATGCCACGCCGTTTACAGTAAAGTGCACAGTCTGCGTAAGCACACCGTGGGGTCAGCGTAGCCAATGAACCAGTTTGAATCGCTTAGTCTTCGTCCCCTGCTCCATGGACTGGGGATTCAAGTCACAGAATGGATTCATTCCCGAGAATGATCCTATTTGTCGGAAGTCATATCCGACTTTCTGGGCCACTCATATGTGGATGGAGGTTGGTGCCGCCGGCGGCTAAATATTCTTCATACAGAAGTCCACTGAGATTAACACTCAGAATTACTTTATCAGGTTTGAATGCGGTGCGAGCTAGGTCAATTATGCAGTCGACCCAACCCTCTTTAAGAGATGTGGGCGGAGTCTCCCAAAGCACGACTTTTAGCACAAAAGCACGCCATCCGTTTGGAATAGATGCGTTGGTCATCAACTCCGTATGTCCAATTATATCAGAGGCCACACATCACCAGGCCGATTGGTATAGCTATGAAAGCTGCATGGCAACCCGGCACTTATGAAATCAGTCGCCTATCTAATCTATCATCATTTCTCAGTCGAGTGTTGAACATCACCTGCTCGTTTATTCTTGAATATCAGTTGTCCAACATATTGCCCACTGATTAACGTGCACCATGGCACCATCGGCCGTCATCGAGGAACCCGTATCCCACACGACAAGTACCAAGCGAATTTTGATCAAGCCATGGAGCCGGCCTCCACACACGTCCGAGAAACTGGACTGGGCGCCCCTGGCACAGATTGATCTTTCGCGGTTTGATGAGCCGGGAGGCAAGCAGGAGCTTGCCAAACAGCTGTACGACGCGGTCACCAGAGTGGGATTCTGGGTCGTCGTGAACAGTGGTATTGATGACGAGCGTATCCTCCGTCAGTTCAGCATCGGCAACACTTTCTTCAAACAACCGCTCGAGGAGAAGCGTACTTTCCCCTGCAACTTTGCCGTGGGGGAGTATTTTGGATACCGAGAGAATTCGCGATGGGTGGGTGACAGTGGAGTTAAAGAAAATATTGAAATGGTGTGTATTCTCTTTTCACCCGGCGCTCATGCTCATTACATTCAGCTCAACATTCCCAAAGCGATTCCCGCGTTGGCCGACGTGCCCCAACACGAGATCGTGCGTGAAAACTATGATGAGATTGCAAGCTTCCATCGCGACCTGTGGGAGAAGGTCATTCGCAAGCTCTTTGTCCTCATTGCCATCATTCTTGAGTTGCCGGAAGACTACCTCGCCAATGCGCATGCGTACGATGAGGAGTCGGATGACCATCTTCGGTACATGATCTACAATGTGAGGACTCGAGAGGAATGGGATCGAGCCCAGGCCTACTCCAAAGGCGGCCACACCGACTTTGGCAGTCTGACCTTGCTCTTCTCGCAACACGTTGCCGGTCTGCAGATCCGCACGCCCGAAGGGGACTGGAAATATGTGCAACCTGTTGAAGGTGGGATCACCTGCAATGCCGCTGATACCCTGACCTTTCTCACAAACGGTGAGTGGCATCCCTTTTCGAGACCAGAGCGTGGAGCTTATTCCCCACAGGGTTTATAAAGTCTACTGTACACCGCGTCGTGGCCCCGCCGGCAGACCAGCTGAACGTGCCTCGCCTCGGCTTGCTCTACTTTAGTCGACCGGGAGTCAACACGCTGATGAAGACCGTGCCGTCCCCTCTCCTCGACCGCCTTGGTCTCATCCCCGAAGAGGATAAGGATCCCAATAAACCTGCCGTTACGGGCACCGAATATGTGCGCGCGCGGGTCAAGGATGTTCACGATAAGACTGTGATGGAGAAGCGTGCGGGCACGGCATTTGAGTATAAAGGGTTGAAAGTGCAGAATTATTACGAGTAGCATTCTAAATAGAATGCAGACGTTATCCCTATATCCACGAGAGTGATTCATTTAAACCTCGCATATCATGCTTCCGGACGTTGCTTCTTTACTGATATATGAGCGGAGGAAGCTGGGTGCACCAACGGTGTATGGCGGGAGGGACAGTGCCTGTGGTAGAAGAGCAGGAAGGAGCAATGTGACCATATGTGGATGAGAATTATCTATTGATTGTGGCATTTATATCCTTGCTTGGTCTGCGATGGTCCAGGCCTGCTACATTGGGGGCGGCTTGGCACATGGAAATGTCAAACCAAGGTCCAATGTGCATGGGCGTCGCGTTTTCCCCTTCCGACCAACTGCTCGTCATCTTCAGCTCAGACGAGCCGAACTGACGGCTAGTTCGGCATAGACTAATCAACAGATTCGTCGAGGGCACGACTTACATATGTTGCTTGCCAGCCTCTCACGATGGAACGCAAGCACAAACCCAGCCCGATTCCCTCGTCACCACAGATGCCTCAGCCCATAGTCGAGCTCAGCGACAATATTCTGACGGCCCGCTTGCCCAGCGGAGATTCTGTCACAGTGTACCTCTATGGCGCCACGGTGACCTCGTGGAAAACATCCGACGGTCAGGAACAGTTGTTCCTCTCCCGCGCCGCCATCTTGAACGGAACCAAAGCCATTCGAGGCGGCATTCCACTTGTCTTCCCGGTCTTTGGCGCCCCGCCCCCAAATCACCCGACAGGCGCGCTGCCTCAACACGGCTTTGCACGAAACAGCTATTGGGAGTTTTTGGGCAAGAGCAGCAGCGAGAGTCTGGGCAGTAAGGGGGATGACAGCGTCAAGCTGGACTTTGGTCTGAGTAGTTCCATGCTCGACCCAGCGACGAGAAAGAAGTGGCCGTACGAATTTGGCCTGGTCTATAGCGTCACCTTGGGGAAGGGGAGGTTGGAGTGTCAGCTGCATGTACAAAACAAAGGCAACGATTCGTTTGAGTTCATGACCTTGTTTCACACATACCTCCAGGTCAAGGTGAGATGGATTTTTTTCTCGTTTGACAGGCCATCCCGGCTGACGTGGGCTCAGGACATCAGCAAAATCACCGTGTCCGGCCTCGCTTCGTCACCATACGTCGACAAAGTACGTCACGCCCAGACCTTTGTTGAGGACTCGTCCGCTTTACCCATCCAGAGCGAAACCGACCGCGTGTACACGCCGCCAGTAGGCAAGAATGGCGCCCTTGTTCCGATACTCGTGAATGAGAACGGTCAGCCCCGATTTGTAGTCACCAGAGACGCTCTGCCGGACGTGACGGTGTGGAACGGGTGGGAAGACAAGATCCAAGCCATGGGGGACTTCCAGCCGAAGGATGGGTGGAAACGGTACATCTGCATTGAGCCCGGCACGGTCAGCTCGTGGACCAAGCTGGAAGCGGGCGATGCCTGGGAAGGAGCGTGTGCGTTTGAAAGTAAACTGTGACCATGAATCAGATTCCACATTGACCATGTCCCATCTACTCGGCAGGGCCGGAGGGAAGGTGGGCGGGAACAAAAAGATGAATTGATGACTCCATGAGCGAAGGGAATTAGAAGCATGATAGATTCGTCTTCTTCGTTATTGACAAGCAACCGAGCGAGCCGAGGCCAGCTCCTTGCACGAGGAATACTTCTGGATGACTTTGCCGTTGGCACATGTCGTCGTGATCCACTTCATATAATACCAGAGACTCCCAAGTTCCCATGCACCATCCCCACGGCCTCGTCACGAAGAACAGGAGGTCCGTCCAAGATATGCTAGACCAGGCCAGGCGATTCGGTCAGGTACGTCATATGCCACTCGGTTTCAGCTTTCGTCTGTGGCGGTTGCGACTCCTCCTAGGTTCTGCGCTCTTCTCCGTGCGTCGACGTCTTCTTGGTCTGTGCGGTCCTCGTCAGCGGTCGACGCTTGGGCTGCGTAGGGTTGGAAAAGGAAAAAGGAAGCAATACTTACAACGCTGGTAGAGAACGACGCTCGTCACGACAACGAAGGGGATTCCGACAATGATGCCGGTCCATCTGCGGGAGAGAGATTTGAATCGCGGATCCTTTTTCAGGACATGGTAAGGTACCTCCGTGGGACGAGGTTGTTGCGGTGGAGGAGTACCACCACCGCCCGAGGGCAATGATCGTGAGGGCAGGAGGGGACGGGCGGGAGAGGAAACATTGAACGATGACGAGGGTGGCGATGACGACGGCAACGGTGGCGATGGACTGGCCTGCTGCTTGGTGGCTGAGGATGGGGGTGATCGAGTTGGTGAAGCTCGACCGGCCTTGGCCGGTGTGGGGAGAGTCGCCTTGGCCTTCTGTCTGGTTTTGGTCGAGGCAGATGGTGTTGGAGTTGCTGGCTGAGATGGTGCTGGGGAGTCCATCGTTGGAGCTGGGACGGACTCTGTGGACTGTGGCATTCGGGAAGTATCAGCTGGAGGAAGGTCTTGCAGAATCTCCTGGTGGTGGTGACGTTCTGCTTCTATCTGAAGCTCGCCATCGGTCAACCTGAGGCTCTCCGGCACAGGAGTTCCGAGCCTTTGGCGGGAATGGCCGGTGTCCGAGAGTGGTCCGTCTGGACGACGAAGAGGAGAGGGTTCTTCCTGGTGGTCGTCTGTCGAACTCGCCGTACGTTTTTCGGTTCCTGTGTGGAACTCTGCTCCAGGAGACCCTGGTTGTTGATCGCCTTCGACGTTTTTCTCACTCCTCTCCACCAAGCTGACGAAGTCGTTGTGCAAGACCGTTGATGCCTCCACGAACGCTCTCGCTTGCTGCAAGATCTGGGACGAGCCCAGTGGCCCTATTGGAGCGTTCGCGTTATCAGACACCCTTTTCTTGGCGACCCGTTTTGATTTTGTGGCTGTTGTTGCTGGCGCTGGTGCTCCTTCAGCAGCATTTGCGGCCGCCTTCCGACGCTTGCTCTTCTTGGCCGGTTCTTCCTCGACATTTTCATCGACCTTGCCAGTCTGCTTTTTGCTTCTTGTTCGCGCCTTGCCCGTGGACGGCTCGGCCGAGGCCGCCTCGACCAGAATGACAGGGTCCTGAGGAGCAGCAGACTTTGGAGGCCTGCCTCGCCTTTTCACAGAAACTTCTGTTGCCATCGTAGTCATATATTGTGCAAGCCTTCTATTCACGATTTTCAAGGAAGACGCGTGGTAGACGCGTGAAAAGACTGTTGCATATCGACTAAACCTGAAGTGGGTCTCAGGGGTAGTGAACAGCCTGGAGCCTTTTCTAGGGCTCGCCTTCTTCACGCTACGGCACGTGTCCCCTGTATATATATTTATATGCCATCTCTATCGCTCATGACCGTTGGAGTGTTTGTACAGCCATCAAAGCATGGGTCCATGATGGCCGAGAGGTCTCCATGAGTAACAATACAATGGCCATACCGGCGGCAGCTGTCGGACCAATGTCTCGAACATCCGTGCAGAGAGGCTAGACAGCAACCTGGGCCTGCTCTCTCCGGTTCTGCTGCATGAATGCCGGCTGCATGGACGCCAATCGCATGTGATCCGGCATCGCATGACGTAGCAGACCTAGTGGCTGGCAAGGGCATCACGCGCCATGCAAAAGAACGCCTTCGCTTTGATTTCCCTGTGCACACTCCTGACCCACCAATGGTGCTGCCCATTCTGGCTGACACGACTCGGACTTGCAATTATGGAATGCAGTTGAAGTTGCCAGAAATCAGTCCAGCGGGCCGCCGCGCGTCCCCACAGTTGGGGTGGGTGGCCGGATGGCAGGCTTTGTCTGCTCACACTCCACACCTGTTGTGCTCGTTGTGCATCGGTCCGCGACCCTCCTCCGTTCTCTTGCTGTCTTTGTCGCTCGCTGTCCCCCTACAGACCCAGGAATTCCCGCCCTAGTCGCCGCCACATGCGGTGATCTGGTGGCGGGTGATTGTTTCTGAGCCTTGCCAAAATTAGTCCATCCGAACCCTGCGCGTGACGGCTTCTGGTCGTCTTGCAAAAATCGTGCCAGAGTATATCTCCGATATTTCCAAAGCAGTCTGCCCTCACCGGTCCCCAGAATCCCTTGCTTGCCCGTCCGTTGTTCCACTGCACGCGACCGAGCGTCCATCCAATGGCCAGAGAGAAGACATGGATATGGCACTCGTCCTTTCCTTCCTCCCGACCCATCTGCTCTGGTCGTGTGTGGAGCTGTACGCGACTGGGATCCGGTGCGTCTCACCGAGTAAGAGGGTCCGCCGGATGGCCGAAGACATCGCCGTCCTCTCGAGCAAATTCAAAGAGCAGAGAAAATCATCCAAAGACACGGCGGCCGATTCGTTGAAACGGAGGTTGAACCACGCCGCTTCCTTGGTGGAATACGAGAAATGCACCACCGAGCTGGACCACCTGCAAGGACATGATCGTTGGAAACAAGAGAAGAAATCGATTGAGCCGGAATACAACCCCGACGTCATCGAGACTCACATGCGCCTCCTCCAGAAGGCTGCCCACTCCTCCGATCTGAGTGCGATGCAGTTTTTACTGAGGACGGGCCTCAGCCGTGAGCTGGGGGGCATGAACATGCTGCGGCTGTACAAACATTCTTGGTTTGGGACCAAATATCTCATCGACGACTATACCAACACGGCGATCGAGACGATCGACAAATTTGTGGACGGAGCCGTTCGGTTCAATATTCCCACGTCGGAAGTGCGGTTTTACCAGCAGTCACTGGAGGATGCATTAAAATACTTTGGCCGATCCGCTTTGACCCTCTCCGGCGGAGCCCTCCTCGGGATGAAGCACATTGGCGTGGTCAAATGTCTGTGGGAGGCCGATCTCCTCCCAGAGATCATATCCGGTGCGTCGGCTGGGAGCATCGTGGCGGCAGTCGTGGGCAGCGCCACCGACGAGCGGATGGCCGAAGTCCTCGAGTACTTTCCGGACTCGGATCTGGCGGTATTTGACCCGGCGGGAACGGGCACGCTGGGGTGGCTGAAGCAGAGAATCACGACCTTTGTGACGTCGGGGGCCTTTTTCAACATGGATAACCTGAAGAAGGTCATGCAGCAGTGGCTGGGCGACATGACCTTCCGCGAAGCCCACTACAAGACCGGACGGCTCCTCAACATATGCGTCTCGACCGCTGACAGCAACGAACCACGACTGCTCAATTATGTGACCGCGCCGGACGTCTACCTGTGGTCGGCCGTGTGTGCCTCCTGCGCGGTGCCCGGCGTCTTCCCGCCTTCGACGGTGTATGAGAAGGATCCAGTCACCAAACAGCCTCAATTATGGATGGAGAACGCCCAGCAGTTGTTTGTGGACGGCTCGCTGGATCACGACATCCCCATGCGCAAGCTGTCGGAAATGTTCAACGTCAATTTCTTCATCGTGTCCCAGGTCAATCCTCACGTCCGGACCTTTCTGGAGCCGGAAGAGCTCTTCCGTGGCTCGCAATCGACCACGCCGGCGCCGCGCTGGAGCTTCTTACAGACGGCAAAGGCGTTGATCAGACAGGAGGTCATTCACCGTGCCCAGCAAGCCGCTGACCTGGGCCTTCCGCCCCACTGGTATCGCTGGGCTTCTGTCTTGAATCAGCAATACACGGGGGATATCAACATCTTGCCAGAGATCCACCCCCACGAATACTTTCACATGATGATGAACCCGACTCCTCAATTCATGCTGGATGCCACCATGGCGGGCGAGCGGGCAACTTGGCCCAAGATGTGCCGGATTAAAAATTGCGTCGCCATTGAACTGGCTTTGCTCAGAGCCATTCACCTCCTGCGCGATAGGGTCAATTTTGGCCCTGAGGCCAGGGCGGCCCGCGAAGCCCGGCAGGTGACGAAAAGGGAGCCGGCGCAAAGGGGTCGGTCAGCGCGACCAGTATTCCTGCGTCGACGTAGCTTGAGTATCGAATCTCCTACCAATGGCTCTCCAGGTCAACCAGCAGCCACTCCGCTCACGGTCCGGCGCAATTTGAGTCTCGGCAGCATCGCGGTCGGCCAGGTTCCGATGTCGTCCGCAACCACACCCAAACATACACTGTCACCGCAAACGGGCGTCGACCAGGAATTGCTCGGCGACGCATTGACCATGACAAGCCTGACGACCTCGAGCGACAGCAGCAGCAACTGAGAGGAAGATCTTTCCTCGGCGCGACGCAAGACTGGTCGATCTGATGAAACCAACAATACCCAGCCGAATCATCCTTGACAATCAGTCTCACCATGTCAATTCGAGTGGGCATGTCACCCAAATGGTTGTATGAGCACGTTCTCCCTGCCATCAACAGACAGGCCTAACGGACAGGCCATGATGAACTCCACTTGTTGGCGAGCACTGAATTCAGACCCGTACATAGATACACCTGACGCATTTGTCCCAATGTAGCGACACAAATACAATCCATGAATATCAAGTGTAATTCCTTCCACGCCCTTCTCAACCCGTTAACTCGAGTGATTGGCATGTGTCGACTGGTGTGACAAAAGTGCGGAGTCGCTCTTCAGCATGATTGGCGCGCGTAACATTTCGCGCGTGCGCCTGCGCAGCCAGCCCTCTTCCTCTGCAGACCGTGTCCACTGGATGACCGAGACTGCTCGTCCAGCAACAATGCAAGGCATGCGCTTCAAGATGGACGGTTGATGGCAAGGAAGCGACACAGCTGTTAGACCGCTTCTGGCAGGAGTGCTGGCCTGTCAGCCATGGATCTCAAGTCGATGCTCAATGACTCCTCGACCCAGCGACATCCTCCCCGACTTCACACGCCGCAATCTTCCCAGGACCGCGACGTCGATCAAACCCACCATTACGACCGTCAGTTTGACCATCTCGCTACCCCCTATCATCCTCATGGAGGACCAGTGTCAGATCCAAAGTCGTCGGCGAATGGGTATTTTGCGATCCAGTCACCACAACAATACCACTCGGCCTCGACGTCCACTCCCAATGTCGGAAGAGCCCAGTCGATCTACGCGCAAAGTCCTGGAACCCATGGGCTGTCGCATACTCCACGAGATATTGTTCCACATGCACATGCCTCCTTTGCTCCCTCACCAACGCCTTCCATCCTCCACCCCCCGACTCCGGGGTCTGTCCACCAAACGCCGTCTTCTGCCACCTCGACGTATACCGCATTCACCGGCCCTTCCACCATCCATCCATATCAGTCGCCACGAGATGAACCGAGCTCGTCGAACGGCGTTGCGCACGCACAGACTCATCGGATGTCGCCACATGCGCAACCTCACCCACCTCCGGCGACACCTCTTGGCCCTCCTGTGTCGTACCCGCGGCCATCACCTGGCGTACAAAGGCCCATGTCTCAAGGCTATGAGAATTTCCGAAGAGCCTCGTACGGATCGGTCGGATCAACTCAGAGTCGAGATTACAACCATGGTCCGACGGCGCCACCACCTGAGCCCACGCGAAGAGACAGTGTCCAGAGAAGTTATTCCGGGGAGGAAGTGGCCCCGGGAGAGCGGGAACGAAGTGTCGAGAGTGTCAGCCCGAAGACGATCCCAAAGCCGACTCCTCCTTCTCATCCCCATCCCCACGCCAGTGCGGTGGGACATTACCCAGCTCCAGCGGCGGACGCGTACCATTCCCCGCAACCGGTGGCAGGCCATGGATTGCCTCGTCCCGCTCACGGAACGCCAGATAGGCTAGTCGACATCCATCACCATGAGACCACATCAAGGTCTTCGTCGGCCACGGCGGTGGAATCGAAAGGCATCCCTCCATTCACGTCATCCAGACCGAGTCCAGGGCCCAGCGCCACTCGGGACATTACTCCTCAATCGACACACTCATCCGTGCCTGCTCAGCCGAGCCCGCCAACGAACAGCCAACCAAATCTCAAGCGCCACGCCAGCCTCATCTCTGACCCGGCGAGGTCGCCGATGCCGCCGCGAAAACGACTGCGGCGCGATGAAGTCCCCGTTTTTGCACAGAGCGCACGACCGAGAAGACCGTTGAGATTTATCAACGATCTGCCCATCGTGCAGCCGGCCAGGAGAGAAACCACGGTCAAGAGGGAAGCCACCGTCAAGAGGGAGGTCTCAGAAGCCCCCGCCGCCACGAATGGTCAGGCCGTGGTCCAGGCGGCCCCCCCAAAGACAGAGCCGCATTGGGAGCCTTCGATTCTGAATCTCACTCCATACGAAGATCTGACCCGGCGCGTGTGTGATTGGATATATCAAGTGATTGGCATGGCTTCCCCGCCGGCCGGGGGCGCCGTTTTCGAGATTGAAGCCAAGATCGGTGCCATTTTTGACATTGAAAATGGGGAGCGGGTGACCTTGCCGGTGGAGACCGAAGCTGTCTTCAACAAAGACAGATGGAGGCGGACCAAATTTGAGAGTTCTATGGACATGGTATGACGAATTGTTTTCTGTTTCAGACAGACTGACGCGCGTGACTGACACCGCCCACAGGCACAACACAAGCAACTCAACACATTTCTGAACGAATTAGTGAAGGAATCTTTGCAAGAAGCGCAGACGTCGAATCGCGAAATCATCAGATACGACCATTCTCACGAGTGCGATGAATTTTTTGAGCTCAGCGACGAAGGGAAACGAAATCTCTCGCCTTCGATCCAGCATTGGCTCAATCCCCGGCATAAACCGCGGGTCCGAAGAACGATCGATGACGACAGCCATGCCATAAAAGCGCAAATCATCAAGTCGCGCATCGCAGATCTCGATATTTACAATCCGAGGTGCGATTTTGATTACCGGATCTCCATCTCGATTGAAAGCCCGTGGGACGGAGAATCGCACTGGTTGACGGAAACGACAGAGGGTGGCCGAGACCGGAAGAAGGACAGGATGAGCTATAGACATTTGGCCTATCAAATCGACCTGACCCAAGTCAGTTATTTGAGCACGACCAAGAAAGAGCATGAGCTGGAGGTCGAAATCAGCACCGAGCAGATCCGAATCGAGCTTGCAAACTTACAGGCGCAAAGACCGAGCAGATATGAAGAGCTCGTCCGGGGATTCCTGGACAACGTGAGGATTCTGTGTCGTAAAGGAACAGTCAGCAAACCAGTGTAACAGTGGCCGGACAAATGGGATCCGGCGATTTTGAGATGTGGGATTGAGGTCTCTGAGCATGGCGCAGACCGGGCCTTAGAACCCTAATATCCTCAGTGCTTTCTCAAAGCCGGCATATTAGTGCTCATTGTAATAGTAGAAGTCACTGCTCTCGTTCTCTCCAACTGGCGTCGTCTGTCTTTGACCGCGAGGTCCAAGAATATGAGAGCTTGTGCTATGATAGCGGCAAAGCTGTTGTCCAAATGTGGTCCGGCAGTGGCAATGTGATTGATTACCGCAGTATTAATATTCATATTATTCGCAATTTTCTTATATTCGCCTTTATTGTCAATATTCACATGGGTATTCATTTCGATGCACTAGTCACGTGCCTCTCTTTGGCATTTTGTGTATTACCTCTGTCAAATACGGCTATATAAAGCAGAAAGAGCTTTCTAATAAGGAGGCGAGGATTTCAAGAAGATGAACAGTGAGGGAAATCCTGAAGCCCGTCCGTAGAGGATCAGCCGGCAGATGAACCTGTGACGGACTGAAGCTTTTGGCACCCTTGACTTCGGACACCGTCATTGGACAGCACCTGAAGACAGCACCTGAAGACAGCACCTGAAGACAGCACCTGAAGACAGTACCTGAAGACAGCACCTGCAGACACCACCAGATCCAGTCAACGTGGCAGCACTCAACAGGCCTTGCTTTCGGAGTTCAGGTGCAAACATCAACGGCTATACCACTCCAGTGCCTAGGCAACTCTGGAATTTTGGCCCGTGAGGCTCTAGACCCGCCAAGACCTTGCAGCAGGCTGCGCAGGCTGATGTAACTGACGCCAGCACCTGCAGCAGTACTGTCGACACGTCAATTTGCCTGCGCGACCGACCTGCTTCTCCCGCTCCTCCCGCTTCCATCCACCATCCATCGCTGTTCCTTTTCTCATTCACGTCGCATTGACTTCTGTACATTAATCTTCCTCTCTTGTCCCATCGGCGCTCTTCTGCGCTGTGTCGTCGCCGGCCAGACTCATTCCGCCCGTCCCCCTTCGACGGACAGAGTCAACAGACTTTCGGGACAGACCCGGTTTCGGACCATCCACACAACTTCGTGAGCTGTGGCAACGATGGTTGGACTTGTGTCTGCTGCGGGCCTCGTCGGCTTTTTGTCCGAGCCAGATCCTGAGCTCCGGAGTTTCGCGTTGAAGCAGCTGGATAGTCAAGTCGACCTCCTTTGGACAGAGATTGCCAACTCGGTCGGCGAAATGTACGCTTTTGAGGATTTATCGCCCGCTTTGTCTCTTGCTAATGTTTGTGATCAGAGAAGCGCTGTACGAGGATGACACTTTCCCGGAACGCGAGCTGGCTGCGATCGTCGCATCCAAGGTCTACTACCATCTGCAGGAGTACAATGAGAGCATGGCATTTGCGCTCGGTGCCGGGAAATACTTTAGGCTCGACAAAGCGGGAGAATTCGAAGACACGATCATCTCCAAATGCGTCGACACCTTCATCGCACTCTCTGCGAGTCGAGACCCGACCCTGGTCGCCGCTTCGACGACCGCATCCCAGCCTCAGCTCGACACCGCCTTCAGCCAAAGTGGCGATGGCGCTGCCAGCATGTCGGCCAGTTTAACATCCCCGGTGACGCCGTTTTCTCAATCTGTGTTGCCGTCCAAGTCTCTTCTGTCGAGGCAAAACACCATCACATTCGACCCGACCCAGGCGGGAGGCGTGGAGGCTGGTGTGGCCGGATCGGCCGAAGCCATCATTCAACAGCGTGGGCTCCAAAAACAATTGACCGGTGTGATTGAACGGTTATTTGAGAAATGTTTTCAAGAAAAGCGGTATCGTCAAGTGGTCGGCATCGCCGTGGAAGCACGCAACCTCGATATCCTGCGACGCGTGATCCTGCGAGCAGCGGCCGATGAACGGAAGGAGAATGGCGAGGCCACCAGAAAGGGTGAAGAGCTGATGGATTACGTCCTGGACATCTGCATGAGCGTGGTGCAAGAGCGCGGCCTGCGGAACGAAATTCTCAAGCTCATCCTCGAGCTGTTGCACGAGATCCCATCCCCGGACTACTTTGCGATTGCCAAATGTGTCGTCTATCTCGATCAACACTCGCTGGCTTCCCGCATCCTGCGGCAACTGGTCGAAAAAGGAGATGCGCGATCGTTGGCGGTCGCCTACCAGATCTCCTTTGATCTCTACGATAATAGCACGCAGGAATTTTTGCGGAAAGTTCGGGAAGAGTTGACCGAAATGCTGCCCGATGAAGCGCAGAAGCCCGATGCGGTTGTCCAAGACGTGGACACGATGGATGAAGTCATCACCGAGAGCAAACCAGAGGAACCGATCCAGCCAGAACTCCAGACTTCTTCCGCCGTCGAGGCCCTTCTGTCGTCGAAGCCTGCAAAGATCACCACACCAGCTTCTCAGGATGCCGTCCGATCGATACGAGATATTCTCGATGGGTTGAAATCGATCCACCTCAACATCGAGTTCCTGCACAAGGCCAACCATGTCGATCTGTCGATCCTAAACCGGGTCAAAGACAGCCTGGAGGCCAGAAATTCAATCTATCACACGGCCGTCACTCTCTGCACCGGCTTCATGCACGCGAAGACGGCGAATGACAACTTTTTCCGCGAGAACTTGGAGTGGTTGGGCAAGGCCGTGAACTGGTCGAAATTCACGGCTACCGCGGCCCTCGGCGTCATTCATCAAGGGAACATCAACCAGGTGGACAGACTCCTGAGTCCCTACTTGCCCAAGACCACGGCGGCTGGCGCGCCTTCGGCAGGATCCCCGTACAGCCAAGGCGGCTCGCTCTACGCCTATGGTTTGATCTGTGCGAATCACAAAGGCAACGCCGTTGACTTTATCCGTGACAAGTTCAAGGAGGCCACGGAAGAAGTCGTCCAGCACGGCGGCGCCCTGGGGCTCGGTGTGGCCGGAATGGCCTCGGCTGATGACGATATCTATGAGGACCTCAAGGCCGTGCTGTACACCGACTCCGCCATCAACGGTGAAGCCGTCGGCCTCGCCATGGGTCTGGTCATGCTCGGCTCCGGGAACATGAAGGCCTTGGCAGACATGATCCAGTATGCCCACGATACCCAACATGAGAAGATTGTTCGGGGTCTCGCCATCGGGATGGCGTTGATCATGTACGGCCGCCAAGAAAGCGCCGACGAACTCATTCGAGGCCTTCTCAACGAGGCTGATCCCACCCTCAGATATGGTGGCATTCTGACCATCGCCCTTGCTTATGTCGGCACGGGGAGCAACCAAGCCGTTCGAAAACTGCTCCATGTCGCCGTCAGCGACGTCAACGACGATGTCCGGCGGATCGCCGTCCTCAGTCTGGGCTTCATCCTCTTCCGCAAGCACAGCAGTGTGCCGAGAATGGTCGAGCTCCTGGCGGAGTCGTACAATCCCCATGTTCGGTATGGCGCGGCGATGGCATTGGGCATTTCCTGTGCCGGCACCGGTCTGGACGAGGCGATCGACCTGCTGGAACCGATGCTGAAAGACCCGACCGACTTCGTCCGTCAGGGTGCGTTGATCGCGCTGGCCATGGTGCTCGTGCAGCAAACCGAAGCGATGAACCCCAAAGTCGGGCCGATCCGCAAGACCATGCTGAAGATTATTGGCGATCGACATGAAGACGCCATGTGCAAGTTCGGCTGTGCGGTCGCCATGGGCATCATCGACGCGGGCGGTCGAAACTGCACCATCAGTTTGCAGACGCAGACGGGCAATCTCAACATGCCCGGCATAGTCGGGGCCGTCGTCTTCACCCAGTACTGGTATTGGTTCCCCTTGGCACACTTCTTGTCGCTGTCGTTCACCCCCACCGCGGTCATCGGCGTCGACCAGAAGCTAGAGGTCCCTGTGTTCAAGTTTCATTGCAACACGCGGCCCAGCTTGTTCGATTACCCCCCTGAACAGCAAGCGAGGACCGATGAGGCTCCTGAGAAAGTCAAGACGGCCGTGTTAAGTACCACGGCTCAAGCCAAACGAAGGGCGGCCAGGAAGGAGAAGCAGCAGAGACGGGACAGCATGGATGTGGACACCGTGACCCCCGTCACCCCCAAAATCGAAAAGGCCGACAAGATGGACACGGATGATGCAACCGTGAAAGATGACGAGGGTCGAGAAGGCGAAAAGAAAGAGGACGGAGAGAAGAAAGATGGCGAAGCGACCGAGGTCAAAAAGAAAGCCGACAAGGAAAAGGTCGGCTACGAGATCAGCAACATGTCGAGAGTCCTGCCTGCTCAATTGAAATACCTCACCTTCCCGGATCATCGATACCAACCCGTCAAGAGGCCAACCGGAGGTGTCATTCTGGTCCTTGATACCGAGCCTGACAAAGAACGAGAGACAATACCGTTGACAGTCAGCAAGCCTCCGCAGCCCGCGCCTAGTGTTGTCGCGACGGGTGCTGATACCGGTGGACCGCGAGCACCGCAAACTCCCTCATACCAGGTCACCGCGCAAGAGGCAGTAGGCGGTGGCGCCGCCGCGGCGGCAGGCGTGTTGACAGTCATCGACGAGGATGAAGAGGGCGCCGAAGAGGCGCCCGTGCCGAACGAGTTCGACTATGAGACGGACGAAGAAAGGGAAGAAGATGGCGCCAAAGAAGATTAAGCAACGACACTGTCTTCAAAAGAAGTTCGCCTTTGCCGGCTCGACCCTCCTCCGGCTCGATCCCCCTTCTGGTCATTCTGAGAATTTAAGAACAGTTGTATTACTTAGCCCCGTGTCTGGAGTCGCTGAGGCGTCCAACCTCTATTACCCGGGCCTATGAGGTCGTGTGCTCTTAGCTAAAGCAAATTGTGGATAGTAGAAAGGCAAATTGCCCCGGCGAATGAAGAGTTCCATTTTCGAATTCGAGCTGATAGCGCTCACCAAATGGTTCTCGTAGTATGTACACCTGTGTAACTGTTCAACGCCAACAGCGGTGTCAGTGATGGCATCGCATGAGAGTTTCTGAACATCACACCATGCATTTATTGGATTTCCCTCCCTCTCAACTCCTCCAAGTCCTGCTCCCGGGCACTGTAACCTTCCTCTTCCCTTCATTCAACACGTCCGCCAGCTCCGTCGCCGGCTGGATATATGGGACAATCGTGTTCCGGACCATGGACCGCTGCTCAAACGCGTAGGCCAGTCCGACGAGCAGTTCCTCACTGAAGTGGGGTCCCATGAAGCTGATGCCGAATGGGATGTTGGGTGCTCGGGAGTTCAGGTTGCCGAAACCATTGATCTGCACGGGTGTGTCGGGCGGGTAAGCGCCTAAAGGGACCGTGACGACGGGGGAGCCGATGAGGGCGGGAAAGTTGGGTGAGAATTCGGTGGGGAGGACCAGAGCGTCGAGAGAGTAGTTTTGCAATGCTCCGGTGACGCCAAGGGGCCCAGCCAGGTAGGTGTTCATGGTATAGTTGGACCAGAATTCGGGGGAGGTATTGTCAAAGCCGAGCTCGAGCGCTTCGTCCCAGATCAGAGTGTCGCGTTGGGGCCAGTCTTCCAGTGGATCAGCATGGGTGAAATTGCGGACGTCGGCGAGGGAGTGCACGTTTGCCGGGTTGTACGTGAGCTGAGACAGGTATTCTTTCGGCAGATCCGTGCAGAAGTCCGCTTCAAGGACGACACTGCTGTAGTCGCCGCCATGGAGCGCATCGTAACCCGTGAAATTGGTGTTTTCCACGATCGTGGCACCCGCAGCGCGCAGAATGTCGAGAGCGGCATCGAAGACGGGAACTATTGGCGCGGCGGCAGCGGCCATAGACAGATCGATGAGATTGCGTGGCACGCCGAGGCGTTTGCCTTTGAGTGCTGAAAAATCGCAGGCTGCCACGTAGTCGGGGATGGTGTCAAATGGGATCGCATCTGTATAGTTGTCGTAGGGAGACATGCCAGCAATGGCAGAGAGGACATAAGCGGCGTCCTTGACGGTGCGTGCTATGGGTCCAACGGTGTCCTGATGTTGCGAGATGGGCACGACCAGATCGCGAGAGGTGAGACCGACGGTGGGCTTAATGCCAACGACGTTGTTGACGTCTGACGGCGACAGAATAGACCCGTCGGTTTCAGTACCCAAGGCAGCAAGGGCCAAGCCGAGAGAACTCGAGACCGCGCTGCCAGAAGATGAGCCTGAAGGATCTTGACCCGGATAGTACGCTCCCTGAGTTTGTCCTCCAATCGCAGACCAGCCATTACTGCTGTTGAAGCTCCGATAATTCGCCCACTGAGATAGATTCGCCTTGCCGAGAATAATGGCCCCGGCTTTCCTCAGGTTCGCTGCCACAGTACTGTCTCGCGGAACTCGAGCACCAGCCAAGGCATACGAACCGGCCGTGTTGTCCATTCTGTCGGCAGTGGCAATGTTGTTCTTGATCAAAATCGGAATCCCATGAAGAGGTCCGCGTATGGCGCCATTGGCACGTTGAACGTCCAACTCTGCAGCAATAGCCAGCGCGTCTGGATTGAGTTGCGTGACCATGTGCAGTGTGTTGTTTACTTCCAGAATCCGCGCAACATAGGCCTGTGGGTCGTCAGCAGGACGAGACAGTGTGATCAAAAAGGTCCCATCTGTACGTGAACGAGATCGACGCTGTTGAAGAGCCTCGACTCAAGACCTGTAATAAGGTCCTCCGTTGTCGCCTCGATGAGCGGTGGGAACGGCTTGCCATTGATCGCCGTCCTCTTGTTCAAACATGGTTGATCATAAGGAGGGGTATGAACTGACCGAGAGGCCAGGACTGACCAGGCCAACACCATCGTGGTCAAAAATAGAGAGGGCACCATCCTCGGTGTCGTGAAGCGGTGAGCGGCCATTGGGAGCGACGGCAAGAAAATTTTCTGTCCTGTCGGACCGTCAAGACCATCCCTGCCTTCCACACTCTTCAGAAAGCTCTTGCAGCCAGAGCCGGTGATGACGTTCCACGGTCTTTGACACTCAGCCCTCTAACTCTGCAAGGCAGGACCATAATCGGCTTCTCGCATTAGACTCGGAACTGTGATCGGCGCAAGGCGGCTGGCCGAGCGCCACATGGAGAATGACCCCACATTCAGCCTCCTGAACTGCCTAATTTGGAAGTCACACCGGATTTGCTCTGCGAGGCATTGAGCTGTTAGTCGTGAGATCAACACCGGCCATGACCGGGGTCGTGCATCGATGTGTCGAAATGGATTGTTGAATCGGTCAGAATGCAGCAGGTGAGCTTTTCAGTGGTCTGGCGGTAGGAACAGGTCAGATGGTTTCGATGTTGCAGGATGCATCCCTATCGCTTTGCCTGCCGAATCCCCGAAACAAACTTTCTCACCTCGCGCAGCAGTCCGACCAGTAAAGGCACGCCGATCGGACCCAGGAGGGGAAGGTATACGGCCACCTTGTGCTCATCTGGAAAGTACACTTGGCCGACCATAGACTTATCAAAGAAGGCTCGCTCGCTATCTTCAAAAGCAAGCGTCGCATGTGCAAGCGCCGCATTCCAGCGACTCTCCTGAAAAGCATGGGTCGAAGCGGTCAGATTGCTGATCGTATTTTCCACCAGTTGAGACACGTGCCGCGGGATGGGAATATTGTTCAAATGCTGAGCGAGCCGCGCAAGAGATCCTAAACTTGAGGCAGCCTTGAGGTAGAGGGTGAACACGGTTAACCGCGTGTGTGCTTGCAAACGGAATTGAAGCGGTAAGGGTCTCCCTTCAAAATCGGACTGAAGAACGCCCAACAAGGATAACAGTTGAGCTGAGAAGGTCTCGAATGATTCTCCCAATACATCTCGGCTGAGCTGGGATGGTGGCGCCAGGAGTCCCGTCACCGGAGCAGACAAGAGGGGTGGATTGAGAATGAGAATGCCGCCCCACTGTGGAATCAACCAAGACGTTCCCTCATGATCCTTGATCCTCAAGGGCGTCTGATCTCTGGCAGGGACGTAAAGGATGAAGTTGACGGTCGGGCCACTCCCAATTGAAGGTGACAAGGGCCACTCGGCTGCATTAACAAATGCCGTCAAATCGTGCTGCTCGAGGAAACGCCCCTCTCTGCCCTCTTCGGTTTGTGGCCTGATGGCAGGCGAGAACGGTGAATACAGCTGAATCTGGCTCGTAATGCTGAAATTTGCTGTCCTCGAGAGCGCACGCACGAGTGGATCTATATGGTCGCTTAATGCTTGCCGGATGTCCCAGTTTGACGGGACGCCTTCCGCGGTGAAAAGGGAAAAGGTCAGATGATATGTGGGAGAAGATTTAAAGGCCCGACCTAGTTGCCTCTCAATCTCGGCGACGTCGCTATATGGTTGCGACTTGAGGAAGGCCAGCGCTTGGTGGCTGTTGCTTGCAAGGGAGACGATGTGCAAGGCAGCCGCGATCTGCTCGCTTTTAAATAGGTCATTCAGTGATTGTGCCAGATCCGTCGGAACGGCCGATTTGGAGTTGTCCGGAAATTGCACCTTTGCAATAGAACCGCGAGGTTGTAGTTCAAACTTGTACGTGTCTCCACCCGGTTCGAGAATGATATTGAGTGCGGGCTCGCTCCCGCTCAATTGCAAAGGATCGGCACCACAATCCATACGCCACCTCGGAATATCGTTGTCTTCGACAAGGTTAGACGACAGCCGTTGAACAAGATGCAGGCGCTGGTGAAGGATCGGGTATTCGTTGAGATCGTCCAGTGCTTGCTGGGTATCCTGCACCATTTGGAACGCGTCGGCGCAGGCCATGTGAGGGGCGGCGATCCATATCTGCAATGGAATCGTAGACAGGCCATTCTGCCACCACGGCGTTAGCACAGCAGCTCCGTGAATCGACTGGTAGACAAACCGATCGCTCCGCCCAGTTGATCATTTCTTCAAGTGGCAGACTCGCCCGGTATATGGACGTTGTCTGCCACCATGTTGGGAGGCCGAGAAAGATGATGACCGCCCAAAAGGACAGAATGACTTTCGTCCGAAGCTGCACGGCTTCTGCCTTCTCGGGAGGAGGCCGCCTTTCCGCCAGAGCGGTGCTTTCAGACGCCTCTGCTGTGGCCTCCATCCTCGATGCTGCTGCCTCCATCCTCGACGCTGCTCGTCACGATCTCCGATCCATTTTCATATAACGCGCACAAGACGAGGGAGTGACGGCCCGCCCGGACTCTACCGACTCTATGAAGTCTAAAATAAAATCTTCAGAAAGAAATGTACTGTACAATTCAACGGAGAACAATCTGGCCCTAGCAGGCGTCACGAATCATGTCTTGGCAGGTACCGTGCCTTCCTGACTCTGCTCTCTTGTGCTTGAGCCTCGAAAAATCCCCAGAGCTTTCCGATCGCGCAAGGCAAAGACACCATCAGCTACCTTGGCTTTATCGAGACTTACAGAGAGGGTACGGGAGGCGGTGGAGTACATCCGGAGAAAGAAACGAGATTGAGCCATTAATATGTACAAAATTTTCCGAGCTTGCTGTTGGTCGGACTCACGCTTTGGTTCCTCTCGAGGATCGGCATGGGTTGGTCCTAAACAGATTTGCTTCACAAAGCCTGGATACCAGTCAAGGACTTTCTGGGACCAGGTTTTCAGCGCGACACTCGGCCCGTGTCCGCTTCGGTCCCTCTCGCACACAAAGAATCTTTCTTTTTCGTCGACAACAATCTTCAAAGCTATTTCGGATGTCTCTGGCTACCCAGCATTTCTGCCATTCACGATTTCATCAAACGTGACGTCGAGGGATGAGGCTGGTTATCCCACGCGTGCCCGGCTCACCGTTGGGTACGAGAAATTTGGCCTAGAAGAAAACTGGGACAGCGTGGTTCGATGTGATCCCGTTGGTGGCATCGTCGAAGCCAGAAGCAGTGAGCACAACAGCCAGGGTTTATTCGATGTTTTAAAGACTAAATGGCAGATCACGGCGTGCCCAGGTCTGGAAGAAGAGACGACGGTGAAGTTGGACGTCGATGTCAAATTCAGAAACCCCGTCTACGACCAGATGTTTGCCCAAGTTGAGGGGAAGGTAGCGAGCACCATGATTCTGGCCTTTGAAAGAAGAGTAGAAGAGCTGGAAAGAAAGAGGAGAAAGCCTTGAACAAGAGCGCGGTGCAGGATCGATGTCACACTCGGATCCTCTCCAGGCAAGCCTCAAGACGCAGCACGAACAGAGAAGTTCCGATTCCGACACACTCTCGCAAAGCACTGACGGCCTGTCCACTGTCGGCCTGTCCACTGTCGTCAAACCGTACCTGGTGGGTCCAGCAGGATGGTCTCGAAGGACGACGCAAAAGATCTCCCCATGGCGTACACAAACATCACTCGGCTAGATGCCGTGGACCTAGAAGTCAATTTCATCCGAGGCCGCAGAGGAGCACACCGAGCGCTCGCCCGAGCATGTTCAATCGAGATAGCAGACATCCACATGGGGATCCGGCATTGCTACAGAAGGTGTGACTCGACATGATGACAGTTGAATCTGCAGCCCCCTGATGTCGGGTCCGGAGGGCTTCTCCTTTGTCAGGCCACTGCTCACCTTTCGATGGCGAGAAAACCACCGAGTGATTCGGGCTAGCCATACGGATGCAGTCACAGAGTCACTTCACAATGCTCGTAGCGCCCGTGTCTTCGATTGCTGGTATGTGCAAAGTGCCACGAAGATAGGAGGTCCTGTCCTGGCAGGCTGGAAGTCTAAATGGACTCCACGAGCTTTGGAAGCGAGGTCGATCGTGTCTCTCCACCACTCCCTTGGGTGTTGGATAGGCCATGCTGGCCATTCGCAGGGCGATCCTAGCCGCACAGCCGTGTGAAGACGGCCAAGATCACGACGACGCCGGTGGAGAACTCCTGTGATAAACAAAAAAGACTCGGGTGCGCATGGGTCAGATAGTTTAAGGTCCAAAGCTTCGGCGAAGAGTTTATGAGCTCGCTAATGTGGCCGCAATTCCGGTCACCAATGATGGAGTGGGAACATGGTGAACGGACTTTGAGCACTTGTTCCGAGGCACCGGTTCTCAGCCTGTCACCCCGCTAACGGCATCCCAATGCAACAACCTCCACCACTCACACCTATTATCACACTCCCTCCGCCAATCACTCCTTTCTTCTATGATGCCCTCATGCTGATCTCACAATGGACGGGTCTCACCGCCAAGCAGCCGGTGAGATGCTCCTCACGAGAGAAGGTAATGCATGTCGGCATGCTGCGGCCTGATGGCCTTTAACTACCCCAAAGAGCCAACGGTTCATTATCGATAGAACTTCCTCACTGCTGTTTCATATGTAGCGGGTCTCCCGCCGCCTTCGATGCCATGGCCGGCCGGCTTGACCGCCCTGCTGCGACCGCCGCTGTTATCTACCTCGGCCTTTGCTTCCTGACCCTCATCCGGCTCTCCGCTGCGCTCCAGTCGGTCGCGGGTTCTCCTTGCGAGTCCGTGTGCGCGGGAGCGGGCACGCTTGAGGAGGATGTCGTCTGCCTTGACGGCGACTACCAATCCACGGTCCAAGGACGAGAGTTCGAGAGTTGCGTGACCTGCCAACTGAACAGCACCGCGGTTGATACCGCGACGAACGAGACTGATGTCGAGTGGGGACTGCGTGAGCACGATTTCGGCCGCGCATCGCAAAACATGTGCTGACATGGTTCATTCCAGTCAACCTGCGCTTTACGCTCTCCTCTTGCATGTTTGGGTTTCCCGAGGAGCACGTTTCCATCAGCAGCCCGTGTCAAGTGAGCTGCCAACCACTGAACTCGTCCATTTCGTTCGGCATTTCCAACGATTCGTCATCCTTCTCGCCCCAGCTCGGCTTCTGCAACGTTGGAATATTTACCGATACCACCATCAACAACTGCGCTTTTTGCTACAGTCTGATCCCGGAACAGATATTCACGGCCAATTGTGTGCATCCAGTGTCTGTGTTGAGAGGGAGTCGCGCTGATTGTTTCTAGTTCTACAGGCATTACATATTGCCTGTCGACAGGCTCCGATTGCAGGAAAGTCATTCTATCCAGAGGGTGCGTCGATCTTCAACGCGACATTGATCGCAGGCCCAGCACCGGCCTCGAACAACGGACCGTCCCATTCGGGATTACGGGGCTGGAAGCTAGGACTTGCCATCGCTCTTCCCATCGTGGGTGGCATCCTCCTCATTGGCGCCTCTTGCTGGAGCTGCTTCCTTTTCACACGCAGACGACGGAGACAGATGGCGCAAACCGGACGGATGAACAGAGTGCACAATGCTTTTGCGGATGGAGTCTTGACTTACAGCCCTGTCTCGGCAAAAATGGCACACTGGAGCCAGGTCGAGCCGGCGAGAGAAATGGCAGCAATAAGCCCGAGCCTTCCACATGCGAAAGAGCGAAGCCCTGGTCTGGCCCAGGGCCGATGGAGTCATGCCACTGGGGCGAGTGGAAAGGGAGACGACCAGAGAACGCCGTTGAGAAGTAGTTTTCAGAGAGACGAGGTCGGACCAGGGACCGGACAGATTCGAGACCCTAATTTGCACGAGCAGTACTTTGGGGTTGGAGATGACGAGGAAGAGATGACCACAGCGGCGGCGAGCAGAGGACTCGGCTTGTACGATGGCGGTGCAGAGATGGCACACGCTCGGACCGGCGGTGATGAGAAAGGTCATTTTATGTGATATTATAGCTGGCTGGCCTGATTTTGATGATTTGACGAATGTAAAAAGACCTGACGTGACCGCCGAAGTATGAGGAGGAGCAGAATAGAAGAACCTTGCCCGATGTGTACGACTGTAATAGAGATATGTCGCCCACCGCTTTTGATGCCATTATACTCTCTCTAACCTGGTCTGTTCTGGCCGAACTAGGATTCCCACGGTGAAAGAACTCATCCAGATACGAGTCAAACCGCCGACTTTATGAGCTGTTGCACCGTACATACGACATCTTATGCTTGCGAACAGCGGCACATCACGCAGAGTGGTGTTGTAGGAACAGAGTCTCAGTAAAAGGGGTTTTCGGCTGCCAACCCAGTTGCAGACATTTCGCTTTTTGACTCCCACCACTAGCGCCGTAGAATATGTGTTGGTTCTCCAGTGGGTGGCACAGTGCATGTTCTGTTGGGTGCTTGCAACATGATTATCGTCGATGCCATGTTCAAATGTTCATTCATCCACCGTAAACCCTGTACAGATCCGGTTATCCATTCATTCACTCATTGCTATCTGGCATCGATGTTTCATCCGTACACGAAGATCCTTCAGCCTGTTCATTCGGCCTCATTATTCACCGTTGCCGGGAGGGGTCAGGAAGTGGAGTTCTGCGTCCAGTCTGCCGCTGAAGGTTGGATCTGAAGTGCGATCCATATCCAGATCTGGAGTCAGACTACCTTGGATCCGGCGCTTCGCCTCTCGTCTCTCTTCCATCGTGACACTGCTTTCGTCTTTCTTCATATCTGGAGTATGAGGCTCAACACCCGGGGAATGGCCGATAGACATACCAACACGGACCTGTCACGGCCGTTAGCAGGGGCCGGGCGTTCAAAAGAAGTCCACATGTCCAGAGCTTACCAACGTCTCAAGAGCGCCGTTACTGTTCTCGACCAAGTCGTAGTCATAGACCATCTTGCCAGGTTCGAAGAACAAGAGCACGGTACTGCCGCCAAACTTGAAATAGCCCAGTTCTTCCGCTCGTTTGACGCGCTCGCCGGGCTTGCGGGTGATGACGGTGGATCCGACCATCATGGCACCGATGCATACAAACATGACTCTGCCGTGAGCGACGGAGTCGATGGGGACGACAACTCGGACGTTTTCGCCGTACACGTCCAAGGCCGATCGGATGGCCATGGGATTGACGGTGTAGTACTCGCCTTCGATCGTCTTTGGCGTGCCCAACACGCCGTCAACGGGCAGGTGGAAACGATGATAATCTTGAGGGGCCAGTCGGAAGATGCCCATGCTACCACCCTTGTATCGCTTTGCTTCCAAGGGGTAGGCGTCACCGAACAACTTCTCGATGCTGTAATCTCTCCCCTTGACCCAAATTCTCGTGGCGTCGTCGATGGTGTTGAAGACGACGGTCCGGCAGTCCGCGGGCGAGACAATGACCTCTGGTCTGTCTGGCGCGCTGGGCGGCCTGGCGTCCGGCTTCAGAGCGCGATAGAAGAATTCGTTGAAGTTCTTGAACTGACCGGTCGAGAGCAGGACCTCGGACATGTCGAGGCGATGGAACGTGATGAAGCTTTCGATCTGACTGGCCGAAGCGGGATCGTCATACTTCTTGCCCTGTTTGATGGAAAGGGACTTCAGCATCTTCTTGATTCGCTTCTTTTCCATTTCCCTGGCTCCCAGCGCCTTGTAAAGGAGACGAATGCCGATTCGAACATAGACCGACATACGTTCCTCGTTGATTTGCCCCGTGATGCGGTCCTGGACGAGAATGTTGGCGCTGTTCGCACCCAGCTTGTAACCTCCGTAGCTGATTTTGGTGATGACCTTTGAATACCATTTTCGCTGTGCCTGGCTTTGAGTCACAAAGTCTCCCATGACCAGAGCGTTGACCTGTCGCCAGTCGGAGCTGGCGCAAGTGGCGATGTGAGTGACTATGTCAGCGTCGGTGCGCTTGTTCAGTTTGGGTTGGTGGCAGAAGGGGCATTCCCGTATTTTAATAACGTGCTCCTCGTCGGGAAGATCACTTTCGAGAAGCCGACCTTCTTCCGCAGCGGTACTGGGGTTGCCTTGTGGAATCGCCAGCACGGTTGTGCGCGAGTCATCCTCTTTCGTCAAGCTGATCACGCCGTCTTCTGCTCGCGGAGGTGGCTGGTCGCCTTGCTCGTTGACGGTCACGGAAGGAAGAGAAGGGTCAGTCGGCGCCAGTCCCTTTCCGTTCTCTCCCACACCCTTCTTTTCGCTGATCCTCTGCACCTCTTCTTCGAGACAGATGACGGCCTGGTCAAAGGACAAGTCGACTTCGCCCACATCTTCGTTTTCCGCGGCGAATTTGGCAAAAAAGCCGTCGATTGTAGACTCCCGCAGCGTCGATCCCAACGTCTCGAGCATGGTTGCGAATTCGATTTTGCTGATTCGTTTACTCTCGTCGGTATCGTATTGCTTGAGTATGACTCGCCAAAACTGTTGCCTCAGCGCATTATATGGCATATACTTTCCACGGATATGCAGCTCGGGGCTATGTTTATCTTCCCACCGCTCTTTGTTTTTGAGCTCCAATGGGATCGTATATTCAATCATGCTGGGATCATCGCTCGGCTGAGACGTTGCTGAATTCTCGTTGGCAGGAGTCTTGACACCGTCTCCATTCGGGTCCGGTGGCACGCTGGTGGGCGCGGGCGGTCGACCCGCATCATTCGAATTCACACTCTGCAACGACACCTGGGAGTCATCCCTTTTCAATGCAGGCCGACCTTGCTTGAGGTTACTGGATGAAGAGGTACGAGACAAGGGCAAGCGAAATCGAGACTTGCCCTCCTTCTGCGAAGTGGCCGGAGAATATTCAAGGGGCTCTGGCAACTGGTACAATCCCGTATCCGCATCGTGCCCCGGCGCTGCCTGAATCATCTTTGGTACGGGAAAGGATGTTGATGCGACAAAATCGTTTCCGGACAGCTTGTCTCGATCAATGACAGTAAAGGTGAGAGAATAGCCCGTTTCCTGCCGCATGATTTGGAAGACCATCTTTTCATTGTATACCGGGTTGAGGTTGTGTCGAATCACCTTTGTTCGGAGGACTTTCCGCCCCAGCGCGGTAACGACAAAAGGATCCATGTCAAAGGAGGTGCGCGTCACTAAGTGAGGTGTTAGATCGAACGAACGAGCGGCGAGCCCAGCACTTACTGTTGCGTTCGGGCGGCAAGTCGGTGATCTTGAGCACTTCCATGAAAATGATGCCAGAGACATCACTGTCTTTACCAAGAAAATCGTAAGCTCGGGCGGCAATCGACCGGCGGCGAAGGACCGCCAGCCTCTTTTTCTTCTCTTTTTTGTCGACGACTGGCACCGCTTTGGCCTTCAATTCGACCTCACTCACGGGCTCGATGTCCTCGTCGTAGTCTTCCAGATCCTCTTCAGCCTCATTTTCGTCGAGGTTGGTCGACACCCGTGACAAATCATCGTCTTCGTCCTCGGCGCCAATGTACGATTTGAACTTCTTCTCGATCTCCTCCGGACTCGCCGACGGATTGGCCGCGTCGACGATGGAGAACTGCATGAGAACCTCCCCCGACACTTCGCCCCTTTTCTTTCCTTTCCTTCTTGACTTTAGTTTGTACCATTTCGGCTACAGTGGCATCAGCTGAAGAGATGTTGTCGGGGGGATGGAACACTCTCACGTCTTGCTGAATTTGCCCGTTGGCAAAAATGTCTTCGACAGGAATGTCGAATTCTCCCATGTAGTCTTTGCCGAACCGGTCCTTATCCCAACAGATGCATTCCAGGAGGGGCACGCCGGTCAGAGGCATGTCCAAGCATATCTTCCATTCCGGGTTCAGCGTCTTGCTAATGGACGGCGTCGACTGTTTCGAATTTCCAAGGCTGACGACAAGGTACTAGACGGCCGTTAGAATAGCCTGATGATATCATTCATGGGAAGACTGCGTACAGGGTCAGAGGTACCTGTCCGGTCCTTGGCAGCGAGATTGCGGGCCTGGGAAACGGCATCAGTCCGGTCTTCTGAGTCAATGATCACCGCCGTCGCACCTTGACAACGTAGACTTTCAAGATCAGGGGCTTCTGATCGCCGGCGGCCAATGTGCTGCCACTACTCGAGTACCCTGTGGGACTGGGTCGTCGATCGACCTCTCCAGCGGGCGCTGCTGTCGGTTCCTTGGTCTTGGACGAGCCGCGCTGACTGATGCGGTGAGGTAAAGATATGTGCACCATGATGGGCGCTCACGACGAAGAGATGCCGCTTGGTCGAGCTCAATGGCGGGGTTGAGGTCAAATAGACGGGATCACCCTCACCCGCAGTGAGTGCGCCTGAGTCGGGTGGGGGGCGGTCTCAGCCACTAACAGAGGGGGGAACGGGACGAGTACAGCGCCGCCCTGAACTGTAAGATGGTGCTGGGCGGGTTCGACGAGTGTGAGGATCAATTATATGCCTTCGGCCCTAGACGGATCACCATGCGCCGTAGGGTGGTGGAACCATCATCGACGACACAGACGCAAGAGTCGAGAAGTGAGAGCATGATGGCATAGCATAAGCCTGGTTGGCCAGACCGAGTGGGGGAGTCGTTTGACAAATGCATCTGCCTTGCTGCCTTGGCATCTCAAGCAAAGTAAAACCTGCTCCGAGCTCACCCAGACGGTGCCGCTTTTAAAACCTGCTGCTCGCGGCACACCCTCCTCTCCCTCTACTCACCTTTCGACTCACCCTTCAACTCACCCGCCCCCTGATGGTCCCGTTCATTCTGTAGTTCTCCTACGCGTCCTCGTCCTAGGCCAAGACCACTCATACAGTCACATTGCCTACCCACGCAGAGCATAAATGGACATCTTGAGGTTGTACTTTTATTGGTCTGACTCTCCTTAGTGACAGATCCTTGACATCTTGTGCCTAGTGCCAGCCACCGTAGTGATTCTTGTGAATCAGCTTCTCTGAAAGACTCTCTGTTTGCTGATCAGACAGTACGGAGCTGCCTTTTTGCCTCGTCTGTATGTACCATTTGGTTGGATGAATTGTCGTGCCATTGTTGATATCGTAGCATTGGCTCTTTTGCACGATACACAATGATCCTCGTCAAGCAGGAAGCCTGCCAGTGATGAGCGGAAGCTGTACTCTAGTGAATCCACCTTTGTTTTCATGCTCGCCTTGGTCGGCAAGGCTAGGCCGTATACCAAGGTACGTCTCCATTTTTCGTGTGACCATGCCCAGGCTCTCACGTTGAGCATCGGGCCAAAGCTCCTCCCCATCGTCCAGTCAAGTATAGTCGTTGATTAGCCTTCTCGAACCATCAGTTGCAAATTCAAATCTGCTCAGTTCGAGAGCCTGACGTTGTTTGCCGCCCGGTGCCTGGCGGCCCACAACACTGACATAAGCGAACCGGCGCTCTTCTGGTGGCAGGCCCGCATACTGCGACTCTGGAGAGTCCTTTGAGAAAGAGAGCTGATATTCACCCTCCTCGACCGAAATGGCTTTCGCAACCACACGGTCCGGCGCGACAAATGCCCAAAGGTTTTCTTGCCGTGGAGCCTGACGCATCAGACATAGCGCTTCTCGTCTCAGTATCGGGTCTCGGCATTTGGTCGCACAGAAGTACAATAGTGTGATGACTCCGGGGTCAAAACTGGATAGGAGTTGAACCTTTGTGGATTGGGCGCTATGCCTGAGACAAACCGTGGCGTGCTCAACAATTTCAGCAAAGTGGTCCATGTAATCGTCGAAGATGGTCTGGCGAGGGCTGACGCATGCTGCCAGAGATGTGTAGCAGACTGCCCAATACATCAAAAGGTACGAACCTATCCAGTCGGTCTCCACGTCGGGCGTCCGACTGCCTATGGCAGTGAAAGACGCTTTCCATTGCATCAATTTATCCAACAACGACTGGCGTTGTGACAAGAACAAGACCTTCCCGGGCCATCGTCTTTGATGTGAGGAACAAAGTCCGCAACTCGGATCACTTCGTAACAGTGATACACCAGACTGTGAAATTGGACTCTAGCCTCGTTGAGCGTAGGGGATCTGGATAGGACTGCCTTGCTGACTTCGTCATTGGCAACCCACCGAGGCGGTAGAGCGTTTCCCAAGGTGGCGATAAGAACGGCCTTCCTCAACACGAATGGTGCCACCACTTGATGAACGGCTTGGCCTACGGTCGAGTTCTGTCTGGTGTGAAGCGACGTAAGATTTTCAGCCAAAATTTTACCGCATCTTTTCACCAAATCGGTCCCGGTCTTGACATTTCGTTGCTGGAATTCCACTGATGCGAACAGTATACAGCTCAAGACAACAACGGAGTCATCCATCTGATCACGCTCAGCCAGCTGTCGAACGTTCACGATGGCTCTGTTATAGAATCTCAGTGCCTGTCGATGCTCTCGGTCGGTGACTTTGGTCAGACCTGTTGAGTCAAATGTAGTCGTGAGCGACGTATATGGGACGTGCTCGAGCAGCGAACTGATGCACACAACAGTATCCCAGACAAAGTCATATGTCTGAGCGAGCCGAGGGACTAGGTCCTTCCAAAAGCCAGCATCGACAGCCCCTGCAAATATGGGTGCTGCGCGATGCGTGAAGTAATGGAATGCACGACGTTCATCCTCACCGTGCTGCGGTGCAAGGAGAGAGACCTCCGGCTGCGGTATTGGAGTGGTCGACCGGCTGATGGGTTGATCATGAATGAACCGGCATTGGCGTACAACTGGCCCTTCGCACTTGCGGCCAGACTCTGTGCACCTCCGACAATATGGTCTTGTTTCATCACATTTTACTCTTCAATCCTAGCCCATGTGAGCTTTATGCAAGATGATCTTAAAGGTAACCATACTTGCAGGTTAAGCAACCATTTCTGGACTTCTCGTGACCAGCACGTCGTGGTCGCATGTGGCTGTTCATGTGGAGCATCATTGGCCTCGTTCGAATACTGGCATAAGCTTAAGTTGGACAACATGGACTCGGCAGAATCACTGTCCATAACACCGATACCTTGACACGTGAGGACCAATGAACTGTGAACCGAAATAGGGGAGCGTTGACTACCCAGTCAGGCTCGGTTCCAGGTCGCCTTGCAGCCTTTGTCAAGCACCGAATCCCTAGTCAGACTCATGCGGACTGATGTCGAGGTAAACAAGTGCAATTCTTGATCTAGCATGGAGAACAGGATGAGAACAGTGGGAGAAGGAAGACGGTCAAATTTGCTGGAGGCATGCATCTCGAGTGTATCCACAGCCTATCGTGTGCCCATCGGTGATTGGCGAGCTCGTGTATTCGAGCTCTTCGGGCTTAGTCTGTGGCTAAGTTGGAACAGCTCTAACCCTTTCTGTCATAAGTATCCACCGTCAAAGCGGTCACTCCACTGGAAATAGACCCAGATCTGGCGGTATCTGCACCGAAGATGTGGTTTCGCAAAGCAAAGAATCCTGGCCATGAACTGGCAGGAAATGGCGGGTGGATTCTGGAAATCCCGGTTGGCTGGTGCCAGTGCTCTGTGTGAAGACGAAAGCCAATTGAATACTGCCTTTTAGTGCCATCCAGTGACGGAAGTTGGAGTCCCAAATAGGCAAGAGGCAGCTTGGCGCTCGCTCCTCATGTAAACAGTAGGTGGCCTGCGACAGTGCGCGCATTTATACACGTGCAACACCAGTCTAGTCGCGTCGCATTGTGCAAAATCCAGTGTGACTGAAAGAGTTTTTTCGTCAGGGCTTTTGGTGTGGCATGGATTCCAGTCCTTCGCGCCGCGACCTCGGCATGTAACTGCGGCCGACTCGAAACACGAAACAAACACGACCTTCACCAGCGGCATCTTCGGCCCAATGACGACTCTCGTCGCTCGTCAGCCATTACATCCTCTGCCCATGTCATCAACACAAAGACCATCGCGGCGACTGAGTGCTCGTCTACAGGAGAAGGATGACGCTGGCGCTCCAGTGATAAATGGGGCATACCTGAATGGAAGGCACAGCAAGAACTTGGCCCGCTTGGATTCGTCACGACCCGAGCCGGATGTTGGTGCAAATGCACGAAAGCGGAGGAACGGTGAGAGAGTATAGCACTCTCATGCGTGTGGAAACGCTGACCCGAGAACTAGAGTATGACGAGGAGGATGATGGCTTCACGTTCACGCGCGTCAACAAGAGGAAGAAGAGAACGGTTGTATCAGAAGGGAAAGATGTGTCCGCACCTGCTCCTCCTCCCCCGCAAAAAGACGCGCATCAGGCTTCGAGTGTCAAAGTCGCGGTGGTCAATGGCGGGGTGATACAGCCACTGAAGACACGGCGGACCAAATTGTCGTTTTCCACCCCCAATCCGAAGGAAGAGGCCCCGGTGCGGCGGTCCAAGCGACTCTCGAGAGACCACGATCAGCAAGATCGAAGCCCCCATCCCACCGCGCCACCAAAGGACCAGCAAAGGTCGGAAAGCCAGGCGCCTGCCGGGGTGGAAAAGCCACTGCCTCCACGGGAAAGAGATGAAGCTACGGCCCATGCGGCGGCCGTGAAGGGACAAAATATTCCTGTCCATGACGACCATTCTGCAACGAAGATAGCGCTCCCCTTTGCCGATACCCCAGTCATTAAACGGAACAAGGCCATGCGAGAAGGAAAAGGGGGGAAATCAGAGCGACGAAGCAGCTTAAGCCTTCGAGGTCGGAGAGCCAGTTCCCTGATCGAGACGGGGAACTCTAATGGTGGGTGTGACCCGTTCGACGATTGGGTGTTATGCAGGACTGACCATGATCGCAGCGCTCCCACATCAGGAAGTGGAAATTCCTGATTTTTACAAACATATCGAGAGCGACGGTCTCCCCGAGCCCAGACGCATGCGACAGCTGTTGACTTGGTGTGCCACGCGAGCTCTTGACGCGAAGCCGATCGGGACGGATTTTGAGGATTCGAGTGCAAGATCGGCTGGTAAGTCAAGGCATCTGCTCCTTCCATTCAGGGGCTAAGTCTGTGCAGCTCGTGTGATTGAAGAAGAATTACTCAAAGATCTGGCCAACCGTTCTGAACTATCAGACTGGTTTAGCCGGGAGGATACGCCTGCGTGGTCGACGCCACTGCCAGAACGGCCCAATCCAAAGAATGTGCAAAATTCCGAGAAGATTGCGGAGCTTGAGGAGCAAATCAGAAGGTATTTATTTGTCGCTTTGCTGTTTCGTTCGCTGTGATTAATAGGATGCAGGTGGCGGACAGAAAAAGAAGCACTGGAAGCGTTGCTCCGACCACCAGCCGTCGTCACACTAAGCACGCACTCTGCCTCAATATCTTCAGATCACAGTCAATTGGATCGATCACTCTTGTCTGACTCGGACACAGCAGTGTGCGAGGCGCTGGACGCAAACACGATCAGCTCTGCACAGGTATCCGATCGTCTGAATGGAATCAAAGCGACGCTCGGTCCAGCTATCGATGCCTTCACCGATGGGATTCACCAAATCGATCAATACCGTGGCGCTGCCGAGAATGTCGCCGGGCGAGTGCTCGCCATGTGCGCAGAGCAGTTGGCAAACAGAGAAAGAGAGGGGAGAAAGAGAGCTCTGCCTCAAACGGAAAGGAGCCCGTCTCGCGACCTGACTGGCGTATTACGGAGTCTGAGCAGACTCGACCGATGACAGCACGCTTCCCTCGCAGTCCACCACGAATGTATATGATGAATGTACTGATGACATCCTTTCCGCATGTGCGCGGCCATGATTGAAGGCATCCAGCGCCTCGGCACATGGCGCTCCTTAGATCCAGCTAGTGTCAAATCCGCAACCATTTTACCAAACTATCAGTGTCCCAGCTCCTGTTGTGAAGGACGAATTGATCTCAGTGGAGCAATTCAGCCCTTGAATGACACCGCCCGCTGATCTCTGAGTTTTCAACGCTATCGGCGCCTGCCCTGTGGGTATTTGTATGCTGAGGTGGGATGGTGCCCAAGGCCTGATTGATTTAGACCGTCGCGAGGTAAGGGCATCTATCTTGGGCGTCGATATGTGATCGGGTTCAGCGCGCCGACGAGGGCAGGGCAGTCTATGTCGCCGGTTGTTCTGTTTCAGCCTGACAACAAAACGAGCTGTCCACTTTCAGAATACTCAAGGCTCACGTCTCTTTGCCACAGCTACACCTTGACGGACCCAGCTTCCCTTGCGATTTTGTGGCCGCATCAGCAGAAATGTCGACTCCTTAATCAGGGAGTGAGCAAGTCGGATCATGCCCTCACTGCACCAAAACCCGGAGGAATGCAGCTGTCACCGTTAACAGACACGTGAGGAGCAAGACAATCCCTTTGCATTAGTTTCGGGAGATTCAGTCAGGAATGAGAGACATGAAGAGACGGTGAGCGTGGAAGGTCATAGAGCGATACGCGTGTCACGGCCATGGAAGGTACTCAGAATGGTGATGCATACTGACCGAGCTGGCAAATCACAGCACTGGAAACCTTTAACTTGTATCAATCGAAGCATTGAGCAAAACAAAACAATTTCCTGCAGCCCCAAATCTGATGGCGCGTGTAAATGAATCGTGATGGGGAGTGAAGTTGATACCGCCGTGCTCGTCGAGACAACTTCTTAATCCACGGCTAACTTTTTTGGTACATCCTCACTGCCAACAGAGCTGGTGGCTGGCGTCATCTTGATCTCTGGCCCCGTCGTAGCATCGTCATCCTCATCCCAACCATCATCCGGTGCATTCTCGTCCCAATGGTCGAGCTCTTCCTCCACTGATCGCTGAGGGGCGGCCACAACCCCCGTTTCCTGGCCTTCGCTGGTTCGGCCAACGTCTCCATCGGCTCCAGGTATGCCGACTCCTTCGCCAAGTTCCACGTCTTCTCCCTGTCCGGCGAGAGCAGAGTACTTTGCCCTCCGTCTTCGCTCCGCGGCTCGGCGGTGGTAGGCGCTGGCAAGACCCAGGGCACACAAACTTCCTACCACATTGGCAACGACATCCCATACATCGAACTCGCGATCATTAGGTAGTAAACCTTGGACCACCTCACTTCCGACGCTGAGCAAGAGTGTGCAAACCACGAGGGTGAGATGCACCAGTCGCCGGCGAGTTGTGTCGATGATAAAGTAGAATACTGCGGTTAAGGCAAAAAAGCATACGAAGTGCAGAATCCTGCCGGATTGTTGTGGTATGTATGGTCTCGCGGCCTCTGGTGCCGAGGGCAGTGACGAGTTGGGGAGGAGGCCCAGATATGAGGAGAAGAGGAGCAGGAGCAGGAAGGCAACTGGCCGCTCGTGAGCACTGTATCAGCCTGACGGGTCAGGAGAGAGACATACTGGCAAAAGAGAACCGGACACGCATGATGATGAGTTTCCGGTGCTCGTCGCGCGCAGGCAGTCGAATCGGTGGGCTGCCGCCGGCGTTACAGACCTCCTGACATTGTCCTTGCCCACTTGACGATTAGATAGGGGGTGAGTGATAATAAGTCTGTTCGCCTGTCCGGCCGCAGTACAGGAAGAAAGTATCCGGTTCAGTAGAGTGGAAAGGGGAACAGCCTCTTGCCGGCACAGACGTGTACTCGAGGCCGGCACCTAAGCAATTACAGTTCATGGGCCAGGGTTTGGCAGAGGCTCGGCAGGCTTCGCTGCGCTACTAGCCACTAATTCACTGTCTTTCAACCTCACGCCTATGTCTGCGCGCATCGCCCGTCAGAATCGCCAAAGTCCTTTATCACATAGCGCCACGCATTCATCATTTATCGGCCTCAAAACATCACGGGCCGATTCGGCAGCCTTGAATGACTACCTGAGCGAGCCTACACCGTCCCCGACCGCCTCTGTCGTCGTTGCGAGCACTGTACAAACTGGAGCATCTTCACCCCCTCGGCTGCCGCGCTCGGGGGCTGGCACGGCCATGTCCCTAACATGGCCGCCCCCAAACAGCCAGAAACCGCCCGACGATGAACAACAGAGTCATGCCCTCCACAAAGACATGTTGAACGGGCTCCTAAAAGCGCCTTCGAGGCCGCACACCCCGGCCTCGCTCAAGGTGCGCAGTCTCGGCGGTGGGTCGCAGTCCGGCCAAACTGCGGACCAAGAATCCAATGTAGAGGAAGATGCACAAGTCGCCAAATTCCGGTCCTTGTTCCAAGAGACCGAGAGGAGGCTTGCGACTTTGTTCAGCGACATTGGAGAGGTCATTGTACCACCTCGGCGCCCACATGCCGTTGCCCGGGCGCAAGACTCGCCGAACCAAGTCGAGAACCCGGCCCAAGCGCCAGCATCTGCTTCTCGAAAGCGGAAATTGGACGATGATTATGACGATTATGACGACGATGACGACGATGACGATAATGGGGACCGGGAGGAGGAGGACAACGACGACGACGCTCCCACCACGGCCGATCGGGACGGCGACGAGGAGGACGATGTCGCCGACGACGCCAAGGCATCTCCTCTCAAGGACAAGAGCAACAAGGTTCGCATCGTCGCTGATGCATCATCGTCGCCAGTCCCGAGGCCGGTGGTCCAATCGTTGTTGCATGGACTCGATGCGGCCAAGACGTCTCTCAAAGGGCCGTCGCCAAAGGAGAAAGAGGATGCCGAGGACGCACGGAAAAAGTTAGAAGAGGCCAAGCGCGCCGAGATTGCGGCAGTCAAAACTCTTTCACGGACCATGTTCTTCACGCTGGAGAATGATAGGGATGCCATGCTGGACCAACAACGACTCGACGAGGCTGAGCGACGAGCAGAAGCCGAGGCCGAAGGCCATGCCAACCGCCAGAATGCCGCCGCACAACAAGGAAGTCTGAGCAAGGCCAACCTGGGGGCCTCCAGTTTGACGTTAAAGAACCTCATCGCGCGCATCGACGAACGCCGTTCTGCCGTTCACGCCACGGAATCCGAGTTGCGCGCTTTGATGAGCGAGGTACGCAAGAACAGGAGCAAATGGGCGAGTGAAGAAAAAGTCGGCCAGGAAGAATTGTATGAAGCGGCGGAAAGGGTGTTGACCGAGCTGAAGGCGCACACGGAACATTCCACCCCTTTTTTAAACCCGGTGAAGAAGAAGGACGCCCCGGACTACTATGTCGTCATCAAGCAGCCCATGGATTTGGGAACGATGACCAAGAAGTTGAAGCAATTTGCCTACAAATCCAAAAAGGAGTTTGTCGACGATCTCAATCAGATTTGGAAGAACTGTTTAAAGTTCAACAGCAGCCCCGACCACACCTTTCGGAAGCATGCGCTGTTCATGCAAAAGGAAACCGACAAGCTGGTCCCCCTGATCCCGGACATCACCATTCGCGATCGAGCCGAGATTGAAGCTGAGGAGAGAAGACAACAGATTGCGAATGGAGAACTCGACGAGGGTGCCGAGGAGAGTGACGACGAACCGATCATGTCGTCAAGAGGGCGCAAAGCTCCAAAGAAAAGTACGAAAAAGGGGATCTCTACCTCGCGCAAAGCCCCTCCCGAGACCACGCCGGGGCCCGAAACAAAGCCGCTCTTCCAGTCGCTCAGCTCGGTACCCAATGGCATTCGTGCCGAGTCCGAGGTGGAGGGCAGCCAAGGTCATTCGACGCCTCCTCCGGGCATGTTGACCCCTGTGGGAGTACATGGGTCTGGAAGTGTCATGGGAACCGGCAGCGAGGCTCTCGATATGGATTTGCCGGGCCTCCCCGTGCAGGTAGCCGTCCCGGAGTTTGAAGATGAAGAATACAAGCTCTGGAAGCAGAAGACGAAAAAGGACCGCGCCATGATTGCCACCGCCCGACACAAGCTCTTTCGAGGGGACAAGCTCAATGCCGAGGAGGACGCTTTGCTCCGAAGTAAATCCGGGATGCGCCGGTGGCTGCGCATTCAACAGGAGGCTGCGGGAAAGGATGTATCAGAAGTCGACGCCGATGGCATGCTCGGCCACGACACACGAGCACAAGATGACGGCCGTACCCTGGCCGAGGGAATGGAGGCCGAGGAGGAAAGCATGCTGCCAGATTATTACGATTCGCTCTCGGCCATTCCTGACCTCCACCCGCGCCTGAAATGGGAACAAGATGGCGAAGGACATGTGATTGAACGCGGCGAAGAGTTTTTACGCCTCTATCCACGAAACCAGCTTCGCGCACCGGAGAGCCGGCTCTCCAAGAAGATGGACGCCAACATCAGACAAATTCAGGAGACTCGCAAGATCGTCTCGAAGATTGGTGTGGTGAAGCAGATGCAACTCCAGACGCAAACCTACCAGAACCAATTTCAAAAGTACCAGCCCGAGCCTTTTGTCGAAGCAGACATCCCCAACCACGTCATGTCGGATTCGGGGCCCTTAATGGCCCCGTGGGTCTGCAAGGCCACTCTCCAGCGGTCCATCGGCAAGATCTTCTTTCACGCCGGCTTCGAAGAATTCCAGCCTTCGGCCCTGGACGTCATCACCGATATCGCGGGAGAGTTCTTTCAGCGTCTCTGCGTCACGCTGGCCAATTATATGCACGAATATAAAATCCCTGTCCACACCACGACGCCGGCGACCGCGGGCCAGAAGTCGGAGACGAGAACGTCATACCGACCACAGGTGACGAAGGAGGAAGCCATTCTTCACACTTTGCATTCATCTGGCCTTTCGCTGAATGACCTCGATATCTATGCCCGAGAAGACGTTGATCGCATGTCGGCACGGCTCGCCACCATGCACGAACGGATGAAAGCACATCTTGCCGACCTTCTCCGTCCAGCACTCACCGAGGATACCGCACAAGGCCAAGGCTCATTCGCCGATGGTGGTGAGCAGTATATTGGCGGCGATTTCGCCGCCGACCTCCAGGAAGATTTCTTCGGTTTTCGGGAACTGGGCCTGGACAAGGAATTTGGGATGGCCAGTCTCACCGTGCCCTTCCATATTCTCCAGAACCGTTTGGCGGTGGCCAATAACCCGGCCAGTGCCGTCCCTGATGCGGAGAAGATGTTCAAGGAACCTCCTCGATGGCCAAAGATCAACGTGGAGAATGTTGAGGATCAAATTGGATTGATCAGACCGTGGTTCAAAAAACGCCTCAAGGAAAATGGTGATCGCCCGCTGGTCGAAGATCTCGATCTGCCGCCCAAGCAGAGACCGGGGTATGGGAGGGCAAGGGTGCCAGCGAGCGGACGGATCGGCGAGGGCACTGTGAAAACCAACGCCAGCCCGATGAAGAAAACGACGGTGAATAAGACGCCCACTGCCAAGGGCGGCGGAGGAGTCACGCCAGCAGACAAGGGCAAGAAGAAGTCGGCGACGGTGAACGGAACGACGGACGATACCATTGTGGTGAATGGGGTTGCGCCGGGCCCCGGTGGGAATGGAAGCCCCGAGAAGAAAAGGCCGACGACCTTGAAGGCGAAAACGAACGCGTCAGATTTGAAGGCCAGTCAAGAGGCCAACGGCGTTGATGGAGGAGAGGTGAATGGCGTCGCAAAGGTCAACGGCGTCATGGTGGATGCTGATAATTCGATGATGAGTCCTGAGAGTCTGTGATGACGAGGCCGGATGAATACTTTGTGACACCAGGTACGGAGCGCACAGCACAGCGCCACGTGGCACAGAGCGGTTCAGGGTTGGTTATGGATTCAGTTGGGTGGCTGGTGACACGCTGTGTCTAACGATCTGGTGTGGTTTGCGATGTGCATTGGGGTGTACGCCTTTTGTTTTGCCAAAGAACCCCCCTTTCTTGTTCCGCTTTTCTTTCCATTGAGATCCTCTTGTGCCATCACCGGTCTATGGGAGGCGATGCACCTGACTCGCACATTTCAGGCGTGGATAATCTACGGGCACACACTCGGATTGAAAGTCTCTTCTTTTTCCCAGCTGACATCGGAGTTGTCTGTCGGTCTGTTCATTCGTTGGTCTGGGAGGAATTGCGTGGAAGCATATACATATAACTGTGAGCCATGGTTGACGGGATGAGATTTGTCGAGGTTTTGCGCGCAGAGAAGAGATCTGCTTGGTGTCTTTGCAGCGAATCAAATCGAAAGCCAACAGTAAAGCAGAGCGTGTCTGCGGACCTAACATGGTCCTGGATCACTGGTGTAAATTCAGCAGCAGCAGGCAGGCGGCATTATTTCATGTATCTTATGAGCCATGAGAAGCACATATATACATATATCCAACATCCAGGTCACCGCCAGGATTAATTGCCTTGTCAGGCACGCCGCCCTTTCTCTCTTTTACCCCTTTCGTCAACGTGCCAGGTTGAAGGTAGAGAGGAGAAAAGTGAGGATATGGTTGGTGATCTTCCATGACCAAAAGGGATTGCAATGACAGTGCAGTGTGCGAGATATGCAAACGAACACCAACATACTAAAATTGGGATGGCAAGATTACGACGCGATCATTTCATGAATGCAGATCATATCATCTCCTAAGCTTGACACACGCCTTCGATGCCACCTCCGGTATCCACCTCGCTGGATGCATTTTGCTTCAAAGTGATTGTCCTCCCCTTCTCATCCGCAACCCTCGACGTTCTTCTGAAGTGCTTGATCAGAAACGACGGAAGCAATGCTTGATCTTCAAGAGAAGAAGCTCCGCACAGTGACCTGACCGTCAGGGGAGAGAGTTTGCAGGATCTGATCAGCGTTTATGCCGGTCTGTGCCACGAGTTGTTTGGCGCTCTCGGCCACCTTCTTTGCCGTCTGGCCTTGAAGGGTTTCTGCCTCAAGGGCTAGGGCAATGTTGTGGAACACCTGTTGAGCCTTGGAGAGCACTACAGGGTTTTGTCTGTGGGGGTCAGCTCATGATTGCCTCTCAGATATTTTCCAAGGGAACACTCACTGGTCAATCAGCTGCGCGACGAAGGAGTAGGCATACGGCGCCGCCTCTTCGTCATTCACGATCGGTAAAGTATCGATCCATTGCTCCACCACCTGCTGAGGGTTAGGCACCTTTGACGAGTTATAATGCAAGATCTTGGCGATTGCGGCGCAAGCATTTTCGGTTGCAAAAACGTCATCGTCGCTCCTGGCGTTTGGCACCCTTGTAACCTGGAGAAGAGTATCAATGCTGGCAGCAACAAATTCGGCCCACTGTTCACCCCCTTTCTGAGCTGCGGTGCCTACACCGTAGGCGGCCGCTTGACGGTTGGCGGCGTTCTCATCTCTCATGCCATTGATAAGAGGCTGGATCATGTGGTCACGGAACTGCCACGACTGCGGACCGCAAAACTCGAGCACATCGTCGAAGATGCAAATTGCCCATTGGCGCTGAGTGGCGTCGCTGGATGTGACAAAAGAGTCGTAGAAGGGCATGAGTCGTTGCCATGGAGCCAAGAAGCTGGGGCCCATGTTCTTGAAGATGGTATGGAAAGCTTTGTTCATATCCGAGAGGAGCGTTTGGTCGTCTTCGATGGCGTATTGTAGGGACAGAGAATCGTCGTCGTCGTCGACCCCTTGGACCGCCGCGTCGGCTCGTTCCTCGGCACGCTCCTGGACGCGCTTCTGGTACTCCTCGAGCGTGGACTTGACCGATTGGACGAATTGTTCCATGTGCTCCGGCGTCAGACAATTCTTGCCGACCACTTCTATGCTCTCGTAGAAGCATTGAAACATCTCGGCCAACGTCTCGATCGCGGGTTCGGCACTCAAAATTTCGATCTCTTTTTCACAGCACTTTGCCCAGAGCTCCATCAGCTGTGGAGACTTGTCGCCAAAACGCTTCTTGTACGAGTTCAACAACTGCGGGATCAGCTTCGCCGCAGCCACTCTGACCGGATCGTGGAAGAAGAAGGCAAGGCTGGGTAATGCGATCTTCTCGGCGATCTGCGCCACATAAGGTTCAAACGCGCCTTCAAGAATCTGAGCGTAGATGGTGATGAGTTCAATGGCCGTGTTCTTGTCTTCGAGAGTCTGAGTTTTGATCCCGATGACTTTACCTTTGAGCGGCACCAATTCCCAGCCGTCGTCCTGGTCCAGCGCGTCTTCCTCATTGTCGATCAGCTGGATATCGGCCTTGGCCGAGGCGAGTTCGAGCAATGGCGGCATGACGCCGGGAAGGTAAGGGACGAAATCGGTGCCGAGCACTCGACACATACGGCCCCAGCAATGGAGCAGATACTGGGCCTGGGGATCGTCGTCGTCGGTGATGCTTTGTTGAATATTGCCCAGGATTTGGACCAGTTCAAAGGCGTCCTTGCCCATTTTCTCTTTGCCGACAGCCAGAGCGATGAGAGTCGCGCATTCCATGGCCTTGGCCCGGAGCAAGCGGAACTCGCGGGACTGTTCGGTTCGAAGGACGTTGAAAAGGAGGGGCATGAGCGTGTCGTAGTATCGGATGAACGCACTTTCAGCAGAGTCGGCGATGGTGGCGATGGTCGAAAGAGCCTGCTCTTGGACGTAGCGCTTCGGTGACTGGAGAAGTTGCAGGAGGTGGCCCAACAGCTGATCGAGGTACGGTTCCAGGATGGACTTTTCGGCTTCCTCGCAAAAATTGACCAAAGCCGCGGCGGCATGCGCTTGGACCCGAGGTTCAGGGGCCTCGAGCACCGGAATAATATTGGTCAAGACGATTTGATGATACTTTTCTTGCATGGGACCGGCGAAATCGGTGCTCATTTGACCCAGCGCGTTGCACGCGGCAAATCTGACGCGCGGATGTGGATCTCGCAAAGACGGCACGACCAGTTCGAGGACTTTGTCGAGCTCCCCAATCATGAGATCTCGACAACCTTCGGAGATGGCAGATATGGCCATCAGTGCCGCATGACGATCTCTCCACGACGCCGAATGCATCATCCGGGGGAGCCAGGTGAATGTGGCCGGCAGCATCACGGCGCCCCCCAATTTGTTGGCGAGCCGATCCATACACTGTTCCCCGGCCACGTGATTGAGGTCACTCTCCTCCACGTCCAAATCCTCCTGGGCGTTCCAGTCAGCGGCGTCATCGTCGTCAATACCAATATCGGTCATCAGGCTGAGACATTGCGTGACCATATCTGAGGTGAATGATGGATCTTTCTTGCACATGGCTGGCGCGTATTCCGCAAATGTTGCCATCAGCTCGAGAGCGTTCTGACGTGTCTGGTCTCCAAGCTCTTTGTCCTGAATGACCGAGATGCTGAATTTGACAAGACTACTGAACAAGGCTTTGAACATCTTGGGTGCGGCCTCCGCCAGTTCAATGAGCGACACGAAAGCCTTGGATAGATTGTCCGTGTCCCCGGCCTCTTTGAGAGGAGGCAGGATATTGAGAATTTCGGGAATCAGGGCGTAGTATTTTGTCTGAGTCTTTTTGGTGATGGAATGGAAGAAGGACGCGAACGCCTCAATGGCGGCAAGCCGGACCTAGGATCCGGGTCAGTAAATCTCGCCGACACAGGAACGGCCTGAATGGGTTGAACTCGTACATCAACGCTGCTGTCTTTAAACCCCTTTCCAAACACTTCTTGAACAGCGCTCTCATGTTGCTTTTCTATTATGCCCGGGGTCGTCGTAAATATTCTGAAAGCACACTCGCGCTGGCCCGCATCAGGAGATTGACTGGCTTGGAACAGTGCTGCAAGAAGCTCTATCCACGTTTCGCCTGTGTAACGAGTCAGCAGGGGCCAAGCGGGGAATCAAACGAAGAATGCCCTACCATTGTCGGTGTATTGCCTCGCAATCTCGGCGACCGCGTCCCCAATTTTGTTCCTGACATGGCTGATCTGTTCTGCGGCGAGACATTCCAGCAGCTTCGACCGTATGGCAAGTTTTGCTTCGTTGCTGAGGGTGAGAAACAGCTCTTTGGACTCGCCCGTCGCTGTCTTTTTCGACTTCGAGGCCAGTCTTCGAAATAGCACTGCACCAAAAGATCGTGTCTAGCGAGAATCAGCAACAGGAAGAGGTGGTTCTTGGAGGAAGTCAACTTACCGAGGAATCCTGAGAACCCCGTATTTGTTCCACCAAGCCCATCAACAACACATCTGGGCGGTTGAGTGTCCAATCGTTATTCAACTGTTCCTCCGCTTGACTTCTCAGAGCATTGTCGTTCGAGGACAGCGCCTGGAGGAGCTGGCTGAGTGCTCCCTGCACCTCGGCAGGGAGGACAGACATTTTGAAACGGGCTCCCTATTTCATACAGAAGACGAAGAGTTGCCGACGCGTGGTGGAATGTCGAGTCACTGGATCTTTGGTTGGAATGTCCGCAAGAGAGGGAGATGAAATAGCCGACGCACCCGACACGTGGAATACAAGATGCCAAAGCCACTGTTTAGTCAAGGCCGCTTAGGCACGTTCCTCCTCGATGAAATCTGTTTAACGTCGCCGGCAGCGTCGCGATAGCGATGATCCCCAATAATTTTGCCCTGGCCCTGGGCGTTTTCTTTTTGGAGTTGGTCGCACTTCAGTCACGTGACAAGACCGTCTGTGATTGGCCCACGTTTCACCATTTGACTGATGCGTTGGTTCGTGTTTTCCAGTAGCCCAATAATCAAGTCTGACGTGGACCGAGAATGACAAGTGTGTATGTTCTGAGTCAAGATTCTGCTACACTGCTCCGCTTAAGACGGTTCCAAATATGAACGTGAGAAGGGGGGGAAGGGGAAAATAAAATTACTACGGGCGAGCAAATCGTGGGGTATCATCTCGAGGTAGCACGGCTGATCGCAAAGACTCCCACAATCACCACGGCCAATGCAACGATGGATCCGGGTAAGAGCAGGTCATTGGGGACGCCGGGCACAAGCTGTTCCTCCTGAATTGCCGCCTGCTTCCTCGGTCTCAATAACGGTTTCGCCGCCGGCTCGTCCTCCTCGCTGTCTGCTCCGTCAACTGGGGCGTCTTTCAGGACCAACTCTGGGGGCGTCGGGGCTTTAGATATCTGGGAACGGGGATCCGGAGTGACGGTGATGGGAGGCTGTGACGGGTCGTGCACGAACAAATCCACCTTATCTCGTTTTCCTTGTCGGGCGAGCATGATCGCATCGAGTAAATCTTGATCCGTCGTGATAGAGACGGTATCACCCTCGTTGTCGGTATAGCTCAAGGCATAGCCCGCGTTTGAAAGTTTCCCATCCTCGGTCGTGGTCTCCCCTCCCACGGCTTCGACCTCGGCACCGAGCTTTGCCGTCACACTGGCCACCAGCTCTTTGATACCGTTGTTCGCCACGACTTGAATGCGGTGCACGCGCCCACTGGGCGCCTTGAACTTGAACGGGAACGGAGCATCTTCTGCAGGCTCTGCCGGCGGCAGGATCTCCGAATGCATATCATCGCCACGATGTGAAGCGGACTCATTCGGCAACACACTATCACCCCGATCCAGTCCGTGTCGAACAGGCTCAGATTCCAACAACGATCGGTGTCCCGGCGTGGCTGGACGGTGGCTCCCTTCGCCGGACAGGGCGGATTCCGCATCGTGGTCCATGGACAACCAGAATTTGTTCCACGCTGGGCCTTCCTGTTCTCCAGAATTCATCGTGTTGATTTGCTCCAGGGTTGCATACGTCAATTTCAACACGTCGACCATACCAACGATTTCCCCCGTCTCGTTCATGACGGGCAGATTGAGATAATGGCCATCTATGGTCCTCATCAGCACCGACACGCCAAATCGGCAGTCACTCATGCACTTACCATGCATTTTCCGCAGGGCGGCCTGAATGCTCATATCCGTGGGCGCGAAGTCAGGATGAGGTGTCATCACTCTCACGACGCTGCAGTTGGCCGGGTCCAGGCCAGGCGCTATCACACGCAACACGACATCTTTGCTAGTAAAGATGCCGGTGATGGAGCCTTGGTCCTGAACGAGGACCGCCGTCGTGTGGTTCTCCTTCATCAGCTGCGAGGCCTCTTTCACCGACGTCCTCACCGAGACCGTGGTCGGTGGCAGCCCATTCAGGACAGATTCCAGCGTGGGACCAGACATCTTGTGTCGGAGAGCCTCCACATAGTGTATGATTTGCTGTGGTTGGCTGGATCCCAGCTCGGTCTGGACACCTTCGAGAGCGTCGTACAGCTTGCGAGATGAACTGTATGCTCTCTCCAGTTTTTCCATGGCATCATAGAAGCATTTGGTGATGTCCAGAACACCTGATATGTCTTGATTCTCGTCCATGACCGGCAGATGCCGAAAGCCCTTTCTGACCATCAGATCCAATGCGTCCGTCGCGTTGGTATCCGTCCTCGCGCACAGCGGGTTCTTTGTCATGATCTGGTCAATGGTGACTTCTCGGGCTTTGAGGCCAGCCCCGACAACGCGGAAGGCCAGGTCTTTCGCCGTAAAGATGCCGGCAATACGGTCATCGTCGTCGGTCACCAGGACGCAATCCTCCCGCTTGGCAGCCATCAATTGGGCGGCTTCTGACACCGTCGTATTCGGTTTGATCTGTAGAGCCGTGCTAGGTTTCAGTGCGAGAACGGTGCCGGGGGGAGCTTTCCGAGAATGACGAGCCCGCGCCGGGGCGTGTTTCTTCTTGCTGAGATCTGCTTCCATCTTTCGTCTGATGGCCTGATCAGTGGTCAGCCATGTGCGGCAGATTTTGCTCTCCTATGGACACACCTCATCTCGTCGACTCTGCTTCTGCCTGCTGGCGGACAGTGTTGACGTGCCGGACATCTCGCTGGCCTGAGTGGACGGAGAGTCCAGCTTCGGTCGGGGAATCCCTGACGGGCTGTTCTCGAATGGCAGTTGGCCGCGTTTGGTGGGCGTGGCACGATAGGTGCCGCTGATGCTCGACATGGTCGCCACTATGCCTGGAAAACAAATCAAATGGTCTGTGCGGAAGGCCGCAGGTTCCTGCAGGACCAGAGGAGGCCGCCAATTGCATGGGTGCGATCCCGAAGAATGCAAATGCTATAGTCTTGTAAACAAGTCTTGGCAGTGGCCCTGCGCTAGCGGAAAGCGGTCTCGGCTCGGCGCACCTTCCTCCCACAAATCAGTCAGTCAATCCCTCTTCAATTTCAACAATTTCAGTCTGATCTTTGAACGACAACTACCCCGTCAACGCCTCAGTCCGACGTCTACCAGGAGATCGAGACTTCTGTGCACCTCACAGAAGTCCGTTTATCTTCACAAGCGTAATCATGGTCAAGAAGCGGGCGTCCAAGTAAGTCGATGGCAGGATCCGCCCACAACGTTTGATGCAATCTGACGATTTCCGCAGCGGACGCAACAAGAAAGGCCGTGGTCATGTCAAGCCGATCCGATGCTCCAACTGCTCCCGATGCACGCCGAAAGACAAGGCGATTAAGAGATTCACAATCCGAAACATGGTCGAGTCGGCCGCTATTCGTGGGTCTCGTGCACTCTGACGCATATTGATCTGACAAATATTGGTTGGCAGGTGATATCTCGGATGCCTCTGTTTTTACCGACTATGCCGTTCCGAAGATGTACTTGAAGTTGCAATACTGTGTCTCCTGCGCCATCCACGGCAAAATTGTGCGAGTGCGATCAAGAGAAGGTCGACGAAACCGTGCGCCGCCACCGAGGATCAGGTACAACAAAGATGGCAAGAAGGTCAACCCGCAACAGGCCGCCAAGACTTCTTAGGCGTCGTGTGGACGTTGGATGACAGTGTGAAGGATTGCCAGGATTGGACCATTGCGGTCATATGGCTCGACTCTGGGGAAGAGTGTTCCAAGTATGGTCGAAAAGGCTCATGGCAAAAAGCGTCTGAATGGGGCCATGCCACGATATCCCGAACCGGAAGGGACAGTCGTGCTGGAAATGCATTTGACAGCTTTGAAATGAAGAATCAATGAACATGGACATTCGGATCAGAAAATGCGGTCTTCATCGTCGAAAAGCTACCGACTTCCTTATCATCATCTCGGCCTCCCCCTCCCTCCCAACCGGACTACCTCCTCTTTGCAACCGGAAGAAGAGAGTCGTCCGGTAGTCCATTCCTTTTCGTCCCCGGAAGACTGCCTGTGCCGATATCGTTGGTCTCGGTGCTGACTCTCCTGTGGGGATACACTTCATCCAGCCCTTCAAAACAATTGTTACTGACCCAGATCTTTCCTCGATTGGGCCCTTCATCGGTGTTTCTGAAATATTCATGTTGTAGTGCCTGCTCGGCCGTGAGTCGTTGCTCCGGGTCGTATTCCAACAGCTCCGAGAGGAGTTGAAACCCGCGCTGGCCGGGAGATTTATCTTGCGGATAGTTCGCGTGCCGAATGCAATTGTTGTACCACTGCTCAAGCCCAGTTCCACCATTCGTCCCTCCGCTGCGATTGAGAGTGCCAGCCGCGCTCGGATACATCCCTCCCGGCATTCCTCCCCGAGAGACGATCAACGACTGGAGCTGAGCGTATTCGGGCATGTCGACGAGACCTTTCCACTTCTCGCGGCGGGGCATCCCGAGAATCTCTACAATCTTTCCCATCTGATTTCTCTGGAAGGGCACGGTCTTCTTGCTGTCCATCTTCGTTTCTTCACCCTTGAAGATTGGCCGCAGGCTCAACAACTCGGCGAATATGCAGCCGACGGCCCAGAGGTCGATGGCCGGAGTGTAGTGTCGTGCACCGAGGAGAAGGTCCGGGCTGCGGTACCATATCGTCACCACGACCTTGTCGCCCGAGTATAAAGACGACAGGGGTTTGTGAAAGAGACGGGCGAGGCCTAGATCTCCGATTCGAACGTGACCAGAAGAAGTGACCATGATGTTTGCCGGTTTCAAGTCACGATGGATGACCCAATTTTGATGGAGATAGAAGAGGCCGTTAAGCAATTGGAAAAGGATCGACTTGATCATGCTCGCCGGGATGGGCCGTCGGGTCGGCTGGGTGTGATGATGGATAATCTGCAAGAGGTCGTGCTCGCAATACTCGAACACCATAAACACACATTTATCCTCGAGGATGATTTCGGCGAGATGAATCAGGTTCGGGTGCGATAACTCTGTGCACAGAGACATTTCCCGGATTGCCGACTGAGAAAGTCCGGTGTACTGGATATTGTCCCCTTCTTTCTCTGGTTTAAATCTATCATGTTTAGTGGTGACCGTCGAGTCTGGCAGTTTCGACCTACTTTTTGATGGCATAGACTTCTTTCGGAGGAGTTGGCACCACCGGACTGGACGGGTCGCCCTTTGAATTCCTGGCCACGGCTTTGTACACCCGTCCATACGTGCCACTGCTAATGAACCCAATGATGCTGTATTTTTGGCCAATCTTGGTCTTGGCCGTGTAGCTGTTACCGGCCTGCTTCTTGTCTGGATTTCGTGCGCCATCTAACACTTGCTGTCAGCTGATTCTGCCTCCACGGGAACAGACACATGAATCAATCAGGCATATGTTGCGTGTAACACGGTCCATGTGATGGCTGAGGCGTTGTCGTGGTCGCGGGACCTGGCCTGTAGTTGAGGATGATCGGTTTATTGCGGCTTGAGGCAAACAGGATGGCTTGTCTCGCTTCAAAGCTAGACCCAGGCAGAAGGTCATAGACCAGCATGAGCGATTTAAGAACATGTAGTGTGAGGTGCTCTCAGAACCTCAAAAGAACCCGGTCGACCTGTAGGGTGATATTTCCTAGGCTGGCACAGGGACGAAGGTTTCGCCGGCTGCAGCTGCGAGAAACGACCTCAGAAAGAATGCTCTTACCTTCCAAGGATAGCTGAGCGCTCTTTCTCAGCTGTTGAGCCATACTGATGCTCGTACCCGGTCTCGACATCTTGCACGGCGATGCAGCGGTGGACTGACAAAAATGGACCGTGTGTTATCTGACACTTGCCACATTTCATGTCGAGATGATGCGGCGGTTCGGCTTCTCTTAGACTTGAAGCTTGCTCGATAACTGTTCATATGGCGGCATCAACCAACATATCTCCTAGGTTGCCGGTGAAGAGGATCGTGGGAACAAGGTTGCGAGACTGCCTTAACAAGACAAGATCTGTAGATCATGCAGGGCCGGATCCTCGTCAGATGCCAACCTAAAAGATCATGCTTTTCCAAGATGGACGGATGAGAGTATCAAACTTCGGATGCCCACGTTGTTGAGGCAAGGTTGAACCACGGCTGGTGTATGGTTGTGGCGCACTTGGCGCCCAGCCGCGGCTGCGCTTTCCTAGATCCGTGAGTACTTCTGTTTATCCCTGAGTCGCCCCCCTTTCGGAGACCGCCGCTGCCACGTCTACAGCTGTCAACAATGGTGTTGCCTGGCGCCCAGTTCTTATCAAACATGAGCCATTATCTCATGATTGACACATTCACATTCTCCTGGCGATTGGACTTGTCTAATCCATATAAAGTATGTCTGGCCTGGCTTCCATCCAAGCATCCACCCGGGCGCACCACCACGGAGCGTGCCGTACTTAGCAGAGTCAGCAGCGGTTCCAAGGCCCTCTACAGCACTATCAAGGAGGCCATACATTGGCCTGAAACAGGGACACGATGACTGTCCGGACGATGCCGCCAGCGTATTTGGTCTACCTGATCTTCATCGCAACTCTTGGTCCGTTCCAATTTGGTTATCATCTGGTATGTCCTCTTCGCCTCGTCCTCCTTGTTGTCCTCCTTGTGTCCTCCTTGTTGTCCTCCTTGTCGCCCTCCTTGTCGTCCTCTTTGTCGTTATTGGAGCTGGTTATCTCCAGGAATCTAACGGCAAACAGGGAGAGCTCAACACACCACAAAAGGTCATTACCTGCCAAGGCGACAGCTTACCCCTTGACGGCGACTATGGCATCCTTTCACTTCCACCGTGCATTCCCATGGGCGCGTCTTGGTGGGGACTGGTTCAATCCATTTTCACGCTCGGCGGCCTGTTTGGCGCACTGGCCAGTGGCCGCTCGCGACAAAGTACGGCAGACTATTTACCATGAGACTGGTCACCTTGGCACTCTTCCTCGGTCCCGTGGTAACAGCATTTGCACCCGACATCAGTGTCATGACCATTGGGCGATGGATCTCCGGCGTCGGTGCTGGCGGGGCGACTGTGGTTTGTCCCATATACGTGGCGGAAGTTTCACCCCCAGCGCAACGTGGCCTGTTTGGCGCATTCACTCAAGTCATGATCAACTTTGGCATCCTGGTCGCACAGCTCCTGGGATACTTCCTCTCCAGAAATAGCTTGTGGCGCATCATCTTCGTCGCGGTCGGGCTCATTGCCGTTCTTACCTTCGCGGGACTGGTATTTTGCCCCGAGACACCAAAATGGCTGGCCAAGAACCATCGCCCACACATGGCGAGAAGAATATTGCGGCAGATCAGGGGCCACGATGCCGACATCCGAGCGGAGATGCAGGACTGGGATCTGTCTGGTGAGCAAGAAGAGGAGAGTCTCCTCAGACCTCCTCCAAGCGAGCCTCGACCGCATAAAGAGTCAGGCGCCTCCTTCTTTGACGTCGTCAGGATACGCAAATACCGACTGGCGGTCATTGGGGTTGCCGCAACCATGATGGCCCAGCAACTCTGCGGTATCAACAGCGTGGTGATGTACAGCGTCGCCATCCTCGAGGAAATCATGCCATCTGCCGCCGCACTCGTGACGGTCATGGTCTCAGCCATCAATGTCCTCGTGACGCTTGCTTGCGCTCCACTGGCGGATAAGATCGGGCGGAAGCCGTGCCTCCTCCTGTCCATTGCCGGAATGGGCATAAACACCATCTTTCTGGCAGTCGGACTCTCCCAGGACCGCTCCAGCCTGACGGTGATCGGTTTGCTCCTGTTCGTTTGCAGCTTTGGCTTGGGCCTTGGACCCGTCCCATTCGTCCTGGCAAGTGAATTGGTGGGACCAGAAGCGGTCGGCGCGACATCCAGCTGGGCACTGGCTTGCAATTGGCTGTCGACCTTCTGCGTGGCCCAATTCTTCCCCATGCTCAACGCCGCTTTACCTCGCGGGCAAGTGTATTGGCTCTTTACCGCGGTGGCCCTGGTCTTCGGCGCATTTATCGCTTGGTGGATCCCCGAAAGCAAAGGCAGGGCCAATGCAGATGAGGTGTGGAGTAGAGGTCGAGGTTCCCAGGCTTGAGCTCTTCTGGGCATATCCCCGAATTTGCGGGACAGAGGGTGATGAATGAAGAGGGGACTGTCCCAACCGAGGCACAGAACAAGGGACACCGGACAAGCGAGTGTACATGGTCGTCATGGTTAGGAGTGAAGGTGTTTGTTTATTGGGATCCTCAGAGCAGGCCTCTAAGATCATTATTATCAGTGCCGAACAGCAGGGGGAAAGCACCAACGGCATGATATAGGAGTCCTAGTGAAAGTTAATTTCCGAGATGGAACTGCTACCGGCATATTTTACCTCTTAAAAGTAGGACCCACGTATCTGTTCGGATACGAATTGTCCCTGCACGCAGGAAGATTTGACGGGTGCCTGACTCGAGGCTGGGGACCATAACGTGTTGTCATCCTCTCCCCACACTCGGCGCTACCCCGGCCGGCATATTTGTCGGCCCCGCATGTGGTGACGAGGCTCTGCGTCTGTCTGACCCATTCATTGGTCTTGTGGTTCTGGCGAGAAGTCAAAATGCGTTGCTAGAGCACCATTTCCTCGTAGCGGTGCCACTCACGCACAAGCCGAAGACACACCGCGCTGGTTAGTACGTATCCGCATCCTGATGTTGAGGGGTAGGGATGGAGGGCCATGATCGCGTCGTTGTCCCATTTCCTGAGGCAAGTCTTGCTCAAGCATTGACCGGTGAGGCGGAGGTTGTTGATGGAATTCATATACTGGGTCATCAGTTCCGCTTCCCAGCGTCCGTTCATCAGGGCCCCTTTCTCAGTCTGTCATGATGCGGTCACCCCGTCACCTCCTTGCCGTCATATGTGTACCCTCCGTGTTTCTGGGTGCCCTTGCGCAAACTCAGCTCCCCAAAGTCGACCTGGGCTATGAAGTGCACCAGGCTCTGAGCTTCAATGTGTGTCTGGCCACGTTGCGGAGAGTATTCTCTTCCTCGCTGACCATGCCAGAGCACTGGCCAAACGTACAACTTCAGTAACATTAGATACGCTCAGTCACCGGTCGGACAGCTTCGATTCGCTGCTCCGGTGCCTCCCGCTGGTCGAGATCCGGTAGTCCAGAACGGTAGTGTCGGCAGGATTTGCCCACAGGCGGATCCTCCGTGGTTATTGATTTCCGAGCAGTTTCTCGTCGACCTCGTCGCAGGTAATGCGTCGTCGTTTAACCTGACCCAAGCAGAGCAAGAGCTTGAGACTGCAGAAGCCAGCAACAATTTCATTCAGGTAGACCCGCGCACGACCGAAGACTGCCTGTTCTTGGATGTCATTGTGCCCAAATCCATCTTTGACGGTGCCCGTTCTCGACATCGGAAAAGGAAAACGGGAGGAGCGCCTGTATTGGTCTGGTGAGTACCCCATCCGTCGTCCTCTCCTTCACACGTGGCTAAAATGGAGTCAGGATATATGGTGGTGGGTACGTCGGCGGTTCCAAAGTTGACACCGGCAATCCTAGTGGTCTCATCAAAGCAAGCCAAGCGGATGGCGGGAGAGGAATCATTTTTGTGGCTCTGAATTATCGTCTCGGAGCGCTTGGTTGGCTGTCCGGTCCGACACTCCAAGGTTCTGGAGGAGTGTCTAACGCCGGATTTTACGACCAGCGTCTCGCGATCGACTGGGTGGCGACATATATCCATCTCTTTGGTGGTGACCCCCATCAAATCACCATCATCGGAGAGTCAGCCGGGGGTAAGTCCAGATGACTGTCAAAGATCTCGAAAAGGAGTTTGACTCGTTTCTTTTTCTTCTCAGGCGGTTCCGTACAACATCAGATCACCGCCTTTGGGGGCCAGAGAGGCGTCTCCTTTCAGCGAGCGATTGCGCAGTCTCCCGGCTATCTGCCTATTGCGTCGTCGTTCATACAAGAAAACACGACACAGTCATTTCTCCAGCTGCTGAACGTCAGCACCATCGCCGAAGCCCGAAACGCCTCTTCAGAAGCGGTAATCACGGCGAACGCCGCACAGATCGCTTCTTCGCCCTATGGCACTTTCACCTATGGTCCTGTTGTCGATGGCGTCTTTGTTCCTGCATTGCCGGGGCTGTTATTGAATGCCGGTGCTTTTTCGAAGAACATCAGTGTTATGGTCGGCCACAACGCCAATGAGGGTCCTCTCTTCGCGCCTCCGAATGTACAGACGGATCAAGAGCTGGCTGCTTTCTTTCGGCAAATATATCCAGGTATAGAGTCCAGTGTGCTGAACTACTTGATCCAGGATCTCTATCCCGCTGTGTACGACGGCAGCCAGCCTTACACTTCGCCCCTCGATCGCACCTTCCTTATTATCAGCGAAAGTATCTTCACTTGTAACACCAACTATCTGAACAAGGCATTTCAAGATCAGACCTACGCGTATGAGTTTGAAGTGCCACCAGCCTTCCATGGATTCGATATTGCATATACATTCTACAACGGCCAAGGCACGAACATTAGCGCTGGTCTTATTGCTCCAGTGGCGCAGACATTGCAGGCCTATATCGTCAACTTTGCAAAGACCGGCAATCCAAATGGCCCTGGCCTGCCGTTCTTCTCTCTCCAAGGCAGCAACTCGAGTTTAAACGGATTGAACGTGACGGGCGTCACGGTACAGAAAGACACTACGAACAATCCGCGATGCGCTTGGTGGCAGAAGGCCTTATATACCTAACGTGAGGTCGCATATCGCGGGCGACATTGGTTGACACCAAGTTGTTGTGCAGATTGTTCATTTACTTCACATATCGTCAACTTGCGCGTTCTTCGGAGGTTTCTGAAGTTGACGCCTGAGACCAATGTGATAGCACGTCTATATCCGATGGACGAATTTTCTCGTCAAGATTCTTCCTGGCAAGCTGAACTCACTCTTCGGGCCTGCTTGTGGTTCAATGTGGTTCGCCCATCAGCCAATCGTGGTGCTTCGGCTAAACATTTAACAGTGTGATGCCGTCGGCATATATAACCAATACTTATCCCACCACTATTTCTCAACAAGGTCCTTTCTTTCTCCCTGTCAAGATCACGTCAGGTCCGTTGTCGGAGATGTCGTCATCTTCGCCCAAGCCTCTCAAAATTGCCGTGATTCCAGGTGACGGGATCGGCACGGAGGTCATGCCGTATGGCGTCCGCTGTCTCGAGGCCACGGCCAAGGTCTTCAACCTGTCTTTGGAGTTTGAGCACTTTGACTTTGCCAGCTGTGCCTACTATAAGAAGCACGGCGACATGCTGCCGCCGGACTGGAAAGCCACGCTCGCCAAATTCGACGCCATCTACTTTGGCGCCGTCGGCTGGCCGGCCGAAGTCCCGGACCACATTTCACTGTGGGGCAGTCTCCTGAAGTTCAGGCGCGAGTTCGATCAGTACATCAACTTGCGACCATGTCGGCTGATGCCCGGGGTGCGGTGCCCGCTCGCGGGACGGAAGCCTGGCGACATTGATTTCTGGGTCGTCCGGGAGAACACCGAGGGCGAGTACAGCAGCATTGGGGGCAAGATCTTCGAAGGGACCGACCGGGAGATCGTCACGCAGCAGACCATCATGACGAGAATTGGTGTGGACCGGGTCCTGCGCTACGCCTTCGAGTTGGCCAGAAGCAGGCCCAAGAAGCATCTCACGAGCGCGACCAAGAGCAATGGCATCAGCATCACCATGCCGTACTGGGATGAGAGGACGAAGGAAATGGCCAAGGGGTACCCAGACGTCAGGGTCGACAAGTATCACATCGACATCCTGACGGCGCATTTCGTGCAGCGGCCAGACAAGTTCGATGTCATCGTTGGCAGCAATTTGTTTGGCGATATCCTGTCGGATCTGGGACCCGCTTGCACGGGGACGATCGGGATCGCACCGTCTGGAAACATCAACCCTGACGCCCGGTTTCCGAGCTTGTTTGAGCCTGTGCACGGGAGCGCTCCAGACATTACCGGCAAGGGAATCGCCAATCCGGTGGGCATGATTTGGGCCGGCCAAATGATGCTCGAGCATTTCGGCTTCCGGGAGGCAGCTACGGCCATGCTTCGCGCGATCGAGAATGTGCTTGCAAAGTCGGACGAGAAGATAATAACGGCGGATATGGGTGGCATGGGCAGTACCGCTCGTTTCGGAGAAGCCATCGAGCAGGAGATCTTCCAAATGCAAAGATGAAAGAATAGACCAGATACATTGAGAACAAACCGTCTGCAGCAGTGTTGTGTTATCAACTCACGATGACGGTAGGACCGTGGAAGCGTATGGCGAATTGCAGCCATCCTTGAATAATTCGTCTGTCCTGGCGCACTTGGTCGTGTTTGACAGCTCTGGAGATAAATAAGCAGTACATGTGTGAGGGAGGGATGTTGTTACGCAGCATGGCAATTGCCGAAATTTCGATGATACCTTTCCAGGTTCCAGATCTGTTCCTTTGTGCTTCTTTTAATCCCGTGCTCATAGGCACCAAGATGAGATGAGTGGAGGCAAGCGCTATGCTAAATGTGTATCTCCCGTTGTTCCTGTATTTGTCAAAAGCGCTGGAGCATCTGAAATATCTCCCTGTACTGTGTCCAATCTAGTGTAGCAGTCTCCCCTTTGGTCTTGATTTTCTTTCGAAGGTACCATGGGCCTGATGGCGTCGGCAATCGAGGTGGAAGACGCTGAATATCATCTGGTCATCTGTACCACTGTGTGGGAATATCGAGGTAGTACGGAGATGGTGCTCTTTCTTCTCCAAGCTCTGACGTCGATTGCGAGAATCATGCTGTTTGTGCCTCCCGGTAAAAGCCGGCGACCAAGAAGGCCAGTTCGAGAGCCTGCTTCTCATTGAGACGGGGATCGCAGAAAGTGGTGTAGTTCAGTGACAGATCCTCTTCTGTCAACCCTTCAGCACCCCCCACACACTCCGTCACAGCCTCGCCAGTGAGTTCCAGATGGACACCACCCAGGTATGAATCCATCGATCGATGAATCTGGAGGGCTTGCTGAAGCTCGGAGAGAATATCGCTGAAACGACGCGTCTTGATCGTGCTGGTGCCGTCGGAACCGGGCATGGACACGGTGGCGTTCCGCCCATTGCCGTGCATGGGATCACATTGCCACACGACTGTACCACGGTGGAGAGAGTTTTGGACAGCGCGGATGTGGCCTGGCAGGTGTGTAGAGATCTTGTCATGACCATAGCGGGTGATGAGAACAATTTTGCCGACTTCGTGCTGGGGATTCAGGATGTTGAGAAGAGGCACTAGATCTGCAGGTGGCATGGAAGGGCCAACCTTGACGCCAATGGGGTTGCTAATGCCCCGGAAGAACTCGGTATGTGCGTGGGTGAGTTGGCGGGTTCGGTCTCCAATCCAGATAAAGTGGGCGGACGTGTCATAGTAACCTGTTTGCGGCGGTGGCGGCGGGGGTAGCGTCGTGGGAAGAGACGTCTTGCGTGTCCGAGGAGGGCCTTTTTGGAGAGGTAACTGCAGCGGGGCGGGCGAGAGAGCGTTGGGCGGATGTTTGAAGCGTCGGGTGAGAGACTGCTCGTATTCGAGGACGAGGCCTTCGTGCGATGTGAAAAGGTCGACCGTCTCAAGGCCACCACCAGTGTCGAGGCCAATGGTCCGCATCATTTCGAGAGTGTCTGTGATTCGTTCCACCATGCGCTGGTAATTGTTACGGACAGTGGGGTCGAGCACATGACCCAGACTCCAATCCAAAGGCGCGTGCAAGTCAGCCAGACCAGAAGAGATAGCGCCTCGGACATAGTTCAGAGTCGCGGCTGAATGAAAATACGCATCGACCAAGCGGGTGGGATCGGGTTTCCGGGCGGCGGGGTCTGCTTGGTAGCTGTTCAAGATGTCGCCGCGGAACGACGGCATCGTGACGCCGTTGACCATCTCTGTCGGACTCGATCGTGGTTTGGCAAACTGGCCTGCCATTCGGGCAACACGAACGACCTTCTTCTTCGCTCCATAGATCAAGACCAGGCTCATCTGGAGCAGCAGCTTGACCTTGGCTTCAATCATGTCTTGATTGCAATAGTCGAACAGTTCGGCGCAATCGCCTCCTTGAAGGAGAAAGGCGTTCCCTAATGCCACTTCCCGGAGTTCGTTCTTTAACTTGACAATCTCTCTGGGAGTGACAAGTGGGGGAAGCATGCTCAGCTTGTCAATCGCTTGCACAAAAGATTTCTCGTCTTCATATGTGACGTCTTGTTTGATGGGTTTCGTTTTCCAGGACGAAGGTGTCCAGTGGGAGCCGTTCAACTCCATCGTCTCCTGTCCTGCGAACGGCATGGAGAAACCTCTCAAATCGGTGTCGCACGAGCCTGGTTCAGCCGAAAGCAAATATATAACCGTTTGGATGAGGTGGTCTGCAAAGGAGATTCTGGATGAGTCAAACGGAAGAAACGGCTTTGTAGATGGCTATGACGAAATCTGTCCATCGGTTCACATGGGATGAATATGCATGGCTCAGCAAGCATGGACTGCTCTGGGCTTTGGATACAAAATTCTTTCAAAAGGTCCAGTGGATGGACATGCGAATTTATGTAAGCAGCCGCACCAATCCTTTCTCGGCCATCATCGAGGTTCTCAGACCGCGGGCATTTCTGCCAGTGACCAACACTGCATCTCACCCGTGCTGCGCCCATATTATCAAACATGACCGAGCCAATACCTTCTCCTTCGACTGCCGCTGATGCGGTCGACGATGAAACATCTGCAAACCTCCCCAACAATGCCGAAGACCGCAAAGCGGCTGCCGCGCTCAACTCGTTGAATGCGAACGAGATGTCGCAAGACAACGGCGAGACGGCAACCAAACAGCCTTCTGCGGCCGATCAAGAGGCGTTGGGCAAGGCCATGTCCAGGCTTGAGATTGCGAGCGGCATTAGTAAGAAGGATAATACCAGTAAAAAGGTTGAAGCCAAAAAAGACGGCGAGGTGAAGAAGAAGATCAAGATTGCTGCCGAGGATGTCAACTTCTTGGTAAGAACCATGGTCGCTCTCTCTGTCTCAGCCTTTTGCTTACATGGGGTTATTAGGTTGACGAGCTCGATCTCACCAAGAACAAAGCCACCGAACTTTTACGATCGCACGATGGTAATGCCGTTCAGGCCATCAAAGCGTTCATTACCCCGGCCGTGCGAGCTGCCTGAAGAGATGCCGTCCACGTGTGTCTTGGACTGATCGCCGCGCCCCATGCATTTCGACCGCGGGATCTGTGATCGGATAACACTCTCTACCGGAAGAGCAAGTCTATGTTGAGGCGTGGGCATTTCATCAGCTTGCTCGGGCTCATAGCGTTCAGATCACGCCGATAATGTGGTCATCTCAATGTCAAGGAATGTTTCGACACCGTCCAGACGATATGCCTTTGAGGCACAGAAGTGGTGGTGGCTGGACGAAGCCGAGGAATAAATGACTGGCGGGATTGCAGCTTTGGAGCTCCCAAGGAAATCGGAGAATCCGTGCTTGGACGGCGAAGCAGTGTGCCTTTGATTACGGGTGGAAGGATGCCAGCGGACTCCCATGACGCTGAATCTGAACATGAATCTGAACATGAGTGGTCGACAGGACGGCTGCTTACCGCCCCGTCGAACTGGTCAATTGTCAAGTTGGATTCTTGATTCATTCACTGCAACAAGCCCACATGGGCGCGAGAATACAACCACGTTTGCCGAATAATGGCGAGTCGATATCTGCATGGTTGCAGTGCAGGCGGAAGCCTGGCTGGCGGACCCTCCCGTCCTCCTGCCCGGCCGATCGCTGAGAATTTGACGCCTGACCCATGCGCAATCTATGCCTTTGCTCGCACTTTCGCCTGTGCCTTCAAAACCTCAAATCGTTGCTATCAACCCGTCAGCCGTGCTCCGATGCCGTTGTCCCATGAGAACACAAGGCCCCCGCAGGATCTGCTCAGACGGTTCCTTCCTTCGCGCTGGGTCATAATGGCTGCTGCTCACCTGCTTCTTCAACCTCATCACCTTGAATCTCTCGAAATCTGTGAGGTTCTTTCTTCTCTCCTGTTGTTCTCTCTTCTTGGCCCAACTGGACTCTGCCCACTTGGAGTCGATCTCGTTCTTCTCCCACAACTTCTTCACCACACCACTCCCGGCCGCCTTGGGCAACTTGGGAATGACCCAGGGTGTGAGCGATACAGCGGTCGTCGGAACCACTTGTCGGGGGACCGCGGTGCCCTCTTTCGTGGATGGACCGTCGACCAGAATCTAGGACGGCGTCAGCGGCGAGGCAGGCCGTTGTCATTTCCAGACACAACATACCCTGCCAGGATCGACGATCTCGACGATGGTAGCGAGCTTCCCTTCATAGGATCCTGTCCGAATCGTGATGACCCGGCCGACTTCGACCAACTTCCAACCGGCCGGTTTAATATCGATCTGGCCAGACATCTTGCCAGCCAACTGCGCGGAAGGTTAGCCTTTGATCGTCCCAGGCGCCGCGCAGACACGTACAGGAATCGATGGTCGATGAGTTGTCTGGTTTCTACTCTGTCGTCGCTGTTGCTGTCGCTGTCCAAGTCGCCGCAATTTGGCTATGATTGTGCGTCCAATGCCAAGGGCGAGGATCGCGCCAAGGCCGAAATCTTGGCATCGCGGCCGCCGAAAACTTTTGACAGCTCCGCTGCACTCCTGAACTTCTCTGCATTCACCCCATGGTATCCGGTGCGACCAGTCGTATGTGTGGTGCTTTATGTGACACGACCATGGTCCCCGGTTGGCCGATGGTGTTTGTAGGGCCTTTGACTGGTTACGGGCTCGCCTGCCTTCCGAGTCGGCCTCGCCGGTAAGCAGACCTTCCATTCCCCCTGCGACTCTCACTCCTACATGATGTGATAATTTGCGATTGAATTCAGCCCTGGAGACTCTCGCCGGAGCCTCACAACAGTGCTGGGGATATGATATTCATTTCTTACATATGCTGAAAAGAAGCTTGGCCTCTACGTTACAGCTTAGGTGTCGTGTCCACAGACTAACGAGCTTTCACAGATGAATGATCAGCCTGTGTCCGGGAACATGCTTCTCGGACACACATTGCCGTTGGGATGGTGCGTCCGACGTGGATCGCGGACACGACTGACGAAAGGTAAGCGGACCAATTCTGCACCGATCCTCCTCTTCCGATGATTATATCCTTTTTGCACTAGATAGTAAATGATCAACTTTGAAATGATCGTACCCTTTCACCAAGATCTCTGAGGATGACCAGCACTGAATCCTTTCCAGTCGACGTCTTGGCAGTAGCACTGACTATTCTTCAGGTAGGGAGATGACACCTTCGTTTGGGAAACACGCTGCGCTTGCGTGGGCGTCAGAAGCCACGTTGCAGGAGTGGTTTCTCCACAAGAGATGGGGCGTCCTCTTGTCGAAATACCATAGTTGACTTGGGGGTGCGAACTAATTGAAAGACACGGAAATGTATAAAAGTGGAATAACTGTCGATGCCAAAGTCAAAGTCAAATTCAACGCGAAGTCTGGTACTATCTGGAGGCTGATTCCGGTCGGCAGATTAAAACGGGCAGGGAGAGAAGGGTGGTGGCGAGGGTTGATCAGCGACACCGTGCTGCTGAAAACCCTGAGAAACAGGAGATCCCGAATCTGGACAGTAAAGGACGAGGATGCAGTAAGTGGGATAGGGCATGTGGAGAGACGATGGGCTTAGGAGATATCCTGAAAGGAATTCACTTTGAACACAGTTCCATTCTGGTTCTGATCGTTATTAAGTGCAGAGCTTTACAGCACAACGCGGGGCACCAACAACAAAGCTTTCCATCATTCTTCATCTCCAACAAAGCTTCTCATCACTCTTCATCTCCAACGAAGCTTTCTCACCACTCTTCATCTCCAACAAAGCTTTTCTTATCTTGATCCTCATATCGTCTACTGGCTGGCCGTTGCGCCTTCTCTTCCACTCACTTGTCCTCTGCCGCCACTCCTACGCCTGCTTCGTACGCCTGGCGCCTGCTGGTGCTCGCTTCTACTCTCCGTCTCTTGTTATACCTACCTCCCGCCGTCCTATCAACCGCCATGGAACCCCTTCCAGAACACACACCCAAGCAGGCCAGCTACAAAGAGAAAGCCGCATCCGAGTGGGATTTAAACGATCTGCTTGCATGGATCAAAGACAAGCGACCGGACCTGCTCGATGATGAAGACAGTGAGAAACTCAGAAAGGAAAAAATGTCAGGGGAGGTTTTCTTGCGTTATGCTGGCAACTGGGAGTTCTTCCGAAAGGGTTACAACCTATCTACCAGTACAGCCGGGATGTTAGCGAATCTAGCGACCGAGCTCGTGGAAGAGGAGAAAAGGAGTAAGTTACTATCTTTCATGTCATGCACACCACGTAGACAGCAAGCTAACAACCTCACAGGAAACAGACAGCAGGCCGAAGATGTGGACATGTCCGACGCCGCCGATATGAAG
>Ga0255336_100356_pt1 | contig 81409 bp, 94 predicted proteins | sample MeOH1_35cm_T3_17_FD_189102 | JGI IMG/M metagenome (GOLD analysis project Ga0255336, IMG submission 189102) | Sandy soil microbial communities from University of British Columbia, Vancouver, Canada - MeOH1_35cm_T3_179 | ecosystem: Engineered > Artificial ecosystem > Sand microcosm > Unclassified ... | reverse complement strand
AAACTTTGGCAACATGGCCCGAATCAACTTCCCCCTGGACGCATTGACGTCGCGATTCAACCTGGCCGATCGCTTTCACAGCGTTCGCTCACAATCGCTGGCGGCCCGTTTTTCCAACCTCAAGCCGATCTCAGAGTTTCTTGATCTCAAGAGGCTGTCGAAGCCCAACAACTTTGCAGAAGTTCAGAACCGAGTCAACTACAACCTGGGCTATTTCTCCAGCAACTATGCCGTCGTCTTTGTCATGCTCAGCGTCTACAGCTTGCTCACCAACCTGTACCTCTTGTTCGACATCGTCTTAGTTGTCGGGGGCATGTGGGCGATCGGCAAGTTGGGTGGAGCAGATCTGGAGATCGGGACGGTCCGGGCGACCTCGTCACAATTGTACACCGGTCTTGCGTGTATCGCTGTCCCCTTGGCTTTCATCGCGTCGCCCGTTGCAACGGTCTTGTGGCTCATCGGAGCGACCGGCGTGACCATTCTCGGCCATGCCTCACTCATGGACAGACCGATCGAGAATGCTTTTTCCGAGGAGGCGGTCTAGGTGGTCGGCCGCGAACTCCGTACGATGTGCCCCCTTGGGGAAGACCACCAGGGGCGCGACTGGGGAGGAACGACAGAGCCTGGAGGAGAGGACAGTCGTGGGAGTATGACGATCGATTCGAGGAGGTTGAGACCGACGACGACGGTTTACATGGCGTGGAGCTGGATCAAGGTTTCACCCCAAGGAGATTTGCTTCTGATGAACATCATTTTGACGGTATAGATGTGCGGCACGGTGGCACCATCCGCCGCAGGCGTTCCGGCGACACCTACGACGGTGATTTCACTCCGTCGGATGACGACGAGGATTATGACGAAGGAGAAAACAGAGAAGAAAATAACACTGGTGGGCTAATGCAAAGACCAAATATGCAGGTTCTGCTCAAGGAGAAAGAGGATGCCTTGGTCCAGCGAGCTCTGGACAGGATTGCACACGCCCGGGCTCTGGGTAAGACCAATGTCAAGTTGAGCCGGGCAGAAATTGATGCTTTGGAACGATCAGAGCGGATCCAAAATCCTCCACCACCCCCTCCCGTGGCGGCCCCGAAGACAGCTCCCAAGGGCAAAAAGGCCGTTCAGACAAGAACAAAGGCGGTGGAACGCAAAAAGCCCGGCAAGAATGGCCAGCAGTCCGGGAGCAGCTCACCCAAAGGAAAAGGCGGGGAAAGTCGGAGTCGTGGCCAAAGCAATGCCTCGAACCGATCCGGCCGCGACCCTCGAGATGATGCCATGGTCCCGTACCCGGCCTTTCCGGCGGACCAGGACTATGCCTACGTTGGGGGTCGTTTGATGTATGGTCAGCAAGGACACTACATCCATGGCCCACGGCAGGCCGGCCCGTCTCGTCAAGGCTCTCGGACCAACTCTATCCAGTCGCTTCGCCAGCAGCCACTGCAACCTATGCCGGTGTACCAGCATCCTTACTACGCAAGTCGTTACTATTCCAACCCAGACTCCGTCTTGGCTGCACGACCAAATTCGTCACGGGCCTCTCGCCCCGATCCATCCGAACCTGATTGGGAGCCGAGGGCGCGTTCCACGTCGAGTCTGGTCGACGTACCCCTCGACCAGCTCCCTTATCAGAGAGGGAAAAAGAGGGCACCGCGATTTGATCCGTCAGACCCGCGTTTTGCCTCACCTCAACGACGGGCCGTTTCCGGTCCGGCTGCGGTTCATCCAGGTCACGCTCCTCGTCGTCGTCCCCAAGACGAGCTTTTCCTTCCCGATGAAGAAGAGCTCGAAGTGAACAAATATCGTATTTCTTCGGGAGCCGATGACAACGACGACGATGATGACTACGACAACGATGACGATGAGGACGATGAGGACAATGATCGTCCACAGGGGGTGTCGGTCAATGTCTCGGAGACCTCCGATGGAGGATATACCATTCAAACACGAAGCACTACAGTGTCTAAGTCGGGCCGTGGAAATAAGAGCACAGGCAGCAAGGGTACAAAGAGAAAATAGAGCCTCCAGGGGTTAGATTCATAATTCGGTTATTGTATTAAGCCTAGTAGTGGTTTGCTTCGCTTTGAACTTGGCTGTTCAACCTTCCGATAGTTGTATTCACACTGGTGTCCACCCTTCATAGTCCTGCACTCTGTCCATTCAATAACCTTCGAAGCTGCACACACAATACGAAACATTTCTATCAATCTATAGACTTTTCATCTCGGGTTCAACCCTTCTACTTGGCACTGACCCTTTGCTGACCGATAGAGGACACTTGAGGTATTAAAGGTCGACACGGTCTCTTACTGTGGATATTGAGTTGAGCTGGCACTGTTGCCGTCACCGGCATTCTTCGACTCTGGTCTCAATTTTCATCTTTCAGATTTATCCAGGATCCCATCAATAGTGGTCGAGGTCCAAACAGACTTGGGTAGCATCGATTTTTCTATATGTTCGCAAAGAAGGTAGCTGAAGCGGGTCTGGAGGCTTCTACTCTCGTGGTGGGTTGAACCCTTCAGACAATGCCATATCAGCTCAAAAGCCAGCAGTATGCAAAATAGCGTGAAGCAGCGTTGTCGAAGGATACAAATGGCTGCTTGTGCCCTTGTGGTTGGAGAGCTGACCATCATCTTATTCTTTCAGAGTTGCAGGCAGACCGGCCGAGGACCGAGAAGATCTATATCGACAGTTGGATCCAGAGTGCCTGACTTGGAACAGAGTCTGAATATGGGATTGTGCGGTGAGCGGTGGAATGGATATTTGCAATCCGCTCATGTTTATCAGAATTGAATGCTCAATCACAGTAAAAGGCTGTCAGCTCTCTTCTCAACTGTACCACCGCCGAATGCTGACTACCAAGACGTCGGCGGGCTGACCAGCATTGGCTATCTCAAATGTCAGTGGGCCCTTCCATCACAATCCTCAATTATTAACCCAAGCACTCTTCTTCTAACCCCGGCAGGAACTGTAAAGTGGACGCGTACTCCAGTGACTGATAAGCTTTGGATCTGGCCGCCAAGGCGATATACTGCTGGCCACGTCAGCTAGGTAAATTGGTGTATCTGACTATGAGACTACCCATCTATCAGATAAAGTCGGCCTATCGAGTTCACACCAGACCTCACACACAGTTCTCGGAGGCTTCAAGGAGCGCAACAACTATGCATTTTTATCTCATGCGGGTTGCCATTACGTGCATCCTCAGCGTGCAGCATGTCCGAGCCTGGACCCTGCACAAGGCTGAATCCCCCAATGGGGACAACAAGGTGGTCAACACGAACCATATCTTCAATGCCATCCACTCGGCCATGCGCCAATGGGGCTCCTCACTGAATCACAATGGCATGTCTTTCTTCCTCGCGACCGTACCGGCTGGGACACAATTTTACCACGGCACGCACACTGACCAAGCCATCGTCGGCATGGAGTGGCTGGCATTTGAACCAGAACACGCCATCAATTTTGCTCGTGGCAGACCGCCAGGGAAACATCCCAAGCCGCCACCACTAGCAGAAGATGCCGAGTCACCATCGACTCACCACCATCGACCGCCACCATTCGACTCTCGGGAAGGAGAGATTGTGCTGCCAGACACGAGGCCAAGACGCTTCGGACCCGGGGATAGGCAAGAGCCGATAGGGGGTCGTGGTTGTTCTCAACGAAACAGAGACAAGTCCTCTGAACAGGATCCTGAAGCTCCACCTGAAGCTCCAGCAGCAGGCTGGCTGCACACGTACCGGACCAACAAGGACCTGCACTTCCTCTACGTCGACGGCACGTCCGCTGGGAAGACCGACAAAGGCACGCTGGACTCCCAAGACTACCTGCTTCTCAACAGCAGTAGCACCGAAGGCCGTGGGGTTTTCTGGGAAGGCGAAAGAGCGAAAGGCCTCTGCGAGCTGGCGGAAAAAAGGTGGTCCAACAAGATCCAAGGCATCATTCGGATGGAAGCCGGCTTCGAAATTATCATGTGTTCCTTTGAACAGAACCTGGAGTTCCTCTATGCCGTGCGTGCCGGCCACCACGAACCCGGTCGCGATGGCGGAGATCAGATGGTTTGGTGGATCAAAGCCATCACGGCGCGGTATGATGGCATTGGCGGTAACCGAGTCCAGCTCGATTATGACAATTTTGTCACCTTGTTTTCGTACGATTTCGACCTGTTCAGAGGCCAGGAGCTGCCTCGGTTGCAAAACCTCTCAGCATCCTCTCTCGATCTGGTGAGAGCAGACGTCGATGCCATGGTGCAGGGCTGGCGGCCAGCTCCCAGCTCCGGTGCCACCAACTGGCAAGCCATTGCCGACATGATCGTCGAGCGGTATGCCAAATCTTTAAAGTACCTCGTTTCTGGCGTCTTCTCCGATATCACAGATCTCCACAGTGAACTGGACCGGATGGTCCGAACGTTCATCGACTCGGACGCCCCGAATGCAACAGCCGAGGCCGAAAGATGTGCCATCCAGTTTCTTCCCAGCACCTATGCCACCAGTCTCGCAGGCCGGGTCGTCCACGACATCACGAGTCAAATCTGCAGCACATTGTGCACGGCGTTGAGGACAGATGAATTGACCGAGGCCATCCAGCACCTGGAATCGTTGATTACCTACCTTGACTGGACAACCTGGAAGCAGTGTCAAGGATGTGAGCTCAATGAGATTTGTTTCATTCCCATTTGGCCAGTCGGGTCTGCTGAAGACCGTGAAAATCCACAATGTCTGAACTCGAGTGCGATCGCATCCCGACGAGGGTATTGGGGTGGGTTTGGGCCTCATCGAGGGAGGGATTGAATTGCCACTGCCATCGGGACAGCGAGAGTTAGATGGTGTCAACGATGGCCATAGGATCTTTGACTTCTGCTCTCACCGAGTGACGTCCACAGATTCCATCGTCGTCCATGAAAGAGTCACTGGCTCTGTCGACAGAGATCACGGCCAGAACGGTGGTTGTGAACTGTCCAGTGCTCGCCAGCCATACTGTCCGTCCACATTCTTCCATTCTCCTCTCTCAAAGGCTCGATGCCAACCCATCATGACCGCGAGGATGCGGCATGCGTAACTCGACACGCCACAGACAATCCGGTCACTCTGAGCCAGTACGGCCAGATCGAGCAAATAGGCTCTTCCGATCAGTTCCCGTAGTTGTAAGGCTTCCTTTGTTGGATTCGCCCGATAATCACGCTCGAGCTCTTGGGCATCATACACCGGTTTTGCCCCTTGCTTCTCGCGCACGGGGGTGGGAGATCCAATCCGTTTCTGTTCCTGTGCGTGAAGAGGGAGGCCGAGACTCCAGAAGACGTCCTTGAAAAAGCCTCCTTCCCAGCCGAGGTGGCCTCCTCCCAGCACCCTTTTACTTGCCAGGCTGATGCGTTCTTGTGCACGAACGGTGTCGGGCAACTCGGCATGTCCGTAGACGTCCGGGTCGTCCGAGGCCAGCAAGAACTTTGTCACATGCGCATTGGCCACCAGCTTATGAGCCGCTTTCATGTAAATATTGGGTGGTAAGTATGCGTGCTGGTATGCGAACTCGAAGGGGTGGCGATCACCACGTCTGATGTGGATGCCCACGAGCAGATCTTCCGAGCCATTGAAATGCTGCTTCAGATCGGCCACTCTCCGGCTCACGTATTCAGCGTCGTCGGGCCGGAGTTTAAACAGTGCTTCAAATCCGTCTCGAGCCATGTCAAAGACCCCGCGGAGTCCATAATGCTGGAAGAAGGAGTTTCCGAATGACCAGCGAAAGGTTGCCGCCGTCACGACCAGATGTTTCGCTTCATGTGGACAGGGAACACGTTCCGTCTTTGGTGGGGGGGAACACGATGGCGAATGAATGGGCGTAAATAAAGTGCTGTAGTTGCCATATGGAAAATGAGTGTCATCGATGAAGAATGCGCGACGCTCTCGTTGAGACAAGCCGTAAGAGAGCCAGAGACCAAGCAGGGTCGAGCCAAGACCCGCCTCGGTGCTGTCGAGAACGTAGGTTAACGATCTCTCGCAGTGAGGCATCGCCTTCGACCCATGAACGGCCTCGAGGGCCGGGGGGATCAGATGTGCCGCTTGTGCCTCTTTCACGTCAATGTAATGAGGCTCGGAAAAGTAGTATCCCGGGCTGCGTCCTGATCTCTGATTTCCTGCCACATGGCGCGCGATTTCCTCCGTCTGGGAGCAGATATCGGTGTACTCTGTCGCCGGGAGGGGAAATGGAAGTCGTTCCGGGATGGAAATGGTCCAGCGACGGCGGCCCCAACCATCGATGACGGCCAATGGAGTCGCGTGATTCGGCAGCTCAACCGCGGCGACAATTTCATAAGACGTGTCACCGAATGGGAGAGCTGTCGTTGGTGCTCGACTGTGCGGTCGTCTGTTTGTGCAGATCTGGACCAGCCAGTACAATGTCACCAGAATGGATAACCAGACCAGGACACGAACAATTTTTCTCCCATTCAACGGTGGCGGTTTCTTGCCATGACGAGGGAGGATTGACGGCAGCGACGGCGACGGGAGAGGACTGGCGGCGAAGAACTGTGCAATGGCCAGGTTCTGAGGTGCACTGGTTCGGAGCGGTGCAGGGAGAGACACTCTGCTGGATAAGAGCATCTTCTTACCCAGTTCCTCGTGACGTCTGGTCGGCATCTGCTGGGGATTCCTCGCCGTTGGCCAGACTCGTTCAAGTGGCCGCTGCTACGCTGGCACAGGAATCTCTCGCCACCAATTCGGCTCCGGACCGTATGACATTCGTCGGACTGATTAAAGGGACTAGCAGATGGGATGTTGAGCCCCGAACATGTTCTGGAACGCGATATATCGTGGAACGGGGGATTATGAATTATTAACGGTCAGCAACCAAGCAACCAACCAAACGTGGTGACCGAGAACAAAGAGAAGAGGGCCAGATGAAAGAAATGCCTGAACTGGTCATGAGAGCAGGATCCCAGACAGAGCATGAGATGGTGAGTGGAAACTGAAATTGCCAACTCGCCATGTCCTTTGCTGGAGAAGCGAGCCTGCCAATGTGCGTGCGAGATGCATTGGCGACAGGGCTTTCTAGACAGGCCCCAACACCAGCACTGACCGCGGCTGGCAGGGAAAGACGGTGGAGCGGCAAAGGCTGGTTGAAACGACGCAACGTTCAGCGGCTCGACGCCGTCGACCACGAATGGACGGTGGAGGACGGATCTGTGCAGATCTGGGGGCGTCGACGCCGCTGATGCTGGTCTGAAACGCTGGCCAGATTCGGATCACACCCTCCGCGTTGCACAGACGGACACAGCCACGCAGATAATACAATACATCCCCAGCACCAGGCCGATCGTATCTGATTCTCCTTGGCCATTAATTACTTCACTAAAATGACAGCCCAAGCTGACGAGACCATCGCTAGTCTGCCGCTCATGATAATGACAGTCTACAGGGGTATCTTTGGATCCGCAGACCGTGCCAATATACACATGAAACCTTCTATCCCCAACGCTCCGACCTCGGCTCTCAACCCTGCTCCGAGCATGGAAGGTGGTATCAATCAAGCAATCAGTCAGTCAGTTAATCAGTCCATCCGTTTAGCCTTCACCATTCCATCAACGAATCCATCAACCAATCGAATAACGGTAAAGCAGTCGTGATGCTGTGAATTCGTCGTGTGAGCCGGGATCGGTGCCGAGTCTAAGCTGGAAAATAAGAATATGTCAAGTCGTAAATCGTACAAGGTGGTGGATCAGGCTCCGTGGTGGGGAACGTCACTCAGCTCCTCCGCCGGGTCGGACTCTCGTAAAGTGGCCACCAGTGATCCCACCGGCGGGACGTCATGGGCAGGGCCCGCGGTTCCCGAGCTGGAACTTCTCCGCGAGTGTCGTCGTGAAGAGGTCACCCGTGCTGGGACCCTGACGGATCCGGATCGCACCTTGATCCGCTGGTGACCACTTTCCACTTTGCCTTGGATCATCTCGTCCAGCATCTTGGACATCTCGTCCATGGACTTGCGCTTCTTGTCCACCGACTTCTGGGGTGAGAGCAAGGCCAGGGGGCTGGTGACCGGCGAGAGGGCCGTGGTGGAGCCATTGTGGCTGGATCCCGTGCTGGTCACCGCGCTGCTGTTGCTGTTGTTGCTCTGGTGACCGCTGGGGCCGTTTCCCAGCTTCAATTCCGCGGACGATGACTCCGGGGTCAGCTCAGCCATGTCACGCTTGCGCATGGCGGAACGCAGGGCCGAGACCGTCTTCTGGAGATCGGCAATCATGGCGTCCTTTTCCTCCAGTTTTCTGGTCAGGTCGTCCTCTTCCGGGAGCGTGCGGTTGAAAGCCATGGACACTCTCGAGTGACTGGTCCGGCGGGCCTGGAGGAGCCTCTTCTCCAGAGTGGCGATATATCGGTTCTTGTCCTGTAGATCGGCCAAGAGCGCCCGATTCTGTGCTTGAAGCGACGCTCGGCCATCGCCAAAGTCTCCTCCCTCCTCCTCGTCGTCCGCGGCGCCGCCCCCGCCGCCGGCGGAATAGGACGTGGGCGCGGGACCCCTGAGTGATGTGACAGAGGGATGCCGGCCCAGAGCAGGCGAGACGCCCAAGGTGGATTGGCTCGCGGACGACCGAACCGATCGGGACGTGCCATACTCACCGGTCGTGCCCCCCGAGAGGCGAGAGTGCATCCCCAGGGCGGACACGGTGCCACTGTTCACGCCGGTCGACTTGGAGCACAGGATCAGGCGGTTGAGATGCTCGATCCGTTCCTTCAAGGCCGTGCGGGCCAGTTGCATCTCCAGCATTTGCTCCTCGTGACGTTGTTCGGCCTCGCGTTCCAATTGCTTTTCCTCTTTCTCCTCGGCCGACTTCTGCTGGCCGTCCAACTGAGCGCGCAGACTCTGGATCTCGGCGCGGTAACGCTCGAGAAGACCGGAGCTGACGCCACTGCCCAACTCTTCGGGTGATTTTTTCGCATGGCTGACGATGTTATTCTTGGCTCGGGCGGCAAACTTGAGCGTGTTCAGCGTCTCCCCGGTGTGATTGTTCGCCGCCACCGTAGAGCCCGAGCCGATCTGGATCGTGCAGAGGATGGACACCAGCGAGTTGCCTGACAAGGCCGGCTGGAGCAGGCGCGTCAGCTTACTGTCGCGATAGGGCAGATGCTTGCCGTCTTTGTCCGTCAGGTTCCCATTCTTGTCCTTGAACCCGGACAATTTCGCAATCACGTTGCCCAAGGTGAGCAGAGACTTGTTGATATGAGCGCCTTCGGCCCGCCGCTCCTTGTCCTCGGCCGCACGTTCCGATCCGGCCAGGTCGATCAGACTCAGGGTCGACACTCGGACTCCCCCCGGGAGCATGGCGACTCGTTTGCCATTTTCATGCATGGCGCCTGATCCAGGGATCCGTTCGCGACTTTCCACCACGATCTGGACCACGGCATGACTTCGCGAACTGCGCGCATTGAATTGAGTGCTGCCGGTCCGGCGGGCCGTGTCGCCACGGTGAATCACGCGGAGCAATTGAGTCGGGCTTTGCACGATTTCTTCCTTCAGCGGGCTGGCGTACACGCCGCGCTTGGGATCTTCGCGCAGCTTGATCTCGTCTTGCTGTCCACCGCCGGGGCCGGTGCCCCCGACCGGACCGGCTAACAGGTCGTGGATCTTCTCATTGTAGATTTCGAGATAGCTGACCCGGAGTAAGAACTCGCGATGGGGAGTCTCGCGAATGTAGGAAAAGATGTCGGTGATGGCCAGCGGAATCACGCCCGGGCTGGTCATGGTGCCTTGCATGGAAAATGTCTTCCCCGTGCCGGTCATGCCGTACGCAAAGACGGTCCCATGGTAGCCTTCCATGACCCGACGCACCAGTCGTTTCGCCGCCGCATCGTAGACTTTGGCGTTGTCGTCGTGCGTGGTAAAAACATTGTCGTAGTGGTAGTCTCCGCCCTCTTTGCCGCGATACGCGACCAGAGCACGCCGGCCGTCGACCATCCATTCCCCCTCCGACTGGGAGGAGCTGTCCTGGCTGCCGGCGTCCGGCCGGACTCGGACACTGACAATCACATTCCCTTTGCTCTCCTTGCCCTTGGAATTTCTCTTCCCGTCGGTATGGGCGTCCTCGGTGTCCTTGACTCGGCCTCGGCTGTCGTCGTCCGCTTCTTCGAAGGTGGTGGCGCTGGTCGAGTATGACCCGTTGGCCGAAGAACTCCGGCTGGGTGGAGCAGAGTGAACGCTGGACTGACCATCCGACACCCGCTTGCCTCTGCCGATCGAGATGGACATGCCGTCGCCAGAAGAATTCAGGAGACTGGGCGTTTGGGACGTTCGAAAGCCGTTCGCGCTCGCCGTGCTGATTCGGGGCAGCCGCTTCGCGGTGACCGTACTGCTGCTGCCGCTGATGCTGTTCGGCGTCATCGGCCCCGTTCCATCAGAGGTGCGACGGGAAAGAGAGGCCACCGACAACGACGTGGACGGCCGTGAGGACATGGCGCTGGGCGGCTGAGGGAACGAACCAATGCTGATCGTTTTGCGCACCGACTTTGCCGAGGGTATGCCACTGGCCCTCTCCCCAGCCCGGACGGATGGCTGGTCAGGGGTGTAAAGGGTGGGTTGAGGGGTGGGCAGCGCCGAAGGTCTCGAGCCCGCCTTTATTCTCGAAGGCGTCTGGGGCAGACTCTTCCTGGGAGGTTTCGACTTTGGAAGAGGCGGCAGCGCGCCCGTCGGCGGATCGGCCGCCGGCCGCGAGAGGACGGGTAAAGACATGGTCGCCAGCGGTTTGTGGTGATCAGGCCCGTTCTTCACCGACAACAGCTCTCAGCAACAACGCATTCGACGTCGTAACGTTCTATGCCCGGGTCCGTCGAAGAGCGGTCGCGGTTCGACGCGACGTCAGAGTGCCCTCGGACCCAAGTGTATTGACGGATGACAGGTCCGCGCCGGGTGTGAGGGAGGAAGAACAGACCCGGTGCCACGATCGGTCGGTCGTTGGAGGGAGTTGGTTCGTGCCTTGGGCGCTCAAGATATGGTATGTCGAAGCAGTCGGCGGCTGCTCACAGCGGTGCGACGGCCTGGTTCCAGTGCCCTGGGGATCGAGCTCGCGCAATGCTGAGCGGAGGTGAGATGGCACAAGAGCATTACCGTGTTGCCGAGCGTGATCAGCCAACTTTCCGAGGATGCGCCTGACAAGCAGTTCTTGGAGGGGAACCTCCGCGTTATTGGCCGACAGTGAGGTGCCGACTTGATGTTGATAATCGGTGACCGCAAAATGTATGGAGGACCGGCGGCCAGTTACGAGAGGGAGGAGGCGACTCCCAGAGGCACAGGGTCCGACCCGAATTTCCAATGGCCAGCCCCAGTCCCTGCACACACAGACTTTGCCCAGGGCAAGCGTCCAGGTCGACGACTCGGCTGACTCGGCCGGCTCACATTGCTGCATCTAACAGGCCGGGCAGCCAGGCTAATTGCAGGCACCTCCGCTCGGGCAGTGGCTGCAACCTACATCTCTGGCCGGTGCCCTGGTGGCGGGCGGGCCGGCAGAGTGGCATCCGTCAACTTACCCACTCACGGTTTTGCTGCCTCAGACCACCCATTTATTCCAGTCCTTTTTTCTGATTGCAGTCGCTCATTGGCCTGCGGCCACGTCTTTCACCCCAAGCCTTCATTTGGCCTGCGTGATCATCACATTGGGCCTCCGCCTTGATTTTCTTCGACCTCGTCGTCCGGTTGTTCGAACTGGTGTAGCCACGGCCAGGCGCAACTTTCTTTGCCCCTGACCTAGCCTCCTCACTTGGGAGAAGAGGACGATTCATCGTTCATCCTCCTGTGGACTGCTTTCGACCAGCTCGATGCTCTCTCTGCACCATGTGATCTTCACATGCCTTGAGTAACCTGATCGAGGCCATGGGACTGGCCACACTGCTGAAATGAACCATTCAACCGCGAGATTGCTCCCCTATCAAGTACCAATCTGAGCCTTGGGGATTTGCCTTCAGACACTAAAACTTTCCCCGGTCCATAGACCCCTGCTGACCTCCGCTTGGCTCTGCACCTCGCAGTATTTGGCGACACTTTTCCCTCATCTCGGTACCACAGATGCCGCCGTCTTCAAGAGGGTGCCTCAGGCAGGTAGCGAAGTCTCGTCACAAGCGAGATACTGCAAGATGGTCTCGGGGTTGCGGCAACCCATACACAAAGTCATCGTTCGCCAAGTGCTGGCTGTTCTCCCAGGTTCATGTACGTTCGAACCGACCAAGGGGTTAGGAACTCGACCGTTGCTCCCGCGACCGGTACCGATTCAAGAAAAGGAAGCGATCAGCTCGGCCATCCTGCTGATCGACGACCCCGCTGAAAGTGGTCACTTGGCTCTGACACGACGGAGACGAGGACTGTTCCCCTCCCTGCTCGACCGCCCTGCATCCACGACCATGGAACCTTGCTCATGCTCGAACGCCTTCTGTTTAGTCATGGCCAGGAATGACGGCGTTGAATGATAGCCTGAGGGGATCAGGTTTGATGACGGAAGACTCCACCCTTGCTCGAGAAATGCTTCGGAGATTTTGCTCGATTGAAACCCGGTCTGGCCCTCCCGTGGCCGGATCCCCCCTTTCCCACGCCTTTCGTGGTCGTGATCCCGAGCTGCTATTGAACGCGTCACACAACCAGCGAGCAAGCTAGACCAGAAACAGCGTCAAGTGTCCTCCGACTTGGACATGAAACCTCCGCCCAGAGCACTTGAGTCGATCCCCCAGCAAGACGTTATCACCCTCGAGCGAAGCTTTCCAGACGGTTGCAACGGTCCTCCACCGGGAATCGATCTCACCTGGGCTGGATGTATTCCACTAAGTCGACCGACACTGGTGATCACGCCTTGGCCGTTGTCTGACCTCATTTTTTTGGCCAAAGCATACCCTCCTTTGGACTTGTACAATGCATTCGCTGCTAAATCGATAGTTCGATAAGGTTCCGATGCATATTGCTTGGAACCTAACAACTCGGAACTGACGCCGCCTGGCTGTACAATGATCTCGGACAAAGAGAGCTTCACATCCCCAATGCTGCCCATGAACATACAGTCCATGTTGTTCAGAAGTCTCGACGCGATCGTCCTTCATATCGTACAAGTTCTTGACCCAACCTCGGTCTTTGTATCATCGCTCGTTCTTCCTCCGCTCGGCGATTCTCATTTTGTGGAGTGTTTCGGCTCTTCTCCTCTCACCACCGTGCACCTTGTGACCTCGTTTGTCCTCCCACATGCCTTCCTGCACTTTCAACATGGCACCACGGCCATTCGTATCTTTCATGGCCTGTGCATAGCTTCCCACGATGACATGCCCATTGACCAGTCTGAACCCCCGGGGCTTTTTCAAGTCCGCCGTTGTCTGTCCGTCCTCCAGCTGGTATGAGGTGGATCCATTCGGCACGTTGAGGATCAACTTGGTCCACCCAGGAGTCAGCGATGTTGACACAGCTCCGGCATTGCTCCCGTCCTTGGCCAAGGTTGGCACCTCGACCAGCCGCAACTCGCCCACACCGTCCTGCACATACTTGAAATCTCCCCCGATGCCAAATTCGCCCTGTCGGAACTTCTCACGCCACCGGAGCAGATACCGCCTGGTGCGTGGAGGCTCGATGCCCCGCTCTTTCAGCTGCGCCGACGACATCGTGAAGAGTTCTTGCCAGGAATTGAATTTAGACGCATGTTGGGAAAGATTGCGCCCGATGAGGGTCAGGAAGGTGGACACGTCGGGCACAAACGGCGTCGGGGCCGGGACATTGCGCGGCTGGTGGTCCTTGTGCAGAGACCTGCGGCAGGGCGCACAGATGTATGCGGGTGTTGTCGAGGTCGACGGGCGGAGGAGAGAGGGAAGAAAGGCGCTGAAGGTTTTTCGCTTGATCATGGTCGACGATTGGAGACGGACTCGAGGTAGAAATGTGTGAGTTGTGCCAGCTGGTTGTAGTGGTCCTTCAGATTGCCGCAATTCAAGCAAGTAATAAGTCACATTGAATACACATGGTGAGGACGCAAAAGCGATGGCACTGGTCGTGTGGCCGAGCTTGTGGCTCTGGAATTGGAGTTCCAAGTTGGCGTTGGATGCCAAGACCAACCTTTGAGCCAAGAAAATTCGCTGTTCCATGGGAGGTCTCTAAGCCTTGAGAGCCACACTGGCCAGATACAGTGGAAGAATCTTGAACTCTGAAAGAGTTGACGTCCGCTCTAATACTGCAGCAAAATGGCACCCGGATCGAATACGGTGTCACCACTGATGCCGCGGTCTCCATCTAACATAAATGCTAATATGTCACCTTCAAAGACGAAACTACTGGCCATGCGGAAATCGATATCGAAGCCACAGTCTGGAGGTGGAAGACCACCGGAAGGACACAAAGGCCTTCCCGACTTTGACATGGCCGAACAGATGAATGAGGAGATCAGCAACAAGTATGTCAAAGGTCCGTCCGTCATTGGCCTGATGTCCTGGCGGATTTGGACTAACCGTCGACAGGTAAGAAGCTGGGAGAAGGGACGTACGCCATCGTGTATCAAGGCCATCTGCGCGCCGACCCCAGCAAGATCGTCGCCATCAAGAAATTCAAAGTGGACCCTTCACAGCAGAAAGAAGGGTTGAACGTCGATACGATTCGAGAAATCAAGTATTTACAGGAGATCTCTCATCCGAGCATAGTCGCCTTACTCGACGTCTTCTCTTCCAAAGACCAGAACATCAACATGGTCATCGAGTACTTTCCTCACGGCAATCTCGAAGAGCTCATCAAGGATAAGTCGGTCAGTTATGGTGCGGCAGATGTCAAGGCATGGATGGGAATGTTGTGTCGTGCGATATATTACTGTCACTCCAATTTCGTCCTCCATCGCGATATCAAGCCCAACAACTTGCTCATTGCTGCCGATGGAGAAGTCAAGTTGGCAGATTTTGGTTTAGCTCGGTCATTCGCTGAACCCTGGCATGCAATGACCCCTGCCGTCATTACTTTATGGTACCGACCGCCGGAGCTGTTATTCGGTGCCAGGCACTACAGCGGGGCCGTCGATATCTGGAGTATCGGAATGGTCTTTGCCGAATTACTCATCCGCCGACCCTATGCGGCAGCAGATCTGGCCGATCAAGAGGCGTTGGCCAAAGGCGGGGGCACCATCCAGCAACTGGAGAAGATCTGCCAGGCTGTCGGCACGCCCACGGAAGAAGTCTGGCCTGGTGTGTCGAAACTCAAGGACTATTTCGAATTGACAGTCCAGGTGCCGGTCCGGGACAAACCGTTTTACATGCAAATGTTTCCCACGGCAGGTTCTGTTGGTGTTGACCTCCTGATGACCATGCTGAAACTGGATCCCAGGGAGAGGGTGACAGCCAAAGGAGCACTAGAACACGAATGGTGGAAGGTCGATCCACGACCGACGCCGAAGGAGTCTTTGCCGAAGCAGGGCGGGGGGGCCACGAAAATGGCTCAAGCCGAAGTCAACGCACCAGGGGCCGTTTTCGACGAGACCAAGTTCAAAGGCGTCGCTCGAAAGCTTGACTTTGGAGCTGCGAGGTAGCCGTGGACCGCGAAAGTCTCGAGGACATTGTGTCCTGCTCTATGGTCGAAATGATGCACGCCACGGTTCCAACCTGTCACCCTTACTCCTATGGGTCTTCTGTCGGGTTGTCTCTAATCTTCGAATGAGAGAGATATTCCGAGTTCAACGCGTCACTGCTCCCATTCTCTTCCCGTCAGCCGTCAATTCTGATAAAGAGATCTCACATCCGGCCTCGAGACGCGCCTGACAACAGAATTCGCTCTCCGTGGACCAGACATCGTCTTTCGCCATCAGTAAGGATTGATTGAAGGCTCTCATTCCGCCTGACGCAATTGCAGGCACCCGTTTGTCCCTACCTTGTCTGTGGAGATGGACGAATTTACGACAATGGTCGTATGCTGCTGGACAGACAAGGTATTGCACATCCCATATCCACGAGGTCCACATGTCAGCATCAAAGCAGGACCTCTTGTCGTCGTGGACGGAGTCAATGAGGCCTCCGAATTAGGCGCCCTCAAAGATTAAGTTGATGAAAGCATTTGTGAAGGACATGGACGATCCAAAGTCCACTGGCTTTTCGTTCTGCGGTATCCGACCCCAACAAACAGCCTCTCCTGAGGGTTGGACATGGCTGACCACGATCAAATCGACGTCCCTTGAGAATGGATCCGCTGCGATGGTTGCAGGGGAAGATTGCGCACTAGGGCAGATTGATGACGCCTGAGACAGGCTAATTGGCAGTCGGGCAGTGGGAAGAAACAAAGGACATATTCACTATCAGAAACGGACAATTGCCGCGACCCTATTTAGACCAGCCTTTGGAAAGCTTCTTTGACGAGCACTGATTCTATTCACTGTCAATTCCACAACCCCTTCAGAGGCACACCGTCATAATCTGCCCCATCCTTTTTTATTTCCAGTTCGAATTTCTAAATTACACATAAGCATGGTCTTCCGAGCACAAAGATCAGAGTTTGCTGGGTGGTCTCTCTCCCACTCTCCCTCTCTCCCTCTCTCACTCACTTACTCTCCCTCACTGAGCAGCGTCGATCTTGACCCCTCGTGCAGAACCGATAGATTCTACGCAATTCTTCCGCCCGGTATGGAAGATGGATCCGTCAAGTCGAATCCGTTTCGTTGAGCCAGTTTCGGCGTGACAGTTGAGCGTGAGCTCAATCGCGGTCAACCCTAGTCATCGTCTATACCGATCAACAGTCAAGCTCCCATCAGGTCACTCTCCCCTGACTCGGCCATATGCCCATGCTCTTCCAAAAGTGCCGCGAATCCAGCACCCGGCCCAACGACTCGGGACCCCTAGGCAGCGCCCTCACATTCTCCTCGTCCATTAGTTCGAGCACCCACTTCCGGTACTGCGGCCGCTGGCTCTCATTCTCGCCCTCCCACTTGGCCGTCAACTCGGCCCCCCAGTCGTAGACCAGATCCCACCAGTCATAGACGTGCAGGTCGGTGATTAGCCACCTGTCGGTGGAAAAGTGACGGTGGACCGCCAGCACCGCTCGGGCGACATCCTCGCCGTGAATGAGGTGGAGGGCCTTCTTGGACCGCAGCTGGTCCTTGGTCTTCGCGACACGGGCGACCCAGTTCTTGGGTTGCCTGGTCGTCCCGTCGTAGAGCCCGGCGAGGTTGAGCACACAGCCGTTCAGCTCAAGCAGCTCGTCCTCGGCGGCGGCACGCCGGTTTGACCCATCACACTCGCTGTCGTGATCATTCCAGCCGTCGTTCATAAACACACCCGTGCTGCCCAATTGGATCCAGTTCGTCGTCATGGCCGCGTGTGTCTGGCTGTACAGCGTCGTCAACGTGCGCGCCGGGCCGCGGCCTTTGAGCGGGAACGTGATGAGCACAGTTTTAGCCCGTGGCAGCCGCGTGTACGGCCCGCGGTCATCAGAGTCCGGGTCGAAGGTGAACGGTATCGTCCCTTCGCGGCCTGTTGTGGTCGTCGCCGCGTGCGTGATGTTACTCGACCGCAGCAAGGGCAGTAGGAACGTCGACGTCCAGCCCGCGCCCAGCACCAGGAAGTCCACCTCGACCTCAGCCTCAGCCATGGCAGTCAATCGAGGGGAAGAGAGAGAGGAAGAAAGGAAAAGGGCGAGTGCCAAGGTTTTCTAATATATATTGCGCTCGTACTGCTTCGTGGTTCCTTAGGCGGATATTGTTGTTCGCCAAGCAAGTTCAAGGAAATGCCAGCAATGTATTCCCCCACAAAAGAGTGGTTGACATTAGTCGAATACGCTTTGCCGGCTAAAATGCTATGATACGCCTGAGGAATGACATGGTTTGTTTTGCCACCCAGAATCCTGAACGCCCCCGCCCGACGTACAAATGAAACTCGTGTCTCCTCTCGACTTTCAGCGTTGGAGTCTCTTGTGCTCTTATCAACTATGCCATGTCCCTGACATGGCTCGTGATAAATACTCTCCTTCCATGCTCGACATTTCTGGTTCGACATTTCTTACTCGACATGTCAAGGTTGGCGCCCACTTGTCGTCCTCGCCCGTCTCGACCGTCAAAGGAACAAACGCCACCAGACAGGTCAACCCCAGAGCTCCTCGTGGGTTGGCACAAGCACTGGTCCTCCGTACTCCAACGGCTCCTCGACTTTTTTGCCGGTCACCTTTGGTGGCAATTTCACAATCGTTGCCTCATGGTCGGCATGAGCTTGGTGTAGGAGCTCTGCTTCGACATCTTTGGCAACACCTCTGTAGTCCTGCACAACGTTAGCATAGAAGCCTCCAACTCCTCCCCCGGCCACGCCGTTCCAAAGTCTTCTTGACTCGAAATACCGGTCCTCTGTTTCATTCTCGATGTCGGTGGTCCCATCCGACATGTTGTCTGTTGATTCTCCACTTGGTGAATTTGACCGGTGTCCGCTCTGAGTGGATGGGCTGCCACGTTGGAAGTCATCCACCGGCGGCACCCGTCGTCTGACTGGGTCGACGGAAACTGCGCGGCGTCCTGTGTACACACCAGACAGAGGTCTCCGGGACACTGGCTCGCGAGATACGGCACGGCGAGTCCCGAGCTCTGGTGACATGGGTGCCCGATTCAGTGGCTCTGTCGACATTGCACGCCGGGTCACTGGCTCTGTCGACATTGCGCGCCGGCTCACCGGTTCTCGCGACATGGGTCGCCGCTCCGCCGGCTCTCGTGACCATGCCCGTCGGCTTGCAGGCTCACGCGAGGCACAGCGACCGTTCGTAGGTCCGCTTGACGGTGAATGGACAAAGTTCCCTCGATCCTGGCCCGGGTCCCTGGAAGATGGTCGAGAAAGAGGTGGACCCCGGGATGGGGACCGGTGACGAAAGATTGAATCCGCTCCCTCCGCAGGGCTCTGACTCCATCCGCGGCCACGAGAGGAGGAGTAGACCATTGGCGGGGATCGGTCGAGACGATTGCGTGTGGAGGTGGAATAGAGAGCCAGCTCGCCCTCGCTGCCTGAAGAGGGTGGCTCTGCCACCGGCGATTCCAAGGGACTCGTCTTCCCCACCGTCCCGTTATTGTTGCTTTCGGACAAGCCATGGACCTCCGCCACTGGGCTCAGGATGGTAACTGCGGTCGAAGGCTGATTCAGCGGCGGAGGCGTTGTCGCTTGGATCAACAACGGCTTGACGAGGCCTGACGGCCTATCATTGCCCTTGATACTGGGGAAAGTCACGAGACTCTCGATGACGGGAGAAGAGGAATTCTGCACCACCGGCGAGGCGGATCGGAGCACGGCCTCTGCTGGAGAGAAGTCGGCCTTCCGTAGCCGGTCGTCGATGTTGCTGGGGAGGTTTGTCAGAGATGATGAGCGGCGGTGTGACCTCTTCGACCAAGGCAGAGGAATTGTGATCGTAATAGCGTTTCTCTCTCTCTCCACGTGGACAGCCCCACCCTTGGTATCGCTGGCAAAGACTCTGTCGACTTCGCTGCCGGGCTCAGGCGAGGTGTTGACAAGGGTCCTTTGAGAGTCTGGACTGCCATCAGCTCTGGGAGGCTCTGATACGGAGCCAGGATCTCTGTCCGAGTAGTGCTGGATCCACCCACCCACGCTGGGTGCACTAATGGAGGAATCTCCCCACCGTGAGTGCAGCTGTTTGCTGGCGTCTGATCGAGCGCGGGTCTCACGGCGACGAGACGGTAACCACGCACTTAAGACGGGGGCCATTATGGTGATTGTGGTGGTGGTGGGTGTTGACAGCTAGGCCACACCGGCAGAAGGATGTCAGACTGAGCCGAGGAGCCAAAGGGTGAGTGGAAGTCGTGGTCACACACTGGTCGTTGCAGCGATATCAGGTCGGCGCAGCAGGTCAAGGAGATTGATATGAGACAGTAAATGCACTCACAATGCCCACTTTCCTGACAGCGGGAGGGCGAGGTTCATGAGAAACAAATGCTTCAAGAATGGAGCGGGCGGCAATAAAGGCCGTCCAGGACGGTTCACACCATGCTCGATCAGGACTCGTCATGGAGGACAACAATAGCAGGCGACATACGCGTACACGGTGCGGTACAACGGTACACCATCTTCGAGTGAGGCCGGTGCGGCAGTCAGTCTCGCAGCACGCGAGAGATTGCACGAAAGGACGGAGATAGATCAATGCGAATGGATAGTTGGCGATCCGGCCACTTCCTGCCCTTTGTCATTGGCCGCTGAGACGGACGACGCAAGCAATTGATGCAAGGGCTTTGCAGATCCAGATGCACGAGTTGCGCTCAGCCGCTGGACTAATGGATACTTGGCTGGTGAGGAGGTGTGGAGGTGGAGAAGAAGCTCAGTCGACTGGAATCTCATTGGCTGTGGCTATTTTGGGCACTGCTCCTGGCGGCAAACTAACAGCCAATCACACCGACCCAGAGCCGATGCTCGACTGTCAATGCTTTGAGAATTCTCGACCACACATCTGTCAGTTCCGCTACGGATGCACTGTTGGACGACTCGGAACGCGAACCTCTGAGCAAACCACTGGATGGGCTGATGGGCGAGGGCCGTCAATCATGCTTGTGGGCTGCGATGGTTGACGAGGAAAACACTGGCATTGATTGCTCTAGTGCATGAAAATGGGGTTGCTATGCATCCAGAAGCATGTCGCTGCAGAGTGTCAAAGCGCCAGAGCTAGACAGCTTTCCTCCATTCACGCGCACAGAGAGTTACCCCCACCAAGGCCTCACGCCCGGCCATGCCCACTTATTGCCGGTTTGGAGCGACCTAACTGAGGTCAGGCATGAACTCTGTATCCAAAGATATCCTTCCTCACCTGGGTCCGATGGACTGCTCCCGTGGAGAGGTCCTGCCACAGCTTCAACACGCTGCCGTCCGGGTAGTCGTCGTAATCGATGTCCATGTAGCCGCGTGGGTGCTGGCTTCGAGGAACAATGGCAAAAGCACGGCCTACACTTCGAGTTAGGATGCCACCAGGTCGGGCCACGTAAAGCCCCCCCCACATCAAACGCGTACCATTGATGCTCGTGTCACTGGCCAACCTCAACAGAGCTGCTCCTGCGTCTTCCACGGTGGCAAACTCGGTGCCCGCGTCTGCCAACATTTGAAGAACGGTCGGACTCATGATCTTGGTCGCGATGAACCTGACGACCGGTCAGCGCTTAGTGCTGGCCATCCTGCTCGGAGGGGACCGACCAGGGCCCGATGTAGTTGACCCGGATGTTGTGCTGCCACTCAGTTCTCCTGAGATTCCTCATGACGGCCCGCAAGCCGTACTTTGAACCCCCGTACTGCAGAGCTCCGGGAAGGTCGATATAACCGGCGAGGCTCCCCTGCAGAACGAGTAAAGCATCCTGTGGAGCACCTTTGTTCAAGGCATTTTGTCGTCGGAAATAGTGCAGTGCAAGTTTGACCGTGTACAAGGCGCCAATCAGGTTGATATTAAGGACGTCCAGCTTCGGCTCCTCAGGTTCTTCCAGTTCCACTGCATGGCATCATCAATGCAAAAAGTCGAATCTGGCCGCTTGTCCGGGCCGCGGGTGGACTTGACGACTCACCATTGTTGAAGTATATGGCGTCTGCTCCGCTAATACCGGCATTGGCGACCACGATGTCAACTCTGTGGGCAGGGGAGGATGCTATTGCCTCCTTGAACACCGCCAGCTGATCTGTCCACAGTGTGACATCGCACTTGACAAATTTCACTGACCTTCGCTCCCCAACCACACCCCGCGTCAGGCCATTCATTCATTGTCCAACCCCTCCTCACCAGGGCTCGCTTACGGGGACAGCTCCGAGGCCAGCTTCGATCCTGCTTCCTGATCGAGATCACCAATCACAACGAAGGCTCTGAAGCGCGATCAGCCTTTCGGCCGGCAGAGAGGTCCAGAAGCCATAGGACCTCGCCCGCGTCTTGCGATGGACGTACCCTGCCTTGACCAGCGCCCGAACATATCCTTCGCCGATGCCGTTTGCTCCTGGACATGGAAGTCAACTCCAGACACCGTGCAGGAAAAGCATCGGCATACCGCCCGTGACAATGGCAGTCTTTCCTTTGACGTGACCGGTGTCAAAGTCGACATCAGTGTTGACCGGTCCGCGATTACGATACGGCTCCATGGCTTTCTTTGGACAAGATTGGGTGATTGAAGAATAGGGAAAAAGGCAACGGTCTCGTCAGGTGTCCAGAGCTCCGAAGGGACGGATACTTTTTGGTCACTGTGAGTTGACACCGCGGAGACAGATATTGGAGATTTGGGGTGGTCCCCCCGCAGTGGCATAATCCGTGGCCTCTCGAGCGGGGAAGGATTGTCGCCTGTGGGAGGGGAAGGAAGAGCTAGCAGTGTGAGGCCTCCCGTGGTTGTGCCGATGTATGAAAGTACATGAGTTGGGCACACCTGGATCGTCGCCAAGGATCAGACAGACATCCGCTACGGTGAAACGCAGAGGCCACTAGCGCCGCATTTGTAGCAACTTGGTCTTGGCACAACTTCTTGTAGTTGCCACGGCGCAGTCTTCATTTGTCTTCTCTCAACCTCGACCTTGAATCCTCGAGGAGTCTCCCTCGTGGAATCATCTCTAACTCACCGTTCATATTTCGGACGCATTTCGATCAGAGTGCTGGAGTGGTGCAGTGACAGATCGAGAAGATGTCCGGGCCATCATGGCTGAACCAAGACTTTGGAGCCGACGATGAGGAGTCTGACACCGACTTCAATCCCGGAGTCGAGGCTGGCTCTGACGCTGAAGACGAGGGAAATGAGGATATCGACACTCCACAGCGCACCGCCGCAGACGACAGACTGGACTCAGGCCATGAAAAGGACCGTGACCCTGGTGCCGATGTCAAATCCCATCGAGGGCTGAATGGCCACAAGTCGCCACCTCCTGCGCGCCAAGGAATAAGATCACCCCAAAGAAAGGGGAGTATCGAAGACGGGGAGGAGGACGACAAAGCCGACGACAAGGGCGAGGATGATGAAGGGAGGGGTGAAAAATTGAATGGCGCCGCGGATAAAAAAAGGGGAGATGAAGCAGGCAAGGAAGAGGATGGAGGTGAAGAGGAGGAAGAGGAAGACGACGATGAGGACGAAGACGAGGATGAGGACGAGGAGGATGCGGTTACCAGTCGACCACGAAAGCGCAGGAAACGGGGGTTGAATCAGTTCTTCGAGGAGGAGGCCGAAGTGGACGAAGACGACGACGAGCTTGAAGCCGACGAGGATGACATCGGACCCGAATTCATCCAAGACACTCATCCCGATGACGAATTACCGCCGGAAGCTGACCACGATGATCGACGCCACCGGGAGCTGGATCGCCAAAGACAACTGGAAGCGTCCATGGACGCGGAGAAGCAGGCAGCGGCCTACAAGGAGAGGTACGGGAGGAGAACAACAGCGGCGCTCAGCAGCAGTTCCTTTGTCCCCCAAAATCTCCTCATGCCCGACGTGAACGATCCCAGTATTTGGGGGGTCAAATGTCGGCCGGGAAAGGAGCGTGAGATCATCTACAAAATAATGAAGAAGTTTGAGGACAGCGCACGCAGTCGCAATCCGATGCGGATCGTCTCTGCGTTCGAGAGGGGAGACGGGCCTATGGCCGGCTACATCTTTGTGGAAGCGAAAAGAAAAGCGGATGTGGATGACGCCCTGGCCAACATTCCCGACGTCTTCCCGAGGACGAAGATGAATCTCGTGCCGGTCAAGGAAATGCCAGATCTGCTCCGGGTGACAAAGGCGAAGGAGCTAGAAATCGGCGGATACGTGCGCATCAAGCGGGGGCTGTACCAAGGAGACCTGGGGATGATCCAGGACGTCGAGTCGAACGGTCTCACCGTCACCGTCCGGCTTGTCCCTCGCCTGACCTATGGTCTCGACGAAGACCAAGCACGTCCGGCCACGGGCAACACCCTGGCCGACACCAAGCGGAAACGCATTCACGGCCCGGTCAACAACTACGCCAATCGACCTCCACAGCGGCTGTTCAACGAAAACGAGGCAAAGAAACGCCACGACCGATTTTTGCAGCAGAACCGGGGCTTGACGGGCCGGAGCTTCACGTACAAAGGAGATGAGTATGAGGATGGCTTTTTGATCAAAGACTTCAAATTGCAGCATTTGATCACCGAAAACGTTAACCCGAGGTTGGACGAGATCACCAAGCTCACCAAGACGGCGGCCGATGGGTCGGAGCTGCTGGACTTGGAAACCCTGGCCCACAGTTTGAGGAACACCACGGCCGAAGGGAGTTACATGCCTGGTGACGAGGTCGAAGTGTACGAGGGCGAGCAGAGAGGTATCGTGGGAAAGACCGAAGGTGTCAATGGCAACATCGTATCCATCATGGTCTCAGAAGGGGAGCTTGCGGGACAGATCGTTGAAGTGCCGGTCAAAGGCCTCCGAAAACGCTTCCGAGAGGGCGACAACGTCAAGATCATCGGCGGAAGCAAATATCGTGATGAAGTCGGCATGGTTCTCCGGATCAAGGACGACAGGGTGACGGTGCTCACAAACACAACCAATGAGGAAATCACCGTGTTTAGCAAAGATCTGAGAGAAGCAACCGATGCGGTTGGAGGTGGTGGTACCGGGAGCAGCAAGTTCGACGTCCAAGAGCTGGTGCAAGTAGAGTAAGTGTCAACATCCCTCCCCTTGTTCTTGCTGTTCTTTGCTAACCTCCATCCAGTCCCACGACCGTGGGTTGCGTGATCAAGTCGGATCGTGAGTCCGTTCGCATTCTCGATCAAAATGGATCTGTGACGACACGACTGCCCTCGCAGATCCAGAAGATCGAGGAACGGAGAAATGTCGTGGCCACGGACAAGAACGGGTCAGAAATCCGCCAGGGGGATGTTGTTCGCGAGTCCGGCGGGGAAGGAAAGAGCGGTACCATCTTGCACATTCACCGAGGCTTCGTCTTCGTCCACAACAAGCTGGGTATCGAGAATGCCGGCATCTGGGTGGCCCGCTGCACCAATGTGATTACCACAGCCGCCAAAGGGGGACGGATCACGGGGCCGGCTACCGATCTGTCCAAGATGAATCCCGCTCTGCAGATGAGGAACAGACCGGACGCCTCAATGGCGCCGCCTCAGCGCCCTGGACGAGATCCTCTTGTCGGGAAGTTTGTCCACGTCAACAAAGGCCCTTACAAAGGCCATCGTGCCATCGTCAAAGACACGACCGCCGGCGAGGCCCGACTCGAACTGCAGACGAAGAACAAGGTGATCAACGTGAACAAGTTCGACCTGTCTATCATTGAGTAAGTCAACCGTTCCTGTCCGCCCATTGTGGTGCCATCGTCCTAACACGTTTCTTCATAGTCCCCATACTCAGAACAGAACCAAATACGAAGACTGGGTCAAAATGCGGGGCGGCCCATCCGCCCTGCGCGCTGGTCAAGGCGTCGCAGGTGCACGGATTCCCGACGGGGGCCGGACTCCCATGGGTGTCATGGACGGCGGTCGCACACCTGTCTGGGGCTCTTCTGCGAGAACTCCCGCGTGGGGAGGGCCTGCCAGCTCCGCCCTGGACTCAGGCAGAACCCCGGCGTGGAAAGGCCCTTCTGGATCGCAGACTTCCTACGGAGGCGCTGGTAACATGACTTCTTACGGCGGCCTTGCGAACTACACGTCGAACACGGGAAGCCGAACCCCGGCCTGGAGTTCCAGCGCCAAAACCCCGTACGGGGCTGACCATGGTTTCGGGTCTTCCGGCACGGGATCGTCAGGTTTTGATGCCTTTGCTGCCGGCTCTCGCACTCCGGCCCATGGCTCTGGTACCACGAGCCGAACCCCAGTTTGGAGCGGACCAGGAAATGTGGCATCGGCGCCGACACCTGCACGGGCATTCGATGCTCCCACTCCCGCCGCTGCTTCAGCCCCTACTCCGGCCGGACGATATGACGACGAAGCTTACACACCTTACGGAAGTGCCCCGACCCCTGGAGCCGGGTTCGGTGCTCAAGACGCACCCACTCCTGCCTTTGCAAAGGGTGCCAACAAGGAGCCGATGAAGAACAACCGCTTGGATGCGCCCACACCCGGCGCCAGCGGAAGTGCCATGACGCCTTACGGTGGAGCGTATGATGCACCCACACCGGCTGCCGGTGCTGGGCCACGATATATCGATGATGATGACGAGGATTAATTTCAGGATAGTCTTTTCTGCTTACAAGCCATAGTTAGCGGTTGGGATGTCTGATTGTATTCTATAGGGAAATGATTCAAAGGGAAAGAGCCGATCAATGAAGAGCTCCTGGAACTTGTACGGGTACCATTTCAGACCTGCTCTGGCCTTTAGAGATGGTATTTCAAGCTGGGATGAAATCATTCCTTCAAGGAGATTGTGACCTCAGTAAAAATTATTGCAAGAATTTTTGGATGGAATCCTATCGAGAGAGTCTTCTATTGTGTGACTGAAACCACGTCTGTCCATGCCTCTGTTTACAGTCTCGTTCTATTGATTGCTGTTTGATTTTGCTCCCATCCCAGTTAACGTTCCAATGTCAACTTGGTCGTCAAATTCATGGGAAGACAAAAGGGTCTGCCCTGGCCGTCCTGGTCCTTGGTGAAGAAATGAACAGAGCAAACACACAAGCCAACAGCGCAACTGGAGCCTTTCACCAGGTAGATGAAGGTGAGGGTCAAACTGAAGCTCAAGGTACCATCCAAGCTCCAAAGCCTGGCCTCACCACCACGTTGGAAGTCACAGCCTCCCCAGGGGCCGCATACGCGTCCCAATCGTCCTCGATGTCCAGACGGCCACACACGTAGAACTCGACGTCGAGGTGTGTGACACAAGGCAACAGGTTCCTTAACATCGTACGGACACGCTCGCGCTCCGCGGCCTCGACGGAGCTGGCGTCACTCAGCTCGATCCTGAGGCTGAACCTCCGCAGGGCTGGCAGGTGCATGAGTCCCTTCTGCAGCCACGGTGTGGTGGCCATGTCCAAGCAGTACGCGAGCCCGACGGCCGAGTCGGCCATGGGCGGCAGGACCTGGCGCTCCATAATGATGAGGCGCAGTTCTCGCAGGCCACTGCGGTACGGCGGCATCATCACCTCTTTGTCGCTGCCGCCGTCCTTCTCGCCTTGGTGATCATCACTGGCGCTGGCACGCAGGGTGCAGAGAATGTTGGCCACCGCGTGGGCTTCCAGCACCGCACCCATGAGTTGGATCTCTATGCCTCGGACGGTGGCCAGCTGCCAGGGCTCCAGGGCACCGAGCAGTTGCGACGTTGAGGAGGTGTTGGAACCCCATTCCGCAGGGACAGAAATATCGTTGACTTGAAAGGGGACCAGGCACGCCTCGTCGTGGATCTGTCGGCACGTTTGCAGTAGACTCAGTGGCTTTGGTTGCTGCTGGCGCGCTGGTTGAGACCGATGGGACGCGTTCAGTACAAGTGCATGTTTGTAGATTTGTGAACGAATCTCAAGCGGCAGGTTTAACAAGGGACACTTGGATGCGTGGGTGAAAGGCCCAATGTCTATTGGGTACATTGAGAATTGGATGATCTGCAGGTTAGGAACGCAAAGAGAAGAGGGCATTGCAGATGAACGAAAAGATGCAAGGCCGACGTCAAGGCAAGGGTGGTGAATGAGTTACACCCACCATTGGATGAAAAAGAAAGTCCAGGAAATCGTCCATGAGAGGATATGCGTCTCCAGATATTGACATTAAACGCTTGAACCAAGGCCTAAATTTCCTATTTCGGCCATCCCTCTCGCATATTAGCTCAGCTGACTCATTTTCAGTCTCACCTCCAGCATAGCTTGTAAGTTTGTTTCGCCTGGGCGCTGTAGGTGCCAGGAATGCACAGAGCACTTCAAATGTCTGCCTGAAAGTCCTGGAGAGTGGTGGCTGCATATTTCGGCCGAGGAAAGGGGGAACAGGAACCTAGCCCGTCGCCTGAGACACCCACTGTCGGAAGCCTTACAACACTGCTTTTGGCATTTGCTTCATGGCTTGTCGCACGCCCAGATCTGCCAAGACCTCTTCAGTACCACCAAGGATGGCATCAAATTTATATGTGCGATGGAACATCTCGATAAATCTCCCCATGCCCGTCTGTGTCAGTCCGCGGCCGCCGAAAATGTTGACGGCATGATCGGCAACTTCATGTGCACACCGAGTGGAGTAAGACTTCAACAGACCAATTGGTCCACCGAGCAGTTTGGACTGCTGAGCGTAGTCCATATTGTTCATCTGAAAGGTGATGGTCTCCAGCCATGATTGGCAGGCTTCGGTCAACGAGATCATTCTCGCTAGCTTCTGGCGGATAACGGGTTGGGCGACCAAGGGCTTTCCGAACACGATGCGTTGATTGGTCCACTTGAGGCATTCCTCAACGACCATCCGCATCCAGCTGACCCCAAAGCACACGATGGCCCATCTCTCGTGGTTGAAGTTGCTCATGATGACGATGAAACCGTTGTCCTCCTTCCCGAGCAAATGGTTCACCGGCACTTTGACGTTGTCAAATTGGACAAACGTCGTGGCCGCCGCCGGGGAATATGCCGTTTTGATCCTCTTCGTGTCGATGCCGTCATCTCGGGGGACCAAGATAACAGAGAAGCCCTTCTCGGTCCGGCAACCGGTCACAAAGTAGTCGGCAAACATCCCATTCGTAATCCACTTTTTGGTCCCATTGATGATGTAGTGCTTGCCATCCGGCGTCTTGGTGGCGGTGGTGCGGATCCCAGAGACATCGGACCCCGCAAAAGCTTCGGTGACGGCGAGACACATGAATTTCTTGCCGGACAGGCACTCCTCGGTGACTTTATCACGAAGCGCGGTATCGTTTGCCCATTGACGGACCGCGGTGAGAGAGATCATCATCCCGGCCATGTTGCCGTCCTGAAAGCCTCGAGCCTTGGATCGGGCCAGTTCTTGTGCCGTGATCAGATCGTGAAAGTAGTCGAACTCGTCAGGTTTGACCCCGCCCAGCAAAGTACGTCCGTGGAGGTGTTTGCCCGGTCCCAAGCGCATGGCCAGGACGTTGGCCTGGGCCATTTTATCGACCAGCTCTTGAGAAATGTAGGTCCCATCTAATTCCTTCTCTTGGGCCTCGGGATACACCTCCTTGTCCACAAATTCACGAAGGGCTTTTTGCAATTTTCGGTGTGACTCGGTGTAGTAAGGGTTGTGGAAGGCGGGGTTCAGCCATAAAGGCTCCGCGTACGGCACTGGGCACAGGTCGCCAGGTTTCGGGTCGATGACTTCTGGTGTCTCGCCTTCGATCGTGCCAATGCACAGACTGGAGAACTTCTGCAAGACTTCCTGTCGATGTAGATTGTAGAACGCCGTGGTGGCATCGGCTCCAGCGATTTGTTGGAGAACGACAGAACCGCCAGGGTGTGCGTCGAGGAAGTCGGTGAGGTCGTAGACTTTGTGATCAATGATACACCACAGCGAGTCGTCTGACTGGTTCTTTGCGACTTCTTCGCGGGTGAACGTCTTCTGCGCCATGGTGGTAGAATCGGCTCAATACGTGGCCTATGGATAGCTGTTAGTGGGAATCTGACATGGAAGTGAAGATTTCCTACCGGCTGGACCACGAGTTGGTAAAGTAGGACTCGACCTCGGCCCATACCGAGGTTCGTCCGGTGCCGACCATCTCGGCAACTTGATCACTGCAGACGGCTGTCAACGGAAACGCCCAGCCTCCCATTGGCTGGACAGTGGTGCAGGGTGGTCCCCAATAAAATGAACTGCTTTCTGCTCCTCGACCAAGTGGGCCGATTACGAGCCTGTGGTCATGAACTTGTGTATGCTTTGGAGCGGCATCTGGGGTGTCGTGGTGGATCTCATCGCAGGTTCTACAGGACCTCGCTGGCTGCCGTCGGCGTTTGCTCGAGTTTCAACATCCATCTTTTGGTCATCTTTTCCCTCCTCTTCCTCTTCTTCTTCCTCCTCTTCCTCTTCCTCTTCCTCCTCACCCTCTTCCTCTGGTGGTTCCACTAATTGTCTTCGCAGACCAGTTGCGACCTGATCAATGCCTTTTTGCAGTTCCTCCAGCGTGTAATCAGCCCCCCATTTTTGCTTGCGTGCTTCCGCATTTGCAGCACCCGGAGCCCACTGCCAAAGCTCATTTCGGTCACCGTCAGAGAGCCGATAGCTTTCTGCTGCGTCCTGTCCCAGCATGATGCCTTGGCCTTGCTCTACCCACTCCTCGACGTTCGGCTCGAGCTTCGTCCGTAGTAATGTCTCCAAAATGTGGTGTTGTGTTTTGCCGGGGAATTGTAGGGATGGGTAGACCATCACGGAGGAGAGAAGTTGCTGATGCTCAGACAACCGCGCGGCAATGTTTTGCAGATTGTTCGAGATGAGGTTGGCGTGCGTTTGTAAAGACGACCTGTGGCCAGGAGTTAGCACTGTCCAGATTGGGGTCGACGTGGGCGTGCCATGAAGCCAGTGGTTGTTGTGTGAGAAGGTCTGAATTCAACGCCGCCAACGAGGTGTGAAGTGCCAGGAGCCTCTGTCGCGTGTGGTCCAGAGTCCTGACCTGGTCTGCATCCAGAGTCGCCATCCCGAAAATAGTCTGCTGGAGAAAGTTGAAATTCCGGGTCGTTCTCGATCTTGCTGATGCCGCAGCCCAGTGTGTGTGGAGGCGAATCAAGTCGCGCCAAACCTTTTTGATCGCCGCAGCTTTCGCGGACGTGGTCGGCAGCACCACCACACCTCAAGGTTCTCACTCAACGCTGCGGCTTCTTCGCTGCTCGGGCCTGCCAGAGTGTCATCATGGCTCCAGGAGCAGCTGGTCGCCTGTCGAGTCCTACCCTCTGTTCGAATTGCTTCGGTCGATTGGCTCGACAAGTTCAATCACACTCTCTGCACCGATCTTCAATCTACACGAAAAGGAAGCTTCACGATGGACTGGCTCCGGGCAAGCAGATACGAAAAAACATGTTGATCAACCCGCAAGGCTTCGTCCACCATTATTTTTCCGCAAACACCTCCATCGATCGAGGATGGCTTCAGAATGGCTTCCTGGCCGCGTGGCGGACGGTCGCGGAGCCGCCCAAAGATTCTCTTCAATCGAGACCGAGGGTGCCTGGGAAAGAAATGTTCGGCGTCGAACCGTTGAAGCAGGAGACCATGAGCAAGCAAGAACAGGGCTTGACACGAGGGGATCAGGGTTCCGGCGTGGAGCTGCGGAAGCCAAAACCTGAAGCAGTCCAACCCGTACCACCGGTCGGCCCTGAGCTTTCCCCTCAAGTCCTCCCACATCGAAGGCGGCGGCCAAAGAGGGATGGCGACGAATCAAACAGCTCAGCTCCACAAGACACGTCTCTTCCCTTGGATGCATCGTCTCGGCTCACCACGGCAGCCACTTCTCTCCCTGCTTCGGCCATCCTTCGACGCAAGCTTGCAACGTACCTCTCGTTGACAAAGCCACGCCTGTCATTCCTGGTCCTCCTGACCACCACATCGGCATATTCCCTGTATCCCATCCCCGAGATTCTTTCGTCGGCCACTTCCTCGGTAAACTCCGGGACGACGCTGTCAACATCGACCTTGACGCTCCTCTTCCTGACCACGGGTACATTCTTGTCCTGTGCTTGTGCAAACACGCTTAATATGCTCTTTGAGCCCCAATACGATGCGCTGATGACGCGGACCCGCAACCGGCCGCTGGTCCGCAAACTCCTGTCGCGTCGAGCTGCGGCCCTCTTCGCCCTTTTGTGCGGCAGCACCGGACTTTTGCTCCTTGGTGTTGGGACGAGTCCCACCGTGGCTGGACTGTCGGCGCTCAATATTTTTCTCTACGCGGGCGTCTACACGCCGATGAAGCGGCTTTCCGCCGCCAACACGTGGATAGGCGCCATTGTCGGTGGGATTCCTCCCTTGATGGGCTGGTGTGCCGCAGCCGGCGAGGCCGCAACATCTGAACATCATTCCTGGAAAGATTTGTTGTTCTCAGAATCTTCCGTGGGCGGTTGGCTTCTTGCCGCCCTGCTGTTCGCATGGCAATTTCCACATTTTATGTCTCTATCCCACACGATTCGAGACGACTATCGCAACGCGGGACATCAGATGTTGTCCTGGACGAACCCGGCACGAAATGCTCGCGTCGCTCTACGCTATTCAATAGCCATGTTTCCCATTTGCGGCGGCCTATACTGGGCTGGCATTGTCAACCCGGGCTTTCTCGCGGTGAGTACCGTATGCAACGTATGGTTGACCCGTGAAGCTCTCCGCTTCTGGCGCAAGCAAGGAGCTGGCGGGAGTGCCCGAGGACTCTTCTGGGCCAGCGTCTGGCAACTTCCGTTGGTTCTCGTTGGCGCTTTGGCTTGCAAAACTGGCATATGGGACGGCTTTTTCGGCAGCCGAGACGCTGTGAGCGTTTATGACGATGAAGATGACCCGGAAAGGGACGGAGAACCGCTGGGAATGGACACTCCAGCCGCTCCGAGCCCAGCCAAGGCGGCCTCCGGAGAGATAAATCTAGCAATGTTGGGATTTAAGAGGCCTAGTTGATGACCGGCAACACAAGGATTCTCTTCCATCTTGGCCTGGAAGGGCTTTCACATCCATGAAGCATTGGGTCCTGTCCTAAGATGCTGTGCGGCCGAGACGGGATCTTGCTCGTCACAATGGCACACAGAAGCCCTGCTAGAAAGCTAGCGACTGCGACTGAGGTGGCAGACAGTGCCTTCTTCGCAGCCCCCTTTGATCTCGAGAACTCTTCGTCCGGAGCATTGCGGCGCCGTCGACATGGTATATGGCCAGTTGCCGCCGACTCTGGTCTCCTGATGGACGGTCGTGGTATTCTCTGGCATCACTGTCATCCGGTCCAGCGGCTGACCGAGAAAGGGATGGGTCACTTCGAACTTGTCCCACCGTTGATGTTTAAATGTGTCTCTGCAGCAGGAAGGTTTGCGCACAAGGTGTCAATAGGGCAACTCCACTCACTGTCTGCTTTAGTCCTGCATTGGGAGAAAGGAATCAAAAGAAGCATGTGTCATCTCTTGCATTGAGCCTATGTTCTGGCACGGCCTCCTCCATCACTTGAAGCACGTGACATGCGAGGCCATAGGACATACTGAATATCATGCTGAGAATGGAGGAATGCCGTCTCATGGATCGCCGCAGACGCTTGTCTTTGTCTGGTTCCAGACTCGGACGAAATATCCATCTCTACCAATTGATTGCCACCTCCGAGCTCTTCCAGTTCTATCCCACGGAACAGGTTCCTATCATTGACAATAACCACAAGACCTGGAAAAGCTTGCTACCTCAGCTCTGGAGCGGAGCGGGCCATCCACCAACCAGACTCCTAGACGATGATCTGCAAGGCGCCATATCGTGTCCCCAGCACCCTGACTGCATCACCTTTTGGCTGCTTGTCACATACTCCGCAATTTGACTTCCCGAGGTGCCATGGCTAAAGGCGAAAGCGAGAGTTACTTGGTACTCTCTTTGTAATAATCCGCCAATTTCAATCCCAATCAATGAGCGTCACCCGACATATTAGTAGGATATAAGTAGACTGACCAATCGACAGGAGCGTATTGTACTATATGGAGTTTATCCGGAGGGAAAAACAAACCTGGCTCACAAACCTGGCTCAAACCTGGATGATGATCTGCACTCTCTGGGTCTGCAGTTTGCGTATACTGCTCCTCTGGCCGCTTCACGTGTGAAGGTTATCCAAGTAGTCTGGGACACAAGACCGAGGACGCCGTGTGGTGGGTCAGTTTGGTGTCGCAGCATGATGACTATCCCAACAAAACCAGTTTCATCACGTCAAAAGAACCAGCTCGGATGCTGGAACAGCCTCGACATGGAAGTTGGCGACGGTGGAATGGAGTACGACGAGTACAAGACACATTTCAGCATGTGGGTTGCCATCAAGAGCCCATGGATCATGGGGACAAGCTGGACTGATTGGCGCCTCAAGGTTATGCCATCCTCGTGAGCCAGGACCCGCGGGAAGGGCCATCCAGAGGCAGTGGCGGTAAAGGACCAAGATGATCCAGGGATGGCAGGGCAGTCTGGGGGATGGTTACCAGGTGGTCGCTTTCTGAACGGCGGCAATGCCTCGACGACAATTTCAAATTCCTTGCTCGACGTGTTCGGTGGGCTGAGAACAAATGCCATGGCTAGGGGAGGCTGGGATCTGTACAATGTCTGGGTGGGACCAGATGGTGATGAGCGATAAGGCAGCCCGTGCGGTGTTGAACGGGACCTGACCCTGTTGTTGTCTAACGTGACTGGCTATGATAACGCCAGTAAGAGCGGTTGCCGACATACTCAGCAACAACTAACACGCTGTTGTTCGGAACCTATGTGGGAACCGTGGCGCCCATGAAACGATGTCAACCCACGTTCCTCGACGTGGCGTTCACATGTGGAAATTGAGGCCGACCAGGGCTCCCATCGGGAACAGAGACGAGCTGTGAAAGCTGGACAGAGCGAGAAAGTCATGCGGTTTCCACGTCGACTGCACCCGAGAACAGTGAGGTCATGCAAGGCAGCAAGTTGCCGCTCATTTGAACCTTTCCATCATGGAAGAAACCCTGTAACCAACCGGCGCTATGCTCATGCCCTGCCATGTCCCGTGCTGTCTCCCAATCAAGAATCATCTCTCTGCCTGTCTGAATTGGAAACCACCATCAAAGGCTCCGTTACCTCGACAGGTTGGATGGTGGATCTGGTGTGGCAAAGCAGATAATCTCCGGTTTGACTTTTGTTCGAATCAGCCTGGTACCGTAGCCATCATTACCTCGTGGACCTGCCCCTCGTCGACGGCAGACACAGAAATGAAATCGAATTCAACCGATCTTGGCCTGGCTAAAGTCCATTTCGGGGTGCTCCTTCATGAACTTTTGCAGCATCTCCTGTTTCTTCTGGTCGTCGCTCGTCGGCTTGCCTTGCCTCTTCATCTCCTGATCGTACATCATCTTCTCCACCATGCCGCGAGTCTCGCCGTCCAGTTCGCTCAGCTTGGAGTTCTCAGGTTGGATCTTGGTCGTGTCGATTGTGGGCGCGCTCGTCACGATGTGCGCCCACCAGTACGAGCCGGGAGCCTTGGCCAGGTTGATGACGATCTCTTTGCCGCCGTCGGACTTGGTCGAGAGGACCCAGGTCGAATCGTCTGTTTGGATCGGGTGTGGGAAGTCACCCTGCAAGGGATGGGTCAGTAGGTAGTCCGACCAACAAGACGTGGTGAAGCAGTTTTCCCACTCTACATACATCAATTATCGGTGGCTGTCCCTTGACCCCCACTTTAATATGCGTCTTTTTCAGCTCCACCCCCAGATCTCGGGCTTTATAGTTGCCCTGCAGCGGGACGGTGACTTCGGCCTCTTCCAGCGTTTGTGTCCACTTGTACGGTAACTTTGCCTGCTCTTCCTCCTCCCGCTTGCGGTCTTCAGCGTCTTTCCGCGCCCGCTCGGACGGTGTCGGTGACGGGGCTCGGTCGGCCATATTTGCAAAGACTTGAGAGAATGCGCAGGATGAGGAAATCGGTTGGTGCGAGGCTGTGGGAAGGAGGGCACGACTAGCAGTTGGCCTATTGTGAGAAACTCCCAGGAAAGCATTTGAGGACGGGTTCTTGGCGTTGTGGAAGGCTGTCGAAGGTCAGGGGAATCTCCACTAAATGAAGGAATCCATCGCGTGGGATATTCCTGTAAAGGGACTCTCGACCCCTTTAATCTACAGCCGAGTTGAGGACCTTTCCCTTCCTGAAGAATTGCTGTCGTGTCGACGAACACGAGATTGAAAGCAATGAGGAGTGGTCTCAGCAGCGACAGAAAATCAGAGATGGAATGTTTCTCCAGCATTCCAAGTGTCCATCATTCATCCAAGGTCATGGTTGAGAAGGCTAGCATACCCACTCGTTCCACCTAGAACTCCGGCTTTGAACTTAACAGAAAAACTTGTACAGCTTCTTCCAGAGAGGCCATCTCTTCCTTTCGGCCTTCTCCTCCATCAGGAGTCCCTTGATGTTCATTTCCCTTTTCCCTGTAAACAGGTCCATGTCCCTGGTTCTCAGGATTTTGGTCTTCTTCCAGATTTTATATACAATGTAAGACACGACGACCACGGGCGCGGCGAGGTAAGCTTGGAAGAAATTGATGACAAGCTCATCCGCAGTCATTTCCTCCCACCCAACGGGGGAAATCCCGGTCCAGAATTGCGCAATGAGCACCAAAATATTGAAGATGACGCCAACCCAACTGCCGATCACACCGACGGGGGACTTGAAAGAGAGTTCGTCCAGAGTATGGCCTTGAAGCTCCCAGGCGCGGCGGAAACGGATGTGGGCGAGGCAGATGCTGCCCCAAGTAAAGATAGAGCTGAGCCCGGACCTATATGGGTTTGAGATGGAATGTCAGCAGCCACGTTCTCGAACTTTGACAGAGGAAATGGAGCCGCGAACAACCAGGGGGAGGGGCCACGGGATACATCAGCTCCCTCCCAAAGGAACCCATTGTCGTGTGATACTCGCGATCGATAAAAAGGGCGAGAAACTTACAACGCGACCATCCAGTTGAAAACGTCCTGTTGTTTACGAGAAGCGCCCAGGTAGGCCAGAAGCCCCAAAGAGGACGCAAAGGTGATCGACACCAGTGGGCGTCCTTTGCGGTCGATGTAAGCAAACACGGACGGTGCTTGTCGTTGTTCGGCGAGTGCAGCGAGGGTCCGAGATGAGCCATAGATGGCAGAGTTGCCGACCGACAGGACAGAGATCATGATGACGGCGTTCATCACCGACGGCAAAACATCAATGCCCGCGTTCTGAATCGAGATGACGAACGGCGACGCTCTGTTGATGTCAGCTGAGCCGATCTCAAATTCAGGAGACCAATCGGAACGCCACATACTTTGCGTCCGCACTGGTCTTGCCGTTCAACAGTCGTGGGTCTGTGTAAGCAACAAGAAGGCCAACCAAGAACAGGCTGACGATGTAAAACAACGTGATACGCCAAAAGACCTAGCCCGTGTGAGTACAGCACCACCGTTCGAGAGTGTGAGTTTCTCACCTGTTTGATGGCCGTGGGCAGGGTTTTCCTCGGATTCTCTGTCTCTGCTGCCGCCAGGCCGACGAGTTCGGTTCCGGCAAAGGCGAACGCGGCCGTCACAAATGTGCTACAAAGCCCTTTAAAGCCGTTGTGGAATGCGCCGGGGTGATGCCACAATCGAAAGCCCATGTAACTGCCGTCCGGCTTTCCCAGGCTGTTGGTGCCGCCCATAATGTTCATGAGGACACCCAGAATGCTGCAGCGCGATTAGCCGAGACCGTTCCTCCTCGTCTTGGTCCTCTTACATGTAACCAATGACGGCGGTGACTTTGATCACGGAGAAGACGAATTCTGCTTCACCATAACCCTTGACGCCAAAAAAGTTGATCATCACGATCATCACGAGGAAGAGGGTGACCCATGCCGCATTGAGTCTAATATCCTGGACCTGCTCGACCGTCAGACGGAGCTGCAGCTGAACAGAGTCATGAACCATACCCAATAGTCGACCGTGATCGAGGCAGAGACAATCTCAAGCGGGAGGGCGACCAGCCATTGCATCGCATAATTCCAACCCATGGCAAACCCCCAGGCCGGGTCCAAGAAACGAGTGGAATAGGCGGCGAAAGAACCGGCGACCGGAAACAGGACCGCTAATTCACCCAGGGCTTGGACCGTGCAGTACATCATGACGCCCGTCAGCCCGAAGGCGAGAAAGAGGGACGCAGGACCACCGTATGCCAGAGCCTTGCCCGATCCGACAAACAATCCTGTGCCTATGCTCCCGCCAATCGCGATCATCTGAAGGTGACGGCCTTTGAGCCGTCGCTGGAGCGGCGACAAGGCTGTTGCTTGCGCTGCGCTTTCGACATCGTATTCTCTTCGATCATAGGCACCGATCGAGGTGTGTCTCGTGACACTTGCATTCGGGTCTCGTTTGAAACCGTCAATAATGCGGCCGGCCAAGGGCCGTCTAAATGAGTGGGAGTCGCCCTCGTACGCCGAGGGTCCAGGCGACACAGAACCGGGGATCCAGGTCTTTTTGTCGTCCATGGCTCGACCGATCATCGACACCAATCCGTGCGCGCGGGAAGGGGGGTTTTATCGAGTCAGGCCGAGGTGGCCGAGGACGAGGTGGTGGCGGCTGAAGTCAGGATAGAAAAAGTCACATTTTGCGCCCACAGGCCATGAAGCAGTGGATGAACCGGATATGATGGTATGAGAGGCGAAGAAGAGAGTCGAGCTGCGCAGGAAGAGCACATGGCTTGGTGGACTTGGTTCGCAGGCCAGTGGCAGTGGTTAACTTAGTGCAAAAGTGCGGGCGCAGATTGGTAGATTGGGCAGCCACATTCTGTCACCCGATAAGCAGCAGGCAAGCTTCACGTGACTTATCAAGAACCACATACCCGAGGCAACATCTGGATAGAAGCAGGCTTAGCCAAACGGGTGTCGGAAAATCAAATCAAATCAAATCTGGATAGAAGCGTGCGGTGCCAACGTTTCATTCGATTAACTGCTGAAAGTACCGTGAGAGATTTGTTTATCAGCAGTTGTAGAAGCAGCTCAACCATTGTGCTTTGATTGTACACCACTGACCGTTTTCTATCGTCAACCTTCCGTAAGACAGTTGTCCGCTTGACGGGACAGACACCCAGGGCATACCATGCGGGTCTTGCAAATGTTCTTTTCCAATTCTGATTCAGTCAGCACATACCACCCTACACTTAGCACGTGCTCGACCCGGCCGAGCCGCAGAAGAAACAGGCAGAACGCGATGGACTGGTTCATTCTAGCTGGTACAGAAAGGTAGCTATCCGTCTGCCCAACCAGTGCGCCTTCCGTGACCTGAACAGAGTTACATAACTCCGGCGTTCCTGTGCGAATGATGTCGGTCTGGACCGCTCGCTTAATCCTCTACCAGACAATCGATCGCCGAAACTTTGATGTCATTGTCCTCCAGAATCTTTTTTACATCGGCCTCGCAGCCAGCCGCATGTGCTGTCAAACCCCAAAGATGAATCTCGTTGATCCAACTCTCCAGCCTCCGCACCCCGGCGGTCGAAGTGCACATGGAACGGTAGATATTCGTCATGGAGCATCCATTCCAGGCATTTGAATTCTCAGAAAAAAGGGCATTGAGCACCCAAATATCGTACTCGGCTCCAACAAAGGTCAGGATATAGTGCTTCATCTGCGCCCTGTCGAGACCTGTCCACTCTTCTGCTCGCACCCCGAGTGCGTTGCATTTGAGAAGGTAGCGATTATAGAGCGACACGGATGCAGCGGCGCAGGCCTGCCACGTGGCCTGATCAGCCGACTGGCCGTCCTTCTTGAACTCAACGGTAAAGTATGGGCAGGTAATCCAGTTCTTGTGGATGTATAGAGTACTCCTCAGTTCGCTTCGGTAGCTAGAATTGAACCCCGCGAGGGAGAGCCAGTAGCTGCAGTCGGGACGCAGATCGAATTTGAACTCGGGACATTGTTGAAAGATTGGGGGTGCTATCCAGAGGGACCCGGAGTCCTCTGCTGGCGGAGTAACTAATTGGAGCATTCTCTCAGCACGCCACTTCCTGTCCGCTTGAGTTTTCGTCGACCGACTTTGTCTTCGAAGGAATGTTTCCGTCGCAAAAGACGCGTATTCTTGCTCACAGACATGTTTGTCGTTCATAACCTCGTATTCCTCGATAATTCTTTCCACTTGGTGGTCGGAAAGGGAGAGCCAGACTTCCGCTGCATCAAGACCTTTGAGGGCCGCGTAGTCGAACACCTCTCCTAGCTGGCGTGCAGGGGTTCCAAAATGAGAGTATGGGCGTTGGGGGGCTTCTCTTTTTACTTCGGCGGCAAGCCTGCGAGGGAGAAGCACAAGATCCTTCAAGTGTCGATTTTGCACTATGGTTTTGGTTACCTTTGTTTTATTGTATCGTCGAGCATCGAAATCGCGCTCTGAGGGACTGTCGGAGGGATAGAGGCTAGTTCATCCTCGCTCTCACCTTCTTGCAGCATATTCCAGTCACTTTTTTCATTGTTGTGCTGTCCGGCGTCGGGTTGCCGTCCGGGACCGTGGCCGCTTCCTCCTCTGTCATTCACCAGCTTTTTCTTCGTCACCCGCTTCTTGGGAGGCATGGCACCTCGAACTCTTGCCCACAGAGCCGCAGTTGCAGCGGGGTCTGTGGCGAGTACTCCTCTAAAGACTGTTTGTTCCGTCGAGGACGATGCTTGAGATGGTTGACGGCATTGCTTGTTAGTCCTTGGACTTGCACAGTTCCAGTCCGTAATGGGACGAAGTGGTTGCCTGCCTAGGCCGAGTGGCTTTCTGCTTGGGCCGAATGGTTTTCTGCCTGGACCGAGTGGTTGCCTACCTACCCCTCGCACGTGCGAAGAGCTTTGGGGAGTGATGTCCCGGTGTTCAGTTTGGCTCATTTGCAAGGCTTTGTGAGTCGGCTTCAATTCGCACGCGCCAGAGATTTCAACAATATTAGACAATGCACGGCAGTGGTTGAGTACTGGTAGAAGCAACGAGTTGATATAGAGAGTGGTAGTAGAATGAATAGGAAGATCGATGTTGTGATCACCTCTGCTTTTCTTCTGGTTGGTGACTCGAGTGGTTGCTGGGTCAGAAAGTGGCCTTGTGTTGCAGCTGGGTCTCCCTCGCTCCGCAGACAATGGCTGGAGAAGGCCCACAAAACCGAAGCCAGTATTACGTGGCTGAAATTCCGGAGGGCGACCATGCTTTCTATGGCAAATTCACAATGCGCAGCTGCTAGGAGGGAAAGGTAGGGTCATGTCTATCATGATCACGGCTTCCCATCCAATGTACAACCATGCATTGTGATCACTAAGTGCTGAACCTTGCTAGAGTTCGGATCGACGAGGAGTCAAGACTGCCTCAAGGGCAGATTTGAGCAATCATGATTTACTCCGGCTCATGGTCGTGTCCCTCGGTCTGTGTCTCCTGTATCCCTTCCTGAATGGTTTCTGGCGCCACGGCTGCATATGGATCCTCCTCATCTTGCTGGTCTTCCTTCTTGTCGGGGTCCATGGCGTCCGCGTCGATCTCCGACCCCGTGTCCTCCTCCGACACCGTGTCCTCATCCTGGACGACTGTGCCGATCCTGGTGCCTTCGTACATGCCACCAAACGGGTCCTGTTTGCGTGCCACTTTGGGGCTCGGCTCTTCAATGATGACTGCGGGATTGCTTTCCTCCTCGGTGTGCTTTTCCACAAAGGCCTCTTTGAGCAATTCATACAAGAAGCTGTATTGGAGCTCGTTCATGACCATCATCATCCTTTGCTCGCGCAGCTTGTTGACCGTTTCGTATATCGGGTCGGTATTGTCCTTGGTGTCGGGAGTGCTGACCTTGGGTGGTCCGCTGTGACCCCATGTCCGAATCTCAGTGCTGCTAGAGTTTGCCTTGGATGGCGTTCCAGCCCTGAGATATGATGAATCTGAGAGCTTCCCTTCTTCCAGTTCCCGCAGCAGGAAGTCTAACGCAATCCAGGTGCCGGTTCGGCCGACGCCCGCTGAGCAGTGAACGATGCGAGGAGACCGGCCCGCCATCCTTCTCGACACCCGGGTCAGTTCAAGCAGTCTCTTGCGATCTTCGGCCTCGGGCTTCCCAAAGTCTGGCCAGCCGTTGAAGAGGTAATGATAGATCTCCTTGGAGACGCCATCGATCGTCAGCTCGAGCCTTCTGACCTCGCAACCGATGCTGGCATCATGTGACAGTAATTGAAGCTGGACAGACCCTGACTCTGTTCCAGGATTGGCATCGGGGTCGATGGCACCCGTGTCGCTGCCGTGGGCGTCAGGAGTCTCTAGTGGTGTTCCTATACCAGAGCCGTCAGCAGACATGGCATCGGAATGTGACGCGTAAAAAGGACGGTCACGACTCACCATCGGTCGTCGCGGTCTCGTCTCGCTCGTCGGCCGGATCATCCTCGTGCGCCGGGAGGCTGATCCTTGGATGATCCATGTGGAGTGGAAAATACTGTCCACACTTTTCCTTGTTTCCTTCGAAGAGTTGGGTGAGCATGATGATGACGCCGACGTCGCCGGTGGTCTCTTGCATGACCATGTGCCAAAAGTGTGAAAATTGACCTTCCTGAGGTCCTTGTGTGGCGACGTACTTCATCTCATCCATCGCAGGCTGTCCAGGGGCGTCACCGACCTGTCCGTTGTCCTTCCGCACCAAATACCGACTCCTGAGCGTGATGGGGGAAGCATTCACATAGTCGGATCCTCCAATGGGGTGTTTGAGCTTGACACGTGATGCATCCCAAGGGAAAACATTCCCGTACCGATTTCGCTTAATCACCGTTTGTGATCGGTCGATCCGGAAGGGGGACGACTCAGGGTTTTGAACAGCGTGAAAAAGTCGATACCGCTGTTTCCATTCGAGATCCTGGAAGGCACTGGAGATCTCTGAGCCATCGAAGGTCAGTCCGTTAGCCATGACTCGCAACAGCGGCTTTCCTTTGGGAGACATGGGGGAGGATCCTCGCACCAACTTACCCTGTTTAGTTTTGTTCAGAAACGACGGCATCGCGACCGTGGCTCGGCCAGCCACTTGACCTTCAGCCCCGTCATTGGATCCATCCGATCGCGCTGGACCGGCAGAGGCAGACCTGGACTCCCAGTCTCTGCTCTCTTGCGATCGTTGCCGTTTGATGGATGTCGATGGCGGGGTGCCGATGGTCAGCGACTCAGGCATGCTTTGGCTTATGTCCGCAATAGTTGCGGCATCGGAATGAGAGGAGCCAGCTCGACTGTCGCTGGTGGACGGAAGCGGCAGGGAAGAGGAAGTCGTCGGCCGGAGAGTGAGGCTGGGGCTTTTACTTCTTCTCGCCGACGTATGGATATGCAGACGGTGCAAGAACGATGGTCGTTTCGGAGTCGCCGAAGCAGAAGATTCCTCAGATGGTGGATCCTGAGGCGCGGCGCCAGCTTTGTCGGTGAAAAGGCGTGAAACCGTCGTGATGAATATTGACCGGCGGTATGACGGGAGCAGGCGAATGAATAATGACGAGCGTGGCTGAGACGAATAACGAGCAGCGAGGCTGAGTCTGTCTAATGCGCCCGTGACGAATGGTTTTCACAGGCTGAGTCGATGAGGAGTGCTCCTGCTAATCTTCGAACGAGTACACGTCAAGCGAAGTCAGGAAGGGATCAGAGAGTGCCCTTCGCAAGCCAGATTCCGAGAGACAGGCCAATAAACTTTTCTTATCACACGGCGCGATTGCGGGGTTCCGGAGTAGATGACAACAAGAGTGTTGCGCGTGCGCTGCAGACAGAATTCGGGTCGGAATGAGTTGATCAGCTTGGGCCACCGTTCCAGCAATACGCCAACCTGTAGAAGGTCATTCAGAGTGAGGCGTGGTGGATTCGAGGCGACATCCCACTAATCTCATCTCGCAGCAGGAGTGTCGCTCTTGTCGCAGATCTGGTAGTAAATATTTTTGTAAAGTCATCTTAATTATGGAAGGGCTCTTATTGGGCCTCTTAGCTGTTGAGCGTCTTAGCTGCTTGTAATGACTCTAAAGAGCGAAATGATTCAGCGGCCTGGCCTGCAGCCCCGGTGGCCACTCGGCCCCACATATCTGAGTAATTCACCGAGATTCCACTGCTCCTCAGGTCAACCTTCAGGGCAATCCGCGGTTTGCGACGACCAGGATCGTGATTGCTCCCTGCAGTGGCACGCTGGTCCACAATATCGACGGCCCATTACTGCATGGTAGGACTTGTATCAACCGCACAGCTTGCGGTGTCGAGATGACTTGGTGGTGGCAGCTTGAGGTAAGGACTCTCCGCTGTTCGAACGAGGCACACCAAATACTCAGTTCCATGCAGCGTCGCATGGTAGACACGGTAGATATATCTCCTGCCCTGGATGCTTCCCGCGGTTCGATCTGACTCTTCCAGCTCTTACGCAGCCCATCCTTCCATCGGGGCGTTCAGCGGGTGCACAAAACGGTCCATCAAATTCAACATGGGAAACCACCGGAATACTATGGCGGAACACACATCGACTGTACGTATGCACCGTTGATCTCTCCGGTGAGAGTGCTGAGAAGAAGACTAGCGGAGCGAGATACTCGAAAAGGCGTTACACACTTTTTGAAGCTGTTCTGGGACGAATTAAAGAGAGGACATAGACCGGAGCCGAAGAGCAAAAAGTGAAAGGTCGTGCCTCTGATGACACGAGATATCAGGCAATTGGGCTCTCTGGCGCCGGAGGTTGTCTGACATCTATCATTAACATCAACCGCGACAAATTTCATGAATATTAGGATGGATGACCATCAATCACACCAGAATGGTATGAGGTGAAGTATGAAGCATTGGAGCCGCCATTCACAAAAACACCATTCACATTGATTGCCAAAGTGATGGCAGACAGCGGACGGCAGACAGCGGACGCCACCCAATCGGCTTTTGTACTTTTCGTGCATTGAAGGACCGGATAAGATTGGGTTGGCTTTACGATGCGCTAGAAAGCTCGACCCTCATTCCATCCGAAGATTGATTTTGCTCTTTCATGGCAAATGTTCTGTGACCTGACCATGTTCCAGAGACTCGCCACGAACCAACGGTTTCGAGCAGCTGACATTCGAGCAGCTGGCATTCGAGCAGCTGACATTCGACCTGGCTAGTTGGCTAATTTGATTCCCAGCAGTCAGGCTTGAAATCAAAAGCAAACCTCTCACCCGCAATTTAACTGTTCCCTATACGACCTGCATGGATGGTCTGTGGACGAAAGTGGACAGCTGACCGCTTATTCATTCATTCTCCCGAGCCAGATTGTTCTGTCGGCAACCGTGGAACCCCGAGCCAAAGGGTAGTGGTGTTGTTGGCCCAAAGAAGCGCTGAGACGTCATTTCCCATCAAATGATCGTCGACGCCTCGTCACTATGAGACATTCGTCGCCGGGACATCCAGGACATCAATCGTGAACCATGCTGAAGAAAAGTCCCGTGAAGAAAAACAAACATCTCACCTGAGGTCGCCGAGAGAATGCGTGATGGCGCGCCCCCGTGTTTGCAGGGCATCACGTCGCTCTGGTTGATTTCAAGTGGTCAGGTGTCATGACCTCGCGGCGCTGCATGTTTTCAAGTGGCGATCATCCAGGTCCGCTGCAGAAAGCCGCCGTCAGATGCACGTCAAAATGGACGGGGCCGGGATGCATGCCCGAATCTCCCTCCGGAAAGGATGGTAAACAATAGCAACTGGTCCGGGTGGTTGTTGGGACAGCATCCGCTGCCATCATCATTAGTCTGGCAAAGCTCTGGGCAAGTGTCATTCTATCCACGGCCGTTCAGCACGGTCATGGGTGAAACCATACTATCCGAAGCCGCATTCAAGCGAGGAACCATTGATTTCTCCCTCCACCGGCTTGTCGGCCACGCCCTTGACGTTCACCTTGGCCATGACTGTTATCTGTCAACCTTCTGGACTAATCCCCCGGACGGATATGCTGAACTGCACAGACTTTATGAATACAGCCACAAAACTGGGCAAGATATAAGAAGAGGCTCTCCATGCTGGCCATACGGGCCGCATCGGCGCCCCAATCTCTCCGCAGTGGGGACCGTTGCACAAATTGACACCTGCAGAGGAATGCATGTTCATCGACGTCTCATGGTTCTGCCAATGAGATGAAACTCAAGCTTTAGCTTTGCGATTGTCGTTTTGTTACCGAGAGTGGAGACACAACGCTGATGATCAGGAGATACCAGTTGGGGACCACCCCCGCGGCTGTGCACCCGCCTCCACAGGGCATTTGCTTTTGGCGATCCAGCTCGAATCCTCAACCAAGATGGTTCATCGAAAGATAACCGTGGGCCCAGATTCCGCCAGCACTGCAGATATAGACATTATTGGTGGATGTCCGCCGTGCCCGATGCAGCCCAATCCGTCCCCACCGGCAATCTCCAGCGGGTCACACTCGATCTTTGCCCTCTCCACCTGCTCGCTTACACCTGGGATGTCGCCAAGAGATGGACGCTTGACCCCCTGCGCCCTGCTCTCTCCACTCGAAGCAGTATTGAAACATAGCTTCAGATCGGCTCCAATAGATCTCGAGCGTCTCCATCGCCGAGGGGGCATACTAGCCACCGAGACCGAGGCGGCTAGTGCTGGAAAGGCGCCGCTCCTTGCCGCGACTCAACGGTGATCCAATTACCATGCGGAGGTTGCGGAAAAGGCGGACAGTGGTGAAGAATATTACCGTCCAGCCCTGAAGCAACCTCCACAGCAACCACTTCCACGGCCTCCTCGTCCATTTCTCTCCCTCGGCCATGTCGTCACAAGCTTGCCACTTGCTCCATGGCCGTTGAAATTGGGCTGTATGCTGTTCGGCCTGCACACCCTCCTCACACACCGGCGGGCATCCAACCCGAAAGTTCGACGTGCCTCTAATTAATTAGTCCGCCGAAGGCTTGACAGCGATCTTCTGGACATCACGTTATATGCGACAAAGTTGACAGATATGCGAAATGGTTGCGTGACTCTGTAACGGTATGGATACAGGCCGGGGCTGGCACTAGCGGCGCACAAGATCGTGATCGACTAAGAGCGAGATTCGGGTGGGCATGGGCCAGAGGCGGGATGGGGGGTTGGTGGGATTGTCGGCGCCACGTGGTGGCGTTGGCTGTCTTTATACCACATCACCAGCAGCTTCAACAGTGGTGTGCTCCCTTGCGTCAGCAAGTCTGGCTTCTGGCTTCTGTCTCGAGTGCAACCATCGGCCACTGTCAGCCATCTGAGGCTGAGTTGCGAGGTGGAACTCGCTCAGAGAGACTTGAACCCGAATTTAAGCCTCGGCAGAAAAAAAGTGAGAGATTGATCGAGGTTGTGGACGCCCATAGGTTACTTGCAGTGGACAGCGGAAATCGCTCCTTGCTTCAGGACCGTGGCAGACCAGGCACTCTTGCACTCATTCGTACATCCGTCAGAGTATTGATCGGAAGACATCATCTGTCTGATGGGTCGTTGTACAGAGCAAGCCAGCAAAATAGAGGGTGGTATTCCGGAGCCTTGGGAACGGTTCACCGTTCCATCCGGTCAAGTTGACTCTTACATGGCATGGTTCCATGGCCTCTGCCGTTGGTTCAGCTCGAAGAGTGCCATCCTCACGCGAACTGTGGTTCTATTCCTCTAGGCCCTCCTACATCAGCATCACGGCATTTCTCTGGCCGATCGTGGCGGCGAAGCCAATCTTCCGCTCCATTCTCTCGGACCGGGCATGTTTGCCACAAATTCTGGCAACTGGCACAGGGCGTATGCGGGGATCTGGGAGTCCAGGATATTTGACGGTGATGCCCGCATGAGTCGGGCCGCGTTCGGGATGTCGATCTTTGCGACAGGACGAGGATATGCATTGATCTACAGCATGAGATATGCATGAGCTGAGCGGGACAAGACAATGCCGCATGATCTGGATGAAATCGAATCGAGTCTCGGCAGCCGGCAAGCAGGGGAAGACACCGCACAGCTCAGACGCAAGCCACACGGTAAGCGAGATGAAGGGACATTTGTGTGCTGAGAAACAAGATTGCCGAGCCCAGCCGGATCTGAAGGTTTGCTAGTGCGAGATAGGGCGGCACAGATCGAGAGCAGCGATGTGGCGGCCAGCCAGTTTGACTCGGGTTGGAGATCTGCTGGCTCTGAGGTGTCAACACCGAACATATGAGTGCCAGCTCCACGTGCAGAGGAGATTTGTTTTCCATTGCCACGAGTACCGGGATGGACACCGTGCAGAGGTCTTCAGACGTCCGTCGCAAAGTCCGTCGGAGGTGGTCAGAGCAGCGGCAGCCAAACCTGCTCTGTCAGCATGCGGAAAAGTGATGATGCCATGGGCGAGACGGACTGACGCCCTGCCAGTCAGCCTCCCGGCCTCCCTGCACACCGTGTGCCGCGTGGACCACGGACTCGTTTTGAGTGTGCCCAGGGCTCACTAAGGGGGCGAGGGAGGGGGTGGAATGACAGGAATGGCAAGGACATTCTCCCTTTGCCGTACACAGCAAGTGGCGCGCCGTCGTCTAACCTTTTCTCTCGCACAGCAACCTGGTTCGGGGATCCCCCCTTGTCGCGTCGAGCGGCCACTGGATCAGTGGTGGATGGCGGCGGCGTTGTTCATCCAGGCCATGTTAGCGCCAGCAGATCACCATGGCCAGGGATCGATGGGTCGGTAATATTACAGTCGGGAGGATACCGATACAACGTGACCGGCGATTACTCAATACCAGTAACCAGCATCCAGTGACCTGCTGCCATGCACACGGTCGCCAGCGAACTAGCTATCCTATACTAATCCTCACTAGAGCACCAGGTTCCAGGACTCCCGGTCCCAGGGCTCCCGGACACCCGCAACATCGCCCCTCAGGCCCACAGACCTCGGCCGACTGCACGGCCACCAGAACAGGCGTGCTGTTCCGCCCCTTGTTGCAGGCGTGCATGATCATGAATCGCAGATTCAAGGTTATCTGCTGTCCGCCGACTGGTTGCCGTATTACTTGCGGCCCATGCCCACGTCAACCGCTGACCCAATGCCAGCTTAGTGCGATCTCTCGATCTCTCTCCGCCCATCTGGCTCTCTAAGAGTTGCTCATCTTCCTTCTTCACCGTCCTCTCGACCCGAAGGCATCCAATCCCATCCAACGTGCTCCTCTCGCAGCGGCCGCCCGACGGAAATATCAGGATCCCCACGCCCCGTCGAACGAACGGCCGGATCGACCTCTCGAACCTGCTGTCCATCACGAACGTGGGAAGTGCGCCCCTCTGCACGCTCGACTTGGACCTGCCCGCCGTCACCGTTGTGCGCTCGGCCGCCCTCACGTCGGTGATAACGTTTTGCTGGATATTCGCCGCTTTGCAGCGTGGGCCGTTGTCGAAGTCGGCTGGAAAAACGAGCCTGTGGTCTTGGACTGAACGGGAGGAGGATCGGCGCGCCGCATTTTTTGGTCAGTGTCGCCGCCATACTCCACGGCCGGGCTGTGGTTAAAGCGGGCGCATCATCCCAACTGTTGTGTTCTTCCCGCACACCGGACCGACAGGAAGAGACCGACGACCGTTATCAAAGGATATTGAACCTGCTCGAATCAGGATCACGACCACGTTGCGGGAAAGCCGTCCACATGTGTGGCAGGGTCGCCGGGGAACCCAGAACTCATTGCGTATAGGCTTTGGTTTGGATCGCGTGTCATCATGGCGACCGTGGACGCTGGGAACAGACCCAGGTGAGCGGAGGACCCATGGCTCGTCCAACCCATCTGACTGACCATGTGCCACAGAGATTCCTTGCCGTCCATCACCCATTTCGATCTGGACCGGCTGACATCCGACCGGGGGGAGACTCCACGGTTTTCTCTCATGAATGGACTCAGCATTTCTACCGCTCCGCTCGTCAGCCCAACACACATTTATTCCGGCCCTCCGCCACCGTATTCTGCCCCGGCTTCCACCGCCGTGTCGGGCTACATTTCGCCGCCGGAATCGACCACCAGACGGTCGACCAGAGACGAGCAGGAATCCCCGGGTCAGCGCAAGTCCTTACCGTCCATCCATGAAGCATTGGGGGACAACACGATGCCACTTCCGGCCCCGTTATCAACCTCATCGCAGCAGCAACAGCAACCATCACCACAGCTGCCACCGCCACCGCAACAGCAACCCGGATCAACGCCGTTGACCGCGGTGGGCCAGTCATTCCCTGAACCGCCCAAAGGACCGTCCAATCCCTTCTCGCAGCCTCCGCCAGCAGCAACCGCGGCGCCGATTTTGCGAGACCCGCCGTTTTCGACGTCGACTCTTCCCAACGGCTCGACGGCGTCAGATAACCCGCAACCGCGACCTGTATTCCCACCGGTCTCCGCCCCCGATCCGAGGCAGTCGGTGTCCCAAAGTTTTGGCTATCCTGGATCCCCTCGCACCCACGCGTCCTCGTCTTTTCGTTCAAACTCCTTGACCAATACGACCTTCAGTAACCCGAGTGACAGTTCCAGCGCTGTTTCGCCTCGCAGCTACGAGCCCGTGCGCCATCAGTCGTACCCGTTCCCGTCCTTTGTCAATCCGCCTCCGACCAGCTTTCCCTCGGTGCATGAGCCATTTCAGTTCACCGCGGGCGGAGCGAAGCTGGACGATCAACGACTCCCGTATCCCAGGATCGCGGGGAATGACCCGCCTTATGGCGACACGGTCAAGAGACATCTGGACGTTTTTGACGCCGAGATTGGCCTCAACGAGGTATGCGTCCATCTACGTCCCACCCGAGCGCTCACTGACCGAGACAGATTGGGGAGGCATCTTCACGAACCCTGGAATTTTCCAGGATATGGGCGCAGCGGTACCATCAGGGCAATCGCACGGCCTATTTTCAGGATGCACTCCCCGGGCTCCACGAAGTCGACGACATGATGCGGCAATCGCACCGGATCATGGAGAATTTAACCCGGCTTCGAGAAGTCATCATTGCCCAGCAGACGGCCCTGTCGGAACAGCGGGCGCGCCTGGCGCGAGGGAGTCATCTCGAAGATGATTACCGCGGCCTTTCCGACGACTACAAGGGCGGAGGCTTTGCCGGAGGGGACAGCAAAAAGCGTCGTGGTGTAAGCCGACCGGGCCTTTCGTCTTGTTTTCTTGCTGACCTCGTTTCAGAAAGCCGCTCCTCCCGGCCGGTGTCACAGCTGCAATCGTGCCGAGACCCCTGAATGGCGACGTGGCCCGGACGGTGCCCGGACGCTCTGCAATGCCTGTGGGCTACACTACGCCAAACTCACGAGGAAAATGGGCGTCAACAAAGCGGCCGCCTTGACCGGGTCAAACTTGCGCCCGAAAAACCTGGATCAACGGCCGTAATCTTGTGATGATGAGCTGTTCTTCCATTTGTTTCGAAAATACCATCACTCGAGCCGGTCTTGATCGGTCTGGCCACACGTACAGAGACAGGCACGGGGTCAATCGGTGGTGGTGGTCATATATGGCGTCATCTCATCGGGCATGGATTCATGATTGCACGCTTAGGGCTCGGTTAGGACGGGGCATCTAGAGTTGGCGGTCCCGACTTGGACGAGGGGCTTTCTTTTTCTCTTCCCTCTCTCCTTCCGGCTGTGCATTCTGGAGAGTTTCACGACAGCGATGTCTTGGGCACTGACATGACAGGGGGAGAGGCCAGATGGAAACGATGACACAAAAGCTTGGGGGAATTGGCGTCTGTTGCACAGTCAAATCATGCCTGTTTTGGGAGGCATTCGGAGGAGCAGGGTGGCCATGTCTTTGGGGGAACTCTTCGGACAATTGTGATACCCAATCTGCCGCCGTATTAGAGGCCGGCGTGTGGAGCATTTTGGGCTCCTGGAAACGTTTTCATTGTTGCTACACAGGCTCGACACCGGTGGTGGAGCCGGCCGCGCGCACAGAAAAGTTGGTGCGGCTTTGGGGAGGTGGGAAGGCCGGCAGGCAGGGAGGCAAAACAGACAGTCGGACGACAGACAGACAGGACATACACCATCCACACCGAGCAGGGGAGGGGAGCAGTGGCATGACTGCACTTGGTCGCTGACGACTGTCGGTATTGAGAACCGGCACCACAGTCTGGAGCTAGTCGACAGAAGAATACGAGGCGCGCAAGCCAGCAGGCCTGCAAGCCTTCCTTCTTGGCCGTGAGCGGCATTTCGGTCATGGTTTGGTGGCTTGAAATGGACACTTGAAAGGTGGTGCGACTGACTGCCGCGTTGGTACGCTCCCCGTACAGAAGAGACGGCTAGTGGAAGCAGAGGTCAGATGGAGAACAGCGCAGGCCACAGGCCCGCCCGTCGTCCCTGACTTTTCCGGCCTGGGACGTTGATCCGCCAGCAACGCACGAGCAGAGGAGAGCAAGATCACCCACTACTGACTCGTCAGGTTGCTACCCTTCCCTGCTCTTTCGCGGCCTGTCAGTTGAGCCGATCACGTGTCCACCGCTGCTGAGATCACCGATCGAGATTGTGCTTCAATTAGCTTCCCTGGATTGACCATCCTTACCTCTGTCTTGCCGTCCCGTCGATCCCAGGCTCCTTTTACGCACGTCCCGCTGAGAGATGGATAACTGCCACCGCGCCCGCTCCCAACTGCCAGGTCATGCACGCACACCACTGCCCACAGTGGCGTGGTGATGTGAGGGTGCTGGCTAGCTAGGCCATGGAGGACCCGGGGCGCCGCCATGATCGTCGTGAATCTTGCTCAGCCGATTTTAGCAGCCGAGCCAGCCCACTACTGACTCGGGCAATCAACAACCAATCTCACCAGCACACCCTTTTCTTTGGCTGGACTTGCGACACGACAGCGCGGGCACGGCCACGGAGCACTCCCGACGAACGGACTCCTTCCAACCTCGACAGCCGCAAGCAGGCATGGCACGGGCGGGAACGGTCGATCAACGCGATCCTGGTGGCTGCCTTGATGGCTGTGATCCAGGGTCATGGATGGGGAAAGCCGTTTGTGGGGCCAGTCTTCCCCGAGTGCGATCAGTCCATCATCGCCCACCCACTCCGTCAGCAGCCCGCCACGGCGCAGCTTCGGTACCGCAGGCCCAGCCTTTTTTTGGCCCTCAGCTCGCGCTTGGCCTATTTTTTCAGGGAGGCTGGAAGACGCGAGATGAGGGCGGGCGCGAAGCGAAGTGAACGCTGCTCAAAAGAGATGTCCCCTCTACCAGAAGCAATAGCAGTGCCCAAATCCGGGCATGAATCCGTGCACGAATCTAAGGCACCCTCCCGTTAGCCTGGCTGGTCTGGCTGGTTGATTCGCGCAAGTCCCGCAAGTTCCCGCGCCAGGAGAAGAGACCACCAAGCCACGATGCCTTGTCTCGTGCTGCCCTGCTGTGACAACTGACCAGGAATTTGACACAATGATGCTCTCAACACACTTGGGAGCTTGAGCGACAATAGCCCGGCCGTTCCGAGCGTATCAACTATGTCCTCAAAGTCGCCCCTGCGCACAGAAAGAATCACGCGATGCCGATTCAAGACGGGCCCATCTTTACCTTTTCATCCTCGGCTCCGAATTCGACGTCATCGTCAAAGACTGCGCACTTAGCTGGCGAAAAACCGATGCCCGAACACGGATCTCAGAACAACCAGAAGCGGGTCATTTGCCCTCCTGCACGCCGGCCTTTCTCGCCGGGCCTGTCAATCCTTGTACGCCAATGTTTCAAGTCTTTCGCTCCCAAGTGATCTGATGTTCATCGCTGTGGATCGATCGTTGTCAGATCTCGACGGACGAAATAGTGCCGGCGGCCGGCAGGCCCCTTTGGTCACCCCCCCAAAGTCATGTCTTCAATCCAGTCAGCTTCGGCGAAGCGGTAACCCTGGCTGCAAAGATATTGACCCGGTGCGTTACAGTAACTGCTTCTGTGCAAAGCTCCGCTGCACGCCAGCGACTTCGAGGACCGGACGCCCGAAAAGCCACGGAATTCCATCCTCCGTCTCTCTAACTAGGCTAGCCCTAAGATGCCCTTCGTTTCTTTTGCTGGCATGGATGTGGGATCCAGGGATCGAATCCATCGACCTCAATGGGCAATGGTCTCGGGAAGTGCCCAGTAGGGCTGCAGTCAGTTTATGCGCCTCTATTCTGAGAGTCATCTCATAGAATGGTGAGTAAGGATGGGGATACTCGCTTATTACGTCCAGCGCACGACCCATTCATTGGGCTTTGCTTCATCTCCACATGGAATCTCCAAGACCCGATTCTGTCCTCGGGTTGAGACACATTTACTCCTTTATCGAGCAAGGATTCATGTATTGTTCTCCCACATCGGCCCTATATGCCTCCCATACGACCTTGCTCTCCGACCCTAGCGCTAGCTGAAGATGGACTCAACTCCCGAAATAAGGCATCACTAGTGCCGCCTCGTCTTCTATCAACGGAGATGCATTCGCATTTGAAAACTCTCACCTCGGGCTGAACCCTCCACCATGAGATTGATGGTCAATGCTTAGTTGTCTGACGTACAGCCTTAATTGGGTGATCATGACGGAAGCCACGGGACGCAGCACACTAGAGAATCAATCCTCATGAGTCTCAAAGTGGGGGGTTGGCCGGTAATACAAGCGACCAAATACAGTCGACCCGATACAAGCGACCAAATACAGTCGACCCGATACAGTCGGCCGGATACAGTCGGCCGGATAGAGCCGATCCACATTATGAGATCGGGGTAACTTGTCGATGACCTGGTTCTGCAGCAGCCCTGGAGAGGATCTAACCTGATCCAAGATGTTGACCTGCGCTGCTATGCTTGCTGCGGAATAACAGGACCAACAACAGGACCAAGTTTTGTGGGAGATGATTGTGCTGATAAGTTTCTAGCAGACCAGTCCGAGTTATTCAGTCGAGCCATTCGTTACCCAGGATCATCTCTCTGCTCAACCATGGCCACGGCTCTCCCAACACTCATGCCGACACCGTGGATAGCAAGGCTCTGCTAGCATATGCCTCGACACTCCACTTGAGCAATATGTGGCTGTCGTTACTCGCCTTCCAAACGAGAGAAACTTGTTATTCCCCAAAGCACGAATGGTACCTGCCCAAGCATACCCTTCACGACGAGTCGAATTAAGGCTAGCCCGTTTTTGAGCCGTAATCCAGAGACCTCAGGCGATGGCCACCCAATCGGACAGCCAATGCCACGAGTCCTTGAACCTTTACCTCACCCCTTGATCTCTGATTCTGGACGGTGAACCGAGTCTGGGAAATACTCTATCGAGCCATTCGTACAATCCAGGTTCTATGTGTCCCGCTGTTCAAGAAATTTACCAAAGGTGGATGGTAAAAAGATTTTCTGACCCTCCACGTCAGGCCTCAATGCGAACCTGAACATTCTTTATTATCAAATTTCCTACTCTCTCTTTAGATTCTATATCGACAATGATCCTGCTAAAAGGTAACAGCTTAAATGTTCAAAGGACCACAAGGCTGCAAGCGCCAGTTCAACCTCTCTTTTGCGGCTTCTTACACCGTGCGAGGACCTTCCGATCAGGTAAGTTGGCCAGGAACCCAGCTCAATCGTCAGGGACAGAAGTAGAAAGAGGCCAATTACAGACCATAAGCCATGGTGGGCCACCATCTCGGCCGGTTGAGGCCTCCAAGTCGGATACAGGGTCGGGGACGTTTCGGGGATTCGGAAACGACCTGATCTCTTCAACCACCCTGAAATCCAGGTGAGCATACACATCTCGGGCGCGAGAATTTCCAGCCTCCAGCCACAGGGGGACGCCATCGGCCTTTGCGCGTGCCACGTACGGCTCGATCGCGGGCCATGAGACTCAGGTGCCAGTACGGCGTGTTTTTCCCCAGGCACTTCTGTCTGCCGGTCTGTACCATGAGCTGGAAGCGCCCGAGAATGGGCCTCTGTGCCGCGATGCTCACTCTCTTGGCTTCACTGTCATCCACCGCCGCCAACCCTTCAAAAGGGCCCCAAGCCACGACGGCAGCGAAGTTGCCAGCCTCAACAACCTCTGCCCCCGCGGCGACTTTGGCGTCAACCGAGCAAGTGCGTTGTCGTATATGTGCTGTTGCGTCCCATCCCCGTGTGGAATCTTTCCTGGCTCAACAACACGGTCAAGGGATCGGTGAGGCACGCACGCGCCATGATATCGGCGAGACGATTGCGATACTCGGACGACGTGCCGGTCGTGACTTTGGGAAGAGTGTAAACTGCGTGATCGGGGCTGTCCCTGTTGGGCAAAGCTGTCGATGACAAGTCGATCTGGGTGGTCACGGTCGTGACCGTGGCGGCCGCTGCGAGAGACATTGAACTCATGGTATTAGAAAATGCCCGTACAGATTCTCAATTGTCTAGGGGAAATCAGAAGACATGCCTCGTGGAAACAACAATTAATCCTTGCTGGGTATGCGAGCAATTCACCGGTTGCCGTGAAGGAATAATCTAATTCACAATATCTGCCACTTGAATCCTTGACCACGGACGTTGCGAAGTTGACTCTTGAGTTTCTGACCACCTCTTCTGGAGAGATAATCTTGAACATGACGTCCGACACCTATGCAGTCAGTCTTGCCGCCTTGTGGGTGAGAGTAACATATCTCCTGCACAAGACAGTGGTAGGAAGTGTGGATTGGTTCAAAGGATTAGTTGTCAGGCGCCTTTGCAAAGCTGTCCTTGGCTTCTAAAAAGAGCAACAACATGATCTAACTCATTCTCTTTTGAATGTACGCACTGTCCGCCATTCATCTTTCTGGAGAGCACGTCATTGTGGTGAATTGATCGGTGCAGTCATATTTCTAACGGCGCGGTTAAGCTTAGGTCTGGCAAAAGAATGTCTCGGTCAACTAGGTTCTACAGGACGAGGAATTCGCCCAGTAAAACAACCAGGATATCCTCTAGCTTATATCCCAGAACTATGGAACCGCCAGAAAATGGAGACATGCTGATGCTTAGGAGGTACGAGGTGTGACCTGTGCAGAAAAATCAAGCCAGTGTCAGAACGCAAGAAAAGTCCGGCACAATAAGGCACGTTGCTGCTATTCCCCCACTTGCAATCTCGGCTGTTCATCATGCTCCATCGTTGGATAGGTCTCGGTTTGCATACCTACATGCTTAACTCTGAATGACCGAGAGATTATGTACATCATGAAGAGCCCGGCATAATCTGTCTTTGCTAGGGTCTGACTGATGAATGGTTTCGTGACGTGTGGTTTCAATTGCTCAATTAGTACCTGCTGCGTTGTCATTGCTGTATCATGCTGATATGATCGACCCAACCTAGGAGAGACTGTTTGTTCCTGTTTCCCAAAAAGCCGCGCCCACAAATTCACAAACTGCAACGACAATTGTCCCACCCTGACGCCCGTAATGTTTCGAAGATGGATAAATCGATTGTGTGGCGAAATGAGTCAGTCCTCTTGCAGATGTTGATATGCTCCCCATTCACCGCCCGGCCAGATCAAATGCGGGTCCACCACGTGCCGGGGTATCATCGAGACGGCGGTAATTGTCGAGAAGAGCATCCTCGAGCAACATACGCACCTGCTGCTGATGCACTCTCAGCATCGCGTCTTGCTCCCGAGACAAAACTCGATACGATTCATGGATCTTTTCCTTCCAATGCTTCGTCTCCTGACATCTGCGTATGAGGATCTCCAGCTCTGGGAAGATGGCAGACACCGTGGGAGTGCGTGGCCCTCTGTCAGGCTGTGCCGCCAGGCAATCCGCGTGAAATGGCTTGATCGGATCGACGTGCGCGAGTCTCCCACGGGCTTCGGCAAGAGCACGATTGGCAGTAGCCTCTTCTTCATAAGCTCTGGTGAGATCGGCGTACACGGCGCGGCACCTCTGTTTGATTTCCTCCTCGCCCCTCCGTTGACTTTCTCGAAGTCGTTGCAGGGCGTGTCTGGTCTCGGCGCTCACTTCTTCTGACAGCGGTTGCTGTCTCGGCCTGTAGTTGCCGAAACTGGATGTCCTGGCTCGGCGGTACTGTGATGTCCGCTCCGGTCGGCCGGTGACATTCAGCTCGATTCTGGCGTCCTCCTTGAGGTTGGGGGGTGCATTTAAATCGGCTCCTTCGTCCCAGCTCTTGTCGTTGACCGGCGGGACGACATGGTTCAAAGCTCGTCGGGCGTCGATGGCACGACGGCACTTCATGCATACTTTGTTCTTGGAGTACGTCTGAGAGTTGACCCAGGCCGAGAGGCATGCCGCGTGCATGGCCGTCCCGCAGCACGAGATCTTCGCGACATAGTTATCCGGCTCGAACTCGAGCTGACACGCCGGGCATTCCCTCTTGTGCTCGGGAAGTTCCTCGATGGCCGCGGCAGTCGCCCGGCTCAGGGTCAAAGTGATTCCGGCCCTGGATGGAGGAGCCGGCCGTCGAACCGGTTCTGTCGGGAGCAGTCCGACACTCCGAGACGGTGGCACTCGGTGCGGGCCATCATAAGAGGGCAGCGAATTCATCAATGGACCGGGCATCGGCGGGCTAAATGCCATCGTCGGCGGTCCATAACTCATCGACACCGCCATTTGCCGCAGGTATTCGGCACTTTGCTGAGGGTCGGCCGCCATCGACAGAAATGAAAGCGGCGGCCCGCTGTGTGGCGGCGCGGCCAGGTGGTAAGGTGCCACGTTGACCGGGTCACGAAGTCGTTGACCGTGATTGTCCACGGACAGGTGGCCAGGGCCGAACGGATGCTGCTGAAAGGGAAGCATCACATCTCGCAGATCCCGGCTGAAGCCGCTGGTAGAAGCAAGATAGTCGAGGGTGGCATCTTGGTCCCAGAAAGAAGAAGAATTCAGAGAGATGTGTGCGTACTCACCAGCGGAGGCGAGGTATCCATGGCCCGGGAACGGTCCAGCAGCCGGCATCGAGGCAGCACCGGAGGGGACTTTCGGGTTGGCCGTGTTGGTGCCATCCTCCAGCCTCCGACGCTTGGACTTGTGGTCGTCCGCCTGTTTTTCTGATTCGGCTTGTCCTGGGCCAGCCGGCGGGCTGAACGGTGGCGGGGTCACGGAGCTGGAATGATAATGATACGCCATGGCCGGACACCTCGACGAGAAGAAAATGGCCTAATCTAGACAGTCGACGAAGGCAGACACCACCATGGAGAGAGGAGGGGGCCAGCCGGTGCCAGAGATGACGACCACCTGGTGTTGAGTGTGAAATGTGAACCGGACTTGTAGTAGAAGTAAAGTTCACGGCTGTGATGCAAGATTGACACGTGGTGGGAGTGGCTAAGCTGGTCCCGCCAGTTGTAACCGGACACTCTCGGTCAATGTGGCACCAGGGCGTTGCAGCGGGGCTGACCACCTCAGGTGACACTCACGTGTCCGGCATTTCTGATGATCTCGGAACTTATATCTCTCTGGCCAGGAGAGGATCATATGAGCATAGATCGATCTTTCCCACGCCCGGATGTGAAAGTGAGATTCAATTATATTGGTACAACGTGAACTCGGACACGGCGGCCGTGTCCAGAAATCGGTCGCCCAAGAAGGCAGGTTCCCATGTGGCCAGCAGGCTGAATCGCAAACTTCTACTCAACGACGCCTGACGCCTGTTTTGAAAAGAACTTTGGTAGCCTCCTGTGCCTGCCGGTCATGCTTTAGTTAGATTCCCGGATGTCTGCAGACTGCGCTGTCCCGGTGGTGGGAATTGCTGGTCTTAAGACACACGGACCGTATTGGTCCGGTCCGAGCTGCACCTGGGGTAGAACAATCCATGCTGACGCTGTGAGAGAGAGCGTTCCGCTTCTCGGCGGAAGGTGCCTCTACGAGCTTGACCGGACAACAGCCAACACGAGAGCGACCGATTTAGAATAACCAGTCAGCTTGTCCGTACAGGTGAGGAGTCATCCGCCTAAAAATTGTTATATTAGCACAACAAGCCGGGCACGCCCGACCCGGCCGCCCCGACGATTCTTCGCCTGCTCGACCCTCCAACCTTGCTGTGCTCCCAGAATATATTCATTATTTCTAACCTGTGTTCTGGCCGTGCATCTTCCCGCTGTCTGACGACCGTCGATAAGGCATGGTTCCCGGAGCAGTAATAAGGAGACCAAGAGAAACTCGGACGCAAGAGTTTGATGCGAAGGCAGTCTCCTTTTTGAGTAAATCGCTCTTCCCGCTATCCAACAATCCTACCGGGACCTCCGTCTCCCGCCACGTTGCTTCCACCTGAAATCGATGCCACCAAGCAGGATGACTCGAGTCGTACAATCTATGCAATCGCCTTGATGTTCAGACCAGTTGCCATCTGGCCACCGCTGAAACTTCGAATGCTTTACCACCCACCTCAAATATGAAGCGCTGAAAGGGCGACGACAGTCAGCTTATGCGCGACCTGATACTAACCCCGACTCAAGGTGAAGCAGCAGACGGAGCAGATCAAGTTGGCCTTCAATTTCGAGACCGCAGCTTCTTGCAGACAGAGATCTGGTTTCTTTCGGCCGGGACTAAGTGTGATAATGAAATCTATGCCGAGGTCATTTAGGTGTCTAATGGCAACCTGGCCAAAACAGCGGTCTTTCTGTTCCAGCGACAAGTTGAGTTTGACATCTGCACTGTCAGTAAACTGCTTCTTTCCTCTACGTTGTCGTCCATCAGCACAGCTATCAGCACAGCACCATATCATCTTATTCGGTCATTCGGTGTGGTCGACTGTCTGGCTGTCTGCAACAATGAGATTGTCTTTAGAGTCCAATAGCTTCACGTAGAGACCCAAGAAGTGTTTTGCTCTGCGCGTCGATCACGATGAACCGGCCAGGAGGGGCATTTCAAAAGACGTGAATTTTGCGGATATACGTCATTCCAAACTCATGGCACAAAAGTTGCCTTCTCAAACGCGCCAGCCCATCTGACGAGATGTTGACCACCTGAATGCATGTCTTCCGAAACGCCATGAATGGACTCCTTCGGCCCAGCATTGTCATTGCGGGAGTTGACGTAACCTCGGTATCATGGGCTGGCTTGCAATTGGAGGTTGTTCCGCCTTAGCAGTCTACACCTTGTACAGGCTTGCAGTTTTGCGGAGCTCAAGACCGGTCGCCCCTGCATCGCTGCCAGTAAATCAACAAAATCCACCTGTGATAGCCATGCCGGCGCTGCCTGAGGACCGCCCAACCGTACTCGCCGACTCCGAACCAAGCCTTCGGACACCTGATATGCGCCAGGAGAGTGGTGACAGTACAGGGATGATGAAAAACATTGAAGCTGTGGCGATGACGACGACGACAAGGCACAGGCCACAGGCGCCATCGGTACCTTCGACGCCGTCCGTTGTGAGATCGTCAAGTCCGCCTCGACTCCCACCCCCGACGTTCAGTGCGATGCCTGCACCTCCCCGTCCAAGCAGCGGCGCTCTCCGGCCACCCCCATCTGCCGCAGCAGCGTTGCGAGTCCCGTCGACGAACGTCCTTTCTAATGCGTCGATGGCGCCCTCGACCCTTAGGTCCGGGCCAAAGCAGGTCTCCAGACAAGTCGTCTTGAAGCCAGGACATTCCCCGCTGGACTGGGCCGCGCTGACCAAGAATCCGAACAATCGACTCCGTGGCAAAGACGCTCCAGACCAGTTCGTGCGCGTGACGCCTTCGCAGCTCAAGCGCCAAAATGGGAGGAAAGGGAGAGACGCGTGGACTGTGTATCAGGGCAAAGTATACAATATCACACCCTACCTCCCCTTTCATCCGGGCGGAGAAGGAGAGATTTTGAGGGGAGCCGGGAAAGACTCCACGAAGCTCTTTGTGGAGACTCATCCTTGGGTCAACTGGGACGGGATGCTAGGCGAATGTCTCATCGGCCTTCTGGTCGCCGAAGGTGAAGGAATGGAGTCGGCCAACGATGAAGGTGGCCGACTGGACGATATGGACTGATTCGTGCACTCACTCCTTTGCCAGTTGGTCTGATATGTGCAGATTCTTCATCTAACATTGATACCCCATAGATACGAGGTTACGATAGATGATATCATTTTAACTTCTCCATGCGTCATGTGCACATACTTTCTCCCGCTCCTCCCTCATTCCCGCCTGACGTTTTACCTCGAAAGTATTCTTTGGAAACTGTATCGGCCTACCCAAGGCGGCCATGTTCCTTGCCCTCCAGTTCCATCCCATCACAGCTCGTCTTTCTTCACCCCTTGGATGCCAATCAACTCGGTCTCAAACACCAAGGTACTGCCGGCCGGAATTGATCCCACGTCTTGGTCGCCGTAGCCCAACTCAGACGGGATCGTCAACTTGCGTTTCTCGCCAATGCACATGCCGATCAGACCTTCATCCCACCTGTCCACAGACAAATAACAGACAGTCTCAGTATGCAGTCCCGCACGAGCAGCAGAGCGTGGTCCCACCGACTTACCCTTTGATGACCCGGCCCACGCCCAGTTCAAAGTTCAACGGCCGGCCTCTGCTATAGCTGGAGTCGAACTCTTTGCCCGTCGACTCCAAGATGCCGCGGTAGTGCACATCAAGCTTGTCTCCTTTCATCGTCTTGCGCGTGCAGGTGATGTCAGGGGTGAGGTAGTTGATCTGCAGGCCGATTGCAGAGGCGAGCGAGGACACAACGGCCAGGACGGTGGCGGCGAGAGTCGCCGTGATGAACTTCATTGTCTTGTGCTGCAGGGAAAAGAGCTTGTATACTGACCGAAGAAGTGTGGCCAGAAATTCGCGGTCCAGTTGCGGCGGTCATTGACGCCGCCAAGGATCACCAGGACAGCAGGGGGTCATTAAACCAGGTCGACTGGTCACGCAGCTTCGCCCAGCTGACGCGACCCGCGTTTTTGGAAAAGCAGCACATGCAACTCGAGGTATAATTGTAATGGTTCTTTACAAAGGAGCCCCGGCCGAGGATTCGTGTCGCGGCTTCTCTGCCTCTCAGCGCCATGAAGAAGTCGTTCATCGAGCGGATCTTTCCACACTCCAACATCCTTCCCCAGCACGAGTTTGAATTCTCCGACTCTCCAAGATCTCCGCCCTCTCCAGGCCGGATTACACTTCAGGACTCCAGCATAACAGATGGACGACTTGCAAGAACGTCGACGACCACCTTGCCATCGGTTCCTCTGACCGCTTCACTCGTACACCATGACGACCCTTTCTTGCTGGTGGAACGGGCCTCACGATCTCTTCAGCGGACCATTCAAGGTCTTCTCGATGCACAGTCTGAAGGCCTCAGTGTCGGGCTCAGGGCCACGGGGGGTGGTGATGACGAGTCTTTTTCCGTAGGGAGTCCGACCCCGACCCCCTCCGTGGCGACGCCAGCGAGGAGTCATGTCGGCCTCAAAACGATTCCCATACGACAACCTCCGGGTAAGAAGATCACGCTCCGGGGGGCCAGACGAGGTCTGACCAGGTCCATGATGGACTTTGCGAAGCTGAAGGAGGAGGAGCTACGGATCGTGGACACGGAGTCGAAGGCCAGAGAGGATGCCTTGCGGCACACGGAGCAGTTCGAGGCCAAAAAGACGTCGCTTGTCACCGAGATGGAGGCTTTGCAAGAGGATGAGTCGTCGAGACTCGCCCGCAGTCTCCGCTCGGAAGCTGAAAAGGTGGAAAAGGAAATAAAAGAGCTCGAGAACAGACTGTTTGAATTAAAGGGGCGGCACAGACACCTGATCGGTCAAATCAGTCAGTTGGAGAATTCAGTCGATTCGAAGTTGAGCTCCTATCAGTCGTCCCTGGTCTTACTTGAGAAAGAGGTCAAAACGTTCCTGAGACGGCCACCCGTTCCACATAGCTTGGGATCCAGCGCCGGGCCCGGAATGTATGCCTTGAAACCAGAAAGACGGACTCTGCAAATGGCGCAGGAACAATGGACGGCGGAGCGAGAAATGCTCGCACAGCGCAGAACAGACGTCGATATGGAGAAAATGGCCCTCGAACAGGGCGGTGCGATCTGGCGAGATGCCATCCATCGAATCAACGACTTTGAAAAAGAACTGAGAGTTGAGACAAAGGTTTTGTCATCCCCATCCCACACGTCCTCCCTCCCTGATGGCACCAACGGCAGCCGGCCTCGGTCAGTGGAAGAGAATGTATCCACACAAACTGTGCGAACCAAGCTAGACAACCTGATTCTGTCCCTGGAAAAGGATCTTGAGTACGCCGAGTCCAAGAATTGGAATCTACTCATCTGCTGTCTTGGAGCCGAGCTTGAGGCTTTCAGAGAGGCGTCCGACTTGCTAAAACCGCCCGCCGACCAACAGGCAGACCATGACCAAATCAGCCACCACGGAAGCAGTCACGATGGTGAGCCTCCCAGTGATCTTTGGCACTACACAGCCGACACCCATCCGAGCGTGTCGCGCAGTCCTGGCGCCAGCAGTAATCACAGCTTGGAGGACACATTGAGAGAGTTTGGGAATGCGACCCAGGACGAAGAGCGGAAGCGAACGGGAATTGGTGGTGGTATGACTCCTGCTCAGCGGCAGGATCCATTGTCTCCGGAATTTGGTTTTGGACCCAACAAGGCACTCAATTCGACATCCGAGAGCGAAGATGATGACGACGACCCGGGTCCCCCGGATTTCTTCCTATCCCATGCGTAAGCAGGATGAATGCTCGATTGATATATGATTTGATTTACTTGGTGCTTGCCGAATCCGGATTGTCACTCATCAACACCGCTGGGCACCACCGCTGCTGGCTTCCTCTCTCCAGCGACCGTCGGACTTTGGTCTTCCTTGCCGTGCACCTCCGACCAACAACCCAAGAGGTAACAATGGATTGTCTGTCTGCTCTCATCGATTCATGCTTGAGTCCTCTCTTGCAGCCGCCTCCGGATGCGAGTACTGCTGATCTTGTTCTCAAAACTCTGCTTTTCCCGCTCTTCTGCATCCGACTCGTCCCCAGTCCCATCATTGCCGCCAGCGTCGAGCACGTCGACTTCAAAGACCTCCAGCTCCTTCCAGCCCTTTTCCGTCCTCTTGTCGTTGACCGCCTTCCCGCCTGCCCTGGTCTCATTGGAGATGACGAGGGCGGTGATGTCTTTGTCTGTGATGGTCGGCCCGTACGGATCGGAGATAAGGGTGTAGTTGATGGTCAGGTCTTTGGCGTAACTGACGCGCACAACGCGACCATTTGGACCGGGCTCGTGGATGTGCTCGACCTTGCGTATGCTGGGGACATCTGGATGAAAGACGAGAATAGATTCGACGAATTCGGCGGTCTTGCGTTGACGCTCATCCCATGACTCTACGAGTTCGGCGTGTTTTTTGTTCACCAAAAGCTCGTCGCCCGTGATCCCGACGGTGATCTGGCGTCGTTGATTCGGCTTGTCGGACAGGTCGGGCTCCGCGACCAAGACGGTAGCGGTCAGGAGGAGTTTGTGCCCGATATGGAGATGGTCAAAGGTGCCACCAACGGCCACGGACTTGTGAATCTGGCTCCTCTCGCGGCCTGCTTGAACCGCCAGGTTTCCCAACGCCTGAGCTTCCTGAATGACTGGCCCGCCTGGTACCTGTTGGACGGGGGGCGCGCTCTTCCCCGTCGATTGCCACTCGGATATCACAGCTTTCAAATATCCCTCACCGACCTCGCCTTCCGTGGAGTAGATTGTGCTGTAGTGTCTTGAAGACGAGACGAATGTGGCCAGATCAATGATGGGTCCAGACACTGCTTGCTTTCCCCGCACGTCCGGTGGGAGTTGGTCGACCCTCAGCTCCAACAGAAACAACCGAACATCAACTCCTCCCGGAAAATCGAGCTCCACATGGGCTTGGGCGGCCACCGTGCAGATAAGGCTGTAGGTCTTTGCCAGCAGTTCCTGCACGGCGGAGAACATGCTCGATCGTGACGAGGCGGCGCCGTGAACGGGATATGAGGGAGAGAGGACGAGACCGACGTCTAGCCGTGTGGTGGTGACGGCCTGTGCATTGAATCCTGATGCTAACCTCGGCAGCAATGCTTCGAAACTCGGTCTATATGCAGCTCGGAACGAGGCCGGTTTCGAATGTGGTAACAGCGCCGGAAGCAGGAGCAGCGACGCCGCCTCGACCTCAGCCACCATCTCCAGAGTAACTGTAGTGACTGTTCCTAACAGGAAGAGTTCGACCAGGGATTGTGTTCCAACGTTCCTGATGGTGGTTTTACCTTCTGAGGAAGAAAGTGATCACCGAAGGAGGAAGTGCTCAGGCCTCGAAGGTGGAAGACGTCGGCGTTGCCACAGTGCCTTGAGATGAAGTCGGCCTCAGCCTCTAGATATTGTTGTGTGCATTTCAAGCTAAACAGGTTCTTAACTCCTCCCTAAGGTAGTCGTCGTTGTGGAACAGGCGACTCCACCTTCGTTTGCGCTCACCACTGTTTCGAGAGATCAGACTGATGAAACAGTAGTTGAGGACTGGTGGCGCCAAGAGCTGATGACCTCGGCCCTTCCGTCACAACTGCTGGAATCAGGAGGATTTAGACAGTACTTGCAGGCATACCTAGTGATCAGGACGTTGGGACTTAACCTGGTCTACTTGTTATAATGAAATTGATTCTTCTTCTAATGTTTTGTGTACTGGTTACCTTTTTCCGGCTGCCGCCCCCACATGCAACTTTCATAGGGCGGACCGGTACCTAGAGCGTGGCTACTATATTTGGCCCACTACCCCGAGCCTGACTGATGGCCCCTCGCTGGCAGGCCTAATGCAAGACCTCATCCACACCATGTTCTCGGTGGCATGAGGTCGCCATGTTAGCTAGGATCCACCTGACTGCGCTTCTAAGAAATGTCCGTCTCTATTCTCTTCAAGCTGCATTTTCTTTGCCGAATTGCATTCTCCAGAGCGGGCTTTGCGGACAAGGTCACTCACGATTCATGCTTTGCTGTTGCTGAGCGGTGGATATGTCTCGACCTTCCGAAATGTTTGAACTTTCCAGTCCCTATGGGTTTGGGCCACCGTCCTATGGCAGCAGCTCCATAAGCTCCATCCAGCGCAAAGGCGTTTCAACGTCGTACAACCCGATCATAGCAAGTCAAGAGGAGGAAGCAAGCCGAGTGTTCGAGGGTAAACAAGACCAGTCTCCACCATCGGTCGCTCTGCCACCAGGAAAGACAGGCAAGTTTGGGGTGGACTTGGTTGTGGAGATTGCCGTCTGCACATTCGCCGTGGCTGTCGCAGTACCATTCATCTGGCTGGCCGTGAGGATGGCCGAGTACCATCATGTCCAGGTCACCGCGTCTGACACGAGTTTCATTGAAAACTCGACAAGAACGGTTCGCCAGGATGGGTCGAGATTTTGGACGAACTCACCAAGTACTGATTGATGGCAGGCGTCCACCTTCTTTACCATCTTCTTTGCCGCCGTCTTGGGCTTGACATTGAAGCGATTCGCCACTTGGCGGCTCGAGAAAGGGATGCGCCTTGGACTTCTGGAGCAGATCATGCAGAGTCGGACGTTCTTTGCCACCATTACCACTCAATTGTCCTTCCGAGCCTTGAATGTGGCCGCGGTCGTCCTATTGCTTATCTGGTTGTTCTCACCGCTAGGTTCTCAGGCTGCCCTTCGGCTCATCTCCATTGGCACCCAGACCGCGTCGGAGGCGGACCTCGCTAGTTATGTTGACACGATTGAGAATAACATCTTCAGTTCACGCTCTGGTGAAGTGTCGCTGATGACCGCACTCAAACCGATGTACGTGAGCTCGATGCTTGGATCGCCAACCGTCAAGGCCAGCACGATGGACCTCTGGGGCAACGTCAAAATTCCATACCTGTTGGCTGACGCCGAACAGGATGCTGACGGATGGTCTCACTTTTCCAATCTCAACCTGACTGAAAGTTCATACTCGGCCCTGGTCGGCATTCCCATCATTTCGCTGGCGAACCGCAACTCGAGCTTCGTCCTCGAAACGACGTACATGAATCTGGATTGCTCTCGACCGGCGGATGAACCTCTGATCAACATCAGCCTTAATACCTCCTCTCCCAACGGCACCTTTATTGGTCCGAACACGACGAGCTCGGGTGACACGGGGGTCTATCCAGTCTGGCAAGTCGCTCTAAACCAATTCGTCAATGATGGCCTCTATTTTGACGGCTACCCGGAGCTTCTTGTCAACGATACGGACGCCGCCATCCCGCAAGGGACCCTTCTCTTCCAGACCAGAGGCCCCTGGGTGTCGCGTTGCAAGATCAACCAAATCTACGTCGAGTCCAACGTGACTTGTCAGTCACAGTCGTCGACGCAAGTGCCGGCGTGCTCGGTGTTGGCACAGCGCACATCCCCCCAGAGCCATGCTCCGTCCACCGTCACCACGATCAGCTTTCCCAGCGTTTTCGTCGCCGCCGCATACTTCTGGATCAGAGCGACCGACACGCTCCTGGAATCGGGGTACTCTTCGCTCACTGAGTACTATTTGCAAAACACGAGCGCGTCATTTATCCTCAGCGGTAACGGTCGCGACTACGCCAACTACACCAACGTGACCGCCGCCGCATTCTCCTCCCGCCTCGGCCAACTCCTCAACACCTGGTTTCTCGCCAGTCAAGTCTCCGCCGACACGATGGCGTACGGGCTGATCCACCGCAACACGACGGCTATCTACACCGATGTGCACGCTGTGTACGTGTGTTCGTGGAAGTGGTTGATCATCTACTGCGTCTCGATCGTCGTCATGCTGTCGGCCGCCCTGTTCAGCATTTGGTGCGCCTTCCACACCAATGTGCCTGACATACTCGGCTGTTGCTCCTCCCTGACCCGTGATTCGAGATATTTTCATTTTGCCCGCGGAGGCAGTACGCTTGATGGCCTCGAGAGAGCCAGAATTCTCCGGAATGTGGAAGTCAGACTCGGCGAGGTCGTCGACCAGAGCCGCCATCTTCACACCAACCGTGCCCGCCACGATGCCGACGAATTTGGTGCCCTCAGCGACGGCCTTGGCCTTCTCGCCGTGGCACCCTCCGATTGTGTCCGCACGCCCAAACGTGGAGCGTGGTATGCATGAATAGATAGCCATCACGGGATTGGTGGTAGGACGCCTCAATAAAACATGTCTTCCTGTCCAGACTCGCATCCCTTTGGCTCAAGTTTGAACCTCTAAATTTACTCTGCAGATCAAAGTGCGCCCGGTCAGACATGGTTTTGCACAGACCGGTGTCACCTGGTCCCTTGGGCAGAAGAGTCCTGCAATGGCGTAGCCATGGTTAGATGAAGAATACTCAATGAATACGCCTGCCAAGTCGCCTGGATGAAGAATACTAAACAATACGTACTGGAGCTCTCCGCCAGCCGGCCTTCAATTAGAAGAGTGTCCTCTCTGTCCTGCAGAGTGATAGTTATCCCAATCGAAGATCAGAATATCATTAGGGGAAGGCGTTGAAGTCGCGTCGTTTGCCAAGGTGAGTAAGACAGACGCTCTTGTGGAGGTCAGGACCGATCCTTCAACCACTACAATGCGAGAACTATCATCCGCCACACGGCCCGCGGCAGCACGTCCACTATGCCCTTTCATATCCCTCGCCATCATCATCAGCAGTCTCTGTCGGACTCTCAGTTCTCACACGACAATTACTACGGCGCCGCCAATGCGATTTACTCGGCCGGTCAGACTCTGAGTTCTGTCGGCGCTCCTGCGAGCCACTGGACCACCCCCTCAGCGGCGCCCACCACGGCTTCCGAAAATCGAACGTACCAGCAGACCAACGCCAATGGGAATGGAGCGGTGATTCCCTACCGGCCAGGTCCAGCAGTATACGGCGGACAGACCATCTCTCAGTCAGAGTCCCAGTCGTATCCATTGCCGCGGCGCACCCTCACCATTGGCCGTCAGCCAGAAGAGCTGCATCTGACACCACAAGGAAGTGCGATGAGCGACGTGCAACATTATGGCGCTCCGCCAGCTTATGGGGGCGACGGTGTTTCGATCCCATTCCCACCGTCCACGTCGCAGCACCCGAGCGGCACGGCCAGTAATCAAATACCTGGTCCGCTACAACCAGGGCCGCATCGTCCTGGGCCTCTGGCCACCATCACCAACACCACTGCCGCCATCAACAATGCTCCAACTCTTCCTACTCTCCCTCAAATATCAACCCAGATGCAACAGGCTCCTCCGGCGGCAAAGCCCAGCTCCCTCAATCACACGCACAGTTATTCAAGATCGAGTCCGGGTGCGATGGACCAATCGAAGTATAAGCCTTTCTCCAACACGCCTGACGAACAAAAGTTTTCCTCTGCCTCGGCCAACTATGTACCGCACACGCCCCTCGGACCGTCGTCCTACTCGCCGCTGGGGCTTGCAGATATCAGACCTCGCACAGACCCCACTTTCCCAGATACTCCCTTCAGCCCCACGACGGTGCAAGAGAATGAGGTCGCGCAATATCCTTCGAACAGCCGATACATTGCGCCGTGGCCCATATATGCGCTGGACTGGTGCAAGTGGCCTCCACGGACAACGGGCGGAGGGGCGGGAAAAATTGCCATCGGCAGTTACCTTGAAGACAGTCACAACTATGTCAGTGAGGGCACGCCGAGGAGATGGGACATTGCTGACGGCCAAGTAGATACAAATTCTGGATGCTCAACGAACTCAAATCGACCCGGAAAATCCACATGGCGAGCGAGGATTGGAGTTTACAAAGACCGCTGAGGCGACACACGCCTACCCCGTCACCAGGATTCTGTGGGAGCCGCCATCGTCGAACAAGCAAACAACGGACCTTCTGGCCACTTCGGGGGACCACCTGCGGCTGTGGTCCTTGCCCAACGATCAGCACTCGTACCAGTCTAATTCGATCACGAGATCGTCCAGTTCGAAGGATCCACTGCAGAAACTCTCCCCCTTGGCCTTACTCTCGAATTCCAAATCTCCCGAGCATACCGCACCCATCACCTCATTAGACTGGAATGTGGTCCAGCCGTCGCTCATCATCACCTCTTCCATCGACACGACGTGCACCATCTGGGACATCCCCACCCTTACCGCCAAGACGCAACTGATCGCCCACGACAAAGAGGTGTACGACGTGCGTTTTTGTGCCAACAGTGTGGACGTGTTTGTGTCCTGTGGCGCCGATGGGAGTGTGAGGATGTTCGACTTACGAAGCCTGGAACATAGCACCATTATCTACGAACCTTCCGAAAAGCAGCAGGACCGGAACTGTAAGTGCTGGGAACAATGTGTCACACTCTCCGCCATCTGCTGACTGTTCCTAGCACAATTACCGTCCGACACGCTGTCGACCTCGCCGTCCCGGGGCGGCAACTTTCAGACCTTGACCTTCCCTCCACCATTGCTTCGCATCGCGGCCTCCCCCCACGACACGAATCTGCTGGCCACATTCTCCCAAGACAGTTCCGTCATCCGTGTGCTGGACGTGAGGCAACCCGGCCAGGCCCTGCTTGAGCTGAAGGGTCATGCGGCTAATGTTAACTGCATCGAGTGGTCGAATATGCAACGAGGCCTCCTCGCTTCGGGTGCCGACGACTGCTGCGTCTTGCTTTGGGATTTGATGGGAAGCAGTGCCGCCGGTGGGAATATCCAAAACCCGGTACCTGGACAGACCGGACAGGAAAGAGGCCCGAGTGCGAGCTGGGAATGTGCATTTGAGGTGAGCAATCTCAGCTGGGCCCCCAATCTTGGTACCCTAGGTGTATGTGGAGGACGTGGATTCTGGGGAGTACAATTATGACGATCAAAACGGACTGGAACAATTGTCCGTGGGATGGCCATCTTCTTACATAGCGTCGGCGTTTCGATTGAAGTTTTCCTTTTCTTTTCTTTTGTCGCAGGGCTCGGAGGGAATAGACTGCGAGGGCGAAAAGTTGTCGGCAGGTAGGCAAGCACGCGAGACACTTGACGTGGACATCAGGTAGGCGACATATGTACGTGAACATGATCGACCATCTGGAGATGGGGATGAAGCTGAATTTGAAGGGTCGCCATACGAGATACGACCGGTTGTCATCGCAGTATGTCAGATAGGAGATCAAGGAACGGACAATCTCCAGTTCACTCGACACTCTATCGCTTGGTAAGGCTTTGTCCGATGTAGGAACAACGGCAGCCAGACAATCTCACTTGGATCACACTAAGACTCGACGCTTCGGGAGCCACAAAGGCAAATTCCGTTTGCTGATTTGTGATTCAGGGAAGATATTCCTCCGCGTCCGTTGCCGTGGACTTGTAGAACAATGTTTCTTAACGGTACACATTGCCAACCCGCAGAAGGTTCTGGTGTTAACAACCACATACCAATTGACGGCACCCTTGTCTAACCAGGCACATCTAGATGCTGACGAATGTCTAGATCGAAGCATCGCTGATGGAACAGGGGCTTGTAAAGTCAGCTGCATGCTCTAGCCGAGGTCGGCCCGGAACCGGCCCAGTTGTGTTGAAGGAAATGAAAAACTAAACATTCCTTAAGCAGCCACCAGTGGTGATAAATAGCTCAGAATGGCTATAGGCGCAGCCGTCCACTTGTACCCTCTCTACATTCTAACCTTCTCATGTCATGGATTCCCGGTTTCCTGAACAACCTCATCCATCGCATCAAGATCCGGACCAGGCAGAAATCCATACAGGATATCCACGTGCGATTGCTCAGAAGCAGGATTGTCCTGATGCAGGTCATGACAACAACAATATCTCCTGTTTGCCAAATCCACAGGAAAGCTCAACAGCGGAATCAGCCGACACGGCGGAAAACACGACCAAAATTCCTTCGCAACATGGTGTATTTGATGTCGGTCCTGTATGCCAGGAGGGGTCCATTTCTAGGCCTGGGCAGGTTATAACCGATACCAGAGCCAAAGAACAAGGCCGTGGTAGCAGAAGGGGATGCGCCGTACACCACGTTCAATGAAGGGGAAATGATATTTATCATTTTGACAACCTCCTTCATCGCCCTCATCTCGCCTCTTTCAGCGAGCATCTACTTCCCGGCCCTCAATTCCATGGCCAACGATCTTGGAGTATCAACGTCGCTGATGAACCTCACCATCTCGACGTACATGGTAAGCTTTGGTCTCGATTCGTCGGTTTGATTTGACCGAGATTGACCAACCTGGCATCTCAGATCTTCCAAGCGTTGGCCCACACAGTTATCGGAAACTTCTCTGACAGGAATGGACGACGCCCGGCATACCTTGCTTGTTTCACGATTTATCTTGGGGCTAATATTGGGCTGGCCTGCCAAAACACCTATGCCGCTTTGATCATCCTCCGCTGCCTCCAGAGCTCTGGAAGTAGCGGTACGATCGCGGTGGGAAGTGCAGTGGGGCGCCGATATTTCCACGAGGGCCGAACGGGGGAAATATATTGGCTACCCGTCCATGGGTGACGCTTGGTCCTGCGATTGGGCCCATTATCGGAGGTCTCTTGGATCAATATCTTGGCTGGCGGTCGATTTTCTGGTTTCTCGTCATCTTTGCCGGAGTCCTCCTCCTGTTTTCCTCGATTCTGTTTCCAGAAACTTGTCGGGCCGTCGTGGGTGACGGTTCGATCCCTCCGCAGAAGTGGAACTATTCGCTGTGGGCATACTTGCACCAAAGACGGCTGAAGAAGCGGGGGATGGGCATCGATCAGCATCGATCCAGTGTCCAGCCTGAGAGGCGTCGTCGTCCAAATCCATTGGCTTCGGTGCTTATTGTGGCCGAAAAGGAAGCTGGTTTAATCTTGGCTTATGGCGCTCTGCTTTACGCTGGTTACATTGCCGTCCTCAGCACCCTCACCTCAGAGTTGCACACTAGGTATGGGTTTGACTCGCTGAAGATTGGACTATGCTATCTGCCCATTGGCTGCGGCAGCCTCACCTCCCGCTTCACCGTTGGCCGCCTTCTCGACCGGAATTTTAAGAGACATGCTGCCCGACAAGGACTGGAAATCGTCAAAAACCGGCAACAAAATATCGACAACTTTAATATCGAATTGGCCCGTCTTCAGCTTGCCTCACCACTGACATACTTGGCCTCCATATCGATTATCGCCTACGGCTGGGTGATGGAATATCGGACACCCCTTGCCGGTCCTCTGGTCGTGCTGTTCTTTGTGGGCCACTTTACCACGGGCGGGTTCAGCACCTTGAACACTCTCGTCGTTGACACGCATCGAGAGACACCTGCAACTGCAACGGCCGCGAACAATCTGCTGAGATGTTTACTGGGCGCTGGTGCTGCTGCTGTTTCAACCCCACTGATTAATAGGATTGGAATCGGCTGGGCGGGTACATCGATCGCTTTTCCCTGGGTCCTGTTCAGTCCATCTCTCTACGCTGTTCTTAGATGGGGACCGCAGTGGCGGATCGAAAAAAGATTAAAGACAAACGAGAAGATGGTAGGCCAGACTTTTCTATTTAGCTAACAATCGGGGCGTACTGCAAGGTTTTACGCTTGCCTCCTCAAATCTTCCAAGGCACGGGCGGAGAGTAAATGCACGAGAGTTAACATCCTGCCTCTTCCTAGAGCGGTTCCCATCTGTCCTGGCTAGAAGTTGTCCGTAGCGGCCGGCTCAGAATGGCGACAGCGATGCCGATACCGGCATCCAGCATTATTGGAAGGCCGCTGCACGTGAAAATAATCCCCGGCCGCTGCATTAGAAGGTGAGCTGAGTCCCTAGATATATAAAGACCCGGAAGATTCCTTTGTCCCTACTCTCAACTTGCAAGTTCTCCCACTTCTGGAGATATTCAACTCGCGGCCGAGCTCGAGCAGGTGAATCTTGTTACCAAGACTGCCTTCTTCCAAAACACCAACACTGGTAAAATGACAAATCAAGACCAGGCTAGCTGTTGGATCAGAAGTGACCTGCCACCACCGGTCGCAGGAGCCTACGAGCCCCAAGGAGAATGGAAGGAAATCGGAGAGCTGAAAAGCTGTAAGACCTCTTTGTGGTTGGCGGACCATCACGGTCCCGACTGACATGCGATCTCCGACAAGACACGACAGGACCAAAGACTTCAACCAGAGCGCTGATCTTCATCTATGATATATTCGGGATATCACCACAGTCATTGCAAGGTGCGGATCGGCTCAGCCAATACCTGGACGCTCTCGTTGTGATGCCGGATTTCTTCAAAGGAAATAGCCTGAATGCATTATACGAAGGCCTTGACCCTTATGGGCCAGAAAAGGTTGAGATTCGTCGGCGATTTATGAAAGAGCACGCCGCATTCGATACAAACTCGAGCGCTCTAATAGACTTGGTTCCGGCAATTCGGGAAGTATATCCCAGTGTTCACAAAGTGGGAGCCTTTGGCCTCTGCTGGGGTGGCAAGGTCGCCGTACTGGGGAGCATTGGCGAACCCGCTCTCTTCCATGCCACGGGGCAAGCACATCCTGGAGGGTTGGACAAGGAGGACGCAAAGGCCCTGACAGTGCCACACATATGTCTGGCGAGCAAAGATGAAGCAAAGGATGTCGTCGCTGATTACGCTGAAATCCTTTCAAAGCACCAAGGGAGTATTGTGGAGACGTATGACAAGATGTTCCATGGTTGGATGGGGGCCCGGGCGAACTTGGAAGACGAAGAAAACAGAAAGGAGTACGAGAGAGGGTACAGACAGGTCGCCGGCTTCTTTTCCAGATATCTATGACAATGCTGTCGACGAGACCGGCCTCACGAGCTGAAACGACGACAGATCAAAGGACAGAGAATCAGGAGTGGCATTACAATGCACTGCACCTGAGAGTCGAACTGACGGTTTCCCAGTAGCATGTCCAAGGTGAAACCGTGGCTGTTTTATGCAGCTAGAACCGCTGCTTGCTTTATGTATTTAAAGACCTCCAGACGAACTGGTGCACATTTGCTGTCACCTGGGGGGCACTTTGAGATCTTCACCTCAGCATTGGCCGCGTGGGCGAGCCTCGATGATTTCAATTCCTCTGCTCGCAACTACCCTCACTATACCCATTTAGCATGCCACTCGACATCAGCCGACTGTCAGGAGTTGCTCGTAGAAAGCGCCGATCTGGCGAATACGGTCCACAAGATGGATCTCCAGGATCCAATGCCGCCTCTGCCCGTCACCATTGAGACGGCTCATCCGTTCCGTATTTCCCTTGGTAATGTACAGAGTGATCTTGTCGTTCGGGATGCGTTCATGCGGGAAGGACCCAACCAGATGTCCGGCAATTTGCCCACCGAACTCCCACCCAGCTTGCCGGGCCAAATCGCATGCGATGTCATAGAGCTCCTCGCCCGTCATATCTGGGTTATCTCGGAAACGCAACTTGACCGCGTTCCATACGGGTTCAAGCGAGTCACGTAGTTGCTTCTTGATTGGGTCGTCTCCGAGTACGAACGTGCGCCCGAAGTCGGCTTCCCAGGCCTCGAATACCGGTCCCAGATCGACAAACAGGATGTCGTCGGGCTGAATGATGCGATCTGGAGGATTCTCGGCATAGGGCATCAATGTGTTAGGCCCACTTCTGATGACCCGTTTATGCCAATGGGTTTTAATGCCGTGACGTTTGGCACCAAGTTCATGAATCTCATTGCTCAACGTCTTTTCGCTGACGCCCGGGCGGATCAAATCCCGCTCGATCTCCTCGAAAAGCTGGACAGCCTTGGTCTGTGCATCCAGAAGATAAGCAGCCCGTTCCTGCTCCTCTGTATTCGTCATGTCGGTGGCCATTGTTTAGTGTCTTATGGGTAGAGTGAACGAAGGGATGGCAGCAGCGGTGTTGCCTTTGCTCCGTGCTGACAAATGCGGTTCTCCACACGAATTAGAAGGGGTAGCGGCGTCGCTAGCGGCGTTGACGGCGAGAGCGGAGCGTGGAGTAATTCTGCAAGTTCCTGCAGATGTCGCCCTCGCCGCGACAAAGTCATATGAGAGTCTCAGCAGAAAAATTGTATTCTGGATAGGACCCTACTGTGCAGTGATCTCGCCACTCACACTAACTGTCGGGAACACAGGCCGTGTTCACTTCATGAGCGCTTGGCCTCCGCCACTCCTACAACACTGTCGTAGGCAGTATCTTAGATAGTATCAATCAACCATCTCATCGATGCTTGGTTCAACACTAACTTCAATAGCTGTCGATACTTTGTACCCAGTTGCTGGCCTCATTCCCGGGTCTCAGAAGGTTCCAGAAAGCTGTCCACGCAGTGTTGAGCTCATCTGGACGTGCTTTCGAGGATGACCACGCAAATGGCCGGCTTCAAAGGCACCATTGTGGGTCCGACCTCGCAGGCGGCTACAGAGTGCGCATTCAGTGGACGAGGCAAGGCGAGACTGGCTACAGTTCTGGCCACCAGGACTGCCGCAATCACGGGAAAGGGCGGTGCATGTCAGGGCTCATTGTATCTCCCCCGCGATTTTGAATGTTCTACCTCGACATAAATCCCATTCCTTGCAAGAGCCAGCCCAGCCTTCATCCCCTGACTCACACTGTCAATCATCAGCTTGACCCCAGGGTGGTGTGGTGCTTGCTGTGCCGAACTACTCTCCTCCATTGGCCGACTTTTCGGACTTTTGTCCTCTTCAGGTTTGGCGACAGTTCCTGAGGCGACCTGTGCAGGAGGTGAGAGCGCTCAAAGTCGACCAGCATCGCTCGCTGCCTCTCGGCGTTCCACAGGATATTCGGTCCGCACATAGCTCCACACCCCATGGATCTCGTCAACGGAACGATGAATTTCCTCTGGCAGATCCACGGCGTCAGACGACATGGCCACCTCCCCGCCCCACGACATCAGCAACATGTGCACGATCTCCACCCCGAGGTCGATGTACCCAATGCTTCCCTGGTACACCGGCACCACCACCCGTTGAAGTCTCTTCAGCCGTCCATACATACGGCCTTCATGTTGTAACCATGCGACGCCAATGTGATCTCGAAGGGGTTTCCTCTCGCGCCTTGTTGCCCTAATGGTTCGCAATCCTGATCCGGGCTCCGTCCAAGCTGTGCCCGGATCCTGCTCGCAAACGCTCGAATGCCGATCCTGTGTCATCGATGAGGTCCGCCGTCCCGGTGAGCTAACACGTTTGGGCAATTCTCATCTAATGATCCCCTGAACCAGTCCCAGGAGACACGCCTGCGTGCAGTAGCTGCGGGTTTGACCCCTCGTCCGAGACGACACCGGACTGTCGATCAAGGTTGCCTGTGCCGGAGCCGGAGCCCTGCGATTTGGCCGGATGGCCGTGTCGTTATCTCTCGATTCCGTTTCAGAGGAAGAATCATCATCCGAATCATCATCCGAATCGTCATACGATAGAGCTTCATTCGCTTTGCACATATTCCGTCCGATAGGTCTCCATTTCTGTAGGAAGAGTGGAAAGTCGACTGTCAGGCATGAAAGGCGAGGGCAGTGGGTGATTGAAGACTCTGCGCAGTCGGTTTGAGAACCATCGCCTGAACTCGCACCAGATGGAAGTCTTCTCAAGATGGGTGAACTGGTTCACTCTAGACTTTGAGGAGTCGTGTGAGGAGGGACAGGCTTACAGTGATGCCGGTAGAGAAGCCAAAGCCCAGAAGCATTGGAATGGGGACATCTGGACAGTACTCCCGAACATGGACATAAGTGGCCCCTTCACACCGAAGCTTCTCGTCGATATTTCCTGGACACAGGTCTTCTCCGATCTTGTATGGGAGGGGACACGGAACAATACGCGTGTATCCCGAGTCTCCTGAACATGAATAGGGCCATCATCTTCTTCTACCGCTATTGACTGTTCATTCGAGCAATATACTCTTTTCAGTCGGGCCCACGAGGTACGCGCCGCAAATCTGCCATTCGTATGGTCCTACTTACTACCTCAATATGTCATGTTGACCATGATGGTCTTTGGCTCTGTAAATGCCTGCAACGCTGCCCTTCCACATTCCCGCCCAAGACCACTCTGCTTGCTGCCTCCAAACGGCGCATTGAGGAAAGTCAGACTCACACAGTTAACGCCCACCATCCCCGAGTCGAAATCACTTGCCACTCGCAGAGCTTTATTAATGTCTTGTGTGAAAACCCCAGCCATGAGACCATATTCGACATCGTTCGCCTTCTTGAGAACCTCTTCTTCTGTCTTGAACGAGTTGAGCACCGACACTGGGCCGAATATCTCTTGCGTGTAGATTTCAGCATCTGGAGCCACATTTGTGAAGACGGTTGGCTCGACGAAGAAACCTTTACCCTCCTTTTTCTGACCACCTGTCAGTAGCTGACCTTGGCGAGCACCACGCTCAATGAATCCATTCACACGGTCAAATTGGATCTTGTCGACAAGAGGACCCATGACCGTTCCGTCCACATCTGGATCCCCAATAGTCTTTGATCTTTCCTCCAGTGCCTCCTTGTACTTTTGTGCGAACTTGTCGAATATACCTTCCTGGACATAAACTCGCGTAGCGGCAAAGCAAACCTGCAGTCAGGGGTTAGCGAGGATTGGGTTTCTGGGGTCAGTGATCACACCTGACCAGTGTTTGCTGCGAGTGCGTTGACACACCATGTCACTGCATTGTCGAGGTTACAATCATCGAAAACGACTGCTGGAGATTTTCCGCCCAACTCTAGGGTCACTCTCTTCAGGTTTGAGTTTGCCGCCATGGCTTGGATCTTCTTGCCTGTGGGTATTGAGCCTGTAAAGCTCACTTTACGAATGCGCATATGGCTCGCGATGAGGGCCCCAGTACTACCGTCGCCGGAAAGTACCTGAAAAACGCCCGGTGGGAAACCAGCTTCTTCAATCAGTGGACCAAGAGCCAAAGCTGCAAAAGGCGTCTTTTCTGAAGGCTTGAGGATGAAACAATTCCCCGTTGCGAGAGCCGGAGCAGCCTTAAGACCGACCGTGCCGAGAGGTCCATTCCAGGGCACGATACCAGCTGTGACACCAAGTGGCTCATTTCGAGTAATTTGCATGAAGCCGTTCTCCTGGGGGAAAGCCTCTCCCGAGAACTTATCGATCCAGCCCGCATTGTATCTGAACGCTTCCGCGGCTAGACCAATTTCAAATTTTCCAAAGGAACCAAACGGGGCACCCAACGTGATGCGCGTAAGCTCGGCAAGTGGCTCAATATGCTTGTCCAGGAGTTCGGCAAACTTGTACAGAATGTTGCGGCGTTCTGCGGCTGTCACTTTCTTCCAGGCTGGGAAGGCTGCCTCAGCGGCGGCGACGGCAGCGTCGACATCGCGTTCGTCGGCGAGGGTGACTTGATCCGAGACCAACGTTCCATCTTTGGGATTGTAGACTGACAATGTCTTCCCACCCTTGGAGCTCACGTATTCATTGTTGATATAAAGTTGTGTGGGCAGCTTCCCAGCCGAGTAGGTGAATGATGTGCCCTTGGAGCCGTTGGTTGCGCCGTTGACGCCCATCTTACTCAACGGTTATCTCGATCTGTCGTATCTGATATCAATGTGCTTCGGTTGCGAGGTTATGGAGTAAAGTGCTAGTCACGATCGTAGCTTAGTGTAATTCAATCGGGTTTGCTACCGAGTTCTAGGTTAATGGCTTGTTCCGCGGCTATGACCCAGCTATCTGAGATTGGAGATGACCGCGGCTATTGGACATGAAAGTTGCCGGGGACGTCCAGTACTCAGTCCGTACTGATAGGGCCAACTTGCCCGAACTAGCCAATGGAACTCCTATGTCTAATCAGCAACCACTCAGTGACTGCCCGCATCTGGGGGGTGCATTGTGCACGTATCGGACCTTGGGATATCCGGATCTCCCAGCAGAACCGGGGAGACCTGCAGGACCCCGGGAATGCCTCGGGACCACCCTATTCCACCACCCTCTTTCTTGGCACGAAAGGTACCTGGGATTCAGTACAAATTTGTATGTAAATAGAGGTACTTTTTCTCCCTTCATGATTTCGCTGAACGTTCAGCGAAATGCCTTGATTTATGAAGCCTGAATGTATGCCTACGAGCGCTTTGTATAGGCTAAACGTGGTGTAACTGTCTACCACTTGCGCACTCAGTCATCTCTTCCGCTTTTCATCACTCCTTGACCCTCTTGTTCGCCTGTGAATCCTCCAGTAACCCGAAGTCGATGGCGTCTTGCTTTCGCAGTGTTCTCGTACGTTGTCGCTTTCCACGACCAAGATCTGGTGGTGCTGTAGACGGAGGAGGAGTAAGTGAAGGAGAGGAGGGCGATTCGGTGGCTGGTCTCTCTGGATCTGAGGAACCTGGTACAGGCTCGTCGGAGAGGATGTGGTAGAGACTTTGAGAGTTTCTGTGTTGAGACCGCTATACCTTCCTGCCTTTCAATCACAACCCATGACCCTGATTGAAAGGCAGGAGCAAGTCGTTAGAGACGTCGAAACATTTCGCTGAACGTTCAGCGAAATCGAGGCAGAAAAGGTACCTCTATTTACATACAAATCTGTACTGAATCTCAGGTACCTTTCGTGCCAAGAAAGAGGGTGGTGGCCAAGAAAGAGCGAGGCATTCCCCAGGACCCCTCAGTTCCCCGCCGTGAGTCTTAGTGTTTCCCCGCAAAGGGAGAGGCTGCATGCAGATAAATCATCGTTGGAAGCGAGGGAGGTTTTCGTTAAGCGAAGCTGTGGAGTGGCAGGTCGCTCGCCGTTACCACTTTCTTGACTTTTCGAAGACGATGGTTTCTTCGGTCACTGTACTATACTGGCCATCGAATTGCCATACGTTCAATACAGGGAATGCATGGTTATCACTGAGCATTGTAGTATAACACGATTCTTTTGCCATTAGCTTTGTCTCTTCAAATCTTTTGTCTACAAGTAGTACTTGTAAGTAGCTCAAGGCAACAACTTGTCCCGACATCCGAATAACCGAGGGTATGTCGTGTATATGGCCGGTCTCCATGTGGACAAGTGAGAAACTCCACGTGGCTCCCAGGGCTCCCATGCGTGGGAGGCCCGAGGCTTTGCTCGCCGGGGCAGGGTAAATCGGACGATCTCTCTCGTCTTGTCTATGGGGATAAAAAGCCGACTTTCCCAGTTCGGGCAAGCCATTGGGCTGGCAATCTCGCCTTCGACAGTACATAGAATTTGAACTCGATTTGTCTGCCCAAGGGTCGCCTGCCCAGCAGCTTGTTTGACGCTTGTACCATGCCGTCCGAGAAGGCAGGCATTGATGGTACGTCCCTGGACGTGGCCGATGACTATCACCTCAAACCAGTCGAGACTACCGACGATATGG